>PVBE012494694.1_pt1 | contig 11531 bp, 10 predicted proteins | sample 1631181 | NCBI WGS metagenome assembly PVBE01 (sample SAMN08397723, study PRJNA350692) | Marine metagenome, whole genome shotgun sequencing project. | isolation source: water | place: Pacific Ocean | collected 2012-04 | reverse complement strand
TAAATGAAAGGTACGCCGATGACAGGAATGGACCCTTCGCCGGAGGAATCGACATAGTAACGAAATTAATCCAAAAAATCGACCCTCCTTGGTAGGAGAAGTCGATAAAGCGGAAAGGCAAAGTGCTGGGAACCATTGCGAGATGCTTCGACACCCCACAGTTTTATTGAAAGGGGTCTTTGACGAGGCTCAGAATGACAATATGGGGTCTTTTTGTCATTCTGAGGAGCAAAGCGACGAAGAATCGCTGTTATACCCATGCCAGTAGCCAGCCACCTCTTTTGACGCTGGCCCCGCAATGTTATAATCCTTTCCATGACGGAACTTTCTTGAATAATTTGAGTTGTATCTGAAATCTTATGACAGAACTTTCTGGAATCATTGGAGCGGTATTCATAATATACGGAGGAGTCATGTTGTGGATTGGCTATTCTGCATCCCGCTCCACTTATTCTCCATCGGATTTCTTTCTTGCCGACCGATCGCTCAAGGCTTGGGTCATCGCCATCTCGTCTACGGCCAGTTCTGAAAGCGCCTGGGCCGTACTTGGAACCGTGGGCCTGGCGTATAAAGAAGGACTCTCCGCATTATGGTTTTTTCCCGGCTGTCTCCTGGGATATGCCCTCAACTGGATATTCATTGCTGAGCGTCTCAGAAAATATTCCCGCGAAAACGGGTCACTCACCGTTCCAGATTATCTTGTGACATCTTTAAACGATTACAGTGATCTTATACGCATAGTTTCCGTTACTATCATCTTCGCCTGCATGATGGCCTATATCGGGGCGCAATTCACCGCAATCGGTAAAACCTTCGATGCCATTTATGGTATCCCGCACCTGATCAGTATTCCTGTAGGCGGAACTCTTATCATTGTCTATACCATGATGGGCGGATTTCGCGCCGTGGCCTGGACCGACCTGATTCAGGGAATCCTTATGGTAATCGGACTGGTCGTGTTGTCACTAACAGCGTTGGTTGAGCTTGGCGGATTCTCCGCAATGATCCAAAAAGTAAACGGGGCCTCGCCGACGGCGCTTACATTGATGGGAGGCAAATCCATCGCCGTCTTTTTCGGATCGATGGTCGGCCTGTTAGGCATTGGTCTGGGCTACCCGGGCCAACCGCATGTGATCACCCGTTACATGGCGGCGAAGGACACGAAAACCATCAAACAGGGAATGTGGATAGCCTTGGGTTGGGGAACTCTGATTTACAGTTCGGCAATTCTCCTTGGCATCTGCGGGCAGGCACTATACCCCGGACTGGCTGATCCCGAGCACCTGTTTCCAATCGCGTCTGAAAATTTACTTCCACCTCTCCTTCATGCGGTCGTTCTGACCGGTGTGCTCGCCGCGATCATGTCGACAGCATCTTCACAGGTCATTGTTGCCGCATCCGCTGTGGCACACGACCTCTACAGCAAAATCATGCACAAAGCACACAGCGACAAACAAATAATTTATGTCAGTCGTATTACCGTTTTGCTGATAGGACTCGGCGCGATGACCGTAGCCCTCGCCAAGACACAAATTATTTTCTGGTTTGTGCTGTTCGCCTGGTCCGGACTCGGCGCAAGCTTCGGCCCCGTAATTCTCTTCACCCTTTACTCGAACAAAGTAACCCGTGAAGGAGCCGTCGCCGGAATGTTGACCGGATTTTTCACCACGATCATCTGGAAAGTAACAGGATTATCAGACAGCATCATCTACGAACTCGTCCCTGCCTTCCTACTCTCCACCCTCGCGGTATGGAGTGTGAGTCGCATACAAATTAAAAACAAAACTAACCGAGCCTAATAAAAGGCACCTAATTTACATTGATGATTCTTCAGACCCTGGAAAATTTTATACCTTTTCGGCAATCGCCATGCCTGAAGAACAGTGGAGATCTGTTTTTGATACCATTCATATCTTTAGGAGGCAAATCAGAGATTCTGATGGAATTTATATCAGGAAAGAGTTACATGCCTGGGAATTTGTTTCAGGGCGGGGAAATATTTCTGATCAAGTCGTCATAAAATGGCGCCGCTGTGAAATTTTTAAAGAGGTTTTAAGTTTGCTTACCAAGCAGGAAGGGGGCAGATTAATCAATGTTGCATTGGACCGAGAGGACTGGGCGTTCGAAAGACCCCTAAATAGAATCGATTATAGTACGGTCAAATCAACTCATTGAATATTTAGGCTCTTTATAATTATATCAATCCTTCAATTGGTCGTTGATGATATCGGCCATGCGGCGGGATGCGCCCTGATGATGGAGGACAAATCCTTTTGCTTTTCCTTCCAACCTTGCGAGTTCAGCTTCTTCTGATAACCAGCGACGGACTGCCGTTTCCATCTCATCTGCATTCCTTACCTTAATACCTAGCCCGCTTTCTATTAATGCATCCGCGTTATGTTGATTGTTTTCTACGTGAGGTCCGAACAAAACTGGTTTGCCGTAGGCGACAGGTTCAATCAGGTTGTGTCCGCCACCCGGGGTGATAAAACTATTGCCTACAAACGCGAGGTCACAGATTGAATAAACCTCTGCCAACTCGCCCATAGAATCCAATAGAAGAACTGAAAAGTCGGTGTTCTCCTTGTCCCATTGATCGGACCGGCGGACGAAGCTGATTCCTTTTGACATAATGGTCCGGGCGATATGCAGAGTCCTTTCAAGTCTGCGCGGAGCCAGAACCAGAATCAAATTTCCATAGTGCTCTCTCAACCTATTGTGAACATCGAGTATGGTTTCCTCTTCTCCTTCATGGGTGCTTCCCGCCACCCAAACCATGGAAAGTGGAGCGATTCGCAGTTTCTGACGAACCTTATCCTGTTTATCCTTGGAGTTAGAAGGGAGCGTGTCGAATTTTGGGTCGCCGATCACCATAAGGCGGGACTTGTCGATGCCAATCGACTCCAACCCATCGCGGCTGTGCGGATTTTGCATGCACAACATTGTGAACCAGTTGAACAGTGGCGAAAAAAATACACCGAACATCCGGTATCTCCGCATTGACCGGCTGGAAATACGTCCGTTGAACAATAACGCCGGCACACCTTTCAAATGCAAAAGATGAATGAATCCCGGCCAGAATCCGGTGTCGATCAACACAAATAAATCCGGTTGAATTTTTCGGATGGCGTTCCAGGTAAAAGGAAAACAATCGAGAGGGTGAAAAATTAAAACGTCGATGTCCGGTAACTTTCTTTTGGCGGCTTCAAATCCGGAGTCGGTTGTCACCGAGATAACAATGCGGTCCTGCGGTCTGTTTTTCCTGAGAAGGCGGATGGCAGGGGTTGCTCCAACGACTTCGCCTAGCGACAACGCATGGAACCAAATAGTTTTCTGATTCTTGTCCGGCGCGTCCCCTAAGGGAACAAAACCAAAATGGTCTTTGAGCCTGCGCCATTTGTTTCTACTTAACAAAGAAAAAAGAGCAAAGCAGGGTGCGACTATCAGGCACGCGAATATTGAAATGAGGTGATAAAGATAAATCATAAACGGAGACCGAAGACCGGAAACAGGAGACTGGAAAAATCAGAGGTTTTCCCGTCGAGTCTTAATTAAATTGGCCAGCATAGCCGAAATTTTTCTACTCTTTTCCAACATGTCGTTGATCGTTAATTTATCCAACATATCAATTTTAGCAACCAGATAGAGTTGGGTTCTTAATTCCCCGCAGGAGGTCTTAGCGATAAAAAGAAACTGAATGAACTCCTTAATTCGATTTCCTTTCAAAACCTCCTGCAATATTAGAAGGTATGGAAACAGCGGAACGCTGAATCTGGTCTCGAAGAGAATAATCCCGACAGTCTTTCAAGGAAAGGTACAGACTCTCGGCAAGTTGCATTCCTTCTTTCCAGACTTCAAGGTCTTTAAATTTTTGGACCGGGCCTCCCATAAGCTACTCCTCTTTGCCCGGTTTCCTGCCTTCGGTCTCCAGTCTCCCAATAAGTTCTATCGTTCTATCCACTGCACCACGATTTTTAATGATTGTCGCGCGGGCTTTTTCACCGCGCCGCTGACGTTCCTCCCGGTCGGCCAACAGGTGATTCAAGGCATCATACATGTCTGCCGGACCATTGATCTGGACTCCGCCGCCTGATTCTATCAACACTCGAGCCTCTTCTTCGAAATTATTCATATGCCTGCCAAACACAACGGGCAGTCCATGAGATGCAGGCTCGATTATGTTTTGACCGCCGAACCTTGGGTTGAATCCGCCGCCAATAAAAGCCAGACAGGCTTTCGCATAATATCCGTTCAACTCCCCCAGACAATCCAGCAGAACAAGACGGGAGTCTGCTGAATCGCCTAGCTCGGTATGAAGTTGAAACTCCACCCCGTATTCCCTGATCAGTTCTTCCACTTCACGGAAACGGTCTATATGTCTCGGAGCGATAACAAATTTTAGATTAGCGTATTCTTCGTGCAACTTGACCACCGCTTCCATCACTGGCCCTTCGTCACCCGGTCGCGTTGACCCGAAGACTACACAGTTAGATTCTTCCTTAGCTCCCGCAGATATGTCAGTATCTGCTATGAGCGCATCGAACTTGATGTTGCCGTCTACACTCATTTTATCCGGGTCGACTCGCAGGCTCCGCAATCGGTCGGCATCTTGTTGCGTTCGCATGGAAAAAAAAGATACGTTTCCCGCGATCCAGTTAAACAGAAAATGAAATTTCAGATAGCGATCTGTGGACCTCTGGGTTATGCGTCCGTTCGCGAGCAAAACAGGTATTTCTCTACGCCTGCATCCATGAAGAAGACTCGGCCACATTTCCGCTTCAATAAGAACGAGAAATGAGGGATGCAAACGGTCGAAAACTGGATTGAGCCACAATGGAAAATCGGGGGGCATTCGGAACACATGCTCCAACCCCTCCTTCTTTGCCTGCTCAAAACCTGTCGGCGTGAACGTAGACAAAACTATCTGACGGGTCTCCCCTTTTTCTTTTAACGCGGTAATCAGGATTTTCGCCAGCCGCACCTCACCCACCGATGCCGCGTGAATCCACAAACAATCGTTCATCGGTTCAAGGTCGTTGCATCCCTCCAGCCTCGCCAGCAGGCCCGTCCTGAATCCGGAATCAAAAACCATCCGCAAGGCAACGAAAGGCAATGCAACTAGGATGGCTAATCCGATGATGATATGATAAGCAAGGCTCATAGGAATGAAAGTATACCCAATTCGCGGGACATAGGCGGCTTTAATTTATGAAATTTGAACGGCTTTATTACCGGGTTATCTCTCCCCAGCGCAAGTTTTATCACTTCCCACTTTACCTGATCCTGAAAGTGCTCTCACTTGTATACTTCTGGGGGCATTGCTTCCGCATGTGGGCCTATCGCTGGGACCTGTTCCCCTCGCATAAACTGGACTGCAGAGTCATCAGCGTCGGCAACCTGACCCTCGGCGGGACGGGAAAAACGCCTGTCGTGATGATGATAGCGGAAACCCTTCGCGGCAACGGACAAAAACCCGGCATCCTCTCGCGAGGTTACGGTGGGAATTCAAAAAATGAAGTCAACGTGGTCTGCGATGGAAAGGATATTCTTCTTTCCCCCGATGTTGCCGGGGATGAAGCGGTGATGATGGCGCAACGACTGAAAAATGTTCCCGTGCTGGTAGGGAGCGACCGTTATCAGACAGGGCGTTATGCGATAGAACATTTCGGGGTGGATACACTGATCCTCGATGACGGATTCCAACACCTGGGTCTCAAGCGCGACATGAATATTTTACTGTTCGACCATCAGCGACCGTTTGGCAACGGTCAGTTATTTCCTGCGGGTGAACTGCGCGAACCGAGAAAGGAAGCACGTCGCGCCGATTTCGTGTGCATCACTCGGTATTCGGGAGCGAGCTATCCACCCGGCATAGGCGAGCAACTGATCAAGGATCTGCCAGTCGTTAAATCGACACTGCGGCTGGACTCACTCTTAAAACTGGATGGCGGAGAAGTTATCGGTGTGAAGGAACTGCACGATCAGCCCATCGCCGCCTTTTGCGGCATCGCCAACCCAGACGACTTCCGCAGAATTCTGGAACAAACTCGAGCGCGGGTGGTCTATTATCATCCCTTTCCTGATCACCACGAATACACAGCGGCCGATCTTAAATCCGTTGAAGAATCAGCGCGCAAAGCGGGGGCCAAACTCATCCTCACCACAGAGAAAGACGCCGTCAAATTGAAGCCCGAGTCAGTCGACCTGCCGTTTTATAAAGTTGCACTGGAATTGGAAATACTGGAAGGACGCGAGGTGTTCAATCAGAATGTACTAAGTTGATGATGTAGTTGCCCGATTCCCAGCCCACCCAGCCTCCCCTTCGTAAGGGGAGGAGCTTAATCCCCCTCCTTACCAAGGAGGGGTTAGGGGAGGTTATTTATAAAATTTCATCGTTCTACTAAGGAAACATGTTCGAACATAAAAATTTGACATCTAATCAGCGGTTTCTTTTGGATCTCTCGATTCCATCGATGTATCTGTTGCCGTTGCTGATTGTTTTTTTTCTACCGAAGAATTTTGGGTTTGGCAACGAAGATCTGGTTCCTTACAGTCTGCTGATTGGACTATCGGGTCTTGCCCTATGGATAGCTGGGATGGCTTATCTTGGCAAGGCTCTGCGGGTTCTGCCGGGAGCGGACTCTATTGTCGCGCGTGGGGTTTATCGTTTCATTCGACATCCTATCTATGTGGGGATCGTGTTCACTCATTTCGGTCTCTTCTTCGCTTGCGGGTCCGTCTTCGGGATGGTTTTTCTATTCGTCATCATCGTGCCGCTGAATGTTATTCGCGCGCAGTTGGAAGAGAAAGCGATGTTTGCTAAATTCGACGACCAATACCGCTCTTATCATGACTCGACTTGGTTCTAGCTCGCCAGCGAGTTCTATAAAAACCGCCACCAGTGGCCTTTCAAATAAACTGCCCCTCACCAGTTGCTTAACATGAGCAGAAAGGTTTTATTTAATTACCCTCACCCTAACCCTCTCTCCCATGCTGGGACGTTCCGGCCATCCAGGGAGAGGAGGAAAACCCTCGGCCTCCTTCTTCTGGCTCTGTTATTTTTTGCTTCAGCCTGTGCGAGTCCGGTCATCAAGGAAGGTTCGTTTCTGTTTCCTGATACTCCTGAATCTGTCGAACAATGGAGCGCTGGTAACGATCCCTGAAATATCCTCCCTTTGTTTGCTGTTCCCGGTAAGTGGATGGATGACGCTGTTAGCAATCCGAAAATTGAGAAAGGCTGGCCGGGAACTTCCTTTAACAAGTCACCAGCTGATGCTCTGGACCCGGATACTGGAAAAAATTTGAAAGGGATTAAAGTTCTCCGTGTTTTTCCTGAGTCACCTGCCGACAGGGCGGGGATGAAAACGAATGACTTTATCATTGCTGTTTATGGTGAACCCTTCCACGCGAAGTCATTTGAAGAAGTCTTTTCAATTTTTTTTAAGACGGTTGGTGAACGAGGTCCGGGAGGTTCTATGAAAATGGAACTCCTGAGAGACAAGCATCGGTTCGATGTGACAGCACGGTTGATTTCCAGACCGAGAGCCAATGTTCATCTGCCCATTGATCCAAAGCGAGAACAGGCGAAGCCTGCTCTTGTTCAGGATGTGTTGGAACGGGGCGGACTCAAAGATCCTTTCGTCAGCACTCTTCAGGCGATGCGTGACAAAGCGACACTTGCTTTTAGTCCGGCTGTGAAAAAGGAAAAATACAATCCGTTTCGACTCACTGCTATCAACCGGGCTTTGTATTTTTCGATGGAAGTTCCCCTTGTCGCTCAGGAGATTGTTGATGCATCTGCTCCGGCATCCGATCTTGCTGGATTGGTATCCGCCATTCCGGCAAAGACGGGTATTGGGTTGGCGGGCTGGGCCAGGGTCGCGGCACCAACGTTCCATCCCGCCACTTGGGCAGTTTCGGCTTCCTGTTTGATAGCGGTGGCGAAGCGGACGGCTATTCAACACAGAGTCCCAACCAGAGCCTCACTTATCGTCCCGACTGGGGGATTCTGGCGGATTTTTGAGGGCAAGCCCTCTTCCAGAAGGGGATTTTTCTCCCCCTTTTTAAAGCCGAAAGGTGCCCTTCATGGGTGGGGGTCGGGGGGATTTGGCTCTCAGACGGATTATGTAGGCCAATAGCTTAATCCGTTATAATTCATAGCTTTTTACGGTTTTAGGAGGTTAATCTTTCCCTTGACAAACGGGCCATTAACCCTAAAATAGGCCTACCGTTTTTAGGCGCGTAGCTCAGGGGTAGAGTACTTGCTTGACATGCAAGGGGTCGGCGGTTCGAAACCGCCCGTGCCTATTTTTCTTCAGGGATCGATCCTACCTGGTTTATTTTTCTAACCCAGTGCAGAAATTGATTGCCCTCGGACGTGCAATCGTCCGAAATTCTTAATTTTTAATTATGGCAAACGACAAACAAAAATTTGATCTTGAAACGATCCGGCACAGTACCGCGCATTTAATGGCGCAGGCGGTGCAACAACTGTATCCGGAAACTCAAGTGACTATAGGCCCGGTTATCGAAGACGGATTTTATTACGATTTCTGTCGCAAGTCTCCATTCGTTCCGGAAGACCTAGAAAAAATTGAACAACGAATGAAGGAGATAGCCGCGCAGAACCTGGACATCGTCCGCAAGGAACTGCCGCGCGAAGACGCCTTGAAAATGTTTGATGAGATGGGCGAACCCTTCAAGCTGGAAGTGATCAACGATCTTGAATCCGATGAAGCGATTTCTGTTTATTCCCAAGGCGAGTTCACCGACCTGTGCCGGGGTCCACACGTAGACAACACGAGCGCGATAAAATCGTTCAAACTGTTGCACACATCGGCGGCCTACTGGCGTGGCGATGAGCGCAACCAGGTACTGCAACGCATTTATGGCACTGCATGGAATACTGACAAAGAACTACGGGTCTACCTGAAACGCCTGGAGGAAGCAAAAAAACGCGACCACCGTAAACTTGGAAAAGAACTGGACCTGTTTTCGGTTTCTGACGATATAGGTCCCGGGCTCATCCTGTGGCATCCCAAAGGATCGCGAATACGCTGTCTCATGGAAGATTTCTGGAAGGCCGAGCATTTTGCTAACGGTTACGAGATGGTGCATTCGCCACATGCGGCCAAAGTAGACATGTGGAAAACCAGCGGACATATGGATTTCTACAAGGACAATATTTTTTCTCCCATGGATATCGAGGGCAAAGAATATGTCATGAAGCCCATGAATTGTCCGTTCCACATCCAGATTTATAAGACCCGCCTGCGAAGTTATCGCGACTTGCCTTTGAGGTTCTCGGAGCTGGGTACGGTTTATCGTTATGAGCGGTCGGGTGTTTTGCACGGATTGTTGAGGGTGAGAGGATTCACGCAGGACGACGCGCATCTGTTTTGTCGTCCGAACCAGATTGAGGAAGAAATCGTCAAGGTCCTAGACCTCATCCTGCTTATCCTGAGGTCGTTCGGATTCAACGAGTACAAAGTTTATTTGAGTACACGTCCAGATAAATTTGTCGGCTCGGAAGAGGGCTGGGAAAAAGCCACCAACGCGCTAAAGCAGGCTTTGGAGAAATCAGAACTGGAATATGAGGTCGATCCCGGCGAAGGTGTGTTTTACGGGCCCAAAATTGACATCAAAATAAAAGACAGCCTCAACCGGTTTTGGCAGGTTTCGACGGTGCAGGTCGATTTTAACCTGCCCGAGCGGTTCGACATCAGCTATATTGAGGAAGATGGGCAGAGGCACCAGCCGATTATGCTCCACCGGGCATTGATGGGGTCGCTGGAGAGATTTTTTGGTTGTCTGGTCGAGCATTATGCCGGGGCTTTTCCATTATGGTTGGCTCCGGTTCAGGTCATTCTCCTGCCGATTACCGATCAGCATCAGGAATATGCCGATGAAGTGGCCAAAAAGTTGACAAATAATGGATTTCGCGTAGAAAAAGACTTGCGAAATGAGAAGATTGGGTTCAAAATCAGAGAGGCCCAACTACAGAAGATTCCCTACATGATTGTTCTCGGGGAAAAAGAAGCCGAAGCCAAGACATTGGCTGTGCGTAAAAGACGGTCGAAGGAAACGAGAACAATCAATATCGATACATTTATTGAAGAGATGAATGCTCAGGTTGAGGAAAAACAGTTGGGCGATACAGTTCAATCTATTTAGAGGAGTTTTTTTACATTAATAAGAAACAACGTATCAATAGCATGATCCGCGTGAAGGAAGTAAGTCTGATCGGTGACGAGGGAGAGCAGATGGGAGTTTTTCTAACCCAGGAAGCTCTTTCCATGGCCGAGGAACAGAGTATGGATCTGGTAGAAGTAGCTCCGAACGCCAAGCCCCCTGTTTGCCGACTGATGGATTACGGCAAGTTTAAATACAAGCAAAGTAAGCGGGCGCACGAAGCTAAGAAGAACCAGAAGGTAATTCACGTCAAGGAAGTAAAATTCCGACCCAATACAGATAAGCATGACTACGACTTCAAACTGAAGCATGTCATCCGTTTTCTGGAAGCGGGTGATAAAGCGAAGGTCATTATCTTTTTCCGCGGCAGGGAGATTGTTCACCGCGAAAACGGGCAAAGACTACTTGAACGGGTTGCAGAAGCAGTGAAGGATATCGCCCAGGTCGAACAGGCCGCCAAGCAGGAAGGCAAAACGCTGTGCATGATCTTTGCGCCAAATTCCCTTAAGAAAAAAGCCTGACGCAAACAGCTGATCAGGTATTCGATATTGAGTAAAATTAAATTTTTCAAACTGAACGGAAGAGCAAATTATGCCTAAGATGAAAACAAACAAAGGTGCCGCCAAGCGGTTCAGTAAAACAGGTACTGGCAAAATTAAACGGAACAAAGCGTTTACCAGCCATATCCTGACCAGCAAGTCTACCAAACGTAAAAGAAACCTGCGCCACTCGACGATCATGTCTCCCGGAGACACTCGCAAGATGAGGGTATTGATTCCTTACTAGTTTCGGTTGGGCACAGAAAACAAATACAAACATTGAATAAATGATTTAAGACAGGAGATTGTCATGGCAAGAGCAATAAATGGTACCGTATCGAGAAATCGGAGAAAAAAGATTCTTGATTTGGCCAAAGGTTATCGCAGTATGCGTAGTAAAGCTTTCCGTAAGGCTAGGGAGGCCGTTGAAAAAGGTCTGTGTTATGCCTATCGGGATCGCAGAGCCAAGAAACGGAGTTTCAGAAGGCTATGGATCGCCAGAATCAACGCGGCGGTAAGGGCAGAAGGACTTACCTACAGCCAGTTTATTTATGGGTTGAAAAAGGCAAAAATTGAATTGGACCGTAAAGTTCTTGCTGATCTTGCTATTCACAACGCAGTTTCATTCAAGGTTCTGACCCAAACAGCCCGAACCCAACTGAGTTCGGCGGCTTAATCGAAGGAACCGGAGCCGTCTACCGGTTTCCTCATATTCTCTCCTCCAATTCGATATGATCGAAAAACTCCAACAACACCGCGATGATTTTGATTCGCGTATTGTGGGGGTGTCCTCTCTACAGG
>PVBE010350000.1_pt1 | contig 11531 bp, 9 predicted proteins | sample 1631181 | NCBI WGS metagenome assembly PVBE01 (sample SAMN08397723, study PRJNA350692) | Marine metagenome, whole genome shotgun sequencing project. | isolation source: water | place: Pacific Ocean | collected 2012-04 | reverse complement strand
TGGATCACCCGAGCTGCAGTGCTCTCACTATCGCCTTCCAGATTCACACCGCGAGTGCCCATCACAATCAAATCCACGTTTAATTCATCAGCGACATCACAGATCACAAAAGCTGGCTTCCCTTCCCTCTCCAACACTTCACAAGGGATGTCTAACTGCTGAATCTTTTGATAGGCCCGGTCCAAGAGGGCAGCAACAGCATCAGGATCGTGCATCTCAGGCCGCTCAGGCTGCACCACAGAAAGCAAAATCAAGCGACTGCCATGACTGCTGGCAAGCTCTAAAGCCTTGCTGGCAGTAACCATCGCCTCACGGCTGTGATCGATCGGAAAAAGAACAGTCTCAAACATCTGACCCCCCTGCGTATTCAGTATCAATGATCTCGTACCCAGAGGTCAGCAAGGCTTGCCGGTCTTTGCGCGAGGATTATCACAACACTTCTGTGTATACATTCCAGATCATCAAGAGTGGAGATTGAGTTCACCCCATCGACTGAAGAGAGAATGATGGTCCTACGGCAACTTTGCCAGGAGCATCCGAAAAATGCTGCCTATCCAAAATTTCTTGGGATGGCGTCTGGTCTTGTAGGCAACACAAAAGAAGCGATAAATCTTTTTCGTGCAGCAATCGAACTGAATTCTAAAGAGACCGAGGCGTGGTGGCACCTAGCTCTTGCAAGTGAGGGAGAAATCGAGGATTCGGAACTAGCCCTAATGCTGGAAGTCTCCAAAAAAAAACTTAATCCTTCCGAAGAAGTCCAAATCTTGTTTGCGATCGCTGAAACCCTCATTCATCGCAATGATTCAACTACTGCCTGGCACTATCTAGCCAAGGCTAATTCAATTAAAGCCACAATGCTGCCATTCAATGCTGTCCCTTATGCGCGCGCGCTAAACAGTATCCAAAAAATTAAAAATATCTCTACAAATGCAGCACAACCTCTGTCAGAAGCCACTGAAAATGTGGTGCCAATATTTATAATCGGACTACCTCGTTCAGGGTCTTCTTACCTGCAAAGCCTCCTAGGCCGTTTCGCAAACGTGCAGTGCCATGGAGAGTCCATGGCACTGCATGAAGCATTAAAGCTGTTCGAAAATGATCTATGGACATGTCAAACACTTCGCAAGCAATATCAACCAGAAATTCTCAACAAAATACGAGGTCATTACTTATCAAATTTAAAGCAAAATTCAGGCTTCGCTGTAGACAAACAACCCTACAACTTCTTTTATATAGATTTAATCTTGCAATGTTTCCCTCAATCGCGAATACTGCACATTCACAGAGAACCCATGGCAGCTTGCTTCGGACTTTTTCGTCGACTCTTCTATTCAGGGCAAGAATACAGCTACTGCCTAAGGAGAATAGGCTTTTTCTACGAAACTTACCGCAGAACAATGGATCACTTCACGGAGCATTTTGGCGACAAAATTTATCATATTTCTCTCCAAGACCTGCTGACAAAGACCCACGAAACGGAAAATCGATTGGCATCGTTTTGTGGCTTATCAGAGAAGAGGGAAGCAGGCCTATCTCTGGAGCATTCCTTTGCATCTGACACAATGAGCATCTACCAACTCAACAAGAAGAAGAAATTGAGTGATCTTGCTGTCTGGAAAGAATACGAGCCTTTCCTGAACGAGTTAAAGTGCCGAATCAATTCAATGCCTAAGATACCATGGCCATCAAAGTGATTTACGACTAACTCTTCGCAGGACTCTATTAAAAAGAGGGGCGCACTGTTTGTTCGGCACTCACCCATCATGAGCTAGGGCAACTTGAAAGAATCTCTCATAACGCAATTGATGCCAATAATACTGGCGGGCCAGCCTAGAGGCAATTTCTAGATCATGGGTCTGCTCGAATAGTTCGACGCGATCCAGCAACGAATCTAGCTCTGTTTCTGGCATGAATAGCACAAATTTATGATAAGGAATCATGTCTTCTAATGGCAACTTTGTATGGTCACTAATTAAAATTGGGATGCGTCCCATAGCCAGAGTCTCGTAAAATCGAGCTGAATTGAGCCCCCCGCCCCTTGGGCAAAGCACAAAGCAAGCTTCGCGCAACGATTGGAGGTATCTGCTTCTCTCTTGAGCAGCTTGGCCGGCCACTGTGTGATCCAGCTTGACGGAGATTCCAGCAGGGTCTAGATACTCAATAACTTTTGCCAAGCGTCGACGCAAGGGATGAGTATCTAGGTTCCCAGTAAAACTGCACCTTGAAGTAACTTCCCGGATCGAAAGATGAGTCTCTTCCTCTTCTCGACCCTTTTCGAGGTCTTTGATGAAATAGGGCATTGCCTCAGTGGCTCCGCCCTGAAATGAGGAAACTTTGAAGACCCGACCTGGAGCGAGGCAAGGCAGATCCCACTCCAAATCACCCCATTGAATAAAGACATGAGCATCAGGTCTTTCGGAAAAAGATGGAAGCGTGGAGAGCAATTCAGCGCAGACAAAATCGAATCGTTCTAGAAATCTTTGCCTGGCCGACGTGTCCATTGCATAATCCTTCTGCCATTCCCTTATACCGAGCGCATTGAAAGCCAAGGGCACAAGGATTTGATCAGCACCACGCCAATCTGAAGCAGATAGGTTCAGTGAAGAGCCATCGAAATACCAAGGAGCGATGCCAGCTGGACTATTACTCAGCCGCTGAGCAGCTAGATCCAGCGCTCCCTGCAGAGCGTGAAATTGAAGCAAACAAGCCCTCGGGGGCCTCATGAAAGCGGCTGCCCTCTTAGCAGAAACTTTTACCCGACTCATTGATCCAAATGCCAGTCTACATTCATACTGATCGACGATAAGAATAAATAGCCATGTCAATTAGCTTGCCTCTTAAACATTTAGAATTATTGACTTACCGCAAATTCACCAATCTCTGCAATAAGAAACAGCCCAAAAATTGAATTTGTCTTTTAATCACTTAAGCTAGACAGGTTGGGCACAAAATGACGGCGAACCATGCCACAAGCCACATCATAAGAGCAAGGTAAATTTATGTAGTCATTCCATGCGAGCAAAGCATGCGCATATAGCTTAATTGAAGGCATATTCTTATTTATCATGACTTCAAGTCAAGACATAGACACACTGATCGCAGACAAAGCGCAACATGACGAAGCTTTTCGTGCAGAATTAATCAAATCCCCGCGCGAGGCAATTGCCAAGTTTTTTGGCATGGAGATACCTGCCGACCTGTCAATAAACGTAGTCGAAGACACCGAGTCCATACTCAACATCGTGTTGCCACCGGTAACTGCTGAGCTCACCCAAGAACAATTGACTGCGGTCGCAGGTGGCAAAGGGACAGGCCCAATTGGGGGCTGCAAGGGATGCACAACCGGCAGCCTTGGCAAAAGAATCATTTACACCAACCATCAAATAAGCCCAGAAGGACTCTCTCAAAAAGGACCCTTTTAGAGGGTTGCTTTTAGAGGGTTAAATGAAAAACAAATAGAGATTTCCCTAAATACTATCTACTTCTTCCTTGCTGCTGCTTGAGCCAAGAGAGCCATACCTTGCAAGCGATAATTTTGATCACGTACTAATTCGAGGAACATAACACTATCAGCCTTGTAATGCTTCTTGAGTAACATTAGGCCCTCATAACATTGATTTCCATTGCCTACCACGCGGGGATGAAAATTAAAATTTTCACCCTTTAGGCGATGGGTAGCTTCCACCAGTGTTGGAGCACAAGATCCCGCCACTGCAATCATGAAGTGGCCTGCTATATCAGGAGCTGGTGGTAGGGCTTCACCGTGAAACAGAGAGAGGCAGAAAGGCAAATTGTGATGTACAGCCAATGGCGCCGAGCTGCTACCCGAACCCAATACCCATATTGCTTCTGCACCTGTCGCTATCGGAATAGCCGAAGTGCCTATTAGCCCTTGAGCAGCATGCTTATTTTCCAGATGGCTGATCAAGAGCTCAAGTTTCAACGCGTAATCAGAAGCATTGGCTGAAATCACCTGATCCCATGGAGGCTCTGGACTGCCTCGACCAAGTCCAAGTTCAAACCGACCGGGGTAAAGCGCGCTGATCAAGCTGGCATCACATGCAACCCGAAAAGGATCATGCAGGCTAAGAAGTAAACCGCCTGTACCAATGGAAATATTCTCGGTTTCGGCCAGTAGTGCCACCGCCAGAGGCGGCGCGTAGGCCCAAGCGCATTTCCTGTCATAATGCTCACCTAACCAGTAGCGGCAATAGCCAAGATGATCAGCTCGTTTTGCCCTTGAGATTGTTTGCTCAAGAGCTTTTATGGGTTGTAGTGAATTTTCGGATAGACCGAAATCAAGTAGGCCTATTTCCATGCTCAGTGACCTTCGTTGCAAAAACCGTGGTTAAGACTCATGAGCGCTGGACAACGATACGAACATGATCATGACCTGTTTTTCAAAGAGCTAAATGACACGAGGATTTTGTTGTGGCGCATGAAGCGTCTAGGAGTCCCGGAGATGAACAGCAAGCGCAATTTTCTAGAGAGAAAGCTAGCTCAACTCAATCAACTGCCAAAGGGACTAGAGGCCATCTATCAGCTACCGCTGTTATCCGCATCAGAATGCGACGAGCTCATTAACCTTGCGGACAAGAGAAGTCAACAAGTTGGCTGGAGCAGCAATCGACATGCAAACTTCCCCACTCATGACCTGGCCGCCAAAGAAATTCCCGGGCTCATGCCATGGATGGTTCAACGCCTACAAGCAAACCTGTATCCATTGATCGAATCAAGCTATGGCCTTAGCCAAGCTGATCTTTACATCATCGATATTTTTATCGTCAACTACGAAATTGGTAGCCAGAGGGAATTGGATTTCCACGAAGACACGGCCTTACTCACTTTCAGCTGTCTACTTAATGATGAAAAAGAGTTCCAGGGTGGGGGCCTCTACCTTTCCGCTATTGATAAGAATTTCAGCCTGCCTAGGGGAGTAGCCATAGTCCACGCAGGAAAATGGCTGCATCGCGGAGTGCCTATCGAAGCGGGGCGGCGAGTCATTCTTGTGGGCTTTATCGGTCATCGTTCCATAGAACATGAAGCCCTAGCGGATGTGGATTGAACTCCGAGATTCAGCCGTAGATACTTGGGGCACCTACCAATCGGTCGTAAGGCATATCAATGTGATCAAGAAAGCAAACCAGGAGATCTCTGCGACCACGATTAATGGGTAGCCCCTGATGTTGCCATTTCCCTGCATGAATAAGAGCTTCTCCACGTATGGAGTGAATGGTGATGTCAGCATCGGGCAGATGCAAACCACCGCCAGTGAACGCATCGATATCGCTGAGCATGATGCTCACAGTCAAAAGGGAGCTATCTTCATGAACATCAAGCGAGCGTTGATGTTCAGCGCGATAGCTAACAACAAACAAATCCAGGCAGAACCAGCCGGAGCGACGAAGACCATAAACCGTTTGCAGGAGTGGGAAAAGACCACGTTCAAGGCAAGGACGAAGTCTTTCCCAGACGCGCGGCAGCTCAGACAGAGGCAGATCCGGCGTGGGATAATTGGCATGACGATGGTGTGACCAACCAACATTTGCAGCTATCGCATCAGCTTCAGAAAGGATGAATTCGCATTCAGCAGCATCCAGAAAAGGCACTCGATATATTGAGCTAAAACCCTCAGGTAACTTTCTCAAAAAAGCCATTCTTTGATCCAATGCCATGAGTCGTTCATCGTTCGGATCTCTCAACAGCCGCCCCAGACGCCATCGCGAAATTCGTGCCGATTCAAGTTCCTTGGCAAAAAGATCAAACTGGATATCAACCGATGTCATTTTCATCGGCAGCATGGCCAATTCGGCTTCGTCAATATTCACCTCAATACATCCCAAGAAATGAGTTCAGTTTCAACGAATACCACCATTCCTAGAAGTCCTTTGGATCGCCTACCAGTGATGCCGGGGCCGTTTGTAATTGACAATGCCCATAGCGACACCTCGATAATCGACGAGCTTTACCAATGGTTTCTATCAACACCAAATACAGGTAATTTTGGTGGTTTCTTGGCTCAAGATCTGAGCATCGAACATCAAAGGGTTCTCAATTGGACTGGCGGCAATAAAAACTTCAACGAACCCCAACTGCTTGACTGGGCGAGAGTGCTAGTAAGCATGGTCAGGGATACGGATGGTGCACGCGAGATCAAGGCGGCCGATAGCCGATCCATTCTCGGTTACGAATTCTGGGGGAATGTGGCCAGTAGCCTCGGCAAGACAGGGTATCACATTGACCGGGATGAAAACATGGATTGGGAACGCTGCATTCTGGAGCGTTTATTTCCCGTAGTCTCCACAGTGACCTACATCGGGCCATCAAAGAGTTTATGTGGTGGAGAATTACTGATCGACATGGGCGATGACGCTGTTTCCTTCCATGTCAAAGCCATGCGGTCAGGCATGCCGGAGAAGGAGATCATTGCCGCTCGTGATAGTTGGGTACGCATTCCCTATCGCTACAATCGGGTGGCGGTGTTTCCTGGCGATCGCCCACATCTCGTCACAGAACTGAAAGATGAAGGCGCTCTTCGCTGTTCAGTAGGCATCGGCCTATGGCACAGGATAATTCAATGAAATAAGAGGGAATGACTAAACAATTTCCATTCCCTGTTTACGCTCGGCGACTGGCCTGGGAGGCCATATCTCCCTGGGAGCAAGCTCAACTCCTCGCCAGAGATAGTAATAATCAGCTTCAGCACTCGGAAGAAATTAGTAAATTCAGTGAGGCATGGTGCGAACGCTATGGTCGCGAGCATTGGCTCAGACGTTTAGCCGCAGAAGGCCTTAATGAGGATCAATTAAGGGCCATTGATCATGTAAGCCAGTGGCCTACAGGCATAGATCTCCCAGCTTGGATGAATGCAATCAGTGCTTTTGAGCAAGTGCTGAAGGAGTCTTCTCCAATTTGCCAGACCGGCCAGACAGATATTGCCTTTATGGAATTGCTATCAGCGGGAGCCGATGTAATAGAACAATCTCTCGACATAGATCTTGATAGAGAGCTGATATCGGATCAAGCAATGGTCATGCGCCGAGAGCATTGGATTCGACAACTTTCAGTACCGGCCACGCAAGTGCTGATGAAGGAATTTGATCGATGGCGTGATCATTTCCCCATCCAATGCAGGCTTGCCCACCATGCTGCATCCAAGGGCCAAGTTCCTGGTATCGCTCTTTATCAGCGCTTCATTGTCGAGATGCAAAAGGACGGGATGCAGGCAATATTTGTTCAACACCCTCTGTTGGCACGTCGTATTGGCCAACTAATTGATCAGCAAGGCCATTACTGGAACAGGCTGCTTCGTCGACTGAAGCAAGATCTACCTGCTATCGCTAAATGGCTGGGCGCACCGACAAATACCTTGGTACAAACTGTTTCCAGCCCGTATTCCGATCCCCACGATGGAGGTGCTGTAGTGATTGCACTGCAGCTGAAATCTTGCTCCGAACGCGTCTTTTATAAGCCCCGTAATTTGCGTCCAGAGGGCTTGCTTAACTGTGCCGCCATTTGGTTAAAAGAACAGGGAGAGAACCCAGGGCCAACGGTGCCTGAGGCATTGCTTCGCGAATCCTATGGCTGGTCGCGTGAAGTGAAACATCAGCCACAAAGCGGGCATGACAGTGCTGATACCTATGCAAGACGTGCTGGTGCTCTACTAGCCCTGACGCATGTTCTAAGCACCACAGATCTACATGCGGACAACCTCATTGCAACCGCTAAGGGACCTGTTTTGGTCGATACAGAGACTGTTCTCATGCCGAATTGGTGTACATCAAAGATGCGCAGCAATGCTGAAAAGTCTCTTGAAGAGTCTGTTCTCCGTACAAAACTTTTGCCCGAATGGGAAGCAAACTATGACGGTGAGGTGGTTGATGTGAGTGGCCTGGCCGGTTTTAGCGAGGCCAACCAAGCATTCACCCTATTTAGCCCTGCGTATGTCAATACCGATGCCATGGCTTGGGTAGCGCAGCGGAAAGCCATCCCGACTGCAGGGAATTCCATTCTGGTCGCAGGAGCCACAATGCCTTTGGTTACCTTGCGAAAGCCACTGAAAGATGGTTTCAGTAATGCCTACATTCTGCTGAAAGATCGGGCCACGGAATTTCGCCATCACCTGTATCAGGCCATTGACCAGGCCCGAGCAACAGAAGCTGAAAAACCACACATTCGTTATCTATTCCGCCCCACACTGGCTTACGACAAGATGCAGGAGCACCTCTATACACCTTCCCTACTAGCCGATGCGCAATTGTCGGCGTTGGATCAAGATCGACTATTCGAACCTTTTCTAAAAAGCGATTTAGACGATCCGGTTTGGGCTGTTCTGGTGGCTGAACGAAAGGCAATAGAGGTGGGAGATGTACCTCGATTCGAGGTGAGTGTCGACAGTCTTAATCTTTCAATTGCAGGACAATCAATTCTCACAAAGGGTGGGAAATCAGCAGAGCTGATGGACCGTTCCCCTTTGGAGCGACTGAACCAACGCCTGGCATCACTAAGTGATGAAGATCTGGCATGGCAATACAAGCTTCTCGATATGGTTCTACCGCCAAAAAACTCAACAAATACATGTGATAAGAGCAAGACAAAGGCATCTAGCCCTGAGGCTCTACGTACCGAAGCGCTGCGTCTAGCCGAGAGCCTTTCAGCCTTCACCATCGAGGACAAAGAAGGCATGGCCTGGTTAAGTCTCGACATGGACCACGATTCCCTACGTGCTCGCATCGCCATTGCAGGGACTGATCTCTATGCCGGTGCGACAGGCACCGCGCTAGCACTCGCTGCTGCTGCAAGAGAAACTAAGCATCAGCAATTAGCTGAGCTGGCCGCACGCAGTTTCGACACTTTTACAGTTACCAGCTCGGTAAGTTCAAATGCCAATGTTGGCCTGGCTGGCCTTGGGGGTGAAAGCTATGGGCTGGCTATAGGGGGCAGACTTCTTGGTCGTGAGGACTTAATCGATCGCGGAGCCAAGCACCTTCTTCAGCTCAAGCAACGATCCCTGGCCGGAGTTCGCTCGGCCGATATCATCCACGGGCTCGCCGGCTGGTTATTGGCAGCATTGGCGGTCGATGAGATGACAAGACACATTGGGAAGAGTTCGGACCTTGCTTCAGCCATTAATGAAGTAGCTCAGGAGCTCAGACGAAGGCAGGGAAACAACGGTTCCTGGCTAAATGATTATGAGGTAGGTCTCTGCGGATATGCCCATGGGGCCTCTGGTATTGCCTGGGCATTAGTCCGACATGGCCACTGTTTTGATGAACCCATTTCTATAAGTGCTGCCGAGGCTGCCTTCCGTTATGAAGATGGTTGGTTCGATCAGCAACAGGGCAACTGGCCTGATTTACGTCGTGTCACAGCTGCTTGCGCCAAGACATGCAGGCTGCCATTTCTCTTTAGTTGGTGCCATGGATCTCCGGGCATACTTTTGGCGAGAGAAGCAAGCGAAAGGCTTGGATGCGACATCAATGATGCATCCAAGGGAATACTTCAGCGCGCTCGACAGGCACTGGAGAGTAATTTGAACATGCAACTTGATCACCCCTGTTGTGGACTTGCGGGGCAACTAGAACCAGACATTGTCCGAGCCTCTCTTAGTAAAAATCCAACTGGGCTGAGCCAGGCACGCACACTGTTGGCAGAGGCCGTGGAGCGCTCCCAATATGAAGGCGGTTACGCACTTTTGGGTGCAGAGGCGCGAGGAGCTGTACATCCCGGACTCTTCCAAGGTGCTGCGGGCATGGTGTACACCCTATTGAGGGCGGCAAACCCTGAGGGACTACCAAGTTTCCTACTTATGGAAGCAGCTTTATTTTAGTAAGGCCCTAACCGGGCTAATCATTCAGACATTGATCATGTGCTGGATTAGGCCTTAGAAGCAAAACTCATCTAGCTGAATCGATTGGAACCACTTGGGACAATCAAAGAGATACCCATGGAGAGAATTTCAAGCCAGGCCAAGGTCTTCTGCGTCATTAGGCATTAGACAGCCAGGCTTGCCGTCCTGCAAGGTCTCACTAAAAACAAAACAAGGGTTAAGGTCAGCGGGTTTTACTTACCGCACGGCACAACCCCCATGGCGAAGCGATCACTATCCAGCCTTAGCGCAGCAGACCTACGCGGCAAGCGTGTGCTGGTTCGGGTCGACTTCAATGTGCCTCTCAACGATGCCGGCGCGATCACCGATGACACCCGCATCCGTGCCGCCTTGCCCAGCATCAATGATCTGATCTCCAAGGGTGCCCGGGTGATCCTGTCGGCTCACTTTGGCCGTCCGAAAGGTCAGGTCAACGAAGCCATGCGTCTCAACCCAGTGGCTGCCAGGCTCAGCGAGCTATTGGGCAAAACAGTCACCAAAACCGACAGCTGCATTGGTGAAGAGGCCGAAGCCAAGGTGATGGCGATGAGCGATGGCGATGTTGTGTTGCTGGAAAACGTTCGCTTCTTCGCTGAAGAAGAAAAGAACGATGCCAACTTCGCCCAGAAGCTCGCAGCCCTCGCTGAGGTGTATGTGAATGACGCCTTTGGTGCCGCTCACCGTGCCCACGCCTCCACAGAAGGTGTCACCAAATTCCTGAACACCAGCGTGGCAGGACATTTGATGGAGAAGGAGCTGCAGTATCTGCAAGGTGCAATCGACGAGCCCAAGCGCCCACTAGCCGCCATCGTTGGTGGCTCCAAAGTCAGCAGCAAAATCGGCGTGCTGGAAGCCCTGATCGACAAATGCGACAAGGTGTTGATCGGCGGCGGCATGATCTTCACCTTCTACAAGGCCCGTGGCCTTTCAGTTGGCAAGAGCTTGGTCGAAGAAGACAAGCTGGCGCTGGCTAAGGAACTGGAAGCCAAAGCAAAAGCCAAAGGTGTTCAACTGTTGCTGCCAACTGATGTGGTGTTGGCCGATAACTTCGCCCCTGACGCCAACAGCCAAGTGGCTTCCATTGATGCGATTCCAGAAGGCTGGATGGGTCTCGACATCGGCCCCGACTCCGTAAAAGAGTTCCAGGATGCTTTGGCTGACTGCAAAACAGTGATCTGGAACGGCCCCATGGGTGTGTTCGAGTTCGACAAATTTGCCAATGGCACCAACGCCATCGCCACAACCCTTGCCGAATTGAGCGGCAAAGGTTGCTGCACGATCATTGGCGGCGGCGACTCTGTTGCAGCAGTCGAAAAAGCAGGCCTAGCTGAAAAGATGTCGCACATCTCAACCGGTGGTGGCGCCAGCCTCGAACTGCTGGAAGGCAAGGTGCTGCCAGGCGTTGCCGCTCTCGACGACGCCAACTGATCAGCACCTAGACCTAGGACTTGGGGCTGTCGCCTGAGCGACGGCCCCTTTTTTGACCCTCAGGAAGTGGCTCAAGGCCCATGCTTGTCAATTTGGCATTCATCTGCTCACGACCTTGCTGAAGCAATGCACGTGCTGATTGACGCTGCTGCTTGACGCAGCCTTGATAAGCCTGCGGAGTCTTAGCCGCTCTGACACATTGATGGGCATCCTTAAGGATCGCCAATCGCTTGCT
>PVBE010224119.1_pt1 | contig 11533 bp, 10 predicted proteins | sample 1631181 | NCBI WGS metagenome assembly PVBE01 (sample SAMN08397723, study PRJNA350692) | Marine metagenome, whole genome shotgun sequencing project. | isolation source: water | place: Pacific Ocean | collected 2012-04 | reverse complement strand
CCATCCGCCATCGCGACGACCAGCGATTCCTGAAGCGCGAGAACGAACTTCAAGTCCGGATGATCGGTCAGCGCATGCATGATCGGCAGTTCGGTCGTGCCCGGATTACCGAACAGATGCGTGATGCCCTCGTCCTTGAGGAGTGCGAGGAATGCCAAGCGGCCGGCAATGCGGTTCAATGAACTCATGGGACGTCCTTGTCTTTTGTTTGAGAGTTATCGCCAGTGCTACGAACTCACCGACGGCAGCGGCGCGCGGCCAAGTATCATATCGGCCGCCTATTCCGCGATCATACCGTCCGCGCCAGTGCCTGCACTTCGCCGGCGGCGGCCTCGGCGGCGCGCAATCCGGTGATCACCGCCTTCGCCAGTCCGCCGAGATAGGCCGCCGCGGGACCGCCTTCCATGCCGCCCGACGCGGAACCCACGGCGAACAGACCCGGGATCGCACCGCCGTCGCCGTGCTGCACCCGGCTGTCCCCATCGACCGCCACGCCGCCCATCGTGTAGGTGATGCCCGCGCAGATCGGGATTGCCCGGAACGGCGGCGTCGCGATGGGCTTCGGTCTGAACCTGTCCGTGCTGCGCACCGGCGATGGCGAAGCCGTTCCTTCGATGGCGGCATTGTGGGCCGTCACGGTTTTCGCCAATCCGTCCGGCGGCAGCCCGGCTTTCTGCGCCAGGGTGGCGAGATCGTCCGCTTCCAGCACCGTGCCGCCGGCCTTGACGAAGACCGGGTTCATGCAGGGGGGATAGCGATTGTCGGCGGCGAGGCCGGTCCATACCGCGTCGTCGAACACGACGGTCGCGGTCAGCGGATCTTCCAGCCTGGCGACCTCGTTCGCCATATAGACGCCGCCCTTGCCTTCGTCGAGGAACCGTTGCCCGGCCGCGTTCACGACGATGCCGTGCGCCGCGATCGGGTCGACGATGGGATAGGGCCACAGCCTGTCATTTTCGAACGCCTCGCGGCCCAGAAGGTGGCCGTAGAACCGGTCCATGCCGACCAGCTTCGCACCCGCCGCCGCCGCCATCGTCAGCCCGTCGCCCCGACCCGTCGCGGCACCGCGCTGCAGCAGGCGTTCCGGCTGCGGCGACACGTAGCGCCGCATCAAATCCATGTTCGCCTGGAAGCAACCGTCGGCGATCACGACGGCGGACGCCGCGATCCGTTCATTCGTCCCGTTGCTCTCGACGACAATGCCCGTCACGCGGCCGTCTTCGACGACCAACTCCCGCGCCCGCGTATTCAATCGTACCGCCTTGCCGCGCTCGGCCAGGTTGGCGGTCAGCTTGCGCAGCAGCACGTCGGGTCCACGGCCCTTCCAGTCGAGCCCGGCGCCGCGCGGCCGTGGCGGGACGAGGATCCAGCGCATGAATTCCAGCGACCCGCCCTTTATGAAACGCGCGCCCTCGCCGCGCAGCCAGGCCAGCGCGCGGCCGCCTTCCGCCGCCATCACCGCCCCGTTGGCCGCGGCCTCTCCGTCGCCGGTCTGCGCCGCGACAGCCGCGGCAATCTCCTTCGGCGGCGCCGTCATATCCTTGAACGCGACATGAAGAATGCCGCCGGAGAAGCGCGAATTGCAGAAATATTCCGGGTCGCCGCCCTGCTCCAACACGATTGGATTAAGCCCCAGTTCCGCCGCCCGGTTGGCCGTGGACAGCCCCGCGAGGCCGCCGCCGATGATAATGATGTCGCCGTTCAAAATACCGTCTCCTATTGCGGCAGCAGCATGTCCGCGATGATCTGGGTGAGCTCCGCGAAGGTGCGGAAGGCGAACCAGACGATCAAGCCGGCCGCGACCGCGCCGATGCCCCATACCCAGTGCCAGCCGGCGAGTACGATTCCCAGACCAACAAGAACCGGCAGCGCCAGTCCGACGAGAACCGAGAGATTGCGACCATATGAGACCATGAACTGGACCGCCGGATACTGTTCCATGTAGCGCTCTCCCTCCTGAACGGCACCATCGCCCGAAAGCCGGTGGCGATTTTACGCGCCGCCACGCGGGATGCAAAATTCGCGCTAGTCCCGTTTGGCGAATTAGGCTACGGGTTGCCGGCAACACGCCACATCGGGGTTTCCACCATGTCCAGCCCGGCAGACGCCGCGGCCCCATCCGGCTATCTGGCCTTCGCGCGCGCCAACCTGCGGTTCCTGGGGTTCGCGTTCCTGATGGCGCTCGCGTCGAGCGTCGGACAGACCTTTTTCATCGGCGTGTTCGGCCCGGAAATCGAAGCGGAATTCAGCCTGTCCCATGCCGAGTGGGGCACCGTCTACATGGTCGGCACCCTGTTGTCGGCCCTGGTATTGCCGTTCACCGGTAGTTGGATCGACCGGATACCGCTGGCGCGCTATTCGATCCTGGTCGCCGTCGGCCTGACATTGGCCTGTTTCGGCGCGGCGCTGTGCCCGGCGGCCGGATTCCTGGTTGCGGTCATCTTCATGCTGCGCCAGATGGGCCAGGGACTCGCGAGTCACGTCTCGATCACTTCGACGGTGAAGCATTTCCGCCGCGACCGCGGCAAGGCCGTCGCCATCGTCTCTCTGGGATTTCCTGCCGGGCGGGCCGTGCTGCCCGCCGCCGCCGTCGCGCTGATCGCCGCCATCGGCTGGCGTTATACCTACGCCGCCGCCGGTATCCTCACCGCGATCCTTCTGGTACCGGCGGCGTTCTGGCTGCTGCGCGGCCCGGTGCGGCCGTCCGGGCCCGCGTCCGCGAGCGCGGCGGAGCCGGCGCCGGAAGCCCCCGACCGCAGCCTCACCCTGCGTCAGGTCATGACGCATCCGTTCTTCTATTTGATCCTGCCGGGAACCGTTGCGCCGTCGATTATCGAGACCGCGTTGTTTTTTCACCAGCTCACCATCGCGGAAATGAAGGGCTGGTCGGCCGGTTGGGTGACCGCCGGCTACGCGGTGTTCGCGGTGATGACGACCCTATTCTCGATGGCCGCCGGCCCGCTCGTCGACCGGCTCGGCGCGATGCGGCTGCTGCCGGTCATATTGATCCCCTACGTTTTCGGAATTTTGATTCTGGCCTACATGGACGACCCGCTCTGGGCCTGGGCCTACCTCGCGCTGTCGGGCGCCACCGGCGGGTTGCGGCAGACGATCGCGCCGGTCATGTGGGCAGAGTTCGGCGGCACTCGGCATATCGGTTCGATCCGCAGCATGGCCGCGACCTTGAGCGTGTTCGCCTCCGCCCTGGGACCGCCGGCGCTGGGCTGGATGATGGACGCCGGCATCGCGTTGGAATCGATGGTCCTCGGCACGGTGATCTACATCGTGATCGCCAGCGGGCTGATTTGGTTCGCCTGCGCCGCGCAATTGCGGCGGCACGGCTTTGCCTGAGGCACAGCGACCCGTAGACTCGCTCGAGTGGTTACGGACAGGCTTCGCGCGGAAGGAGAGTGTTTATGAAGAGCAAGGGACGTCGCCTAAAGGAGTTGCTGGAGGCACCGGATATCCTGGTATCGCCGGGGATCTATGACGGCTACAGCGCGCGCATGATTCAGGCGCGCGGTTTCAAGAGCGGGGCGATTTCAGGCGCCGGGCTGTCGGAATGCCATCTCGGCTGGTCCGACATGGGCATCATGGGGCTGGAGGACAATCTGCGGTTCTGCCGGGCGATCTCCGAATGCGCCGAAGACCTGCTGCTACACGCCGACGCCGACACCGGGTATGGCAACGCGGTCAATGTGCATTTCGTCGTCCGCGCCTTCGAGAAGGCCGGCGTGGCGGCGGTCATGATCGAGGATCAGGTATGGCCCAAACGCTGCGGCCACCTGGTCGGCAAGGACGTCATCTCGGCCGGGGAGATGGTGCAGAAGGTGAAATCCGCCTGCGACGCGCGGCGCGACAACGACTTTGTCATCAAGGCGCGCACCGATGCGGCTGGGGTGCTTGGAATAGATGAAGCGATCGATCGTCTCAATTTGTACGCGGAGGCCGGTGCGGATTTGCTGTTCGCCGACGCGCTGTTGTCGGCCGAAGACATCGAAAAGGTCGCGCGCAACGTGCCCAAACCGCTGACCGTCAATATGGGGCTTGGCATTCGGTCACGCAGCACGACGCCGCTGATCTCGCCCGCGCGCCTGCAGGCGATGGGCGTCGCCGCCGTCAGCTACCCGCGCCTGCTGTCCACCGCGGCGGTGCGCGGCATGATGAATGCGATGGATGTTTTTGAGGGCATGCTTGAAAGCAATGAAGAAGTCGACCGGCCGGACCTGCTGGTGTCTTTCGAGGAAATCAACAAGCTCGTCGGATACGATACGCTGACCGAGATGGAAGGGCGCTACGCCGTCGAAGGCGACTAAGGGACCGCATCATGGGCATGACCATCATCGAAAAGATTCTGGCGCGGCAAAGCGGGCAGGAACTTGTGCGGCCGGGCGATCTCGTGACCGTAAAGGTCGATACGGTGGTCATGTTCGACAATAATTTCATGGACAGCGTCTGGCGCGAAATCCTGCATGTAGCCGACCCGGCGCGCGTCGTCGTCGCGTTCGATCACCGGGCGCCGGCCGCCCATATCGAGAGCGCGACGGCGCATCTGACCGGCCGCCGCTTCGTCGAGAAGTTCGGCATCGAACGGTTCCACGATGTCGGCGCGCGGCAGGGCATCGCCCATGTCCTCGTCGCCGATCACGCCTACGCCATGCCCGGCACCGTGCTCCTGTGCAGCGATTCGCATACCTGCAGCGCGGGCGCCTTCAACTGCGTCGCACGCGGTGTGGGCGCGCCGGATATCGCCTATGCCCTGACCAAGGGCGAGACCTGGTTCCGGGTCGGGGAAACCGTCCGCTACGATTTGGCAGGAACGTTCAATCCCGCTGTGTCGATGAAGGATGTCTTCCTCCATATCGCCGGCGCCTTTGGCGGTCACGAGACGATGAATGTGGAGTTTGGCGGCGGCGCCCTGCCGCATCTCAACATGAACGCGCGGCGCACCTTGACGACGATGGGAGCCGAACTGAGCGCCGAGTTCGCGACCTTCGAGCCTGACCAGACCCTTTTCGATCATATCGCGGCGAACAATCCCGACCATCCCGCCTACGAAGCGCAGATTCCCGATGTAGACGCGTCCTATGCCGACCGTAGAACAATCCGTCTCGACCAAATCGAACCGCTCGTCGCCCTGCCCGACAGCGTACTGGACAACTCCCGACCGGTCGGCGAGGTCGCGGGCATGGCAATCGATCAGGCCTTCATCGGTTCCTGCGCCAACGGCACCATCGATGACCTGGAGAGCGCCGCGACGGTTCTGGCCGGTCGTCAGGTGGCCGACGGCGTCCGGCTGATCGTGACCCCGGGCTCGCAGACGATCTACCGCCAGGCCGCCCAACGGGGCATTCTGACGGCCCTGGCGGAAGCCGGCGCCGTCGTGACCAACCCGACCTGCGGCGCCTGCGGCGGCGGGCATCTCGGTGTGCTTGCGGCGGGCGAAACCTGCATCACGGCGAGCACCCGGAACTTCAAGGGCCGCATGGGCGATCCGAGCGCGAAAATCTTCATGGGCTCCCCCGCCACGGTCGCCGCCTCGGCGATCAAGGGCGTCATCGCGGACCCGACCGAATTCCTGGCGCCGGGTGCGTGACCGATGGAGTACAAGGGCAAAACCTGGCTCTTCGAGGCCAACATCAACACCGATCTCATACTGCCGAGCCGTTGCTACTACCTGCCGCCTGAAGAGCAGATCCGTTACGTCTTCTCTGCCAACCGGCCCGGCTGGGTCGATGAGATGAGCAAAGGCGACGTCATCGTCGCCGAACAGAATTTCGGCATGGGTTCTTCCCGGCCTGCGGCCCGCAACCTGAATTTACTCGGTGTCGGCTGTCTCGTGGCGGAAAGCATCAACGGGCTGTTTTTCCGCAACTGTATCAATTTTGGCTTTCCTGCGCTGGAATGCCCCGGCGTCACGGCGGCCTTCCGAGAGGGCGAACTTGCCGCCGTGTCGTTCGACGATTTCACGGTTGAGAACGTGACGACCGGAAAATCCCTGAAAGCCAAGCCGATCCCGGACGCCCTGCTGCGTATCCTGAAATCGGGCGGTATCTATCCGTTGCTCGAGGAAGAAGGTCTCATCGCACCGCACGCTTAATTCACACACGGGGGAAACACATAATGGCAGGATTTCTCGACGGTAGGACGGCGCTCATCACCGGCTCGACCAGCGGGCTTGGGCTCGGTTACGCCCGCGCGCTGGCGGCGGAAGGCTGCGCCATCATGCTGAACGGCTTCGGCGACGCGGCGGAAATCGAAGCGACCCGCGCCGGGTTGGAGACCGAGTTCGGCGTCGCCGCCTTCTATAACGCCGCCGACATGCGTGACCCGGCACAGGTCACGGCGATGATCGAGGACGGCACGGCCAAGCTCGGCAAGGTCGATATCCTGATCAACAATGCCGGCATGCAGCACCGTGCGCCGGCCGAGGACTTCCCGCCCGACATCTGGGACGACATGCTGGCGGTAAACCTGTCCGCGCCGTTCCACGCGACACGCGCCGTCCTGCCGCAGATGAAGGCGCGCGACTGGGGCCGGATCATCAATACCGCCTCGACGAACGCGCTGGTCGCCTCGCCCAACGTCGTCGGCTACACCGCGACCAAGCACGGGCTACTGGGCATGACCAAGGCGGTCGCGATAGAGACGGCGGAGACCGGCGTTACCTGCAACGCGATCTGCCCCGGAACCGTGCGCACCAATCTGAGCGAACACCGCATCGACAGCTACGCCGAGCAGAAGGGCGTGCCGAAGGAAGAAGCGATCGAAGAATACCTTATCCAAAAACAACCCTACCACCAGCCGATGGGTCGCTTCATTACCATCGAGGAGGTCGCCGCCGCGGCCGTCTATCTTTGTAGCGACGCGGGCGCGGCGATGCGCGGCGCGGCTTTCACCGTCGACGGCGGCTGGACGGCGCGATAAGGGCGAGCTCGGGCGCAAAACCGATATCGGACGGGCGCCGCAAACGCCTCGGCTACAAAACACCATGCCCGGAATTTGGAAGCAGCCGCGCCCGTGCGCGGCAATTCTAAAACAAGTCATCCGAATGGGTGATTTTAAGCATAGGAAATTCTTGTAATTAATCCTCGTGAGCACCGAACCAGAAACGGATATACGGGGTTTCTATCATGGATTACTTGGCAGTCTGGTCGATTACGTCTGGCGCAGTTATCGGATTTTTTGGTACCTGGTCGATCATGTGGCTCTGGTCTGTCCTATCTCCACGCAGAAACAGGCTAAACCCTGAACGGATCCGTTGAACCTCCGTTTGCAGGCGGCGCTATCGAGAACTGCCTCCTCGGGGCAACCGCTACCACAATCCACTGCAAAACGGAAAAAGCAGGCTGGCGCCACCGTTGCCGGCCATTGGCCATGGGCGCCGCCACGCGCTTAGCCTCGAATTTCCACGTTCGAAGAAGGCGTGCCAACAGCGCTGCATCCACGCGTAGAAGCGGGTTCTGCGATGGCCGGTGCAGCCTTTACGCTCGTTCGCGGATGGACCGTAAGACCGGAATCAATTGGGCGTGACTTGGCACGCACGCGACAATTGCGCATAATTCCAGCGGTTCACAATGAAGGTTCGCGAATAACGAATAAATCCACTATTTAGGAGGCAGGGACTCATGAAACCGAAACTGAAACTATTGACGGCGGTCGTTTCGCTGGCGGCGGTCACCCTCGGGGCGCAGGCCGCGATGGCGCAGAAATCAGGGGGCATCCTGAAAGCCTATCACCGTGGCACGCCGCCGAGCGGATCGATCCACGAGGAAGCGACGAACTCGACGCTGACCCCATACATGCCGGTCATGAACAATTTGGTCATGTACGACCAGTTGAAGGCGACCAACAAGCTGGACACGATCGTGCCGGACCTGGCGGAAAGCTGGTCCTGGAACGCCGACAAGACGAAACTGACTTTCAAGCTCCGCCAAGGCGTGAAATGGCACGACGGCAAGCCCTTCACCTCGGCGGACGTAAAATGCACCTGGTGGGACCTGCTGCTGGGCAACGGCGGCAGTAAATACAAGCTGCGCAAGAACCCGCGGAAAGCCTGGTACAAGAACCTCAAGGCCGTCACGCCTAACGGCGACCACGAGGTGACATTCGAACTGAAACGCTCGCAGCCCGCAATCCTGACGCTGATCGCGTCCGGCTATTCGCCGGTCTATCCGTGCCACGTCTCGCCCAAGAAGATGCGCACGCACCCGATCGGCACCGGACCCTTCAAGTTCTTTTCCTTGAAACAGAACGAAAGCGTCAAGTTCACGAAGAACAAGGATTATTGGAAAAAGGGCCAACCCTATCTGGATGGAATCGAATGGACGATCATCAAGAGCCGTTCGACCCGCGTCCTGGCATTCGTCGCCGGCAAGTTCGACATGGCCTTCAACGGCGATGTCACCGTGCCGTTGCATAAGGACATCATGGAACAGAAGCCGGATGCGGTTTGCCAACGGGTGATGGGCGCGAGCATCAATCTGATCGTCAACCCGTATAAACCGCCGTTCGACAATGAGAAGATTCGCCTGGCCATGGTGCTGACGCTGGACCGCAAGTCGGCCATCGACATCCTCAGCAAGGGCGAGAACGTTCAGGGCGGCGCCATGTCGCCGCCGCCGCAAGGCGTCTGGGGCTTTACGCCGGAATTCATCACGACGGTCGCCGGCTTTGATCCGGACGTAAAGGGTAACCGGGCTAAAGCGCGCAAGATCATGGAAGGCCTCGGCTACGGCCCGGACAACAAGCTCAAGGTCGAAGTCTCGACGCGGAACATCGCCGGGTATCGTGATCCCGCCGTGCTGCTGATCGACTGGCTCAAGGAGGTCTATGTCGACGCCACGCTGAAGACGATCGAGACCAGCAACTGGCACGCCACCGTGGCCCGCAAGGACTACATGGTAGGCCTGAACGCGACGGCGGTCGGCGTCGACGATCCAGATGCGAACTTCTACGAAAACTATTCCTGCGGTTCGCAGCGGAATTATACGGGCTACTGCAATAAGGATCTCGAAAAATTGTTCGAGAAGCAGTCCATGATGACTGACCAGAAGGCGCGGGCAAAACTCGTCCTGCAGATCGACAAGAAACTCCAGGAAGACGCCGCGCGACCGATCCTTTATCACAACCAGAACTACACGTGCTGGCAGCCTCACGTGAAGGGATATGTCGCCCATGTAAACAGCCTTTATAATGGCTGGCGCTTGGAAGACGTCTGGCTGGATAATTAAGGAACCAAGCGGTTCTGAATGGGGCCGCGGCGATCGATCTATCGCCGCGGCCTCCTTTTTATTCGAACCGTCAATTAGTCGTTTCGTTAATTAATTTGCGCAGGCAAGGGGACGGAAATTGGCAACCTATATGGTGAAGCGCTTCTTCCTGATGCTGCTGACGCTCGTCGGGATGTCGATAATCATCTTCGTGCTGTTGCGGCTGATGCCGGGCAATATCGTCGATATCATGTTCGATTCCGCGGGCTTCGTCGATCCGGCGGAAAAAGCGGAAATCGAAAAGGAACTGGGTCTCGATCAACCGATACACGTGCAGTACGCCCAATGGATCTGGGGTATCATGCGGTGGGATCTGGGCTTTTCCTACGTGTCCGAGATGCCCGCCATCGACGAACTCGGCCCCCGTATTCCGATCACCGCCAAGCTGGCGGCCCTGGCGCTCTTCTTCTCGGTCTTGTTCGGCGTGCCGCTTGGCGTCATCAGCGCCGTGAGGCAAGATACCTGGCTGGACTACACGCTGCGGGTGATCAGTCTGAGCGGACTTTCCCTGCCGTCCTTCTGGCTCGCGCTTTTAATCCTGATGTTTTTCGTGGCCCAGTTCGGCACTATTCCAATCTACCTGGATCCGCCGGAAAACCTATGGGACGAGTTGCTGCTGTACAGCATACCGGCGGCGGCGGTGGGATTTCGCAGTTCGGCGCTGATTATGCGCCTGACGCGGTCGTCCATGCTGGAGGTCCTGCGCCAGGATTACATCCGCACCGCGCGGTCCAAGGGTGCGTCGGAAAATACGGTCAACTATTCGCATGCGCTCAAGAACGCGTTTTTGCCGGTCACGACGATCATCGGCATCGAGGCCGCGTTCCTGATCGGTGGGCTCATCATCACGGAAACGGTATTCAACATTCCGGGGGTCGCGCATTTCCTCGTCGAGGCGATTTTGATGCGGGATTATCCCATCGTGCAAAACCTTGTGATGCTGATCGCGGTTATCGTCGTGACGATCAATTTCCTCGTCGACCTGACCTACGGGGCCTTGGACCCGCGGATCAAATATGCCGATTAGGAGCCGCTTCAAAGACGTTGAAAATACTGTTTGGGAGGCGATCTCGTGACAGCCATTGACCATCAAGCGGAACTTGAAAGAGCCGGCGCGAACATCGAGAGCCGATGGGACGCCGTCCTTCATTTCGCGCGCAATTATCCCTTGGCGGTTTGTGGGATTGCGATCGTGGTCGTGTTCGTATTCGCGGCGCTTGTCGCGGAGATCATCGCCTCGCACGATCCCATTTCGACCCACGCATCAAGATCACTTTCGGCGCCGACCATGGAAAATATCCTGGGCGCCGACATGATGGGCCGCGATATGTTCGCCCGCATCGTATACGGCGCCCGAATATCGCTGGTCGTGGGCGTGGCCTCAACCATGCTGGGCGGGTTCATCGGCGTTTTCATCGGTTTGATGTCGGGCTATTTGCTAGGCTGGTTCGATCTCGTGATGCAGCGGCTCATCGACATCATGCAGGCGCTGCCGCTCCTGGTGCTGGCCCTGGTGATGGCGGCTTCGCTCGGGCCATCGCTGGAAAATACTATTTTCGCCATATCCATACCACTGGTGCCACGCGTTGCGCGGGTGGTGCGCTCCAGCACCCTGTCGCTGCGCGAAATGCCGTTCGTCGAAGCGGCGCGCGCCGCCGGCATGAGCGAATTGCGCGTCGCGTTCCGGCATGTTCTGCCCAATACGCTGGCGCCGCTGATCGTGCTCGCTACCGCACAGCTTGGCTCGGCGATCCTGGTCGAGGCGTCGCTGTCGTTCCTCGGTCTCGGTGTTCCGGAGCCGCACCCCTCCTGGGGCCGCATGCTTTCGGAAAACGCGGCCGAATACGCGCGCGTCGCGCCGTGGTTGGTCATATTCCCGGGATTGGCGATCAGCTTGGTGGTGTTCGGTACCAACCTGCTGGGCGACGCCTTGCGCGACATCCTCGATCCGAGGCAGAGCAGCTAACAAGACTGATCATTCACAATGAGTCCGCGGTTCCGGGGACGAACAGGTAAAGCTGAAATTGGCGGACGATTAAATGGTTGAAGCATCCAGCGGTGAAATTTCGACGGGCGTATCCGAAGTGGGCGATAGCGGCGGGCTGGCAATGGAAGTTGTCGGACTGAAAACCTACTTCTTCACCCGCCAGGGAATCGTGAAAGCGGTGGACGACGTCTCGTTTTACCTCAAGAAGGGCGAAACGCTTGGAATCGTCGGTGAATCCGGTTGCGGCAAGAGTATCACCGCGCTTTCCGTCATG
>PVBE010417465.1_pt1 | contig 11534 bp, 8 predicted proteins | sample 1631181 | NCBI WGS metagenome assembly PVBE01 (sample SAMN08397723, study PRJNA350692) | Marine metagenome, whole genome shotgun sequencing project. | isolation source: water | place: Pacific Ocean | collected 2012-04 | reverse complement strand
GTGGCCGAGTTCCGAACGCGACGAGACGGACAAGACGGACGAGACGAGCGAGACGGACGAGACAGACGACACAGACGACACAGACGACACAGACGACGCAGACGACACCAATACGCTCGAGTCCGTCCCTGTCTTTCTCTCCTTCCGTCCGCCGATCCCGGAGAGGTTGTGGGAACAAATCTGCGTCATCGAGGTCCCGGAGACGACGGAGTGCATGACCCACAGTCAGCGGGGCTTGGTGGTCGCGGGTGCGGGCATCGAACTCGTGCATCCTCACCGCGAATCGCTGCCAGCGCCGCCCGGGTACGTCACGCGGCTGGTGCGAGATCTCTGCATCGCCAGTGGCCGTATTTTCCACCTGAATTCTGAATACCATTGGCATGAGATCGAGTTGCCGACGGAGCAGCCACCGCTCGAATTATGGGTTGGCGGGGGCGCGTGGCTCGCGCTTTGCGCCGATGGTGTGCTGCTGCGTAGCGACGATCACGGAGCGTCCTGGCGACAGCCGCTCGGTGAGCCCGTGCGCTCTTTGGGTCGGGGCGACGCGCTGCTCGCGCTGGCCGGACCGCCTGGAAACCAGCTGCTGCGCTCGCGCGATGAGGGGGCAACCTGGGAACCGCTGGGCGGCGCCGCGATCGGCCGAGCCTACTCGACGGCGCCTGCCCCGCAGGTCGTGGTCAGTGGCGAGCTCATTCTTCTGGCGGAGCCGACAGCGGGGATTGCGATCTCAACAAACGGCGGCCGTTCGCTGAAGCAGCTGGACGGAACGTTCGAGGTGAGCGCTGCTACCTGCACCGAGATCCAACGCACGCCGACGGCGTTCGCAGCGATGCCGAGCAGCCGTTCCGTGGGTTCCGATATCATTCAAATTGGACCGACAGCGGAACTTCAGGAGTGTATCGGACAGGCCGGCCCAGCCCCGAGCGGTGAGGAAGACCGCGTTCGGGCCCTGGATTTTGATCCGGGTACGGAACTCTTGTGGGCGCTCATGGACTCGCGGGTCGTGGCGTGGCGCCCAAGGACAAACTAGCGACGCTTCGCATCTGGCACGCCGGGTCCGGCTCTGCCAGGATGGCGACATGCAGCTCCCCGACATGCCGGTCCGCGAGGCGATCCTTCGCAGCTACGCCGGTTTCTTGAGCAACGCCGGAGGTCGCGTCGCCGAACGCCCACTCGTCCTGCCCAACGGGAAGTTCTTCCCCGACACCTTTGCGGGCGATCAGGCGTCGCTGGATCGACTGCTCGATCGGATGCTCTCGCTCGTGTCGATGGAGGACCTCCCCTTCCGCGCCGAGCTGACCGAGGGCGGTGGCGGGGGCGGCGGAGGCTGCGGATCTGGCTCGTGCTCACCGAGTGCCGGCCCCTCTGACGACGGTCCGCGGCTGCGCCAGGAGGACGGCTTCTGGATCATTCGGGTCCCCGCCGGGGAGCTCGGCAATCCGACGGTGCTCACCTCCAACCTCGCGCGGGTTATCGGCCACGTCTTCGCGCTCGACGTCAACCCTGACTCGCCCGTTGGTGAACTCCCGCTGCTGGGCGAACTTGCTGCGGTGAGTCTGGGCTTGGGTCTGCTGGTGCTGCAGGGATCCTACGTTTATTCGAAGAGCTGTGGCGGACCGTCCATCGGGCAGGTGACCGCGATGAGCTGCCCCGAAGCGGCACTGAGCGTCGCCGCATTCCTCGCAAGTAGCGGGACATCGCCGCGGGCGGCGCTGAAGCACAGCGAGATCACGCAGCGGACACTCCTGAAAGAGGCGTGCGGGTTCATCGCTAGCAATTCAAACGTCGCCAAGATGCTGAAGAGCAATCCGGCGGCCCTCACGAGCGCCAAGCTCAACCTCGTGGAGACCCAACCGTGGCTGATGCGGCTCTTCGGCAGCCGCTCATCGCGGGGGACAAAGAAGGCGCCGGAAACGCTCGAGGAGATAGAGGCGATGGCTGCAGCATCCGCGCCCCAACTGCAATCGCGCAGCCGCAGCGCGGCCTCGGAGGAAACGGACTCACTCCGAGCGCTCGTTGACGAGGCGTTCGGGACGAGCGCTCCACCGCAGAGCGACGCCGACGCGTAGTCGGGCGCGGCGCCGCACCCGCAGAACATGAGCCTTGACGCGGGCGGATTTATTGTGTGATACAATTGAACCACACAATAAGCCACATTATGTCGCCGCCCTTCCCCACCCCGCCAGATCCGAGCGTTCCGGCCTCGCCCGCCTCGCCCAGCTCGCCCGCTGTCGCTCTCACGGTGCCCGCCCGGCTGGAGCGGGCCCTAACCGTCGCGATTCTTCGCGGCGAGTACCCGCCCGGCGGCATGCTGCCGACGGTTCGGGAGATGGCCCGCGAGTTCCAGGTCAACGCGGCCACGGTCCAGCGAGTCGTCGCGCGCCTCGAAATGACCGGCCTCGTGAGCGTTCGGCGCGGCAGCGGCATTCGGGTGAACGATCCGGACCTATGCAGCGACCTGTCGCTACTCCCGGCGTGGGTAGACGCACTGCGCGAGGAGCCGGCGCGGGCCGCCAATATCGTCGCCGACTTCCTCGAATTGCGTCGCATGATCGCCGGCCGCCTGATCGTAAAACATCGAGCAAAGCTCGCTGGCGGCGCCTCACGCCTGCTCGACGTCGCGTCAGATTTCGAATCGGCTCTGGAGCGCGACGGGTCGGATATTTCGGGGATCATGGAAGCTGATCTGGCGGTCGCGCGCGCGCTCATCGGTCTCACCGGACAGAGCGCGGCACGAGCCGTATTCAATACGCTCGAAAAGCTGATGCGAGCCGTACCGCTACTGGGCGAGGCAATGTACGCGGACGCACGACGCAATGTCCGAGACATGCGGAAGGTCGTTTCGGCTATCGCGACGGCCACGGACGAGGCGCAGCTCGCCACATTGATCGAAGATGTGCTCGAGGAAACGGATCGACGCACGGTGCGCCGCTTCCGCGCCGCTCTCGAGCGCGTTCGCGAAGGAAATCTAGACTCATGACTCAAGATTCCGATTCTGCGCTGCAAAGACTCCTGGCCGCCACGCTACCCGCACACGAGCCGGGCCGTCCCGGTCTCGGTGACCTCGACTTGCGCGAGTTTTGGCGGAGGTTTGACCGCACGGCGCCGCGGGCGCTCAAGGTTGGGTTGCCGGCGGCCGTGTGGGTTCTTTCGCTCTCAGTTCCGTTGCTCGTTGGACGCTTTGCAACGATTCGGCAGCTCTCCGACGACGACCTCGACACGCTACTGAATAGGGCCAACGAATCGCGGAGCTTTGTGATTCGACAGATGGTCGCGACGCTCAAGATCGTAGCGTGCCTCGCCTATTTCGACGACGAGGACGTGCAGCGACGGACGCGCGCTGGAGCTTCGACCCTCCATGCCATCGGGACCGCCAGCTCGGAGGCGTTGTCATGAGTCGCGGCGAGCGCGGGCGCATCGGTGGCCACATCGATGGGCGCATCGACGGGCGCACCATCTCGTCAGGCCTTGAACTGCACGCAGATGTGGTCGTCGTGGGAAGCGGACCCGCGGGGGCGACGGTGGCGCGCACAGCGGCGGCCGCTGGCGCCCGTGTCGTTATCTTGGAGGCCGGCGAGTGGGCGGAGCCGAGCAGCTTCGAGCCCAGCGCGTTCGCGGCCATGAGCCGCCTTTACGAAGGCATGGGTGCGTCACTCTGCCTCGGGAAAATGCCCGTGCCCTACGTCCAAGGACGAGCGGTCGGAGGCACGTCCGTCATCAATGGCGCCATCTGCTGGCGTCTGCCGCGCGACGTTTATGATGAGTGGCTGGCCGACGATCCCGCTATCGAAAGCGCACTGCCGTGGGAGGAACTCGAGGCCGCCACGGAAGGCGTCGAGCAAGACTTGAACGTCCTGCCCACCGACGAGGCGATAGCCGGACCCAAGAACTCTCTCATGGCCATCGGAGCGGACGCACTCGGACTCGAGCACCGGCCGATCCGGCGCAACGTGCGCAACTGCGAAGGCAAAGGGCTCTGTCTGCAGGGTTGCCCTTCTGGGAACAAGCTATCGATGGATCGTTCCTACCTCCTCGATGCGGAGAAGAGTGGTGCGACAATCGTCAGCTCGGTGAAGGTCGAGCGACTCCTGATGAACGGTCAGCGGATCATCGGAGTAGAGGGGCGTCCCTCCCACGCGCCGGGGCGTGCGGGCGTGAACGGCGCGAACGGCGCGAACGGTAACCGCGGCCTCGTCCGCGTGCACGCCAGCCGCGCTGTCGTCCTGGCCGCAAGCGCTGTGCAAACCCCCGCGCTGCTATTGAGGAATCGTATCAAGCACGGACTGGTCGGCGAGAACTTCCAATGCCACCCCGGCGTCTCCATCGCGGGCCGCTTCAGCGAACCGGTGCGAATGTGGGAAGGCGCCACCCAGGGACATGAGGTGACGTCGCTGCGACACGAAGGGCTCAAATTCGAAGCGCTCGGTTTCGGTCTCGGCGTACTCGCCACGCGACTCGACGGCGTCGGAAAGAAGCTGGCCGCGGGCATCGCGGATATGGCCCATTGGGCTGATTGGGGAGCCGCCGTGCGTTCAACGGGGCGCGGAAGGGTTCGAACGCTCGGAAAGCGCACCCTCGTCCAATACGAGCCATCCAAGAACGACATCCGGCTCTTTCGTCGCGGGCTACGGATCATGGGAGAGATGATGTTCGCGGCAGGAGCGGAGAGTGTCTCACCCGGAGTTTTCGGTTTTCCCGAGCAAGTGGACAATCCCGACGCACTCCGTCCGCTCGAGGACGACGGACCGGACGATCCGCGCGCCTACATGGCTGCGGCGACGCACCTCTTTGGAACGTGCCGAATGGGCTCGGACCCCCAGAAAAACGTGACCCGCCTGGACTTCCGGCACCACGAATTCGACGGCCTTTACCTCGCGGATTCGAGCGTATTTCCCACCAACCTGGGCGTAAACCCCCAAATCCCCATCATGGCCGTAGCCAAGATTTGCGCCGACCGGATCCTCGCCTGAGAACAGCCAGCCCCCCTTTCGACCGAAGCCAACCCAATGATTGCAGACACCACAGCGCGCGCGACCGAGCCAGAAAACCAGCCAGAAAAGCGCACGGCTCGCGCCAAACTCACCCTCGACGACCTGCTCCAGATGAAGCGGCCCGAACTGGCGAACGTCATGAACGCCGGCCACCCCATCAATCCGGACGAACTGGCGGACTACGAATACAAGGGCGTGTCCCACGGCATGCCCGCATTCGTGGAAGAGAAACTGCTGTGGAAGACCTTCAAAAAGACCTTCTACGCCGATCCCGGGCGCGGCATATTGCGCGGCTGGAATATGCGCATCGTACAGACGGGCATCGAAGGTGACTGCCTACCCATGCTCCGGCACGGGCAGCCCATCACTTTTGGGCACTACGTCGTGCACTCGGCCATGGAGAACGGCAAGCCGCGACGCATGCCGCGCCCCTGGCACCGAGGCCTCTTCCTCGACTATGGCAACGCTGGAAATACGCTCACCGACCCTGCCCTCCCAATGCGCGCTCCCCTCGTTGCAGTGAACGCAGGCTCTGCCGAGCTGTTGCTCGGCTGGGACTACGTTCAGCTCGGGAGGCTGCAGCTCCCGACGCCGGCCTATTGGAGTCTGACCCGCGACTGCGAGCTGAAAGAAGTCGTCCTCCCGCCTAAGGGGTGACGTTCGGCGCTCGGCCCACGTGGATACTCGGCCGGCCTTGTGATACGCCCCGGGCCTCATGGACGTCATCGTTCAGAAATACGGCGGCTCTTCGGTGGCCACTTTCGAGCGTCTCGAGACGGTCGCCGACGAGATCGCGGCGAGCCGACGCGCGGGCGCGTCCGTCGTTGTTGTCGTGAGCGCGATGGGTGGCTCGACGGACGAACTCGTCGAGATGGGACGCCGCGCGTGGAATTCCCAAGGGGCCCTTGCGGACCGCCCGGCGCAACCCCCGGCGCGAGAGCTAGACATGCTCGTGAGCACCGGTGAGCGCATCACGATGACGCTGCTCTCCATCATGCTGCAGGCTCGCGGACTCGACGCCATCAGCTTCACGGGATCGCAATCCGGAATCGTCACGACCGAGCGACACTTCGACGCGCGCATCGTCGAGGTGCGCCCCTTCCGGATCCAGGAGCAACTCGAGCAGGACAAGATCGTAATCGTCGCCGGCTTCCAAGGCGTGAGCCGGGAAAAAGAGGTCACGACGCTCGGACGTGGCGGCTCGGACACCAGCGCCGTGGCATTGGCGGCGGCCCTCGGAGCCACGTCTTGCGAGGTCTGCAGCGACGTCGACGGTGTGTACAGTGCCGATCCGAGGCATATCGACGCAGCCGTCCACCTGCCCCACGTCAGCTACGAACACATTCTCGAGATGGCCGAGAGCGGCGCGAAGGTCCTCCACTCGGAAGCGATCCGACATGCAGAACGCCATTCCGTAAAGATTCTCGCGCGGCGAACCGGCGACCGCCTCAAGAACGAAGCGCGTGAGACCGCCGTCACGAAGTCCGTCGACGCTCCAGAAGGCGCGGTCGTGGCCGACGACTCGATTCTGGTGGTGCACACCGACGCTAGCCATATCGACAAGGTCGTCGGGGCACTCGACACTCTCGACCTCCGGCCCTGGGATGTTTTCGGTGGGCGCCGCGGATCAGACCGGTCGCGGCTCCTGGCTAACGGTGCGCGCGAGGGACGTTGCCAATCGCGACTCAGTCGAGGCGGAACTTGGCGAGCGTCTCAACGGCTTCGCCGACGTCGAGAGAAACTGGAAGTCGGTGAGTTTGGTGGCGCGCAATCTAGCGGACTCGGCAGGCACCCTGGATCAAGCCGTCGCCGCGCTGCCCGATGCAGCCGGACTCCTGGTGCGCCATACAACGCGAATCACGCACCTGCTTCCGGACGCTGACCGGGCGCGACAAGTAGCCGAGCGGTGGCATGCGTTGCTGCTCGAATCGCTCGCTCGCTAACTCACGAGAAGCGCGCGACGCTCACGAGAAGCGCGCGACGCTCACGAGAAGCGCGCGACCGTCGCCTCGTAGAGTTCGGCTTCGTCGGCGTGCCCACGCTCGCGCGCACTCCGGCCCAGCTCGCCTGCGACGTCACGGAGACGATCGAGCCAGCGCGCGCGCGCGTCCAGGTCCGCCGCTGTCTCGCTCTCTGTCTCGCTCTCTGGGCCCGCCCCGCCAATCTCGTCCACGCGCGCACAAACCAACGCGAAGAGATCGAGATGGCGCCCAAGGCGCTGGAGCACAATCGCCAATTCGGTCGCCACCTTGTCGTCGTCAGGCCGCGCGCGCAGCTGGTCTTGCAGCTCTTCCGCACGCACGGCGTCGTCGCGGTCGCCCGGTTCCGGCGCCAGGCGCGTCTGCGAAGGCGGCGCGGGGGTGACGGCGACGTCGCCAACGCAGCCGCCAACGGATTCGCCAGACGGCTCGCTAGCGACGCTGCCGGTCACCGGGACAGGCGTCTCGGAAGACGGGAAGAGCAGAGCGTAACGCCGCGTCACCCGAGGATCGTTCGGCGCCAACGCAAACGCCAGCGCGACATGCGCGCGCTCGCCGTGCACGTCCGCCACCGCGTCCGCGTGCTGCGCCGCGCTCAGCAGCCAATCGATGGCGCTCGCTCGCGGCGCGGCTTCTGTCCCGGCTTCTGTCTCGGCTTCTGTCCCGGCTTCTGTCTCGGCTTCTGTCCCGGCTTCTGTCCCGGCTTCTGTCACGGCTTCTGTCACGGCTTCTGTCACGGCTTTTGGCACGGCTTTGGGCCCGGCTTTGGGGGGATTCAGCTCCAGCAACGCGCGCAACCGCGCGTACGCGAGCGTCGCCCCTGCGGCATCGCCGAGTGAGCCGCGCCACTGGGCCTCCAAGGCCCGAGCCTGCGGCGCGCACGGCGAATCATCCGGAACCTGACGCACACGACTCACCGCCTGAGAACGATCCTCGAGCGGACCCGCGAGAACCTCCGCCAGGTCGATGAGGGCACGGTCAATGAGCGCTGGGGCGGCGGCCGCGACCGGGGCGAGTTCGATAGCGCGCTCGAGCAGCACCACGGCGCGAGCCGGCTTGCCCAGCCTGAGCAAGGCGCGCCCAAGACCCGCAGTCGCCACCGCGTCGTCCGGCGCGTAGCGCAACGCACGCTCGAAATAGCGAGTGGCCTCGGGCATGCAGCGCGCATCCAAAAACCGATCCGCAACGGCTCTACAGACGCGGTACCGGGCGGATGCGCCGCGGGCAGCAGCTTCGAGGTGCTGAGCGTCCGCCTCCGCACCCGCTCGGTCCCCAACGTCCAGGCGCGCTTCGAAACGCGCGCGCCGGAGCGGCTGAAGGCCCGCGGCATGGCCGAGCCCGCGAGATAGCGCCTCGATACGATGCGGCAAGCGAGGCTCCAGCGTCGCGAGTCTAAACCACGCCATCGCCGCGAGCGGCCCGTAACGCTCGCGGCGAGCGGCCCGCTCCGCAATCTCTCGCGCCGTGTCGAAATCTCCAGCCCGCGCGAGCAGCCCCGCGCCGACACTCCCCGAGTGAAAGAGCGCGCGGCTCTCTCTCAGAAGCCCCAGCGCAGCCTCGGCGCGGTCGCCCGAGCACGCATCGATCTCCGCGATCGCCTGGGCGAGTTCACGGTTGCGCGGCGCGGCTTCGAGCGCGCGGACGTAATGCGCTCGCGCGACGTCGAGTTCCCCACTCCCGTCGGCCAAAGCGGAGTCGCCATCCTTGACGAGCTCCGCGAACGAACGCGCCCGCGCGAAGCGCGCCGAAACGTTCATCGGCGTTGCGTCCGCGTCGAAACGCATGAACTGACGATCGCCCGCCCGGCGAGGCGCCGACGCACGCATGCTTCCAACGTGCGGTATGCGCGCGCCAAAGAGCGGCCAGAGTTGTCGCGCTAGTTGACGTGCCACGTTGCGCACAATGACGGTACGCCCGTGGCGCTCGGCATTCGGAAAAAGCACGGACAGCACTTGAAGCGCGGTCTGCATCGCCGGCGACTGCAGGCCGGCTCCGCGAGCGTTCGTGACAATCACGCGCAGATCGCCCTCATCCGTGGCCCAGAGCAAGTCGCACGCGAGGGCGGTCTCTTCCCCGCAAATCCCGATGCCGATCCCTGAGTCCAGCCACCACAAGGAGAGGTCGCTGCGGCCTCTCTCGAGCACGGGCGCGAGCAAAGGCGACAGAAGCGGACGCAACCACTCCCGAAGCGAGTTGAGTTCAATCGCCAGCTCGAGGTGTTCGAGCTCCCCGCGTCGATGCCGAAACGCCGCAACGCCGCCGCTCAGGTCCATGGACTGCTCGAGAGCACCAAGCCGCGAGCGGAGTTTCCGCACCTCTACTGGACCGACGTTGGCCGGCGACGCCAGCTCAAGGCCGAGCGCCCCGCGCTCCACGCTCAATTGGAGCGGCGTCGCGGCGCGACTTGGCGCGCGGCTCTGCGGGTCAGTGGGAGCGTTCACGAACCAATCGTAGCAACGTCGACCCCCTCGTGGCCACCGGATGCGTCGCGCGCGAAGCCTGACCCGTGACGCGCACGCACCGCACGGGCATCGCGGAAAGGCAGGGCAGACTACTTTACGTCGTCACCGCCATCGGCAGGTTCGTCGATTTTCTTCTGCATCCGTTTCAGAAGCTCGTCGAAACCGTGCTTTTTGATGATCTTCTTAAATTGACGCCGATAATTGCGCACCATGCTCGAACCCTCGGTGACCACGTCGCGAATCTGCCATTTGCCGTTCACCTGGTGGACGAGGTAGTCGATCTGAGTGGGCTCTTCGCGCTTATTCTTGCGGTTTTTGGCGACCGTGTAGACCTTCACGCCCTTCTTGCTCGTCTCGATCTGTGTGTAGGTCACGTCGTAATCGATGAGCGTCTTGTCGAGGTTGTTGCGATAGGCGCGCCGCACGAGCCTCGTGAGCAAGTCCGAGAACTGCTTGTGCTCCGCGGGTGTGCGTTTCTTCCACTCACGCCCTAGGGAGTCCTGCGCAAGCGTCTGGTAGTCGAGCATCCGGTCAACGATGCCCTCCACCTTCTTGTCGGTCTTCGCGTTGCCCCCTTTCTGAAGGGCAGCGACGAGCTCTGAGCGTTGCGCCTTCACCCAGCTCTGCGCGGCAGGGTCGGCGAATGCGGCCGTCGAGAGGGCAAGAAAGAGCACAAGGGCGGGGATCCAGCGTCTCAGATTCATATCAGGTCCTATTTGAGCATACGCGCGGGCCGTGCCAACTCTTCCCGACCTTGGCGCCAAAAATCGGTCTACTCCGCAGACCGCTCACCCGGAAGGAGACTCGGGGCTCGACCCGTCCAGGGGCGCATTCGTACTCGAAAAAGGGCTCCTTGGCCCCGAACGCTTTCGACCTCAACGGAAAAACCATGTTCGTCGGCGATCCGCTTCACCACAGCGAGTCCGATCCCGGTGCCCTTGGAGCGCGTCGTAAAGAAGGCGTCAAAGAGGCGTTCCCGGGCTTCCGGTGGGATCCCGACGCCGTGGTCCGCCACCTCCAGCCGAGGTCCGTCCGGCGTATCGGTCACGGATACAGCTACGATCTGTCCCGCACTGCTGGCCTGAACGGCGTTTCGAACGAGGTTCCACACGAGTTGCCGCAGCTGCGAATCATCAGCCGCCACCACCAGGGAATCGGGGCCGGAATACTCGACCAGTACGTCCTCTGCGGCGCGGCCGCTTCGGGCGGCAAGCTCCACCACTTCCTGAGCCGTCCGCGCGAGGTCCGAGCGCCGCAGCTCGGGCCGGCGCGGACGCGCAAGGTCGAGCATGTCGGCGACCAAATCGTTGAGGCGCCCGGACTCGCGTTCGATGATGTCGCAGAGCTGGCGGTCCTCGTCGTCGAGTCCGGAGCCGCCGCGAAGAATCCTGATTGATCCGGAGATCGACGAGAGCGGATTGCGTATCTCATGGGCCAGCCCCGCGGCTAGGCGACCGAACCCCGCCATCCGCTCCGCCTGCTTCGCCCGAAGTTCCGCAGCGCGAATCAGAGTACCCGCGCTATCGAGCCGACGCGCGAGATAGCTCGCCAACGCGGCCACAGATACCAGTACGAGCAGAGTGAAGAGCCCGTGATAGGCAAGCTGGGACGCCGTGAGTTCGTAAGCGAGCGCCGGCTGATCGGAGGGCGGCGAGAGCGCCCCCGTCGCCATCGCGAATACCAATCCGACGTAGGCGACCGCCCCGGACGCGGCGCCTACGATCGCCCCGCGCGGCCCGCATAAAATCGCCCCAACAACGCAACTGACGCCGTAGAGCGACGTAGCCCCGCTCGACGCCCCGCCGGTCAGGTAGACGACCATCGTCCACAGAACCTGGTCGCCAATCACCTGGACGATCGCGAGGGAAGCGAGGTGTTGGCTTCGCCTTAGCAGAAGCGCATACACGCCCGTCTCAACAAAGCCGAACATGAGCGTCGCAAGAACGAGCTGGAGGGTAATGCTCCAGAGCTCGTCAGCGCGCGCAACGCTTCGCCAAACGACGAGGCCGAGGACCAGCACGAGGACGCCAAGACGCGCCGCGGTGACCCAGGTGAGCCGTTTGAGAAGCGACGCCGATATCAGGATCTCGGGCAGACTGGCG
>PVBE012832374.1_pt1 | contig 11535 bp, 10 predicted proteins | sample 1631181 | NCBI WGS metagenome assembly PVBE01 (sample SAMN08397723, study PRJNA350692) | Marine metagenome, whole genome shotgun sequencing project. | isolation source: water | place: Pacific Ocean | collected 2012-04 | reverse complement strand
CAAAGCCTTTCAGGACTGGTGATTCCGATTGTTCTGACAGGAGGCTCGATCATCCTCCGAGGCCTCTTCGAGCATTGGAGAATCATGGTCGTCTCATAGCCCTGATGGGCATAAGTTCGAATCCTTCCTCCACCAGCTATATTTCCAACGGTTCAGAGAGAATCCCTAAATTATTATTTGAATTCTGCTAGATTTTTTGCGCGGTTTTTCCCCGGTCCCAATAGGTATTAGTTATTTCATGTTATATTCATCCATTGCTAGGTAATAAATGGGACGAAGTGGCAGTAATCTTCTTTGAGCCTCTGGTATCTGGTTGTAATGTTCTGTCCAAAGGTCGAATAGTCGTTTCAAATCGAGAAGCATTATGCGCCTTTTTTCCTGACGACGTGCCTCGTCCTCCGCATCGCGAGTAAAACCGCCCGTGCATACAAAGAGCCCCACGTCGGCATCTCCCAGTATCGCCATAAAACCTCGAACTGCATCCACTGATGCCCGATCTTGTCTGCGTTTTACTTGGGCCTTGATGCGTGGTCCTTTCACCCCAAGAGGGTCTTCATGTGCAACTATGTCGATACCTCTGTCGGGACCGGGGGGAGAAACCCAATCCACGTGGTACCCCATACCCCGCAAGAGGCCTGCAACCAATTCTTGAAAGTCATATGGATGCATCTCTCCAAGAAAAGTCTCAATCTCTGACCAGGCAGCTTCCTCGGCCTCCTCTAGCGTTGCTGCAAAAGTTTGTTTTGAAACATCATCCGATTCTTCGGTTTCATTTGAAGGTTGGTCGGCCTTCCACTTTCGGTAAAGCCGCCTAGTTTCTTTATAAAAGTTTTCGGGGTCTGTAAATTTCTCGAAAGCAGATTGACCCTCATTAGTCAGAGACCATAAACCTTTACTCTTGACTAACCATCCAGCCTTTACAGAGTGTATCGTTGAGAATCTTACGATCTTTTCATGCCGACGATCACTCGGACGATTGGGATAGGTGCTTTCCTCAAAAGGTGTCGGAGGTACAAGTGATTCAAGCATGCTAAGTACCTCCTTGGCTTGAAGCCCGTCAGGCTTATGAAGCAAGATTTTAAACACTCCCCGAACTAATTCTCCGGACCTTTTTCTAGTTATCTCTGCCATTTGTAAGTTCTTTGATAAAGTAAAGACCTGTCTAATATCTAATCAGGATAGAATTTAGTTTGTAGATCTACTCTCTTTGAAAAAGGGCATATCACCAAGTTTTTTTTGAGTTATCAAAATAAATGTAGTTCTGATGCATAAAATTATCGCTTATTTGATTCTAATTTAGTTATTATTGTACTCAAAAAGCGTGGATTAGGTGATGGTTTTGTAGTAGTTTTTCCCTTGCTTGTAGTAGTACAGGTCAAACAATCTTCCATTGTCATATGCATCTTATTCCAAGGCGAGAGGGGGATGTTGAAAATCCGCGGGGCGGAATCCACAATATCATTCCTGGAAAAGGGGATTATTAAAAATGCAATCATGGTCGCCCATCATACGGCAGAAAAGCCGATTGAAAAGCCGAGGGCTTTTATGGGAAGCTTGATTTCAACGAGGTCCTGATTCCCTACCCGTGGAATGCCAACTGGATCCCTCCTAAAATCAAGGAAATGATCGACGTCCTCAACTCTGAGAAAGTTCCAGAGACCAACCCCAATGGTAAAAACTGTGCCTATGCCAGGCAAAGGGCGCTGTTTGAGTCAAAGGGGGAAAATGATGTATGGCGTGCAAATCAATAAACTATATTAGATAATATACTTAGAGTCTAAGAAGCTTCATAAATTTTATCAGAATTCTGTGATTTTTGGATCTAATGAAAAGGTTTTTTCAGGCTGCATTTGATTTTTATAAAGATATGATATTATTAAGATTATTTGAATTTCAGTTCAACGGATAATTGAAGTTCAAAGTTTTCTGAAGATTCAATTGGGGCTGATTTCAGCGTTATAAAATTTTTATCTATCACAATTCATTTGATTTCGAATAGAAGAATATGCGATAAAAAACTTTGAAACCTGATTAACCAAATATTGATTGGAGAAACTATGAGCAAGCATTTAAAAAAAATATTCCTAGTATCGATCTGCATTTGTCTTTCTTCCGCATTATTCGCTGCAAAAAGCCCTGTTGCCTTGATAATAGCTCAAGGTGGTCTTGGAGATGCTTCTTGGAACGATACTGCTCACACCGGATTTAAATCCGGTCTAAATACTACAGGTCTAAAAGGAAAAGCGATTGAATCAAATGATGTTGTAGCTCAAGGAGAGGAATTGATGAGAAGGGCAGCAGACAGCGGATTTGGCCTTATCATTTCTCTTGAGTACTCACACGGCGAGTCCATGGAGAAACTTGCTCCAAGTTATAATGATTCGAAGTTTGTAATCCTTAACCAGGTAAGAAAAGGGAATAATGTTGTTTCAATTCTTTTCAGTGAGCATGAAGGTTCTTATCTCGCAGGTGCTTTAGCAGCACAAGTGACAACTGACACATCAATTTCAGGAATTAATTCAGATGCTGTGATTGGAGTTATAGGCGGATTCAAATCTCCTGGTATTGATAAATTTCTTGCGGGTTATGCTGAAGGAGCCAAAGCAATCAACCCGAATATAAAAGTCCTTATGGCTTATTCAAATTCATTTGGTGATCCTGCTAAGGGGGAACAAATGGCTCAGGCTATGTTCGAACAAGGAGCCGATATCGTTTATCAGGTTGCAGGAGGAACGGGTATAGGAATTATCGAAGCAGCAAAAAAAGCAGGAAAATATGCTATTGGTGTTGATACGGATCAAGACGGAATGGCTCCTGGACATGTTTTGACAAGTATGATGAAGCGTGTTGATGTGGCCGTTAATGACGTGATTAAACAACATTCTGATGGATCGCTCCGAGGTGGAAAAACCTTAAATTACGGTCTTGTTGAAAATGGAGTAGCCCTTTCAGAAATGAAACATACTCGAAACAAAATTCCTTCAAAATATATTCAACGCGTTGAAAAGATGAAGAGAGATATTATCTCTGGAAAAATAAAGGTTTGGGATGTGACACAGCAAGGATATCCCTCTTATATGAATTAGTAATTGAATCAAATTGGAGAATTCATCGGATCTCCATAGTCCCAACACCTCAGTCATAACAAGATTGGGGTGTTCCTCCCTTTTTAAGTCATACGGAAATGTAAAAGCTTGTGATGGAGTGGATGTATCCATCACCCTCCAGACCATTCATGCCATAGTAGGACAAAACGGGGCAGGCAAGAGTACTTTGATGAAGATATTTCAGGGTCTGGAACAACCCGATGCTGGAAAAATCATAATCAATGATCAACCTTGCTCTTTACAGACTCCCTCTGTCGCAATGAAACATGGCATCGGCATGGTTCACCAGGAATTCATGCTTATTCCTGAATTTTCACTTCTTGAGAACTTGATATTAGGAAATGAACCAATTGCAACAAAAGCCCTCGGGTTAGGAGTAGTCAATTTTGAAAATGCATTAGAACAGGCTCACAAACTTTCAGATTTTCTAGACATCAAACTAGATTGGGAAACTCCAACCATAAAAGCACCCGTTCATATCCGGCAGATTCTCGAAATTCTTAAATTACTTTACAAAGACGTCGATGTTCTGATTTTAGATGAACCAACTGCTGTACTTGCTCCATCACAAGTAGATGATTTATTTAAGCTTTTAAGAAAAATAAATGATGATGGAAAAACAATTGTTTTTATAAGTCACAAACTGCATGAAGTTGTTGAATTAGCACATAAAATAACCGTCCTCAGAAAAGGTAAGGTTGTTTCAGAATCTCTAAAAGATGAACTTGAGGTTCATGAATTAGCAACAAGGATTATTGGTGAGGAAATAGAGCCCGTAAAAAAAACTTCCACAAACATTGAAATCAAGACCGAGTTTCCAAGATTAAAGGTTTCTCAATTATCAGCAAGAAGTGATAAAGGGACAGAAGCATTAGAAGGAATTGATTTTGAAGTCTCTCCTGGTGAAGTCCTTGGGGTTGCTGCTGTTGCAGGTAATGGGCAGGAAGAATTAATTGAATGCCTCGCTGGTCTCAGAAAAATAACTGCGGGTTCTATCAAGCTAGACGGAAAAGAAATTTCTGAGTTTTCGGTATCTGAAAGAAGGAATATCGGAATAGGGTATATTAGCCCCGATAGAGCTCATGAAGGACTGTGTTTAGAAACATCTCTAAAAGAAAATATTTTAGCTGGTCAACATAAAATCCATCGGCTAGCTCCATTGGGATTGATTAATAAAAAAAATGCAAACGAGCTCGTTGAAAAAAAACTCCATGAATTTGAAATTGTTCATGATTCGATGAATCAAAATGCAAGAAGCCTGTCTGGTGGCAATCAACAAAAATTAGTCGTTTCAAGAGAATTAAGTGCTCAACCTAAAATGATGATTATCTCTCAACCTACGAGGGGAGTAGACATATCTGGAAGAAATTTTATTCATCAAAAGATTCTAGATTATTCCAATAATGGAGGGGCAGTGATACTGGCTTCTGAAGAATTGGATGAATTGTTGTTTTTATCAACAAAGATAGCTGTTGTTTTTAGAGGCATTGTGATGGCTATTAGAGATCCTTCAGCAATCGATATTGGACAAATTGGGCAAATGATGCTCGGTGTTAAATCTTCGTCCATTGCTTAATTGATTCAACTAAGGATTGAATGAACCGTTCTAAGTCTATTTTTCAGGACTTTCTCCCAATCATAATAAGTTTTGGTGTTGGAGCTGTTGTACTTATTTTTGTGGGAGAAAGCCCTCTCGAAATATATTCACTCATGTTGAGTGAGGGATTTGGATCAACAAGACGAATTGCAGCCACTTTATCATCAGCCACACCACTTATCTTTACAGCCGTAGCAACAGCAGTAAGTTTCAGAAGCGGAGTATTTAATATCGGGATCGAAGGCGCATTTATCCTAGGAGGACTGGCAGGAGCATTTGTCGGCTTCTCAATGGAGATGAGTCATATCTTCATTCATATTTTCTTTTGCCTTTTAGCTGGAATTTTAGTGGGTGGCGTGTGGCTTTACCTGCCTGCATGGTTGAGAGCCAATTGGAAAGTAGATGAAGTAGTCACAACATTGATGTTGAATTTTATTGCAGTCGCTATTGCAACAGGACTTGTAAATGGACCCTTATTGGCAAAAGGGGCAGGAAACAATATGACTCCGATGATCCATGAATCTGCAGAGTTGTTGAAACTACTCCCACCATCAACACTTCATGCAGGATTTTTGATCGGATTATTCATTTTAATTCTTTATGGGTTTTTTTGCTCCAATTCCTTGTTTGGATTTGAAAACAAGATGGTTGGTTTAAATGAGTTCTTCTCAAAAACCGTTGGCATCAACACCAAAAAAATCATCATTTCTTCAATGCTTCTCTCAGGAGCAATCGGCGGACTTGGTGGAAGTTGTCATGCTTTAGGAGTTCTTCATCGGTATGTCGAGGGATTTTCCCCAGGTTATGGATGGACTGGAATGGCTATAGCTTTAATCAGTAAAAACTCTGCCATAGGAATTTTGATTGGATCGATCCTTTTTGGAGCATTAGCGTCTGCAGGAACAACCATTCAATTATTTTCCGACATTCCCTTGGATTTAATAGATGTTTTACAAGGAACGGTGATGCTTTTGGCAACAATAACAGTATTTAAATTTAAAAAAGATAATGCAGATCGTTGAATATATCCTTGCATCAGGAGTTTTGTTAACAACCCCAATTCTGCTTGCTGCTATGGGGGGGCTTTTCAATCGCCTTGGAGGTATCGTCAACATTGGTCTAGAAGGGAAAATGCTTTTAGGAGCCATCGTGGCTTTGCTCGTTTCGGCCAATACAAATAGTTGGTTATTAGGAATTTTAGCTGCTGCCTTTGCATCCTCTCTAGCAGGACTTCTTTTCTCCATACTCATTACCCGATTAAATGCAAACATGATCATTGTAGGTTTTGGATTAAACATCTTTATCGCTGGTTTGGTTGGTTTTTACCTCAAATGGTTTCATGGTTCTAGTGGAACCCTTAAGTTAGAAAACACAGTCCTCTTACCAAAAATATCGATTCCTTTTATTAATGACCTTCCTATACTAGGTACTCTTTTTTCGAATAAAGATCCTCTAACCTGGATCAGTTGGCTGATAGCATTATCAATGCCTTGGATTATTTTTAAAACACGTCTAGGCATGAGGGTCAGGTGTGCAGGCTCAGATGAACATGTCGCTCGGGCAATAGGTCTGAATGTAAAAACCTTAATGGATTTCAGTTCATCTGTAGCAGGTTTTTTTGCTGGACTAGCAGGCGCTCATCTTTCTATTGGAATGTTAGGTTTGTTCAGCATGGGGCTTATTTCTGGAAGAGGCTTCATTGCGTTAGCCGCATTCTATTTTGGAAGGAATATGCCAATAAGAACGTCTTTGGTTTGTTTAGTGTTTGGAATCCTTGATTCAATGCAAATCAGGCTTCAAGGCCTTGGCCTTCCAAGTGAACCGGTTCAAGCGATCCCATGGATCACTGTCATAGGAATACTTTCATTTATGGGTTGGAGGGAGCACCGCAACTCTCAAGAATTAGGATGAAATAATGGATACCTCCGCTTTGTTGATGATCGACATGCAGAAAGGATTTTTAGATCCCAACGGGACAATGTTTTGGGAAGAAACCAAATCATTCATCCAAAACTGTATGAAGGTCCTTGAAATAGCGCGTCAAAAAGAATTCTTGATCATTCACACACAAGATCAGCATAGAAAAGGTTTTAAGGATTTTGAAAATCATCATGTGCCTGAACATTGTCTAGAAGGATCCTTTGATGCTGAATATGCTAAAGGTTTTGGACCTCAATCAGAATCCGGGACTTTGGAGTTAGGATTAATAAAAAGGAGATACAGTGCTTTTTTTGCCACGGACCTCAATATGATTCTTAGAGAGCATGATGTGAAAATTCTTTATGTGGCAGGAGTGAAAACAAATGTATGTGTTCGTGCATCAATTCAAGATGCCTACAGTCTTGGTTTTTATGTGAGATTGATTAAAGAAGCGACGTCATCAAATCGACCCCATCTCGCGACCGCTTCTTTAGAAGATATTGAAAGATATATGGGCAAAGTGATTAACATTGATGAGTTTCCAAATTGAAAGAGCTCTCAATCGCCATCCAAGGTTATTCCAGTTTAGATTATTGCGTTAACCTGTCTGGACGAATTAAATCCAACTCAACAACACTTATCAGTAATAGGTTGGTCCATCAATGGCCTAGACTAGGCGGCAGCCCGATATGGGTGGCAAAGGGTTTGAAACATCCCTCTCTAAAAATACAAATTCTAAGCTGGATAGGTGAAGATTCTGAAAGTGATCGATATCTGAATTTGATCAAACAGGAAGGGGTTCATCTAAAGGGAATAGAAAGAATACCTCAAATGCGGATGCCTGTTTCTATGATGATCTATGAAATAGACGGAAGTTCCACTTGTCTCTATGATTCAGGAGGGGTCGATTACCCCTCATTATCAAATTCTCAGTTTAAACAACTAAGAAATAGTGAGTGGCTTTGTCTTACAGTAGGACCTTGGGAAAACACAAAAAAGAGTTTTCAATCAATAAAAGACGAAACCAAGGTGGCTCTTGTTTTCAAAGGAGATGAAAAAGCATTTCCAAAAAATAAGATTGGAGAAATGATTGAACGATGCTCCTTGATTTTTTGTAATGCTTCTGAACAAGAACACCTTGGGATACCCAAAAAACAACAAATTAGAAAAGATCAAATTGTGGTCGTAACCCAGGCAGGACTTGGAGCAAAGATGTTTATGGGGGGTGAGGAACAATTTTACAACAACCAACCTTTGAAAATTAATGACAGTACCGGCGCGGGAGACTTTTTTGCTGGAACGTTATTGAAAGAATTTATTAAAGATGAAACCTCCCATGAAGAGAGTCTCTATTCAGCTTTCAAACAAACAACTAGTATGCTTGAAGCTAGGGAAATCAAAGGATAGATGGGACAAAAAGCATGGTATCTAGATTCAGAATCTTCTCAGGTAGGTAAAAGTGCAATTTTGATTGGTGATCCATCAAGAGTTGATCGTATAAGTAAACTGCTGACTTCTCCAAGACTCGTAACTGAAAAGCGAGGCCTAAGGACAATAACTGGGACATATTCTGGGAGTGAGCTTACAATCGCGGCATTTGGAATGGGTTCTCCTATAGCTTGTATCGTTATGGAAGAATTACGTCAATTGGGAATCAAGGTTTTTTTAAGGATTGGCACTACGATGGTTTTACCACCTTATGAAACAGGAGTATTTTATATCTCAAAAGACGCCATTCCGATGGAAGGTACATCAAAAAGTTATATTCCTGAAGGACTCATACCTAAAGCAGATGAGAAAATGGTAGAACAAATCAGTGCCGCAGCAGCAAATGATAATCTCTCGTTGAACAAGTGTAGGTTCGCTTCCTTTGATGCGTTCTACAGAGATATGTATCCCTTAACAAAAGATGGTTTTGAAAGGGTAGAAACGCTTCACAACCAATTATGTGAAAAGGGAGTTTCAGCAATTGATATGGAAACATCAGCTCTTATGTCAGCATCACATTTCCACAATCTTAAGTTCGCAAGTCTCTGTTTAGGGACTGTAGATTCAATAACCCGCAAGAAACTTCCTGTTGAAGAATTGGAAGTTCTAGAACAGAAACTTTTTCGAACAGCACTTGAGGGACTAAGACTTTTTTCAAAAATTTCTAATACAAATGGAGCAGCATCATGAGAAACATCGTTAAAGACTACTTTTCTCTGCTTGCTGAAAGGCTTCAAGTTGTCATTGATACCCAAGAGAACGCTATTCAGTCTGCAGCAGAAATATGTGCACAAAGCATTGCCAAAGAAAAATTAGTTTTTACCTTTGGGACGGGTCACGGAGCTTTCCCCGCAATGGAGATGTTCCCCAGGACAGGAACGGTAACCGGGTTTCGTCCTATCGTTGAAAGCACGATGATATCGTTTCATAGAGTTCTAGGAGATATGGGCGCAAGGCAATACCGCTTCATACATTCAAAAGAAGGATATGGAGAAGCCATTCTTTCTTCTCATCAAATTGATGAAGATGATTCGATGCTCATTTTTTCTCATTCTGGATTGAATGCTGTCACATTGGACATTGCAGTAGGGGCAAAGAAAAGAGGGTTGAAAGTAATTGGAGTTACATCAATTCCACATTCTTCAAGCACCCCTTCAAGACATTCATGTGGGAAAAGGCTTTATGAATTAGCTGATGTCGTTGTAGATACAGGGGTCCCTAAGAATGATGCAGGTTTATTTATTGAAAATTTAGAAGATCCTGTTGGAGCAACATCCACTTCAATTGCGGTTGCAGTGGGTCAAGCAATCAATGCCGCAACTTCAGCCAAACTTATTGAAATGGGTAAAAAGCCAATGATTATGGTTAGTCCAAATACCACAGAAAAAGAAAGAGCAAATAAAATTAACGACAGGAATTATCGAGAACTTTGGGAAAGACTTAGAAACCGTTCACATGATCAAATTCAGTAGGTGGGTATGGAAAGACTACTTTGGTATGGAGGAAATTGGCATCCTTCAATTGAAGGAGAAACTCATACTATTATTAACCCAGCAAACAAAGAGATCCTTGGCAAAACTCATCTTGCTGGTCCTAAAGATATTGAAAAAGCAATCGATGCAGATTCTGAGGCTTTTGAATTGTGGAGCCGAACTAATGTTAAAATTAGAGAGAAGATTCTCAATACAGCTTCATTACTGATAGAAAATAGACTTGATGAAATTGCTCAAATTCTTACTGAAGAACAGGGAAAACCGATACCTGATTCCAAAAAGGAGATCCTCTTTGGAGCTGAAGTTATACGTTATTATGCTGAAGAGGCAAAGAGGATTCAGGGATCTTTAAGGTCATCGGCAAACCAAGAAATTCGAAACATTGTACAGTACCAACCCTATGGAATAGCAGCGGCTATTGTCCCTTGGAATTATCCAGTTGATCTTTATTGCTGGAAAGTAGGACCAGCTTTAGCAGCTGGTTGTCCAATGATTATCAAACCTCCACACGAAACTCCATTAGCTATTGCAAAAGTTGTTGAATGTTTCCATGAAGCAGGTTTACCTCCTGGTGTATTAAATGATCTCCCAGGAACAGGCCAGGTTGCTGGTGATTATTTGGCTAGGCATCCGGAAATCAAAATAATCTCAGCAACAGCATCAGTTTCTGCAGGCCAAAGCATTATGGTTGCTGCATCAAGCAACCTAAAACGCATGGCTTTGGAATTAGGGGGTCATAGTCCTTTCATTGTCATGCCTGATGTGGATATTGAGAAGACAGCTAAAGCTGCATTGAGAAGATCATTCTCAAATATGGGACAGATTTGCATCGCAGTGAATCGCATTCTCATTCACCAAAATATATATAAAGATTTTGTGGAATGCATATCAACACTTACTGATGAAATGATATTAGGACCCGGCAATCAAGAAGGCATTCTTTATGGTCCAGTATTAAACAACAATATTCTGGATAGAACAGAAATACATTTAAAAGACGCACTTCAAAAGGGTGCTATTCAAGTTGCTGGTGCTAAAAATATCGATAATGAATTGGCTGATGTTGGATTTTTTATAAGACCATCCCTTGTTGCAGATACATCTTTGGATGCACTGGTCATGAACGAAGAAACATATGGTCCTTTAAGCGGGATGAGTTCATTCGAAAATACTGAAGAAGTTATCAAAATGGCAAATTCTTTACCCTTTGGACTTGCTGCATACCTTTATTCGGATGATTTAGAATCTGCATGGCGTATTGCAGATCAATTAGAGTTTGGTGCCGTTGGCATCAATGTTAACGACACATCAGAACTTCAAGCTCCGTTTGGTGGATGGAAAATGAGTGGATTTGGAAGAGAACTAGGGGTGGAAGGGATTCATACCTACCTTGAACCCAAACATTTGAAAATTCGACTGAAAATGAAACATAAGTGATAAAAATTTATTTAAATTATTTGAATGTTTTTAAAATAATATTCTAAATTTTTTAACATTTCCAAAATGGATCCTATACTGCGATATTTCTGATTTATTTTTGAAAGTACTAAGATTCCACATTAATTTTTTTTTGAATCTAACAAGGCGACGAACCTCTGAATTAAAACCGGGGACTGATTCAACTTTTAATCCTAGAAACTGTTCTATTCCCCAGACCAGGAGATGGTTCCATCGGGATGGGCATCCTCCCGAGACAGTTCACCTGCGGCGAGGAAGCACTGCAAAAAAATCAGGAGGCCTGTGCCTGCAGGCCCCTGCCTGATCCTCTTCAAACTTCCAGAACACTTGGGATTTTTCATGAGTTTACGATTTTATTTGGGTTAGTCTTCCATTTCTTTATAGATTAAGGGCTTCAATTTTTTCGGCTATTTGCAACGGAAACCAAACGATGCATTTTGATTTCAGGTTGTGGAGATTTACCAGGGGGGTT
>PVBE012972157.1_pt1 | contig 11536 bp, 10 predicted proteins | sample 1631181 | NCBI WGS metagenome assembly PVBE01 (sample SAMN08397723, study PRJNA350692) | Marine metagenome, whole genome shotgun sequencing project. | isolation source: water | place: Pacific Ocean | collected 2012-04 | reverse complement strand
TTTGCCAATTCCTCGTGAAGAAGCAATTACTTCACTCTTGTCTGTTTCTTCATTTGATGATGAATCTCATTTGTTGATGCTTACAAAGGGCGGTTTTATTAAAAGAACTTCAGTATCTGCTTTTAGTAAAATTCGCTCAAATGGATTGATCGCCATTGGATTAGAAGAAGGTGATGCTCTTACTTGGGTGAGATTGGCTGTTTCCGGAGACAGTCTTTTGATTGCTTCAAAGGCTGGAATGACAATTCACTTCCGAATCAATAACAATGAACTTAGGCCTTTGGGAAGAACTGCTAGAGGTGTTAGATCAATGAATTTGCGCAATGGCGATTCGTTGGTAAGCATGGATGTATTGCCTAAAGAACTGGCAGATCAGGTAGCCAGTAGCTTTGAAGAAGATGTAGATGATTCCTCTGAAACTTCTTCCGCAACTGAAGGACCATGGGTTTTAGTTGCTTCGGCAACTGGCTTAGGTAAAAGGGTCCCTGTTACTCAATTCCGCTTACAGAAACGGGCAGGTATGGGCCTGCGTGCCATGAAATTTAGACGTCAAGGAGATGAGCTAGTTGGTTTGAGGGTCTTGGGTCTTGGTGAGGAGCTTTTGCTCGTTAGTGAACGTGGCGTAATCGTGAGAACTAGTGCTGACAAAATTCCACAACAGTCTCGAGCTGCTACAGGAGTTAGGCTTCAGCGGCTTGATGCAGGTGATCATCTGTCAGAAGTTGTTTTGGTACCACCTGAACATGACAATCAAGAAAATCAGGTGAATACTGATAATCCAGACGATTTGTCTGGAGTGAATGAAACTTCTCCCCTTTGAAATTGACCAAGTGTGCTGATGTACTTGTTATGGGAGCCGGGCCAGCGGCTCTTTGTATTGTTGCTGAATTAGTACAACATGGATTAAAGGTTCAAGCACTCGCATCACATGCTCCTGATCAGCCTTGGCCCAATACTTATGGGATTTGGGCTGAGGAAGTGGAGTCTTTAGGGATGGCCTCTTTGTTGGGACATCGTTGGTCTAATACTGTTAGCTATTTCGGAAATGGAGTTGATTTACAAGGTATAGCTGCAGTTCAGCATCATTTTGATTATGGTCTCTTTGATCAAACTGCATTGCAACGTGCGTTACTTCTAAAATGCGGAGATGTAAATTGGCTACTTGAAACCGCTGAGGAAATTCGCTTCTTAGGAGTAAATACTGAGGTTGCCTGTACTTCTGGAAATATCTTTCAAGCAAGAGTAGTTATTGATGCAATTGGCCATAAAAGTCCTTTTATTCGTAGACCCAACCATGGACCTGTAGCACAACAGGCAGCATATGGAGTAGTTGGGCGATTTAGTTCTCCTCCAGTTGAGAGGAGGCAGTTTGTATTAATGGATTTTCGTCCTGACCACCTTTCTGAAGCGGAATTGGAAGAACCACCTTCTTTTTTATATGCTATGGATTTTGGCGAAGGGATATTTTTTGTTGCAGAGACATCTCTTGCTTGTGCTCCTCCACTCTCTTGGGCCAATCTTAAAGAACGTCTTTATGCGCGTTTATCGAATCGTGGTATTCAGATTCAAGAAGTTTTGCATGAAGAACATTGTTTGTTCCCTATGAATTTGCCATTGCCAGATCGCAATCAGTCTTTATTAGCTTTTGGTGGGTCGGCAAGTATGGTTCACCCTGCTTCTGGATATATGGTAGGAGCCTTATTAAGAAGAGCTCCTACCTTGGCTAAGCAATTGGCTGAGGCAATAGCAATAGAGCCTCCTTTAGATTCAAAGATTTTGGCGAAGCAAGGTTGGCAGGTTTTATGGACAAAGGAATTAGTGCAAAGACATCGTTTATATCAATTTGGCTTGGAGAGGCTGATGAGTTTTGATGAGGCTCGTCTACGTAGTTTCTTCGCGACTTTCTTTAGATTGCCAAAGGAAGATTGGTCAGGCTTTTTAGCTAATACTCTTCCGTTAGCTCGGCTCTTGATTGTTATGTTGAGGCTCTTTGCAATGTCCCCATGGCAAGTGCGGATAGGGATGGTTTTTGGGGCAGGGAAAGCTAAGGAAATTTAGACCAGTTGTTGATATTGATTGAAGGGAAAATACGATCATCAGCTTCGAGCTTTTTTAAAGCTTCTTTGGTTATTGTTTCTTCTCCATTGAGAACTCGAATAAGTTTCCAGAAGCGTGATAGATGCCGATGAATTCGTTCTTTGGCAAGATCTGTAGTCGTTCCAGCGCGAAGGATAAAACTCCAATCAGAAGATTGCGATAACAGAAGTTCTCTCGCTGCCTGTTCAAGTAATTTTATGTTGACCTTTGTTCTCTCTTTAGTGTTGCAGCTTTCGATCATTGCATTTGTGGCTTTACTCCATTCGGGAATAATCCATGCATTGGTTTCATTGAGCCAATAGTCGTGGTATCCCCCTTTTCCCCAACTCGAAGGACATGGTTCGCAAAGTTGTAATTTCGGTGATTCGGTAAGAACATCCCTTAAACGCGTGAAAGTTACTCCTTCGTCGTTTGCTTGGAGGAATAGTTCTGCCAAAAAAGATGGTCCTTCAAACCACCAGTGACCAAAAAGTTCGGCATCAAATGGTGCTACGAGTAGAGGTTTTATATCCATTTGGGCGTTTAGTTTCTCTAATTGAGCTTTACGTCCTTGGAGATAGTTCTTAGCATCTTCTTTGATATGTTTATCTGCCATTTTGGGTTCATAAGCCTCCTTCTCATGTAAAGCAGCAGTTTGATTGGTGACTTTATGAAGCTTGAGTCCTAATGGCCTAGGCTCTTTTAATCCAATGCTATTTAGTGTTTCAGCTGGAAGGTCCCAGCCAAGATCTCTATGGAATTCGCGATAAATAGCATTGCCTGGATATCCATCTTTAGCGGACCAAACAGGAAGTGTTGCTTCACTATCTCGTCCGAAGAAAGCCACTCCACTTTTGCTGCAGATTGGAGCATAAATCCCATATCTAGGTCTCGGACTTGCATGCAGGAGACCATGTCCGTCCAATATTGCATAACGTAATCCTGCATTGATCATTAAGTTGTCAAGCCCTTCGTAGTAGGCACATTCTGGTAGCCATATCCCTAATGGATTGACACCAAACAATCGATGATGTTCTGTTACGGCTGTTTTTAATTGTCCATTGACGGCCTCAGGCTTTTCTCGAAGAAGAGGCAAATATCCATGAGTAGCTGCACATGTCAGAAGATCTACAACCTTAGAATTTTGTAGTTCAGCAAAACGAGCAATGAGATCACCACAACAGTTACCCCATTGGTTTAATTGTCTTTTTATTGTTTTTGAGAGATGGGTCGCTGCTTCGATTTGACTTTGGGGAGCATCGTTTAGTAAGGCGACTCTTAGAGTTAACCAATCTGGGAAACGTTTCTTCAGATCTTCGTCCTGAAGAAGCGTTAGTAAGGTTGGCGAAAGCCCAATAGTGATTCTTGGGCGCTGTTCTTTGGAAGCTGCAGCTTTTTCAAGGGTTTGAAGTAAAGGCAGATAGCACTCCATGAGTGCTTGAAAAAACCAGTCTTCTTCCAATGAACCTGGTACTTCTGACCTCACATAAGGAAGGTGAGCATGCAGAACTATGGCTAGTTCACCTTTGGCCAAATTCAGATCATCAGTTGATCGAATTTAGAATGTTTTGTCTCCCTAATAGTGCTTCTTTCTCAATTGGGACGAGATGAAGTATAAATATTGAGGTTTTTTGGTTGAAGAGATCGCTTGAAATTTCTCATTGCATGCTTCCTCTAAAGCTTTAAGCGCATTGAAAGCACTTTTAAGCTAAATGATTGTGTTACTAAGGAATTAAAACGATAAAAGCTGAGAAAATATTATTGATGATGTTAATGAACTCAAGGAAGATATTTTTTATTTTGTAAATTTTCAATTAGACTGTTTTCAACTAGTCATTGAGACTAATTTGCTCTAAGGGTGTAGTTATGGCCAAGGATCCAGGCCGAGTTTTGATTTTCGATACGACATTAAGGGATGGGGAGCAGTCTCCAGGAGCAAGTCTTAATTTGGAAGAGAAGCTTGCAATTGCTCATCAATTAGCAAGGCTTGGGGTCGATGTAATTGAAGCTGGATTCCCTTTCGCTAGTCAGGGAGATTTCTCAGCGGTTCAGCGTATTGCAGAGCAAGTTGGAGGTGAAGAAGGTCCTGTTATTTGTGGACTTGCACGTGCTTCTCAAGGGGACATAAAGGCTTGCTTCGAGGCTATTGCTCCTGCTCCAAGAAGACGCATTCATACTTTTATCGCAACAAGTGATATTCATCTTGAGCACAAACTTCGTAAATCACGTGCTGAGGTTTTGGAAATTGTCCCAGAGATGGTTGCCTACGCCCGTTCTTTAGTAGATGATGTTGAATTTTCTTGTGAAGATGCCGCTAGAAGTGATCCTGAATTTCTGTATGAGGTTATAGAGCTTGCAGTTGCTTCTGGCGCAGGAACAATCAATATTCCAGATACTGTTGGTTATACAACACCTTCTGAGTTTGGTGAATTAATTAGTGGAATAAATAAAAATGTTCCGAATATTGATGAGGCTGTTTTGTCTGTTCATGGTCACAATGACTTGGGCTTGGCTGTGGCAAATTTCCTGGAAGCTGTAAAGAATGGTGCTAGGCAGCTTGAATGCACGATTAATGGTATTGGAGAAAGAGCAGGTAATGCTGCTTTAGAAGAGTTGGTGATGGCATTACATGTTAGGCGTAGATATTTTAATCAGTTTTTCGGTAGGAATCTGGAGTGTCCTACACCACTTACAGCCGTTCGCACTGAAGAAATAACCAAGACCTCTCGCTTGGTATCAAATCTCACAGGTATGGTTGTTCAGCCCAATAAGGCAATAGTAGGAACTAATGCTTTTGCTCATGAGTCAGGTATTCATCAGGACGGTGTTCTGAAAAACCGTCTAACTTATGAAATAGTTGATGCACGTACAGTTGGATTATCGGACAACAGAATCTCACTAGGAAAACTCAGTGGACGTAGTGCTGTAAGGGCAAGATTAGAAGAGCTTGGTTATGATCTTAATAGGGATGATCTTAATGAGGCTTTCGCTAGATTTAAGGATTTAGCGGATCGTAAAAGAGATATTACTGATCGAGATCTTGAAGCGATTGTTAGTGAGCAGGTTCAGCAGCCTGATGCACGTTTTGTATTGCGACTTGTTCAAGTTAGTTGTGGAAACACTCTTCGTCCAACTGCAACTATTACTCTCGCCAATCAGGATGGACTAGAAGAAACTATATCTGCAGTTGGTACTGGTCCTGTAGATGCTGTGTGCAGAGCATTGGACTCCCTTGCGGGTGAACCTAATGAATTGATTGAATTCTCAGTTAAGTCTGTAACTGAGGGTATAGATGCAATGGGTGAAGTTACTATTCGACTTAGGCGTGATGGCAAGCTTTATTCGGGACATTCTGCTGATACTGATGTGGTTGTGGCTGCAGCTCAGGCTTATATAAATGCTTTAAATAGGCTGATCTCATCAAGCGGAAACTCCTCAGTTCACCCTCAACGTGATGTGGTTCAGGTCGATTCTTCCCACGCTCTTTGAATACCTTTAGTAAGTAAATAAATGAGTAGTTTTGTTCTTGTCATGTCTCACGCTGGCATGAGAAAATCGGTGACGGTTGAGTAAGCGAACATACGTTAATGGCGATTTCTCGAAAGCTCTATCGTTTAGCTGGGCTAGATGGTAGTCCCCACACTGTCTTAGATGCACCATATGAGTCGATAGAGGCTGCAACAAGAGCAGCTCAAGATTGGTGTAACGGACAAGGCTTAACTTGCTCTATCGCTCAGAGAGCTATTGGAGTAGAAGTTTTGACCCGAAGCGGCTCTTGGAGGACTATTGGATATCCAATTAATTGTTTGAGTCCAGGATTGACTTAGCAAAACCTTATCAATTCAAATCCAATGTGGGTAAGTGTTGATCTCTGTTTGGTCCCTATAGGTGAAGGGGTTTCTCTATCCCCTTATTTGGCTGCCTGCACAGAAGTCATTAAAAAAACAGGTCTAGATTATGAGATTGGACCAAATGGAACAGCAATTGACGGCGAATGGGAAGAAGTTTTTGGATGTATATGCCAGTGCCATGAAGTGGTTCACCAAATAGGTGCTAAGCGTATTTTTACAAATCTGAAAGTTAATACTCGGGTAGATCGAAAACAGTCGTTTCGCGAGAAAGTGTCTAGTGTGGAGGCCGCATCACAACTAGAAAATTGAAATATGCCACTGATTTTGGGACCAATTGAAAAGGCCTTAATTACTTTTCGCATGGCTCATTGATTGTTTAACTTAGAGGCAGTAAAAATAAATTAATGGCAAAAGTCCTGCCGGGTTATTGGTTGCTTACATGGTTAGGCTTACTAGCAAATGTCGCAGTATTGCCTTGTATTGGCTTGGTTGCGTTTAATAACCCGGCCTTGCCGCTAGTTAATTTTATTCTTGCTATAAGTCTTGCTTGGCCTGCTGCAATTGTTGGTATTGTTGCTTCTGCAGGGCTGCTTGCCGAGAGGAAATGGGGAGTAATCGTGGCAATAGTTGCATTGTCAATGACTCTTGCAGGAACATTGCCTTATGGAATAGTGAGATTAGTTATAGAAGGTGATATTTTCGGTTTAAGCGGATTATCATTTCTTATTGCTACTTCAAATCTTTTGGCCTTAATTTATTGGTGTAGACCATCTCATAGAAGAGGGATAAGGCTTTAAAGATAATAGCTGTAAAACTATAGTAATGTTCATCCAATGTAAGTAATAAACTGATTTATAGTCTGAATGAACAATATTGAATCAACTTTTAAGCTGTAAATGAACCTCTTGAATTTGGTATAGGGTAAGCAATCCTTCTATGCCTCATTCTCCTCCAAACATTCACAAAAGCACGGATAACTATTTCTACTTCTGCACGTGTGAGACTACTATCTTTTAGCTGTCCATCAAGTTGTCTCGACTCAACAATTCGTCTCACTGTTAAGCATGCTTGTGAATCTGTTGTTTTGGGGTCAAGAGATCTCAGAGCAGCCTCACAACCATCTGCAAGCATGAGTATTGCAGTCTCCCTGCAGCTAGGGATAGGTCCTTTGTAGCGGAACTGACTTTCTTTAACTGAAGGGTCTTTCTCTATTGCTTTGTGCAAGAAATATCCCATTTTCAAAGTTCCTTGATGCTCTGGAATGAAGTCGGCTATAGGGCGAGGCAATCTATGCCTTCTGGCGAGTTTTAGACCTTCATCTACATGAGCTTGCAAAATATTTGCACTTGCATAAGGATCATTTAATTCATCATGAGGATTGTTCTCATTAGTTTGATTTTCGATAAACCACTCTGGAGCATGTAACTTCCCAATATCGTGGTATAGAGAACCAGTTCGTATTAAGTCCACATCTGCTCCAATGCTTCTTGCACCTTCTTCTGCTAATCCACAAATCATAAGTGTATGTTCAAATGTGCCTGGTGCTTCAGAAGAAAGTCTCCTTAAGAGTGGACGTTCTTGATCAGCTAATTCCATTAAACGTGCTTTAGTAATGAGACCAAATGTTGTTTCGAGAATAGGGATTAGCAAAATTGCGAACATTAATAATCCACCTAATATCAATGCTTCATAAACAAGTTCGTCTGAAGAATTGGGCACTCCTCTGCCACGTAAGAAAAACCATTCGCCTAGCAAGGCTCCAAATGGCAACAAAAAGGCCATTTGAAGTAATTGAGCCCTGCTACGCATTCTTCCTCCTTGAAAAGCAACTACAGCTGCAACGCCACAAGCCACTATTAATCTGCTTTCATCCATCCCAGTTGAAGGAATACGCCATAGCAAACTCCCGATGGCAAGCCAAGTGAGAGCACTTGTAGAGCCAAGTCCTTGAGACAGTAAAAGGGTGGGTGGAACAAGAACTGCTAGTGGACTGACTGCTGTCCCAAACCAAACCTTGCAGATCTGAGCCGTCAGAATTAAACCTAAAGCCAGTATTCCATGTCTTGCCTGAAGGCAGGGCTTTTCTCTTCTCATAATGAGAAGTAAGGCCAAGCAACTAGCTAATGCTTCAAAGAACGTACCCAAGAATGGAATCATTCTTGGGCTTTTAGGTACAAGGTTGTAATGCTCGAGAACAAAGTAATCCTGAGGACTTATTTCTTCGCCTTTTCTGGTGATGTGATCACCTGCCTTAACTTTTATTGGAGGACTTTGCTTGGTAATAGTGTCTTCTAATAGGCCTTGAAGAGATCGGTCTTGGCGAAGATTCGTGTTGCGATGAAAGGTTCTTGCAAGCAACTTGCTCCCAAGAGTGCGTGATGGATGAACTTTCTCCCCTGAATCAGCTAATTGAAGAGATGCAGCTTCTTTCAGCTCATCAAAGCCAATCGTATTTACAAGTCCTTGCTTAAGCATCCTATTTGCTGCTAGCTCAATTACTTCTCTCCACCTTTTTCTGCTTGATGTAGAGCTGTTTAAAAGCCAGGTTTCTTCTTCGCTAGTTAGGTTTGCTGGTGCAATTCTATCGGCATCATTGCTGATTGCTAGTAACTCTATTTTTCTGAGTTTCTTCTTGAGCAATTCTTTAAGAGCAGTTGATTGTGATTTATCAATTACTTGAACAAATATTGTGTCTTGGATTCTTTCTGAACTGTTTTGCTGCTGACTATCTCGATAGATCACCTCTGCGTCTTTAGGGGCAATTTCATCAGAGGGGGCAGGCATGCCAGCTTTGAAATCTGGAACTTGTAGTAAATGCCAGCTTGAGATGAGAGCTACAGCAAAACAAATCACCGTCAAGACAGCTTTATCTGCTCCTGACCAGCGAATCAATGATCTCCTTGGAGACTCATTGCGCAACCAGAAGCGCCATAGATTCTTCAGGCTAGGAATTCTTGCCACAACAGTTAGTACGTGACGATAACGTTAGCTATCAATTCATTGCATGCTGTAGTAAGCATAGTTTCCTTGAATGTCTTTGAGGCTTGATGGAAAGAGACTCGCTGAAGAGCTGGAGAATCGTCTTCGGCTCGCAATCGCAGCAGGTCTGGCTAATGCAGGGCGCCCTCCTGGTTTAGCAGTAATTCGTGTTGGTGAGGATCCTGCTAGTGGGGTATATGTTGCCAATAAAGAAAAAGCATGTGCACGAATTGGTGTAGTTAGCTTTGCTGAACATCTTCCTGTAACTGCCTCTTCAGAAGATATCGTTCAAAAAATTCAAACTTTAAATGCTAACAAGAATGTTGATGGAATCCTTTTGCAATTGCCATTGCCTAATGAGATAGATCCAGAACCTTTATTGATGACGATCGACCCAGATAAAGATGCTGATGGCTTGCATACTATGAACCTTGGAAAATTGTTGAAAAGCGAGCTGGGTCCTCGTTCATGCACCCCCGCAGGAATAATGGCTTTACTAGCTCGAAATCAGATCCCTTTAGAGGGAAAACGAGCAGTAGTAATTGGTAGAAGTATTTTGGTTGGGCAACCGATGGCATTAATGCTTCAGGCTGCTAATGCCACTGTTACCGTGGCTCATTCAAGAACCAAAGATCTTGCAAGTATTACAAAGCAGGCTGAATTGTTGGTTGTAGCAGCTGGCAGATCTCAGATGATTGGTGCTGAGCATGTTCGTCCCAATTCAGTTGTAATAGATGTTGGTATTCATCGGATTCCTTCAGTTGCTTCTGATAGCAATAAATTGAGAACAAAGCTTTGTGGGGATGTTCGCTTTGAAGAGGTTTCTTCAATTGTTAGTGCTATTACACCTGTGCCAGGAGGTGTAGGGCCTATGACAGTCGCCATGTTGTTAGTGAACACCGTGAGCCTATGGCAAGAGCATTGCGGTTTACCTTTCAACCTTGATGATTTGCTTCCATGAAAGTGTTCAGCCTGAGAGAATTCGAGCAATTAGATTTTTTTTCTTGTGGGAGCGGACATTTCATCTTTTGATTTCTCAAGTTATCTCATTAAGCACAGGCAAAGTGTTGAGTCAGCTTTAGATGCGTCACTTGGACCAGAACGGCCTGAGCAATTGAGAGAGGCTATGCGTTATTCGCTTCTCGCCGGTGGCAAGAGGCTTCGTCCGATACTTTGTCTTGCTGCATGCGAATTTGTCGGTGGAAATCCAGATCTAGCTCTCCCCACAGCTGTGGCACTTGAGATGATTCATACGATGTCTTTAATCCATGATGATTTGCCTGCAATGGATGATGATGATTTGCGGCGTGGACGTCCTACTAACCACAAGGTATATGGAGATGCCGTTGCAATTCTTGCTGGCGATGCATTGTTAACGCGTGCTTTTGAAATGGTTGCTTTGAGAAGTCCTGGGGTATCAGCCGAAAGCTTGTTAAAGGTGGTAGGAGAGCTGTCCCTATTGGCCGGTGCTCCAGGGTTAGTGGGGGGACAGGTGGTTGATTTGGAATGTGAAGGTAAGGAAGTTGATCTTGAAACTTTGGAATTTATACATATGCATAAGACAGGAGCTCTTCTTAAGGCTTGCGTGACATCAGGAGCATTAATTGGAGGTGCTTCAGTAGAAGCCCTTAATGCTCTGTCTATTTATGCGAAGGGAATTGGTTTGGCCTTTCAGATAATTGATGATGTACTTGATGTAACAGCAAGTAGTGATGTCTTGGGAAAGACTGCTGGTAAAGATGTATTGGCAGATAAAACCACTTATCCAAAGTTGCTTGGATTGGCTGAATCTAGAAAGCGTGCGAATGATCTTGTCGCTGAAGCGAAGGCTGCATTAGAGCCTTGGAAAATGAATGCAGAACCTCTATTGGCATTAGCTGATTACATAACAGATCGAGATAGATGAATTCCCCTCAAACATCTTTATATCCTCTATTAGAGATTTTGGATAACGCTGTACTTTCATGGGCATTAATTGCTTGTGGACTTGCGCAATTATCCAAACTTCTTGTTGAATTATTTCTGCATAGGAACTGGCGTCCCTCGGTTATTTTTGAAACAGGTGGTATGCCGTCTAGCCATTCTGCGCTCGTTACTGGTTGTGCGTCTGGAGTTGGTTTAGAGCTTGGGTTTGATCACCCTGGATTTGCTATAGCTGCAACTTTTGCGTTTGTTGTTATGTATGACGCTAGTGGTATAAGAAGAGCTGCTGGCGTGACCGCAGCCAGGGTTAACGGTTTGCCTCGTGAAAGTTGGCCTTCTTCTTATTCTGAATCACTGAAAGAGAGCTTGGGGCATACTCGACTTGAAGTTTTAGTTGGCAGCTTTATAGGCCCAATGGTTGCTTTGCCTGGGATCACTTTTCTTGGCTCGCCACTACACCTTGCCCAAATGTTTGGTTTGATAGTTGGGTGACTAAAAATCAACTGGACAAACCTAATAAGGAATTGACTTTTGATCAGCAAGAAGCGTTTGAAGCTTTTGCTTCATGGCTAGAGAACGAGCAGCCTGAAAAACCTTTTGTTCTTAGTGGCTACGCAGGAAGTGGAAAGACATTCCTTTCAATGAAGTTTCTTAGAAAGATAGAGGATTCTAGTTTTTGTTGGACTGTCGCTGCACCTACTCATAAG
>PVBE010168302.1_pt1 | contig 11536 bp, 9 predicted proteins | sample 1631181 | NCBI WGS metagenome assembly PVBE01 (sample SAMN08397723, study PRJNA350692) | Marine metagenome, whole genome shotgun sequencing project. | isolation source: water | place: Pacific Ocean | collected 2012-04 | reverse complement strand
GAGAAAAGTCAGATCAACGGAGACCGGCTGATCGGCGCTTTTCTCGATTGGACGCCGTAGCCTTGCTGACCAAGCGGATCATTCCCAGCCTGTTGCTGCGCGGCGGCCGTCTGGTCAAGGGCATCACCTTCGCCGGCCACAAGGACGCCGGCAATCCCGGCACCACGGCCAAGGCCCACGACGCCCAGGGCGCCGACGAGATGATTTTGCTCGACATCGACGCGGCCCGCGAAGGCCGCAATCCGGACGCCGCCGTTATCCATAGGGTGGCCAGGGAATGTTCCATGCCGCTGACCGTCGGCGGCGGCATCTGCGGCATCGACGGCGGGCGGGCGTGCATGGAGGCGGGCGCCGACAAGCTGTGCCTGACCGCCGCCATTCTGGACGATCCCGGCGTCATTGACGGTCTGGCCCATGTGTTCGGCGCCCAGGCCGTGGTCGCCGGTATCGACGTCATCACGGCCGGCGGCGCGCCCCGGCTTTACGACCATCGCAGCGGCGAGGCCATCGCCGGCGTCGACCTGCTGGAGTGGACCGCCGAAGCAGTCGGGCGCGGCGTCGGCGAGATCAAATTGATGGCGGTGGACCGGGAAGGCGGGCGCGCCGGCATGGCCACCGAACTGCTGCATACGTTCATGGACCGCTTCGATGTACCGATAATCCTGGAAGGCGGTGCCGGATCGCTGAAAGATCTGGATGCCGCGCTGACCGCCGGCGCCGACGCCCTGGCGCTGGGCGCCATGCTGGTCTTTTCCGACAACAACATCGTCAAGATAAAACGCTACCTTGACAGCAAGGGTCACAATGTCAGATTGGGCTGAGGACCTGACGCCATTCCAGACAAAGAGGAATCCTATATGACCGAGACGATTCTGCGCATGGCGTCCTTGCATTTACGACCGTTCACCCTGAACGATGTGAACGAAACGTACCGTGGTTGGCTGCTGAATCCAGAAGTTAACCAGTTCCTGGAAGTCCGCCACCACAACCGTTCGATTGATGCCCTTCAGGTCTACGTCAGCAGGGTTATCGAAAATCCTGACCATCTGTTTTTCATCATCGTGCCCAATGCCCTGGGCGAGCCGGTGGGCACGGCCTCTCTTCACATCGATCGGCAATACGGGACATCCTCGCTCGGTTTTATGATTGGCAACAAGGATTACTGGGGCGGTAATTTTCCCCTGGAGGGTCTGACGGCGATCCTGGACCATGGCTTTTTCGATTGCGGCCTCAGGCGCATAGCAGACGGTTGTTACGCCCCCAACATGGGAATGCAGTTCATTTTCAAACGTTTGGGTTTCACGAAGGAGGGGGTGCGGCGCTTGCACTATCTGGACAACGAGGGCACGCCCGTGGACGAGTTACTGTTCGGGATTTTCAAGGACGAATGGATCGAGCGGCGGCGAAAGTATTCCAACCTGATGCCAGAGGGTTACCGTCCCGAACTGGCGTTAAAGGGAAGGGGGGCCTAACATGACCGGTCGGGCGGACTTGGAGCGTATCGTCAATACGGGGGACCACGCCAAATGCGCGGAGGCTCTGCGTGATTTCATTGCCGGGGAAAACAAGTCCACGACCTACGATTTTGCCGCGAAACACACATGTCAGGCAGCGGATCGTCTACAACTGAAGCCATGGAAGCTGGCATTTCTTTCTTCATTTACTCTGGAGACGGTAACGAAGCCGCTTATTGTGACCGAGTTCCTCCATGGAAGAAGCCCGGAAACCAAGTTCTGGCCCTACAATCAATGGCAAGTCAATTTGCTGGAAACGGGGGCGCTTGACGCGTTTGAACCAGACGCGGTGTTTCTTTGCTTGCACCTTGAAGATGTGGCACCCCGCCTGAGCCTCGAGCATCTGGTAGATGAAGATTTGGTGGATGAAGAGGTCGAGGGTTTTCTCGGCGATCTCGCTCAGGCCTTGACCCATTTTCGATCCCGCAATCAGGCACCGGTATTCATTTTGAATTTTGTCGCCAAAAAACGCGGCTTTGAACGCTGTTTCGACTGGAACGCGCCTCGCGGCAGGCAAACACGGATTGACTATTTGAACGCGAAAATGTCTGAATTATGCCAATCTATCAGATCGTGTTTCATCATTGATTACGTCGCGCTTGTCGCCGATCACGGTCGGCAGAATTGGTTCGACGCGGTGAAATGGCATCTTGCGGGGATGGCCATCACACACCGCATGCTGCCTGTTTTCGCGGCCGAAATATCTCGTCATCTAACAGCATTATGCCGGTCGAGAAAGAAGGTCATGGCCGTCGATTTGGACAATACCATCTGGGGCGGCATCCTGGGGGAGGACGGGATCGAGGGAATTTCCGTCGGTGGCGATTATCCGGGCAATGCCTTCAGTGAGTTTCAATCAGCCCTCGTCAACTTGAAGGCGTCGGGGGTGTTGCTTGCTGCGGTCAGCAAAAACAACGAGAGCGAGGTGCGTGAAGCCTTCATGGCCCACCCGGGAATGCCGCTGGAATGGAACGATTTTGCGGCCCGTCGGATCGACTGGAACGACAAGGTGGTCAACCTCACGGCAATTGCTCAAGACATCAATGTTGGTATAGACAGCCTGGTCTTCGCTGACGATTCCCCACTCGAGACCAATCTTGTCCAGGAATTTCAGCCGGAGGTTCTTGGCGTGCATCTGGACGGTCCCCCGAGTCTTTTTGCGGACATGATAGTGGAAACCGGCGCCTTCGATACTCTCGTCCTTACGGAGATCGATCGTGAGCGGGCCACCCTATACCAGACGGAAGGAAAGCGTCGTGCGTTCGCCGAAGAACACGGCGATATGGATGACTTCTTCAGCCGCCTCGACCTCCGTCTCAACATCAGCCTGGTATCGAGCCCGAAACTGCCCAGGGTCACACAGCTTTTCGCCCGAACCAACCAGTTCAACATGACCACCAGGCGATATTCTCAGAACAATCTGGCGGACATTGGACAGAACGACAATGCGCGGCTTGTCAGCTTCGATTTAAGCGACAGGTACGGCAGTTATGGCATTATAGGAGCCGCAATTCTGCTGTTCGAGGGTGCTGGCAAAGATTGCCATATCGATAGCTTTCTCATGAGTTGCCGTGCGCTCGGGCGAAAAGTCGAAGACGCCATGCTTGCGTGTCTCGAACGGTTTGCCCGCAAACATAGCGCCCCGCGCCTGATTGGACATTTTGTAAAAACCAGGAAGAATGCAGTTGCAGAATGTTTCTACGCTGACCATGGATTCGTCCGTACCCAGGGGAACGGGCCATTTGAACGTGACCTCCAGGAAACCGATTTCATGACCGGTCCACTGTTCATTAAGATAGAAAAGGACGAACTCAATAATGGCTGATACCGACACCCGGACGAACCTCCGACGGATATTCAGCGATATCCTGGAAATTGCCGTAGACGCGGTCAACGATGATCTGTCTCCTGACAGTTGCGAGACTTGGGATTCGCTCACCCACGTCAGGATCATCACCGCCGTAGAGGAGGAGTTTGGGGTTTCGTTCGATACGAGTGAAATTTTCGACATGGATCGTTTTGCTCTCTTTGTCGATGCGCTCGACAGGGCCAGGGCCTGAGCCGGGTAGATGAAACTGCAGATTTTTTTCCTTACACATGACAACAAAAACTTTTTCACTTTCCAACAATCTGACCTTTGCCGGTCTTTCAGGCGATGCCAACCCTCTCCATGCTGAGACCGAGTCTGCTCGTCGCCTGTTGTTGGGGAAGCCAATTGTCCATGGCATGCACTTAGTGCTTTGGGCCTTGGACCGTTGGCTCGCGGAAAATGAAGCGTGCGGACACCTGATCGCGCTCAAGGCTGTGTTCAAGGCCCCGGTCGGCATCGGAGATATTGTCACCCTGGAGAGCGTGGAGGATTCTGGTGCGAACGGGAAAGGGGTCGCGCACCTCAGCCTTTCATCGAACGGTCAGGTGTGCGCCCAAATAAGCGCCCGGTTGAAGGCGGGAGCTATGTCGAACGACGGTTCGCTCCCGGACCACGCTCCGCCTGTTTCGGAGTGCCGCAACATCTCATCCGAAGAAATCCAGGGCTATGAGGGATCCATGGAATTGTCTTTGGCCCGCGAGGGCCTCGAAAACCTATTGCCAGGATTGACTAAGCGGCTGCCCGCAAACCAGATTGCCGTCATGCTTGCCGTGACACGGGTGATTGGAATGGAAGTACCGGGGCTGAATTCGCTGTTCCGCGAAGCGGAGATGTCTTTCGGCAAGAGCCCGAGGGGCGAACTCCACTATCGGGTTGAAAAATACGAACCCCGGTTCAATTTGGTGACCGTTTCCACCACCGGCGGCGGTGCAGAAACAAAACTGAGCGCTTTCGTGCGCCCCGAAGTACAACGTCAAGCGAGTATGGAAGAGCTGCGCGGCGTGATTGAGCCAGACTTTTGTCGCGGTCAGAAAGCATTGGTCATTGGTGGCTCGCGTGGCCTCGGCGAAGTGGCGTCAAAACTGATGGCGACGGCAGGCGCCGAGGTCTGGCTCACCTACCGGGGCGGCCGTTGCGATGCCGAGGCCGTCGTTCAAAATATTCAGGAGAACGGCGGACGCGCCCGGTGCGGGTTTTGTGACGTGAGAGAGCCGGAGGAATTTCTGGAGGAAATAACCGCATGCGCATGGTGGCCTGACCAGCTTTTCTTTTTTGCCACACCTCCGATCACCCGCGTCGCGTCGTCTGCCTATTCGGAGAGTGCCTTTGAGCGCTACTGCGAGATATACGTAGAGGGTTTTTCGAGGACCGTGGGACGGTTGGCAAACACCCATCCCGGTGTAATGGTGATCTATTATCCATCCTCCGTTTTCATCGACGCACCAAAGCGAGGGTTCGCCGAGTACGCACGTTCCAAAGCTGCGGGGGAAACACTTGCGCGGCATCTCGCCGGAGCCAATCCACAGACAGAGCTCGTCATCGATCGCCTTCCGCGCCTGGCTACCGACCAGTCGGCGTCGGCAATGGAACCAATTGGCGGGGATCCCATTTCTCCCATTATGGGGGCCATTCAGCGAATGTCGGAAAGATTAAGAAAGCGGGTCGTGGAGGGCAAAGGCCACAACGTGCGGCTGGGATAAGCCCGCCGCCAACTTATCGAATCTCATGCAATGACCGAAAAGCAAGACACAAATGCCCGCCACTATGGCTATACCAGATCCATCGTCCTGATCGGCGGCGGCGATCTGATGCTGCACACGGCGTTTGCCGCGCGCCATACCGGCTTCGCGGTTACGGTGGTGATGGCACCACGCCATGCCAGGGAAGCGCTGCCGGTGGCGGGAACGCCGACCGGCGACACCTTCGCCGAAAACGGATTTCCGCCGGTGGTGATGGATGACATCAACAAGATCGCCGAGTTGCCCGATTACGACTGGACCGGCGACGATGCCCTTGGCCTATGCTTCGGTCCGGCATGGGTATTCAGCGATGCGGTTCGCGCCTGCTTCGGCCGGGGCATGATAAACTTTCATCCGGTGCCGGCGCCTAAATACCTGGGCGGCGCCCATTACACCTGGCAAATCCTTAACGGCGACAGAACCGGCGGCTGCGTGCTGCAGGAAATCACCAAGGGCGTCAATGTCGGACCGATCCTGCGCAGCCATACTTTCCCCTATTCCGACGGGGCGCGGATACCGCAGGACTATTTCGACGAGAACGACCGCGCCGGCCGGGATTTCTTCGATCGGGTCGTCCGTGACATCCACGGCGACGTGGCGTTCCCGCCGACGCCGCTCGATGATTTGGCCGATAATCGCGAATATTACCCGCGCCTTTATACGGTTCGTAACGCCTATATCGACTGGGCCTGGACGATCGCCGAGATCGCGCGATTCTGCGACGCCTTCGACGCACCGTATTCCGGCGCGGCGAGCTTCCTGAACAGCGCCGAAGTACGCCTGTCAGACGTTACCGTCTCGGCGAAACGCCCGGACATGCACCCGTTCGGGGCCGGCATAGTCGTGCGCCGCCACCAGGACGCGGCCTGGATCGTGGTACGGGGCGGCATTCTCAAAGTAGGCCGCGTGCGCTTCGATGACGGCGCAGACGCCATGGGAACGATCAAAGAAGGATCGCGTCTGCTCACTCCCCGGTCAGTCCTGGAACAAGCGATGGCCTTCTCGCCGATCATCACCGGAGACGGCATCGCCAATGACTGACAAAAGGATTCCTGACGTGAGCGGCATCTTGCAACTGCCAATACCAGACCGCTGGATTCTTTTTGGAGGCGGCGTCCACCTGCATCGCCTAGCCGGCTGCCTGGCGGCAAAAGAGCAGGCCGTGACCGTCGTGACCAGCGTACGGCACGGCGGTGAATTGATGCCTGACGGACGGACCTTCCTCGATTGCCTGAAGGCGGACGGCGTCGCTCACTTACTCTCCGATGACGCCAACGCGGACCCTGCGGTTCTGGAACTGATCGGCGGCGCAACCATCGGCCTGTCGGTGTCTGCACCCTGGATTTTCAAACATGATATTATTGATAAATTCGGCGGCAGGTTATTCAATTCCCACGGTGCCCGGCTGCCCCGGGACCGTGGCGGCGGCGGCTTCTCCTGGCGCATTCTGCGCGACGAGCGGAACGGCTGCAGTACGCTGCACGAGGTGGCGCCCAGGATCGACGGCGGGCGTATCGTCGAGATGCATGAATACACTTTCCCGTCAGACGCCCGCACGCCCGCCGATTACATGGCGGCGGCGCTAGAGAACGACATCGCCATGCTGGAAGGGTTCGTAACCAAGGTGCTTGGCGGCGCGCCGATCACCACCGCCGCACAGGACGAACATACGGCCACCTATTGGCCCCGGCTGAATACCGACATCCACGGCCACATCGATTGGAACTCGTCGGCATTCAACGTGGAACGCTTTATCTGCGCTTTCGACGATCCCTACCCCGGCGCCCGCACCACCGTAAACGGCGATAGGGCGGTGCGCCTGAAGGATTGCCATGCGTCACTATCGGACGGCGCTTTCCACCCTTTCCAGGCGGGTATGGTGTTCCGCAAGTCGGCCGGCGCCCTGCATATCGCACTCATCGACGGCAGCCTGATCGTGCGCCGGGTTCTGTCGGAAGACGGCGCCAATATATTAAAGAACGTCAGGCTGGGTGACCGCTTCGTCACCCCCGTGAGCGCGCTGGAGAAGGCCCGCACCACCCGCGCCTCGTACACGGCGCGCGGCCTGAATAAAGAGAACAAGAACTGACGCAACCATGGCCGACACTTTAAAAAACTTGGTCGCCCGCCTCTACCCGTTCGCCTATTCGGTGACAGGTCAGGGCAATGACGACGCCATTGCCATGTTCCAGGCCGAACTGCCGTTCACCGTACATGAGTACCCATCCGGCGCGGACCTGAACGGATGGCTGGTGGCGCCGGCGTGGTCGGTGCAAAAGGCCGAAATTCGCAAGGACGGCAAGCTGATCTACGATGGCACCATCTCGCCGCTTGGCGTCATCACGCTGTCGGAAAGCTTTTCCGGCACGGTGTCGCTGGACGAGATGAAGGCGCACCTCTTTTACAGCGACGAGGATCCGGACGCTATCGTCTACCATTGGACGGCGTTGTACCGGCCGCAGGAAAAAGACTGGGGCTTCTGTGTACCGAAGCGGCTCTATGACGCTCTTGAAGAGGGCGCCTACGACATCGATCTGCAAACTCGCGAGGCTCCCGGTATCATGAAAGTGCTGGACTACCACCTTCCCGGCAACAGTGACCGCACTATCTTGTTCAACGCCCACAACTGCCATCCTTTCCAGGCTAATGACGACCTATCCGGTGCCGCCGTGGGTATCGAAATCATGAAGCGATTGGCCGCCCTTTCCGAGCGGCGCTACAGCTATCGCCTCGTAATTGCGCCGGAATTGATCGGCACCGCCTTCTGGCTGGATGGGCTGGAGGTGAAGGAAGTCACCAACCTGGCTTATACGGTGATGCTGAAATCCGTCGGCAACGACGCGCCACTTAAGCTGCAGGAAAGCTTCACCGGCAAGAGCCTTGTCGACCAGGCCGCGCACGGAGTCTTTGCCGAGCGTTTTGAAACCTATGAAAGCGGGCCGTTCCGTACCATCTACGGCAACGACGAAACCGTGTTCGAGGCGCCGGGCTTTGAAATTCCCAGTATCTCGCTGACCCGCTGGCCTTTCTTCGGCTATCACACCGACCTGGACACCCCGGAAAGGCTATCGGAAGCACGGCTTTTGGAAACTGTGGATCTGACGGTGGACATCTGTAAGGCACTGGAAGCGCAAACCAAAAACGTGCGCTTGCTGCGGCAGTTTCGCGGCTTGGTCTGCCTGTCGCACCCCCGTTACGACCTTTATATGAAGGCCCCGACGCCGGGGATCGACCATGGCGACTACACCGATAAAATGGCCAACTGGAATCGCTTGATGAACACCTTTCCCCGTCATCTGGACGGCAAGACCGATCTTGTCGATATCGCGAAGCACTATGATATCGACATTGATGAACTTTACGATTATGCCATGTGCTGGGTCGACCGGGGCCTGGCCAAGGTGATCGGCGGGTAGGAAACATGCGGGTATTTTTTCTTGAATCCACACCGCTGGACGAGTTGACGGCGACGACCGATGGACCAGAGGAGGGCGACCGGGTGGTCTTCCTGCGCGACGCTCAGGACATTACCGGCGACATCCAGCGCGCCTTGCAGGACGACGGCATAGCGGTCATGCGCGGGCCAGACCTGGTCACCAGGGAAGCCTTTGCCGAAATGGATGTGATGCTGGATGACTATCTCAAAGGCTGGTTCCTCGATGGCGACAACGATCTGTCGTGGGACGGGGCATTGTCGCTGGGCCGCTTCGCTGCCGGCCAACTGACCATGGCGCAGAAACCCACCATCCTGGTGAGCAGCGGCGAGATGGCGCGGTGCGCCTTGGCCGGGATTGCCGAAGGCACGACGGTGGTCACCGACCTGACCGATGGGGAATCACCCTACCAGACCCAGATTCCACACCCGGATATGCTCCCCCGGCTGGCGCTGCTGAAGGCCCTCGCCAAAGACCGTGGCTGTACCGTTGTCTGCCGCCGTCCGGCCACCCGGCTACCCGACATCCACCGGGTCGGCGGAGGTCTTAGCGGGATCGGCATGATCCGGACGCTGATCGGTGGATTGCGACCGGCCTACCTGTGGTCCCGGCTGGTCACATTGTTTGTCGGCAAACGGGCGCGGCGGGTTTACGTCTTTTTCAACCACAGTCTGGCGATGGTCGCCCGTGAACTGAAACAGCGAGGACGAGTTGAAGTACTCGCCGATCAGGTTGGCCACGCCGGTATCCAACCGCTGCGCGCCGATCATGTTTTCGCGCTGATGGGGCGCGACACCAAGCGTGCGCTGCAAGATATGCAATCGCGGGCGCAACACCTGGCCGAGGGTTCCGGCCCGCCGCGTTATCTCCTGAATGGCTTTGACTACACACCGTTCCTTATCTGCGGCCTTGCCGTCTATCTGCGTGACAAGCTGCCTTTGGAACTGATCCAGATCGCCCAGGCGCGGCGGCTGTTCGCCCGTACCGCGCCTGAATTGATCATTATCAATGGCGGATCAAGCGCCATGTACGGTGCCATCGCCCACGCTTACGGAAATTCCTGCACCGTGCTGCATGTAGACCATGGCCTGAACGTGTTTCCATTCCGCCTGCGCGACACCATTCACAACATATCCCATGTGATCTATGCCGCCCACGGCACCGATCACGCGGAATGCTACGGCAATGCATTGCCCACTGATAGCAAACCCCAAAGACCGCAACTGCCCAATCCGGCGACCACCACGATGGTGAATCTGCGCAGGCGGAAGCAGCCGACGACAGGGCGTAGCGTCCTGTTCGCCAATTTCACTGCCGGTTACGACAATGGCTGCGGCCACCATCATGACATCGACCGCTACATGATGGACTTGTTCAACGCGGCGCGGCGACTCGCCGAAAAAGGTATTCGCGCCAGCTATCGCCCGCATCCGGGTGAGGAGACGGGCTATGCACGTTATTTAATCGCCAACATGGGTCTTGACGATATTGTCCGCATCGACACCGTGGCCAGTTTCGAAGATGCGCTTTTGAACCACGATGTATTCGTTTCCAGTTCCACGTCATGCCTGTATCAGGCGCTCTTTGCCGGCTGGCCGACGGTGTTCTACGAGCCCGGCGTCGATCCCGCCCGTTTCATCGGCATGCCCGCCGCCACCGACATCGAACGGCCGATCGCCGGCACGGTCGGGCAGTTGTGTATGATGATCGAACAGGCCTTCGAACCGGCCAGCATGGTCGCCTCTTTCCCCGGCCGTTTTGCCGCCGAGTACGCGCCACGCTTCATCGGCCGCGACGCAGGAAGCGCCGACAAGGTGTTGGCCGACTTCATCGAAACCGAGATCGGCCTCGGCTGCGAGACAACGCGAGTGGCCGCATGATCGCCGTCGCCATCCTTGGGCTAGGCTCTATCGGCCTGCGTCACGCCTATAATTTGACAATACTGGGAGCCCAGGTAACCGGCTTTGATCCTGACGCGGAACGGCGCGCACTGGCCGAGGCCGAAGGTTTCAAAACGACGACGGAGCGCGGCGCGGCGCTGGATGGCGCCGCTGCCGTTGTCATTGCCAGCCCCAATCGCTTTCACCTTGAAGACCTTGAAGCTGCTGCCGCCGCCGACTGTCACGTGCTGGCCGAAAAACCCCTGGCCCATACGGACGAAGGCCTGGAAGACATCCTCGGTGACTTTGAATCGCGGGGACTGGTCGTTTTCGCCGGCTTCAACCTGCGCCTGCATCCGGCCATCGCTGCGGCCCGTCAATGGCTCGACGAGGAGCGTCTGGGGACTGTGCTGTGGGCCCGCTTTCAGATGTCCGATTACCTGCCCGGCTGGCGACCGCAGCAGGACTACCGGCTGGGCTACGGTGCCGACGCCGTCTCGGGCGGCGTCCTGTTCGACATGATTCACGAATTCGATCTGGCCGCTCACCTGCTGGGTCCGGCGGTGGTTGAAACGGCGGCGGCGCGGACAAGCGGCTTGCTGGAGGTGGCGTGTGAAGACATCGCCGATGTGGTCCTGCGTCATCAGAGTGGTGTTCATTCGTCGCTGCACCTGGACTACGTCACCCGCCCGCGCCAGAGGGTCGCCGAAATCGCCGGTTCCGGGGGCCGCATTGATATTGATCTGGACGCCCGGCGTCTGGTCCTCACCAGCGTCGGTGGCGCCACCCGGGAAGACATCCGCTTCCCGGCAACCTACGCCGATGATTACCGGGCCGAGGCGGCGGCCTTTGTTCAGTGTGTCGCCGGTGACGCCGTGCCCGCCTGCGATGGCCGCCAGGCGTTGTCCGTTCTGCAAAATGTTCTTCAGGCGAGACGACTCGCCGGACTTCCCACTTCATGAAAACCGTCGCCATCATCCAGGCCCGCATGGGCTCTTCACGATTTCCCGGCAAGGTCCTGACCCCCCTGGGCGGACAGCCCGTTTTGGGCTGGGTCGTGCGCGCGGCGCGGGCCATTTCCGGTGTCGATGTGGTTGCT
>PVBE012981180.1_pt1 | contig 11537 bp, 7 predicted proteins | sample 1631181 | NCBI WGS metagenome assembly PVBE01 (sample SAMN08397723, study PRJNA350692) | Marine metagenome, whole genome shotgun sequencing project. | isolation source: water | place: Pacific Ocean | collected 2012-04 | reverse complement strand
GCTAAACGGCTACGAAAAGGCCCGTGACGTACATGACAACCAATCCGACCACCAGGCCGGTCGCGTTCAACGGCCCCGTGAGGCCTCGGCGCCCTCCCCCCGAGAGGCTCTTCCCGATGACCCAGATCACTTGAATGATGGCCCCCGCGCCAATGGCCAGGAAAAGAACGCTGGCCATGGGAGAATAAGAAAAGCCACCGATCCAAGTCCCCAGGATCGTGGGTAGGCCGGCGATGAGCCCTAGCCCGGCCAACGTCTTGAGGGCGGGCTTCGAGTGGGCTAAGGGCGCGACGATGCCCAGTCCTTCCGTCGTGTTGTGGAGGAGGAATCCAAACACGAGCGAGGTACCGAGGGCCACTTCGCCCACCGAGTAAGCGGCACCGATCGCCAAGCCCTCTCCCAGATTGTGGAGACCGATGCCGATCGCGATGAGCAGCGAAATACCGAGCGGTCCGACGGAGTCTTGGTCCCGTCCCAGGCGTCCGAGTGCATTGATCAGGAGCGGAGTCGCCGCCACGCCCAACACTACGAGTCCTATCCCTTGGAACACCGAGGCCACGCGGTCCGACAGCTCGATGGCTCCGGTGAGGGCATCGACCCCAAGGAAAAACAATAGACCTACCGTGAAGCTCAAGAAAAAATCGACCCATTGGCGACTGATGCCGGCGAGGAAGGGAAGCCAGAGGAGGCCCAAGAAGACCGGGATCACCCCGACGTAGACTCCCAGGAGGGCGAACGTCACCACGTATCGTCGGTTCATTTCCGGAGACTGGGTGGCGACCGGCACTTCGTGGGTGAAGGTCACTCCGGTGGAACTCACAAGGGAGATCTCGAGCGGATCACCGTCCACCCACGGATAGGGGATGTCCACCACAGCTTCGTTGAGGCGACCGATTTCCCGAGAAGGAGACACCTCGTGCTCCCAGTACGCTTCATCGACCATGAGCTGGGCGATGGTGACGGGCTCGGGACCACCGTTGATGATGTAAACCCGTACCAGGCCCAGGGAAGGGAACGCGACCCGCTCGAAGGTCAGCTCTTCGATCGGCGGAAACGCCGCGCGAAAGACGCCGATTGGGCCTATTCGAACGAAGATGGCGAGAAAGATTCCCAACAGGAGGATGGGTAGGAGACCCTTCGCGGCCAGCAACAGACGGCTCTGAGCCTGGGTGGTTCCCTCGTTCTCGGCGGGCTCCGCGTCGTCCGTTGGCCCGTGGGTTACGTCTTCCGGGCGGACTTCGGCTTCGGGGTTCGGTGTGTCCACTGCGATACGCCTCTTTTGGGTCTCAACAGGTCGGGCGACCTGTTAAGCCATCGTCCTCGGCTTGACGTCGAAGATCCCCATCCAGCCCAGTTCCGCGAACTCACTCTGGTGGGCGTGGAACATGAACTTGCCCGGGAAGTCGGGCGTGAACTCGAGTACCGCACGTTCGCCCTGGCAGAGCATGACCGTGTCGGTCCATTCGTAGCGCTCGAGGTCAGTCCCTGTACGGTAAAGGCGGAAGAAATTGCCGTGCAAGTGAAACGAGTTCAGGGGGTCGAACTCCGTCATGTTCATAAGGTAGATGCGGACCAACTCGCCTTGCTCGATCTCGATGGGGTGCTTCATATAGTGGAAGGCCACCGTGTTCAGGGCGTAGACCTCGTTGTCGCCGTCGAAGTTGGTGTCGAACCCGTTCATCATCATCACCATCTCGTTGGCCTCAGGCCGCGCTTCTTTGGGGTCGATGATGAACGAACCGTAGAGGCCCTTATGCACATGCCGCTTGAGGGGGATAGTGTGGCAATGATAGAGGTGGAGGCCCATCGGAGCGGCGTCGAACTCGTACAAGAACGTTCCGCCCGGCTCTACGACCTCGAAGACCCCGTCCATACCCGCGGCGTGGATGCCGTGGAAGTGCAGATTGTGCGGATGGCTCCCGGCGTTCGTGAACTTGATCTTCAGATGATCGCCCTCAGTACACCGAATTGTGGGCCCCGGCACGGTGCCGTTACAGGTCCAGGCAGCGAAGTATACACCGGGCGCTACTTCGATCTCGCGGTCGACTGCGGTGATATCGTACTCGCGTTGGACCTGTCCGTCCGGAAGCGTGGTCACCGTGCCGTAGTCGAAGTCCTTCAGAAATGAAGTAGCGTCGAAAATGGACCGATCGACGTCTCCCGCAGCACCTGCTAGGGACGGGTCGTGAGGGTGGCCTACCTTCGGCGCGGGGCCGGTTGGAGCCGCTGGGTCGTTGAGCGCCATGGCGCCCGTTCCTGCGGCCAGCCCCACCGCGCCGACGACGCCGGAACGGAGGAGGTCCCTCCGGGAAATCCCAGTGGTTGGTGCTCCAGTGGGTGGTGCCCCGGGGCGCCCGTTGTCGTTGGCGATTGCCTGTTGATCGCTCTGGTCCTTGGCCATATCACGTACCGGTTGAGTCTATCCAAACAAAAAAATTAGGTAAGACAAAATTTGCCTTAAGGTCGTCTGGCGTCAAGGTGTTGTTGAAAAGTCGAGGCAAGCGGTAGACTCCCACGGTCGGTCGTGATCGCGGAGGTCTGTTAGCTACTGTGAGGGTAGGAGCCCACTTGATCGGAATCGTAGGGGGCGGCATCTCTGGGCTGTTGCTCGCACACGAGCTTGTCGCCCGTGGCGCAAAAGTGCTGCTGTGGGAGTCGACCGGTCGCCCGGGAGGGGTGCTCTGGACTCAAGACTGCGATGGGTTAAGGGTGGAGCTCGGACCCCAACGGGCACGGCTCACGGCGGCCTTCAGCGACCTGGTCGAGGATCTTGGGCTGTCAGAGGAAGTCGTTACGGCTCCGGTTGATCTGCCTCTGTTCGTCTATGCGCGCGGAAAGCTTCGCAGAGCTCCTCTGTCGCTGGGTCAGGCTTTCTCTACCGACCTGCTTCCACTGGCCAGCAAGGCGCGCATCCTCACTGAGCCCCTTCGTGCGGGACTGGGTGCCGACGAGACGGCGGGAGCGTTCCTCCGTAGGAAGTTCGGCGATGTGGCCTACCGCGACCTTCTGGGACCCCTATACGGTGGCCTCTACGGCTCCGACCCGGACCAAATGCCCGCGCGGCATGGACTGGCGCGCACGCTCGAGAGCATGGGTGTGGAAAGGAGCGTCCTGTGGAGAATGATTCGAGCCGGTGCTCAGGCGGAGAAATCTCTGCCATGCTCGTTTCGGGATGGCCTCGCCGCCCTCCCCATTGCCCTGCAGGCCCGACTCGGCGACCGGGTGTGCCTCGATCGCTCTGTGCGCGTCCTGGAGCCGAGTGGTGAAGGATGGGAGGTCGTGCTCGATGCCGGGGAGAGGGTACCGGCCTCGCAGGTGGTGCTCACGTGCCCCGCGGAGCCGGCAGCGAACATCCTCGAAAGAGCTGCTCCTGAAGCAGCGAAAATTCTCGCTGGGATCCGCTACAATCCACTTGCCGTCGTGCACATGCGCTCGGCGGCCGACCTCCGCGGACTCGGATATCAGTTGGCTCTAGGCGAGCAATTCGAGACGCGGGGCGTGACCTGGAACCACAGCCTTTTCGGTCGCTCGGGATTGTATACCGCGTATTTGGGGGGCATGAAAAATCCGGCAATGGTGAAGCGATCCGACGAGGAAATCGGCCGAATCGCCTGCCGGGAGTTCGAGACGGTCACTGGCCACGCCGCTGAAGCGCTCATGGTGTCGCGGACCCGCATGCCCGCCTGGGACCAGAGTTGGGATGCGCTTCCTGATCTGGATCTGCCGTCAGGCGTGCACCTCTGCTCCAATTATTCCACGCGTCCCGGCATCGCCGGCCGTATGGCAGAGGCTCAACGACTCGCTAGGCGGCTCACAGCCACGTAGCCACTCAGGATGCTTGGTGCTTCACTCAGCCGCGTTGAGGCAGAACGTCTTTGGGGTGCCTTTGCACAGACAGCGTCTCAGTCCCAGTTCACCCATGATGGGTTCGGGCCGGAGCGCGTCCTCGATTAGATCGGCCAGGAGAGCCGCGAAGCGGGGGTCCCCGTGAGGTACGGGCACGCGGAAAAACTCTAGTCCCGCCGCTTCTGCCACCTGCCGGAGGTCGTGGTCGATTTCGCCCAATGTTTCGGACTGCTCGTGCATAAAGCTGAGCGCGTCGACAACGATCCGTTTGCCCTCCAACCTCTTCACAACCTCTTCGATCTCGGGCTTGGTCCACTTTACGACGCGGTTGGAGTGGTTCTGATATCCTAGGGTGTAGTCTGTCGTACCCAGTCCGCGAGCGATCATTCGACAAGCCTCTTCGACGTAATCCACGTACCGTGGGCCCGCCTTCACGTATTTCATGGGGCTGCCGTGCGCCGAGAAGACGAGTCTCGTATCAGGAGCGTGCAGGTTCACGCGCTGCTTCTTCACCAACTCCAGAATGTTGTCGGCCCGGAGTCGCAGGTAGTCTGGGTGCCGATGCCAGCCCGTGATTTCCCGGTAGTGGACGTCCCAGTCGAGCTCATCGAGAGCCGATCCGACATCCTCGAGCGCAGCGATCGTGGTCGATCTGCCGCAGAGAGGGTAGACCGGCAACGCCACCAGGCGCTCCACACCATCTGCGTGTGCCTCTGCGACCGCTGTTTGGATCGACGGGTCCGTGAACTGCATGCCCGGATAGCATTTTACGTCGAACCCTCTACGCCTCAGTCCCAACTCGACTTGGCGCGTTTGCTTTCGAGCCTGCTGATTCAGAGGGGAGCTGCCGATCTGCTCGTAGACCTCGATGAGACCGGGCGCACGGGCCTCGGCGAGCTCCCGCGCGCGAGCGAGCCCGCCCTTCTTCGACTCCAAGTCGGCGTTCTTGAGGAAGATCCGTTCTAAGAACGCCGTGAGCTCGTCGGGCGTGGCCTCTTCTGGCTCGCCAAAGTTGAGCATCAAGACACCGACCTTCATCGCTCGACTCCCAGATCTACCATCTAGTTTCCGGGATCCCGCGACAGAGCCTTATAGTACTCATCCACCAGCTTTCGGAAGCCCGTCGGGACTTCATCGGAGCCCGACACAAACACTCGATCGCGGTCTTCACCCTCGAGTTCGCGTCGCAAACCGAACTCGAGTTGCTTGAGTCCCTCGATGATCTGCTCTTGGAGTCTCTCGACTTCGGCCAGGTCGGAGTACACACGTTCGCGCTCCAACTGCCTCAGCTCGGATACGACCTCATCGAGCTGGCGACTGTCGAGCGTCTCGATATTTTCTTCCTCCAGGATCTGCTGGAGCTCCTGCGCCTCTTGGACACGTTCGCGGATTTCACGACGGAACTGCCTGATGTCGCCGGGGGAGACGTCACCTGGCTGACGACCACCACCACCGCCATTGGGGTTGCCGGACCCGGCCTGGTTGCCGCCCTGTCCTTGGCCCTGTTGGCCTTGCCCTCCGCCCTGTCCTTGGCCTTGCCCCTCACCTTCACCTTGCCCCTCACCCTGGCCTTGTTCTTCTCCGGGCTCTTGGCCCTCGCCTTGCTGGCCCTGACCCTGCTGTCCTTGATCACCCCGCTCACCTAGCCGGCGCGCCATCGATTCCATGCCGCGCACCAGATCGCGGGTGCGGTCGAGGGCTTCGGCCCCACTTTCCTCCTCCACGTCGCCCACGGCTGCTGCTGCCCGCTCCAGCCGCTTCTCGAGTTCGTCGAACCCTCGCTGGGTCTCCCCTTCGAACTCCCGAGTGTAGTCCTGGTCTCGGGTCCCTATCAGCTGGTTCGAGTACCGCACGCGCTCCTTGAGCTTGTTGTCACGGATCGAATTGGCTGCTTCTCCGAGCTGGTCCGACGTCTCACGCTGAGTCGCGCGTGCCTCAGCACTCAAACGATCGATCTGCCCCTCGAGACTTCCGAGCTCCTCAGTCATCGCCCCCTTACGTTCGAACAGGCGCCTGGCGGCCTCTTCCAGCGCCGTTCCCTCCAGCTCGCCGAGGCGGGCCATTTGTTGCTGGATCTCCCGCTGGTCCTCAGCCAGTGCCTCCGCACGGCGCGCCGCCTCTTCAGTGTCGGCCCGCAGCCGGACCGTACGGTCGTGCTCCAGACCACGCCGCGCATCTTCTAGCCTGTCGAGGGCGGACGCGGCATCGGCTGTGCCCGCGTTTCCGCTCGCGGCGGCCGAACGGCGCATCTCGTCAGCCGCCTGTTGGAGTTCCCTCGAGGCCTCCATCAGACGCGCGTCGTTGGTGTCGCGCGCCAGCCGTTCCAGCTGTCTGGCGGCCTCCTCGGTCTCGTCCGCCAACTCACGCTGACCCCGTGAAGATCCTGCAGCGTCACCCTGCTGAGACGCGGCCCGGCGCTGTCTCTCCGCCTGCTGCTGCTGGCGCCTGGCCAGCTCCTTGAGCTTCTCGAGCGTCTCGTCCACCTGCTCGGTGGCCTGCTGGCGTTCACCTCGCTCAAGCGTCTCGTACTGGTTCTTCAGCTTGTCGAGTTCTAGTTCGAAGAGGTCGGCGAGATCGTCGGCAGAGGCGCCGCCGCCGCCCTGTTGGCCCTCCTGGACCACAGCCTCGTAGGTCTCTTCCGCTTTCTGCAGGTGGAGTAGCGCCCTCTGCTCCGGCGAGATGGCCTCCTTGGGGTCACCGCCGTCTAGAATCCTCTCGGCCTCCTCCATTTCCGCCAGCGCCTTTGGAAGGAGTTCAGCTATGCGCTGGAACTGCGGGTCGGTGCCCATCCCGCGGGCCAAGAGGCGCTCGAGAAGACCCCCAACCTGTTCACGAACACGGGCCTGGGAGAGGCGGACACTCACTACGTTCTCGTTGAATTCGCTCTCGGGAAGCCCTTCTTTGTCGCGCACGAGGTTGAAAGTGGCCGCTACGATCTGCTTCTGGAGGTCCGCCAATCCTTCCTCCTCCATGCCGCCGCCCCCCCCCCCGCCACCTTGTTCGCCTTGGCGGAAATCGATCCGGAAGGGTCGGATCTGCACAAAGTAGATATCGCTTGTGACCGTACGCGTGCCCGTCTCTCGGTTGTTGTCTTTCGCTTGCGCGTAGTAGGACACCAGATCACCGGATTCTAGTTCGAGTTCCTCGAGATACATGGTGTGCCCCACGGTGACCTCGGGTGCGGGCCGACTGTCGTACAGAGCGATCGTATCTTCGGCCTCACCATTGGCGGAGTAGATCAACAACAGCTCGGATATGCCGAAGTCGTCGTCAGCCTTAGCCTCGAGAAACAGTTCCTCGATTGGACTGGCTCTGGTGTCCCGCCCTGGCTTGGAGAACGAGACCGACGGCGGCTGATCGGTCAGCACATCAATCGTGTAGTGTGGTGACGCCGAAACGAGATTCCCATCTGCACGGGCCAGCTCGATCTCGTAGTAGCCTTCCTCCTCGACCTGGACCGTTCCCGACCAGGTGCCGTCGCCGGCGTCCGTGAGGTCTGTCGCCTCGCCGTTCACGAGGAGGCGCCCACCAGGAGTCAGCATGGTAGGAAAGACCTTCACGATGACTTCCGTCCCTTCGAGAGCGGCGATGTCTCCTCCGCCCTCGATCGTGCGAACCGCGAGCCTGGTATACGATGGAAAATGGTACTCGAGCACGAGTTGGTCGACGTATGGTAGGTCGGCCACCTCGATTCGATGCGTGTTCGAGCGGATGCCGGCTGCTTGGACGAAGTATTCGGTGTTTTCGTCCAATCCGAGCAGGAGCAGCTCGAATCCCTCGCCATCGTCGGGAAGCATGGAGAGTTCGTCGAAAAGATCCGATGACTCGGATTTGAAGAAGATCCGGACCTCATCGTTTTCGAACCCGACCAGCTGGACGGCGACGAGTTGGTCGGAGCCTCGAGCGATCGTCACATCACCCGGCTCGACCATGATTGAGTAGGGATTAACCGTGTCGGCGTCCCGTGTCGGGAGCAGCAGCGCCGAAGCGCCATGCCGGAGTTGCACCGGGCCGAGAAGGATGAGTGCCAGCGTCGCGAACGCGGCAGCGCCCAGCGCCCCCGACGCACGGTACAATCCCTTCTGTTCGATTCCTCGCCCGTAGTCCACCTTCCGTGCACGATCCAGGGCGCTGTCCACAAGCCCCCGTTCGAGAGCATCGGACGTATCAACATTCCCGCGTCCGGCTTCCAAGGCACTCAGTACGGCGGCCTCGAGTGACGGCTCGTTCTCCTCCAGGTAGAGGGCGGCCTGCTCGTCGGAGACCTTGCGAGACAGCGGCCAGACGAGGAAACGGCCGATGAGGGCGATCACGGCGAGCCACAGTGTGACCCTAAGGCCGATCACGGCACCGGGACTGAATCGGAACAGTTCCAAGCCGTAGACCGAGCCGAGGAATGCCGCGAGGCCCGCGCCCAAGACGACGGCCAAGCCGCGCAGTGCGACACGCACGCGCCACCGTCGCCGAATTCGGTCGATGACCTGTAGAACCTCAGCGTGTCGAATGGCCCGTTGCTTCCCCCTGTACATACTGCCTCCCGTCCTCGAATCTCTTCGTCACACCACGAGAAAGCCAGTTGGACACGACCGTCTCAATCAACAACAAAACCAGCGCACCGACTAATAGCAATCGCCAAAGGGACTGCCTTCGTTCCTGATCCTGCTCCCGTACCTCGGTGGGTAGCAGACCTGCCGTACCCGTCGCGGAATCCGCTTCTCTCGCCGCCACCGAGCTCGCCAGTTCGGTCGGGTCCACCGTCTCGAGCTCCGACTCGGCGACCTCGACGTTCACTGCCACGGTGAACGGGCGTGCCGGGTCCGAACCCGGCGGTCGTACCTGATAGAACCCTTGTTCGTCTAGGACGAGGAAACGGGGCGCTTCACCTGGCGGCAGCACCAAGCTTCCGCCCTTAGGCGTGAGAGCGACCTGCTCTTCACTCAAGGACAACTCCTGTTCGGCTCCGGACGCAAAAGCCGTACCCTCGGGATCTGAAAGGTCGAGTACCTGACCCGCCGAGAACCAGGGCACGCGCTCTCGGTGTCCACCGAGGTACCGGACCAACTGATGCATGAACGGCAAGAAGACCGGCTGGACCGCCAGGTCGTTCCAGGAGGCATCCAAAGTACTGGCCCATACCAGCACGCGTCCCTGACCGATACGTCGTTCCACCAGAGCGACCGATCCGTCATCGAATCGAGCGAGGACCTGATCCTCGGGGCCCACCGTGATGCTTCGGGACCTGAAGAACCGCGCCCGCGCAAAATCGCCGCCGCGGGGTCCGCCGAAGACTTCGAAGATCGGATGTGTGTAGTCCAAGAACCCGAGGCGGGCCACTCGGGCATGGTCCGTCACGGCTCCGAAGTGGCCGGCCATCAGGTCCTCCATGCCGCCTTGCCAGGTGCTTCGTTCGCCGAGTACGACTAAGAGCCCACCCCCCGCCTCAACGAAGTCGCGCAAGCGGTCGGATAAGGCCCCTTGGGGCACGCGGATGTCGTTCAGAACCACCACGGCTGATGCGTCCAGGTCGGCGGTGCCGAAGGTCGCGGAGCGGCGGACGTCGACCTGGAATGCGGCTTCCTCACTGATCTCGAGGGCCCGCTCCATGTAGAGACTCGCCTCGGTGCGCGCTCCACTGCCCTCAAGTATCAGGGCACGCAGTGCCCGTCCTGGGGAAAGCACGAAGTGCAGCGCATTGTCTTGTGGAAGCGGGTCGGGCCCCAGCCGGACCGTGCCCCTCGTATACGATTCCGACAGCGTGAAGGGAGCGAACGTGACGGTGCCCGAACCCGTTGGGTCCAAGCGCACGCTCTGGCTCTCGATCTCCTGCCCGTCGATCTCGAGTGTGACGGGCATATCAGCGACTTCGTCGCCCTGACGTCGCGTGATTCGAGCGGTTGCGGTCATGCGCTCGCGCCCTGAAAAGAAGTCGCGCCTCAGGGCCACCGACGCCACGGTCGCGTTGGGGGTCTCCGGGTCGCTGATCTCATAAGTGTTTACGGCGGTTCCAGGGGGAAACCTGACACCCTCGTCGCCCGACCACCCCGAGCGCTGGAAGTCGCTGATAATCGCGACCTCGAGGTTCCCCAACTCGGACTCCTCCAAGATTGTCTGCGCGAGCTTGAGCCCTGGACCGAAGCGCGTGCCGTACGAGCTGACTGTTGCTGTATCCACGGCCGTAAGTAGCCGCTGATGATCGGAGCTCGACCGCACGACCGCTGCCGCCCCTTGCCCGAGCAGCACCAGGCTCGCTCTATCGGAGGCACCCAGTCCTGCGGTGAGACGTCGGACCTCGGCACCGGCTCGCTCCCAACGGTCGGCGTAACCCATCGAATACGAGTGATCGAGCACGATCACTACCTCTCGAGGGCCGAGTGAAGAGCCGACAGCGATCTCGGCGTTTTGGAAAAAGGGTCGAGCGAAGGCGATGACAAGGAGCGCCAGCGCCAACGCGCGAATGGCCAGCAGCACCCAGTGGTGGATCTTCCGACGCTGTACCGAGCGGTACGGGATCTTTCTGAGAAACATGAGGGACGGGAACTCGATCACGTTCCGTCTCTGCTTCTCGGTGAGGTGGACGATGACGGGAATCGCCAACCCGGCCAGGCCCAGCAAGAAGAGGGGTGCGAGCCAACCCATCAGCGCGTCCTACTCATCTTCTCGCGGCTCGATAGATATCGGAAGAGCGCGAAGTCCAGGGGCTTCGAGGTGTCGACGACCGAGTAGTCGATACGGCTTCCGGTAAAGAGGCGGTCGAGCTCCGCCGTGTGCTCGCCGATCAGCTGACGATACTCTGCCGCGAGTTCAGCAGGCACGATCGGAACCATCGTACCGCTCTGGAGATCTTGGAAGCTGGCCGGGCTTTCGTACGGAAAGGTGAGCTCGGCCGGATCGAGTACGTGGAAGACGATGACGTCGTGGCCCCGTGCCCGGAGGTGTCGGACTGATTCGATCGCCTGGTTCGGCTCTTCGTAAAAGTCCGAAATCAGCAAAATGACACCGCGGCTATTCAGATTCTCACCAACCTGCATCAGCGGATCGCGCAAAGCACCGGGGTTACCGGGCTGAGCGTTGGCCAAACTGTGCAGGATGAGTTCGAGGTGCCGTGTCGAGGGCGGTATCCAATCGACAATGGCTTCGTCGAAGGTCACGAGTCCCACGCGGTCTCGCTGCTTCTGAGAGAAATACGCGAGCGCCGCCGCCAAGTAGCGAGCGTAATCGAGTTTGGTTGCGGAGTGCGTTCCGAAACTCATGGACTTCGAGATGTCCAACACGACAACGAAGTTCGCGCTCGTTTCCGCGTCGAACTGCTTCACATAGAAGCGGTCGGTCCGAGCAAAGAGTCGCCAGTCGATGCGCCGAATGTCGTCGCCCGGCATATAGGCGCGATGCTCCGCGAAGTCGAGGGAGAGGCCCAGGTGCGGAGAACGGTGCAGTCCGTGCAGGAACCCGTCCACCACCGTGCGCGCTAACAGCTCCAGATTGTCGATCCGACCGAGTACGGCCGGGTCGAGGAACTGTGCGCCGCTGGCCTGGAACCCCGAGCGAGCTCTGACGGCCATAGACCCGGGCTCCTAGAGGCCCGAAGTCGGCACAGGCACGTCTTCGAGCAGCTTGTCTACCAGTTCCCCCGCAGTGACACCTTCTGACTCCGCGTGGAAGGTGGTAAGGATGCGGTGGCGCATCACGGGATG
>PVBE012405399.1_pt1 | contig 11537 bp, 8 predicted proteins | sample 1631181 | NCBI WGS metagenome assembly PVBE01 (sample SAMN08397723, study PRJNA350692) | Marine metagenome, whole genome shotgun sequencing project. | isolation source: water | place: Pacific Ocean | collected 2012-04 | reverse complement strand
ATGCTTGCCGTTGATGACCAGGTTGGCGAAGAAGTAGCGCGGTGAAACGATGCCGAGCGATTCGGTCAACGCCAGCAACATCGGCGTCAGTTGAAAGTCCCGGGTCTCCGCCTTCTGCAGCGAAAAGCGGCGCATGCCCCAGACGTGATCCTTGTTCCTGGTCTTGACGCGGAACGACCACTTTTCGCCGAGCAGATGATCGAGCTGATCCCCTTTTAGGCGCAGCTTGGTCTTCGCGGTGCTGTTTGTCGTGCCATCGGAGTAGCGCACCGTCGCGGGGACGAAATCATCTTCTTCCTGGACCAGGCCGCCCTTGGCGATCGCCTTGGCCCGTTTGGCCACGATCTTCTCCCAATGCTCGAACTTTATGTCGAGGACGATCTGCGGAATGTCGATCTCGCGAAAATAGTTCGCCGGCGCGGCGCGCAGCACGGCGGCCTTGCTCGCGCCCTTGACACCGAAGGCGTCGTAGCCGAACGACTTGGCGGCGAATTGAAGGACGTCCTTGCCGACCGATCTGTATTCCCACGCGTAGCCGCCAAGCACCGATGCCAGGGCGACGGCGCCGGCCAGAAAGGAGAGCACGTAGGGCAGCAGCTTGCGGCGAGTGTCAGGCTGGACCTGTTTGGAGTGGGTTTCCAAGTTGCACTGCTCCTGTTGGTCGCTCGGCCGAGAGGTCGGGTCCAGGACCGTCATCCGCCCTATCCCGAAGGTGCCCAGGACCGACGGGACGGAGGACCGTGACCGCTATATCGAAACCGGCCGATTTTCCGATCGTCACGGTTTAATTTGAGTTAACCCGTGGATGTCGAGAGGCCATCGGGCCGGATCGTTTGCCGTCATCGGCGGTGGGGGATATCCTGGCGCATCGCGGCTCGCCGCCGGAATCAAAGCGTAGAAGGATCAGGGAAATGCCAGCACACAAGATCGCCGTCATCGCCGGAGACGGCATCGGCAAGGAGGTCATGCCCGAGGGCCAACGTGTGCTCGAGGCGGCCGGGCGGCGGTTCGGCATCGAGTTCGACTGGACCGAGTTTCCCTGGGACTGCTCCGACTATGACCAGACCGGCCGCATCATGCCGGAGGACGGCATCGCCCGGCTCGCCCCGTTCGAGGCGATCTATCTCGGCGCGGTCGGCATGCCGGGGGTGCCGGATCACGTCTCGCTGTGGGGCATGCTGATCCCGATCCGGCGCGAGTTCCATCAATACGTCAATCTGCGCCCGGCCCGGCTGTTCGAGGGAGTCTCGTCGCCGCTTGCCGGCAAGACGCCTTCCGACATCGACTTCTACGTGGTGCGCGAGAACGTCGAGGGCGAGTATTCCGAGATCGGCGGCCGGCTCTACGCCGGCACCGAGGACGAGCTCGCCGTCCAGCAGGCGGTGTTCACCCGCAAGGGCTGCGACCGCATCATGCGCTATGCCTTCGAGCTGGCGCGCACGCGCCCGGCCAAGAAGCTGACGTCCGCCACCAAGTCGAACGGCATCATCCATTCGATGCCGTACTGGGACGAGCGCTTCCGCGCGGTCGGCGCCGAGTTCCCCGACATCGAGACCGACCAGTACCACATCGACATCCTGACGGCGCGCTTCGTCACCAACCCGGAATGGTTCGACGTGGTCGTCGGCTCCAACCTGTTCGGCGATATTCTCTCCGATCTCGGACCGGCGGTCGCCGGCTCGATCGGCATCGCGCCGTCCGGCAACATCAACCCCGAGAAGGACCACCCCTCGATGTTCGAGCCGGTGCATGGCTCGGCGCCCGATATCTACGGCCGCGGCATCGCCAACCCGATCGGCCAGATCTGGTCGGGCGCGATGATGCTGGACCATCTCGGCCACGGCGAGGCTGCAACGGCGATTGTCGATGCGATCGCCGCGCTGCTGCGCGACGGCGGCCCGCGCACCGCCGACCTCGGCGGCACCGCGACCACCCGCGAGGTCGGCGAGGCCATCGCCGAGGCGCTGTGATCGAGCTCTACGCCTGGCCGACGCCCAACGGCCACAAGGTCTCGATCATGCTCGAGGAATGCGGGCTGGCTTACGAGGTGCGTGCGGTCGACATCAACAAGGGCGAGCAGTTCGAGCCCGCGTTCCTCGCCATCAGCCCCAACAACCGGATGCCGGCGATCGTCGACCGCGATGGCCCGGACGGCGAACCGCTCTCGGTCTTCGAGTCCGGCGCGATCCTGGTTTATCTCGCCGAGAAGACCGGAAAATTTCTGCCCCGGGCGGGCGCGCCGCGCTACGCCGTCATGCAGTGGCTGATGTTCCAGATGGGCGGCCTCGGGCCGATGTGCGGCCAGGCGCATCATTTCCGCCAGCGAATGGGCGGGGTCGAGGTGCCCTACGCCATCGATCGCTATACCAACGAGGTCGGCCGGCTCTATGGCGTCATGGACCGCCGGCTCGGCGAGGCGGCGTATCTCGGCGGCGCAGATTATTCGATCGCCGACATGGCGTGCTGGCCGTGGGTTCGCCCGATGCGGCGCCAGGGCTGGGAGCGCGAGGAGTTCCCCAACGCCAAACGCTGGTTCGACGTCATCGAGGCCCGCCCCGCCGTGCGGCGCGGCATGGAATTGCTTGCGGAGTTCCGCGGCGACCGGACAATCACCGACGAGGGCCGCGACATCCTATTCGGCAAGACCCAGTTCGAGCGGGGTTAGAAAATCGGGCCGGCGGCCATTGGACCGGACGCTCAGCGCGCCAACAGAGCGCGGATCTCGCGGTTGGCGACGGCGAGCATGGCGAGGTCGACCGATCCCGTGGTCTTGAGCTCGCTAACGACGCTGACGGCCCGGTTGACGCGGTGGCCGTTGGACGAGGCCCAGGCCTCGATGATCGCCTCCGCCGCGGCGCCGCCACCCGATTCGTCGACCACCTTGGACACCAGCGCCGTCTGTTGGGCGTAGAGGTCGTCGATGATGGCGCCGATCGCGAGCTCCTGCCATTCGGTCTCGGCCGACAAGCCCTCGGCGGCGCCCCGCAGCCAGTCGAGACCGAACCGGTCGCCGATCGCGAAATAGACCTTGGCGACATCGCCGACGTCGTAGCCGCCGGCCGCTATTCGAACGATGTCGAGGCCTGAGAACAACACGTCGAGATTGGCCACCGCGCGGGCCAGCCGCTCGGGCGCGCCGTGGCCGACATAGCGCTCGGCCTCGGCACCCAGCGTGGCTCCGAGCTCGGGCGTGACCAGATCGCCGAGCGCCGCCGACAGGCCGGAGACACCGGGGCCGAAGCGATGGATCGCGAGGGTGATGTCGAGCGGGCGCGGGCCCGAGCGCAGGATCCACAGCGTCGCCCGCCTGATCAGGCGCAGGATGGAGAGAGTGAGCTCGGTCTGAACCTCGGCCGGGATCTGATTGTCGAGCCCCTCGATGTCGGCCCACATCCGGGGCAGCGCGAAGACCTGGCGCGTGATCAGGTAGGCCTTGGTGATATCGCCGTCGGATGCGCCCGTCTTCTCGGCCGTATCGGAGATGAAGGTCGGCCCGGCGCGGTTGATCAAGCTGTTGGTGACGTAGGTCGCGGTGATCTCGCGCCGGAGGCGGTGGTGGGGCACGAACGCCAGGAAGCGCTTGCGCAGGGGCTTCGGGAAATAGAGCCCGACGTCGTGAACCAGGTAGGGATCGTCCGGAATGTCGGTTTCCAGGATGCGCTCATAGAGCGCCATCTTGCCGTAGGCGAGCAGCACCGACAGCTCGGGCCGGGTCAATCCCTTGCCCACGGCATGGCGCTCGGCGATGGTCTCCTCGTCGGGCAGGTACTCGACTTGGCGATCGAGGACACCGGCGCGCTCGAGCGAGCGCATGAAGCGCGCCGATTCTTCGAGCAGCGCCGCCGACTGAGCCTCGGCGTGGGTCAGCGCCATGCTCTGGCGGTAATTGTCCATCAGCACGTGCTCGGCCAGCTCGTCGGTCATCTGGACCAGCAGCCGGTCGCGCTGCTTGCGGGTCAGCTCGCCCTTCTCGATCACCTCGCCGAGCAGGATCTTGATGTTGACCTCGTGGTCGGACGAGGCGACGCCGGCGGAGTTGTCGATGAAGTCGGCGTTGACCCGCCCGCCGGCCAGCGCGTATTCGATCCGGCCAAGCTGGGTGATACCGAGATTGGCGCCCTCGCCGATGACCTTGCAGCCGAGCTCGCGCCCGTCGATACGAACGCTGTCGTTGAGACGGTCGCCGGCCTCGGCGTGACTTTCGTCCCGCGACTTGACGTAGGTGCCGATGCCGCCGAACCACAGAAGGTCGACCTCGGCAAGGAGCAGCGCGCGGATCAGCTCGTTGGGCGTGAGCGCGGACTTGGCGTCGAGCCCGAGCGCATCGCGCATCTCCGGCGTCACCTTGATCGACTTGGCCTTGCGCTCGAATATCCCGCCACCCTTGGAGATCAGCTTGGCGTCGTAGTCGGTCCAGGACGATCGGCCCATCTCGAACAATCGCTTGCGCTCTGCGAAGCTGCGCTTTGCGTCGGGATCGGGATCGATGAAGATGTGCATGTGGTTGAAGGCGGCGACCAGCTTGGTGTGGCGCGACAACAGCATGCCGTTGCCGAACACGTCGCCCGACATGTCGCCGATGCCGACACAGGTGAAATCCTGGCTCTGGATGTCGCGGCCCATCTCGCGGAAGTGGCGCTTGACCGATTCCCACGCACCGCGTGCGGTGATGCCCATGACCTTGTGGTCGTAGCCCGCCGATCCGCCCGAGGCGAAGGCGTCGTCGAGCCAGAAATCGTAGTCGGCGGCGATGCCGTTGGCGATGTCGGAGAACGTCGCCGTTCCCTTGTCGGCGGCGACCACCAGGTAGGGATCGTCATCGTCGCGCCGGACCACGTTTTCAGGGTGGACCAGCCCGGCAGGCTTGAGGTTGTCGGTGATGTCGAGCATCGCCGACATCATGATGGTGTAGCACGCCACACCTTCGGCGAGCAGCGCCTCGCGACCGCCCTCGAACGGCGGGCGCTTGACGACGAAACCACCTTTCGCGCCGACCGGGACGATGACCGCGTTCTTGGTCATCTGCGACTTCATCAGGCCGAGGACCTCGGTGCGGAAGTCCTCGCGCCGGTCCGACCAGCGGATGCCGCCGCGGGCGACCCGGCCGCCGCGCAGATGGATCGCCTCGACGCGCGGCGAATAGACGAAGATCTCGACCAACGGGCGGGGCAGCGGCAGATCGTCGACCGACTTGCTGTCGATCTTGAAGCTGAGATAGGATTTGGGCTCGCCGTCGACCGTGCTCTGGTAAAAATTGGTCCTGAGCGTCGAGCAGACGACGTTGATGAAACGCCGGAGTATCCGGTCCTCATCCAGATTTTCGACCTCCTCGAGCGCTTGCTCCGCCTGACGCCGCAGACGCGTCACCCGGCGCTCGCGCTCGCCGTTCAAGTGCGGATCGAACTGAATCTCGAACAGCTCGACGATCAGCCGCGTGATGGCCGGATTGCCGGCCAGCGTGTCTTCCATATAGGCCTGGCTGAACGGAATGCCGGCTTGGCGCAGATACTTGCAGTAGGCGCGCAGCGTGACCACCTGGCGCCAGCCGAGACCGGCGGCGATCACCAGCCGATTGAAGCCATCGTCCTCGGCTTCGCGTTGCCAGACCCGGACGAACAGGCTCTCGAAGTTCTCCTTGATCCGGTCGAGCTCGACCGGGACCCCGCCACGCGTCGCCAGCCCGAAGTCGTGGATCCAGATCCAGTCGTCGCTTTCCGCCGGCTCGATCCGGTTGGGCACTTCGCTGACCACCTTGAGCCCGAGATTCTCGAGCATCGGCAGGACATCCGAGAGTGGCACCGGCGCGTTGCGGTGGTAGACCTTGAAGCGCACCTCGTCGGGACGGCAAAACGACGGGCGGTGCAGATCCATGGCGATCGAGCCGCCGCCATCGAGCGATTGGATCTTGGCGATGTCCGATACGGCATCGTCGGCGCCGTAGCGCTCGCGGTAGGACGACGGGAAGGACCGGGCGAAGACGCGGCACAGATCGAGCCCGCGCCCCTCGCCATGGGTCTCGACCAGCGCGTGGCCGAGATCGTCGCTCCAGTCGCGGCCGGCCTCGACCAGTCGCGCCTCGATCTCGTCGAGCGTGGCCGGCGCCGGCTCCCCCGGCGTGACCTTGACGATGAACTGGAGCTGCGCCAGCGCGGATTCGGCGACCTGGACGTAAAACACCGAGACCCGGCCACCGAAGCCGTCCTCGATGATGCGCTGCATGTATTCCCTGAGATGCGTCGTATAGCGCTCGCGCGGCACGTAGATCAGGCATGATACGAACCGTCCGAACGGATCGTATCGGGCGAACAGCGCCACCCGCTGCCGTTCTTGAAGATGCAGGATGCCGACAGCGGTATCGAACAGGCCCTCGGCCGAGAACTGGAACAGATCGTCGCGCGGCAGCGATTCCAAGATGTTGAGCAATGACTTGCCGTCATGGCCCTGCGGCGCGAAGCCCGACTGGGCGACGGCCTGGGCGATCTTGCGCCGAAGGACGGGAATATCGTGCAGGGCCTGATGGTAGACCGACGACGTCAACAGGCCGACGAACAGGCGCTGGCCGACCACCTTGCCCGTCGCGTCGAACTTCTTGATACCGACGGTATCGAGATGCACGGCGCGGTGGACGGTCGAGCGGCCGTTCGATTTACTGTTCATCATCAAAACGGGCCGGCGCAGGACCTCCGCGACATCGTTCGGGAGGGTCGCGCCGTCGTTCATACCCTCGAAGACCGTGACCGTCTCTCGTCGCAAGACACCAAGCGCCGACTTCGAGTCCACATCGAGCGTGGTCTTCCGTCCGGCGTTCTTGAAGGCGTGCTCGCAATAGCCGAGAAAGGTGAAGTTCCCGGCATCGAGCCAGCGAAGAAACTCCTTGGTCTCCTCGATCTCATCGCCGGGGATCGGCGGCGGGCTGGAATCGAGTTCCGCGATTATGTCGGCCACGCGAACCCGCATCGAGCGCCAGTCCTCGACCGATGCCCGCACGTCGACCAAGACGTCGCGTAGCGATTCGCTCAGCGCGTCGAGGGTTTCGGGCAGGGTCTGCTCGTTGATTTCCAGATGCATCAACGATTCCGCCTTGTGCTCGAGCGAGGCCTCGCTTCGCTCGGCGAGAGCCAGCAGCTTGCCGCCCTTGCGGCGCACATGAACGACTGGATGAATGACCAGGTGGATCGTCAAGTTGCGGCGATTGAGCTCAGCCGTTACCGAATCGACCAGGAACGGCATGTCATCGTTGACCAGCTCGATCACCGTGTGGGCGGAAGTCCAGCCGTCCTTCTTGGTATCGGGATTGAAGATCCGGATCTTCGGCGGTGATCCCTTGCGCGACTGGGCGAAGCGCCACAGTGACAACGCGGCGCCCAAGAGGTCCTCTTCTGGCGCCGAAAAGATATCCTCGGGCGGGACCTGCGCGTAGTACTCACGGATGAACCGCGACGCCGAGGCGCCCGCGCCCCGCGTGCGGGCAGCCTTCTGCGCCAACCGATCGATGAGCGCCGCTTTTTTCTTCTCGCCCTTGTAGGCCATCGTGTATCCCCCGGGGACGAACCGCCTGATGCGATCCGTTGATATACTGGAATTTAACCGTTTTTGCGTGAATTCAAGGTTAATCGACATTTACGATTAAGAATCTGTCGTCGAGCGACGTGGAGGACTGTCATGCCGGACGGCACAGCATCGGCCATCGGGGCGAGCGACCGGTTGTTCGACCGCCTGCCGCCTAATATCCATGCCGGGCTCACCGCCGAGCAACGCGCGGCCATCGCCCTTGCGCTGCGCGAGCGCCAGGGCGCGCCGCCGCCGATCAATATTCGGTTCAGCCTGCCGCTGCCGCGGGGACGGGCCTATTTCTCCGTCCTGTGCGGGCGCGACCGGCGCGGTGGCGCGCGCCGACACCACGAGCGCCGGGTGAATCCGCTACGCACCACGGGCAACTTCCTGTTCGTCATCGCCGCGGCGCTCGGGTTCTATGCCGTCGCCGTCGCCGTCGTGCTGACGTCGTCGATCATTCCTTCCTGAGGCTCGGCCCCGACGCCCGGAGCCGATCGCTCAGCGCCTCGGCGATGCGCTCGGCTCCAAGGGCGTTGTAATGGCCGTCGAAGGCGAAGGTATGTCGGTCGCGGACGTCCGTGGCCAGCGCATCGAACATGGATACGCATTCGAGCCCGAGCCGGTCGAAACGCGGGCGCGCGATATGCATCATGAAATCCCGTGCCGGAAACACCCGCCCGCCTTGGGAATTGGACCGGTAGTAGAAGTCGTCGAAGAACAGGCGGTTGGGCAGCAATACGACGACGACGCGACCGCCGCCGGCCGCGGCACCGGTCACTCGTGGATGACGTCGGCGACGTCGCTCGCGATTCGCAGGATTACCTTGCGCAGATGTCGGGCGAGATCGGTGTCGGCCTCGCCGTCACGCAAGTCGCTGATCAGCCGGGCGGCGTGGCGGCAGCGCGCCTCGATCCCCCGGACCGACCGGGCCGGCGCCGATTCCACCGCCACTTCGGCGTACGCGATGCGCTCGCGAAAGCCCTGCCAATAGGCGTCCTCCAAGTCGCGATCGAACGGCAGGCCGGCCGCCCGGCAAGCGCCTTTTTCCGCTGCCAGCGTCAAGCGCAGCTCGGCGAGGGCCTCGCGGCGGCGCTTCTCGATCTTTCGCGCTTCCTCGGCGGTTGCCGCGGCATGAGCCCGGCGGTCATAGCAGTCATTGAGCGCGTCCTCTGTTCGAACGAGGATCGGAATGGTCTCGCCATCGGACCTCTCGGTGCGGCCGGCATAGACGCCATTCCAGTTCCTGACCCATTCCGGAACGGAGCTCCACAGTGGCTCGATCTCGCGCCGGTGCGCCAGATAGGCGTGCCGCGCCGCGCGCCATTCCTCGATCGCCGACACGGCTGGATCGCCGTTCGCCGCGGTTATTGCACGGGCCGCGCGGTGGATCGGCCGGGACAGGGTCGCTTTCACCCCGTCCATTTTCTGCAGGCATTGCTCACGAAATCGTTCGGTCATCGCGCCGGCACGGAGCGAAAGTCCGCTGTCCGCCGCCGGCATTGCTCGATTATGAATCTCCGCGATATTGGGCAACATTCGTCATATCTCCCCATTCGAATCGCGTCCTGGCCAAGTGGTTGTCGTTCTAACTGGATGCGATCGATTGTCCCCGAAGCCGCGTTGCACGCAACACGACACCAAAATCACCGTACCTGCGCGGGAACCGGCCGTGTTGAAGCAAAGTTGTGACAAAGTTGTGACACCCTGTGTCGAGCCGCGGAATCGTACCTATTCGGCGATTGCGCCACATGTGGTGATGGGTTAGTTGATCTGTTGTCCACGACGTTCACCGTTTCTTCCCTAATCTCGCGTCATTTTTCACCCCATGACCGATGGACCGCTGTTCGCCTACCGGGCCCATTGCCGGGCCGGCGGCCTGGCATCCGATCCCGTCCAGGCCCTGGCTGCGGAAAAGCTGCAGAGCCTGTATCGGGCGGTCGGCGACTACCGCCCGGCCAGCGGACAGGCGGGCTGGCGCGAGCGACTAGGGCTCGGCCGGCGCCAGCGCCAGTCGGCGCCGCAGGGTCTCTACCTGTTCGGCCCCGTGGGGCGCGGCAAGTCGTTGCTGATGGACATGTTCTTCGACAGCGTCGCGGTCGCCGAGAAGCGGCGCGTCCATTTCCACGAGTTCATGATCGAGATCCACGCCGCGCTGCACGAGATCCGCCAGAACGGCGGCGAGCGCGACCCGCTGGGCATCGTCTCGGCCGACATTGCTGCCCGGTCGTGGCTCCTCTGCTTCGACGAGTTTCAGGTCGAGAACATCGCCGATGCCATGATCCTGGGCCGGCTGTTCCAAGGGCTGTTCGACGCCGGCGCCGTGGTGGTTGCGACCAGCAACACCCAGCCCAGCGATCTCTACAAGAACAAGCTTCAGCGCGACCGCTTCCTGCCGTTCATCGATATTCTGTGCGACAAGCTCGACGTGCTGGAGTTGGCGGGCGCGGTCGACTATCGCCGCGAAAGCCTGCGTGCGATGCGGCTCTACCACACGCCGCTCGGCTCCGACGCCGAGGCAGCGCTCGACGGCGCCTTCACCCGGCTCACCGCCGCCGCCCCGCCGGCGCCGGAAAATCTCTCGGTCCAGGGACGGACGATCGAGGTGCCGCTGACCGCGACAGGCGTGGCGCGGTTCACGTTCGCCGATCTTTGCGAGAAGCCACTCGGCGCGGCGGACTACCTCGCCATCGCCAAGCGCTTTCACACCGTGATCCTCGCCGGCATCCCGTACCTGCCGCCAGCCAGGCGCAACGAGGCCAAGCGCTTTCTCACCCTTATCGACGCGCTTTACGAGCACAACGTAAACCTGGTGTGCTCGGCCGCGGTCGAAGCTGATGCGCTCTATCCCGAGGGCGACGGCGCCGACGCCTTCCAGCGCGCCGTGTCGCGGCTGCTGGAGATGCAGGGCGAGTCTTACATCGGGCTTCCGCATATCATCGCCAGCGATACCGAATCCGTCGACGATCCCATCGCCCGCGTCGGGTAATGCCAACCGGGAGCTTGTCGCGGCCGCCAATTTGACCGAAAAGGGGCATCTAAAAGCGATAGGGAGGCGGTCATGGACATTCGGCTCGACGGCAAGGCGGCGCTGATCACCGGCGGCAGCGAAGGACTCGGCAAGGCGATGGCGATCAAGTTCGCCGATGCCGGCGCCGATGTGGCGATTCTCGCCCGCCGGGCGGACGTGCTGGAGGCGGCGCGGGACGAGATCGGCGCGGCGGGGCCCGGCAAGGCGGTGTGCTATTCGTGCGATCTGCTCGACGCCGCGGCGACCGCGGATGCCTTCGCCGCCGCCCAGCGCGATCTCGACGGCATCGATATTCTGATCAACAACGCGGGCACGTCGCGCGCCATGCCGTTCGTCGACGTCTCGGACGAGGACTGGCAGGCCGATTTCGAGCTCAAGCTGTTCGCCGCCATCCGGCTCTGTCGCCTCGCCCTGCCGGCGATGGCCGAGCGCCGCTGGGGGCGGGTGATCAACGTCCTCAACATCGGCGCCAAGGCGCCGCGGCCGGGCGGCGCGCCGACCGTGGTGACGCGGGCCGCCGGGCTGGCGCTGACCAAGGTGCTGGCCGGCGAGTACGCGCCCCACAACGTGCTGGTCAACGCGATCATGACCGGGTTCATCAAGTCGGGCCAGTGGGAACGGCTGTACGCGCGCGAGGAGCGCGAGGAATCCTACGAGCAGTTTCTCGACGGCATGGTGGCGGCGCGGCGCGTCCCGATGGGCCGGATCGGCGAGTCCGAGGAGTTCGCCAACCTGGCCTGCTTCCTCGCCTCGGATGCGGCGAGCTACATGACCGGCGTCGCCATCAACGTCGACGGCGGCAACTCACCGGTGGTCTAATACATAGCGTAATTCCGGTGGTCACTCTCCCGGGCCTATGATGCGGGGTCACGATGAAGCGCCCCAATAGGCAAACCAAGGAGAGTGACCATGACGGAGTATGTTGGATTTGACGTTTCGAAGGAAGAGACGGCAT
>PVBE012631230.1_pt1 | contig 11539 bp, 12 predicted proteins | sample 1631181 | NCBI WGS metagenome assembly PVBE01 (sample SAMN08397723, study PRJNA350692) | Marine metagenome, whole genome shotgun sequencing project. | isolation source: water | place: Pacific Ocean | collected 2012-04 | reverse complement strand
CCCCTCTCCAGGAAGAAAACGAGTCTGGTCCAGGCGATGATGATCTATCAGCCTCCTCAATCTCCGGAGGACCTCGTTTCCGTCTCCTTGTATAGCTATCGATCTCTTCTTTTATATAAATTGGTTCGAGAGGCTCCGGTTAACTTTCTCGACGGTCGTCGTCTTCTTCACTTTTTGCAGTCCGCGATGATCGTTGCTGGGGTCCATCATCGGGACTCCGCCTCGGAGGATAAATACCTTCGATTGGAGCCCGATCCGTCCTCTTTTACGGGAGATACCGTCGTCGCGAACTACTCCCTTTCGTCGGAGGAGGGGGAGCGTATTCGGAAGAGAGAAAAGATCGTACGGAAAGCGCTTCGGAGTCTTCGTTGTTACCCGATCAAGAGGGTCGATCCCGGAAACGGGGCGAGTATTCATTACGCCGGGACGCTTCCGCATGGGGATGATGAATCCGTTCTCGGTACGACGGCCGCTTCGGGGAAACTACACGGATCCACTTCGGTCTATATCGCGGATGGATCGTCGTTTCGTTCTCTTCCTGCGAAGGGGATTACGTTTACGTTGATGGCGAACGGGCATCGTGTCGCACAAAACTTGCTGGATTCATTATGAGGAACCCCGTTTATGTCGTCTCCGGCGCGACTGGCTTTATCGGGAGAGCTCTGATCGAGGAGCTTTCCTCCCGAAATATTCCGATTCGTGCTCTTGTCCGACGCATTCCCGCGGAAAAGGTTTCGGGGGTGACGTATTTCGAATTCGATATTGAAGGGGAGGTTCCGGCGGAGGTTTTTTCCGGAGCGACCGTTTTTATTCACGCCGCGTACGTAAAAGAACGGGCGGGCGAGGATTCGAGGCGGATCAATAAAGAAGGAACGGAGCGTCTTCTCGCGGCGGCTCGTGGGTGCGGGGTGGAGCGAAGCCTCTTCTTTTCCAGCCTGTCCGCCCGGGCCGATGCCCTTTCCTCCTACGGGAAAAGTAAGTTCGAGATTGAAAAGCTATTTTTCGAGAGCGGGGATCTTGTTTTGAGACCGGGACTGGTTCTCGGAAACGGAGGTTTGTTTCTTACGGTTAAGAATATGATTCGGCAAAGTTGGATCGTCCCTCTGATCGGGGGCGGATGGCAACCCATGCAAACGGTCCATATCGACGATCTCCTAAATGCTTCATTGGTCGCATTGGACGGAAAAAAGAGCGGGTTATTTCATGTCGCCGAGTCTGAAGCTTCTCCCATACGGGATTTGTATTTTGCCGTCGCGAAAAAGGTGCGGAAGAGAACCTGGTTTGTTCCTGTTCCAATCTGGTGTGCCTTGCTCCTTCTTCATCTTGTTCGGTTTCTCCCGATTTCCCTTCCGATTACGAGGGATAATCTTCTCGGATTAATGCGTTCGGCTCCTTGTGAAGTGTCGAAGGATCTGGAGGCGCTCGGCGTTACCGTGAGAAACTATTCCGCTTCACTGGAAGGTCTCTTGCGATGAATCCGCTTAAAATTCTGAGCAATGCGCTTCTCGACCCCCGCGTGCGGGGAGTGAATGTAGACAGCGACGCTCTTCTGGAGGCTCATTCAAGGGTTCTCAGCGAAAAACGTATGATGCGTGAGGTTTTTCGGGAGTTCTATGATTTATGCATCTCGATCGATCATCGCTATTTCATCGGGTCTGGGCGCAGACTTGAGGTGGGCGCAGGGGTAAGTTTTTTTAAGAAAATTTATCCCGATATCGTATCCACCGATATCAAAACCGCTCGGAATTTGGACTGCGTCTTGGACGCCCTTCGAATGGGGATTCGTCCCGGCAGTCTCCGGGCGGTGTACGCGTTGAATTGTTTTCATCATTTGCCCGATCCGGAACTGTTTTTTCAGGAATTAAATCGTGTTCTCTCTCCGGGGGGAGGTTTGGTTCTGATTGAGCCCTACTATGGAATGGTCGCAAAGCGGTTCTATCGAAATCTCTTTCCGACCGAAACATTTGACGAAACGCAACGCGACTGGGTGACCTCGACGGACGGAGTCATGGCCGGGGCCAATCAAGCTCTTTCTTTTCTCGTGTTCATTCGGGATGCCCGCCTCTTTCATGATCGAAATCCGGAGCTTGAAATTTTGTTTCATACCCCTTTGGATAACTATCTTCGCTATCTTATCTCCGGAGGTTTAAATTTTCGGGCATTACTTCCGCAAAGTGTAACCCCCTTTATTCGTCTTTGTGAGAAGGCGCTTTTTGGACTGCACAAGTATTTGGCCTTGCATCACGTTGTGGTTGTTCGGAAGCGAACGTCGTGAATCCATGTCCGGTGCGGTAGGGGTACCTCCAGGGGGCTCCGTTTTCCCGCATAATCTCTTTTCGGTATGTATTGTCAGGCAAGAGGACATCCTTCCATGTCCTTCCCGGTTTGCCTATAATCTCCCCCTTCATGTTTGAATATTTGGAAGGGAAGATTTCCGCGCGGAAACCGGGACTCCTCGTTCTTGATGTGAACGGGGTGGGGTACCGGCTCGATATTTCTCTCTCTACGTATGAGGCTCTTCCTCCTTCTGGAAAGGCGCGGATCCATACGTGGTTGAAAGTTTCGGATTCGGACATGAAATTGTTCGGGTTTGCCACCGATCGGGAGCGGGATCTTTTTGTTCGATTGATCGGAAGCGTCAGTCATCTTGGCCCTGCAAAAGCGCTTTCCATGATTTCTCATGCCGGCGTAGAGGGTTTGATCGGGGCGATTGAGAAGGGAGATGCGGCTTGTCTGAAAGAGATTAAGGGGATTGGGCCCAAGATGGCCAATCGCCTTGTTGTCGAGTTGAAAGGAAAGTTGCCCGAATCGGTTGCAGGGGTAGCGGGAGAAGATACGTCCAGTTCCTTGGATGCCATTACCGCCCTGCAGAATCTCGGGTATGACCGGAATGAGGCTCAAGAGGCCGTTCGTCGTGCGGCGTCTCGCCTTCCGCAAGATGCCCCCTTGGAGGATCTGGTAAAGCAGAGTCTTGAAAATGTATAGAGCCCTTCTTCTTTTGATCCTGGCGTTTGCCGGTTGCGCTCATTGCGATCGGGATCCGCAATTCCTTTTCGACCTTTCGATAGCGAAGGAATATTATCGCAATGGAAAGTTTGGGGAAGCGATGCAGAAGTTTGAAGACGCGGTCGAGAAATGTCCGGATAGCTATGATGCGATCGTGGGGCTTGCCAGTTCTGACCGGGAATGGGGGATGTCCAAATTTACCGAAGCCGAAGACCTCTACCGGGTGAAGAAGATTGAGTTCGCCAAAAAAGAATTTATCAAGGCGAATAAGGTCCACCAGATGGCCGAGAAACTTTTCTTAAAGGCGATCCAGTTGCGGCCGAAGGATATGCTTGCCTATCGTGAACTCGGGATATTCTACTACAAGCGGGCGACCTCCCCCTACGGATACCCTTTTCGCATCGATGATCAGGAAAACAGGCAAAGGGAGCGGGACCTGGCGATCCGCTATCTGAAACAGGTGGTGGAGAAGGAACCGATGGATTGGTTCATTCAGAGGGATCTCGGGCTCGCTCTTTTTTCCGCGGACAATTCTTCCGAAGGCCGGATTCATCTTGGGGCGTACCTTTCGGGAATGATGAAGGCTCGGAATTATCTTTTGAAGGTTGCTCCTCGTCGGACCACCGAACAGAGGGAGGAGTTGTCAAATCGTCTGCGGGAACTCGATAAACAACTCAATCAGATTCGGTCTGTCCTCTATACGTATGTGACCAATCTTGAGAAGACGAGGGCGGAGTGGAAAGGTCGTGGAAAAGGAGAAGGCGTGGCCGCCCTCACCCAGGAAATTTTAGCGGTGCAGAATCTCCTCGGACAATACGCCTCTGTTGGGGAATCGCCGAAGAATCCGTAGTTCGGCTCAGGATTGTGGCGCGAGAATTCTTCGAAGTCCTTCCGTATCGATGTTATGAGCACATTCGGTAAACCCGTCCAGATCAAAATGAGATCCCACTTCTTCGGACGGGATTCGATACTCAAAACAGAGCCTGTCGAGAAGGACGAGGAGAGCTTCCTGCTGTTTTTCGGTAAATCTTCCGGCGAGGGCGATATCGATGGTGCGGGCTCCGGTTTGGTTTATCCACCTCTCTGTTGGGATGATTTTTCCATCCTCGTACACACTTCCATCCCCAATGACAATATGAAAGGGAAAGGTTGGGTTTGTATGGGGGCGATCGAGATGGTGAAGGATGATATGGCGGAATTCCGTATTGATCGGAACATTCCTCTCCAGTTTGTCCTCTTCCTGGAGGACCACAAAATTCCTGGGGTAGTCTGAGGTGAGGAGCCATACGTTGATCCCCGTGAGTGCCAGGACGAACGAGAGCAATAAATAATCGAGAAGTTTCATCTGATGACTATTATCGGCTGCCCGTAACGGCCACTTCAGCCGCATGACGAAGCCATCGAACGGGCGCACGCATGGAGCGCTCCTGAGTGCCCGCCAGAGACGCCATTTCGACGATTTCCTTTTTTTTCACCAAACTCTCTCCGCAGAGAATTCGATGCGGAATTTGCTTCGATCTGGCGAGAACTTCCCCCACGACTTTTCCCTGGAGGGAGGTCGGATCGTATCTTCCCTCCCCGGTAAGAAGGAGAGAGGCTCCTCGGATTCTTTTAGAAAACTGGAGGCGTTGAAGGACAAACGAGGCTCCCGATACCAATTTTGCTCCGTAGGCGGCAAGAGCTCCGGCCAAGCCTCCCGCCGCCCCTCCTCCCCGTACCGTTCGAATATCGCGGGGAAGTTCTTGATTCCAGTTTTGGAGTCTTTCTTCCAATCTCTTGATCGCTTCCTGGGAGGCTCCTTTTTGAGGGCCGAAAACTCTGGCGGCTTCCCGGTAAGGCGTTTTCACGTCGCAGAGAACCGTTATGGCGGAAAAGATTTTCTTCTCCTTTCCGATCGCCTCGATCGCCCCTTTTCCTCCGTCCACGGTGGCACTTCCTCCTGCGCCGAGGAGGATCTCCCGGGCACCTGCCTTCCAGGCAGCCAGGATCAGTTCTCCCGTACCGAAGGTCGAGGTTTGTTCTGGATCCCGTTCTCGTTTCCCCAACAGTTTTAATCCGCTCGCTTCCGCCATTTCGATGATGGCGGTTTGTCCTGCTCGACTGTACCCCGCTTCGATCTTTCGTCCGAGAGGGTCATGTACGGAGACGGTGTGAAACGACTCGTCTTTTGCGAGAACTTCCCTTGTTCCATCTCCTCCATCCGCAACGGGAAGGGAGAGGATCTCTGCATGAGGCAGAACCCTGCGTACGCCAGAGGTAATGGCTTTCGCGGCCTGGTGTGGAGAAAGCGTTCCCTTGAACGCCGTTGGTGCGACGATGATCACTTGTCGGGCAGATTTTTGAGCCAATAGTCCCATTCCTGTTTTATGGCTTCCCTTGTGTTCGCTCGGGGAAGGGCTTTGTCCTGTCCGGTAACATGGTTTAAGGCTTTTGCGACAGATCGGCATATGGAGAGTTCTGGATGATCCAGGTAAGAAGCGAGTTTCACCCAACCCGGCTTTCCCATGACACGCAACTGAACGATGACCTGTCCTCCCGGCTCGTTGGGGTCATCAAATCCTCCTCCTTGGCGTAACTTTCGGATGATTTTCTCCCAGTCGGCATCTTTCGGGTCGATCGGGGCGTATTCGACGGGCCGACTCGGGTCCCAACTGGCGGCGACCTGTTTATTCCGGAGCCACCAGTCTCCCCCCCACATGTTATAAATCCCGGCGCGGTACTCTTTGGAGTTGAAGAGGGTCATATCGATTGGATTTACAAACCGGTCTTCCTTTGCCGAAATATTCCTCTTTTTGCAGATATCCCGAAGAGAGGCGAAGGAGCTTTGTGCTATCGATTCGTCATCGCTGATGAGTCGGTGCATGATGTACGCCATCCACTTGTAATCTTCTTTTACGATCTCGGAAACCTGGCCACTTGAAGCGAGGCTGTCAAAGGTTCCGAGTTCCCCCGCGTCTACCTCTACGGCAACAAACTCCTCTCCCATATCTTTTTTGGCCTGCGCTTCGGCTCCGTTTTCGAAGGAATCCGGAGCAACGTATCCTCCTCCGCTCTTTTTCTTCAGAGAGGATTTTTTCTTCGGTTCCTCCTTTTTGATCGGTTTCGGAGTGGGGGCCTCTACCGGTTCCTGTTGAACCAATTCCGGATTCGATTCCTTCTTGGAAGGAACCGGCTCATTTTTCTTGTTGGCCAGGAGGTATCCGAGGAGGCCGAGGACAACCACCCCGGCGACCACTCCCCCAATTACGAGGGGCGTGTTATTTTTCTGTTGGGGAATGGGACGTCGACTCCGGGAAGGGGTTCGTCCGCTACTTCCCGGAGCTTTTACCCCGGACATCTTTCGAAAGAGGGCGGTCTGTCTTCCACGGGAAGTCGACGTTTTCGGGGGGGCTTCTTCCACCGGCGGAGGGCTCGCTTTCTGCTTTGGAACCGAAGGGGCTCTTCCCGTTTTCGGACGGGGGAGACGGATCTGGGCGCCACATCCATCACAGGGGAAGACGTCTCCAGGGGCCAGATCGGTGATATCAATTTCACATTGGCATTTCGGGCACTTGGTCCACTTTGCCATTCTTCGCGTCTCCTTTCTGGGCAGCTTTGAGCGCTGATTATAGGTGGGAGGGAAGATCCCAATCAACCAAGTTCTGTTGAACGGGGGGGAGGACCCTTTGGTTCGGGAGTTTACGCAGAGGGGGGGGCTTCCGGTGCAGAGTCGGTATATACTCTCTGGACGTCATCGTTTTCATCCAAGGCGTCCATTAGCTTCATCAATTTTTGACCGGTTTCTGGATCCACTATATTTGGGTTTTTTGGGATCATCCGGAATTCAGATGATTCTACCGGGAACTTTTCTTCTATTGCTTTCTGCACCGTATTTAGTTCCGCCGGAGAGGTTGTCACTTCGAAGGTATCTTCGATCGTTTCCAGATTTTCTGCCCCCGCTTCGAGCGCCGCTTCCATGAGGTCGTCTTCCGTTGTGTTGTTTCCCGGGATCCGGATAATTCCTTTTCGTTCAAAAAGATAGGCGACAGAATTTGCTCCGCCCATCTTTCCTCCGTTGGAATCAAAAATCCTCCGCATTTCGGGAGCGGTCCGTTTTCGGTTGTCGGTGAGCGTCTCAATCAGGATGGCCGTCCCTTTGGGTCCGTACCCTTCATAGGTGATTTCTTCGAAGGCGGCTCCGCCGGTCTCCCCGCTGCCCCGCTTGATGGCTCGTTCTATGTTTTCCTTGGGCATGTTTGCCGCTTTGGCTTCGTTGACGGCAAAGAGGAGTTTGATGTTGAGGTTGGGGTCTGGATTTCCCTCTTTCGCGGCGACCATGATGGCCCGTGCCATTTTCGAGAAGATTTTGTTCTTCTTGGCGTCCGTTGCGGCTTTCTTTCGTTTAATGGTCGCCCAATGGGAATGGCCTGACATGATCCTCTCCGGAAATGAATGAGAAGGCCACATTATAATGTCAGGTGCTTTTCAGTGTCAAATTCAGATCTGTTCCGTAAGATGCTTCGATGACTTGGAAAGAAGAAATAAAGAAAGCGACTCCCGAGATCGTGCGCCTTCGTCGACAGATTCACCAATATCCGGAACGGGGTTTCCAGGAAGAGAAGACCGCATCCCTCATTGAGAAGGTGCTCTCTTCCTGTGGGATTCAACACAAAAGACTTTGTAAGACCGGTGTGGTTGGTTTGATTAAGGGGGGCAAGCCTGGGCCAACGATTCTTTTCCGGGCCGATATGGATGGCTTGCCGGTAACGGAAGAGAACGATCTTCCCTACAAGTCGAAGATCCCGGGGGTGATGCATGCCTGAGGGCATGACGGTCATGTTGCCATCAGTTTGGTGGCGGCCCGGTTACTTCAGGAGCGCAGAGCTTCTCTCAAGGGAAATGTAAAATTCATGTTCCAGCCTGCGGAGGAAGGTCCCGGTGGTGCGGCTCCGATGATTAAGGCGGGACTCCTGAAAAATCCAAAAGTAGATGCCGCGATGGCGCTTCATATGTGGAACCACCTTCCGGTGGGGCAACTTGGGGTGCGATCGGGGGCGGTTTTTTCCGCCGTAGATACCTTTGCAGTAAAAGTTCGCGGGATTGGAGGCCATGGGGCCGCCCCCCATCAGACGGTCGACCCGATCGTGGCCGCGGCTCATATCATAACGAGTCTTCAGCCGGTCATCAGTCGGAGGATGGACCCGCTTCATTCTGCGGTTGTGACCATTGGAAAAATCGCGGGGGGAACACGGTTTAACATTATTCCCGATGAGGTGGTGTTGGAAGGGACGGTTCGATCGTTCCGGAAGGATGTTCGGAAGAAGCTTCGTTCCGAGATTGAAAGAGTCTGCAAGAGTGTCGCAAAAGCACATGGAGCGAAAGCCATTACGCGATACGAGCATCTCTACCCTGCGACCGTGAACGATGTGGGCATGACCGACTTGGCGGGCAAGGTAGGGGCCGATGTGGTCGGAGCTCGTAAGGTGGTTCCTCAGGAGTTGACAATGGGGTCGGAGGACATGTCCTACGTTCTCGAAGAAGTTCCCGGATGCTATGTAATGCTCGGGTCGAGGAATCCGAAGAAGGGGTATGTCAATCCCCATCATAGTCCCCGGTTTAATTTTGATGAGGATGCTCTTCCGGTTGGGGTTGAATTTATTGTTCGTGCGGCAGAGCGGTACCTTTCTTAAACAACCGACCAGTAATTGTTTCCGCACCAGTTCCGAAGAAGTTCGTTGGCGGTCAGGTCGACGACGTACCCTCCCTGCTTGACGAATTCTCGTACCAACGGTTCGCTTCCAAAATTTGAGCGGCGACCGATGACAACCGTTTTGCACTCTTTCCAGATCGGTTCGGCGGAAGGTCTCATCGCCTTGTCCAATTCCGGATAGGTGGTTTTTACATGGTGCAGGTTTGCCCCGATAAGTTCTTCAAAGGCGACATCCGGGTCGTGACAGAGAACGGGTACCCCGGATTTCCATATTTCTGAGGCGAGTCGGAGGTAGGGGCTTTCTCGAACATCATCTGTCCCCGCTTTGAAGGTTAATCCGATAAATCCGACCGGGCCTTCTGTTGCTTTTTCCGAGATAATGTGAAGGGCCCGGGTAATCTGGGCTTCGTTGCTTTCGAGTATGCCCGACAAAAGGGGAAGGGAGTCTCCCCGTTCTTTCCCAAAGGTGGTCAGCGCTCGGAGATCTTTTCTCAGGCACGATCCCCCAAACGCGAATCCAGGACGCAAATAGGTTTCCGAGATGTTTAATTTCCGGTCGGAAACAAAGATTTTCATCAGTTCGGAAGCATCGACTCCCATTTCTTTTGCCACGATTCCGATTTCATTGGCAAAGGTGACCTTTGTTGCATGGAAAGCGTTGTCGACATATTTCACCATTTCTGCGGTACGGAAATCGGTCCAGAAGACCGGAGCGTGTGTGGCCGGGAATGTTGATAAGAGTGCTGTCCGGACCTTGGAATCAGCTGTCCCAATAACGATTTTTGGCGGGTGCAACCAATCTTCCCACGCATTTCCCTCACGCATAAACTCGGGATAGTAGGCCGTACGGGAATATTCTCCCAATTGAGGAAGAACGACCCCTTCCATACTTCCGGGGATCATTGTGCTTCGGAAAACGAGGTCAATTTTGTCATTGAGAGGCGGGAGGACTTTGGCGACTTCTTTGGTTACCTTTCGAACGGTAGAGAGGTCGATTCCTCCATCCGCACGGGAAGGAGTTCCCACGCAGATAAAGGCCACGTCCGAATTGTTCATTGCTTCCGCGGTATCTCCGGTGACCTGGATTAACCCCCGGTCCCGTGCCTCCGTGATCCGATTGGAGATTTCTGTTTCTGCAACGGGACTGGCGCCACTTTCTATCGCCTTCTGTTTTGCGGGATCGGGATCCATTCCGATCACATGGTGTCCCTGATGCGTGAGGCCGGCAACCATGGTTGAGCCGACGTACCCGAGTCCGAATACGGAATAAGTGCCCATTTAGAGGCTCCGAAAAAGTTCGTCGAATTCTTTCGCGACAGAATCGTAATTATATCTTGTTCGGGAAAGGTCCGCGGCCTTCTTTCCCATGTCTTTACGCTGTTGTGGATTCCCATGCCATTGTACAACTGTGTTTGCGAGTCGGTCGATAAATCCTTCTCCAGGATCGATAAGGGCTCCACTCCCGGTTTCGGCTAACATCTCTTTCTGGACCCGGGAGTATCCCATAGCGAGGACCGGTACGCCACATGCTATATATTCGACGATTTTCTGCGGAAAAGTGAGTTCTGTTCTCCAGGCGTCTTCTGGACGGACAGGGGAGAAGGCAATGTCGGTAGAACCAATCACCTCTCCCAATTTGTCAGGGGGGAGGGATCCGGTGAAATGAAAGTGCTTTTCCAGGCCCGACTTCTCAATTTCCGCCTCCAATTTTTCTTTGGCGGGCCCCGCTCCGGTCATCAAGAAGAGGAGGTTGGGAATTCTTTCTCGCAGGGTTTTGCAGAGGGGCAATACGCAATCGACCCCTTGTTGGGTGTGATAACTTCCCATGTAGAGGAGACAAAAAGAATCCTGTGGAATCCCAAGGTTTTTCCTGGACGCCACCTTGTCACGGGGGAAAAACCGGGATTCATCGGCCGCGTTTGGGATCACTTTCAATCGATCGGCCGTGATGGGAAAGTTCTTCCGCATGTACTCTTTCAAAGCCTCTGTCAGCACGATGATTTGTGACGCCCACTTGTAGTTTTGGAGGTAGAGGGTGCGTGCCCACCGATCGATGCCCGGCTTTGCTTCGGGAGCGGCTCCATTTACCTCAAGGATGAGTGGGATTCCTTTCAACCGGGCAAAGGTGGCGGGTTCCAGTGTATAGGGGATCTCTCTCATCAGGACGGCATCGTATGGCCGGGAGAGTCGGGTACAGAGTGTCTCGAATAACTGGATGTGCCAGGAGAGAGTCCCGAGTCTTGGAATGTTTTTTCTTTCCAATGCGGTGATCCGAAGACCGGGCCTTTCTTGAGAAAGGGCGGGGGCGATGCCGACAAGATCCACTTCGATGTCCCTTCGTACAAGCGCGGAGGAGAGCCCATTGGCTCTACTTGCGGGAGCATCCGGGTTGGCAAGGATCGCATTGGTGACGTATAGAATTCTCATTTGTCTCTTTTTCGCTACGTGAACTATATCGGCCCGTATCCAGAGGGGGGTACCAATAAATTTTGGAGAAGATGTCCACCCGCACTCTTGGACCTCATTTGACGATCGATTTTTCGCGTGCTACCATGCGCGCACCATCACGGAGGGATAAATTCTGATATGAGTACGGAAACCGTTGAGTCTCCAGCCGAATCACAGACTGGATTTGGGAAAACGGATCGGAAAGACAATTGGTGGGTTGGGCCGCTCCTGACCGCTCTCGGTTTGGGCGCTTTCGTGGTCTATTCCACATTCCGCGCGATTTACAACAAGGACTACGTGGTGGAATGGGCAGGGTGGGGGGAGATGCTCTCTCCGTTCTACGCCCCTCGTCTGGTTCTTCCTTTTCTTCCCTCCTGGATTTCTCCCGCTTTTCTT
>PVBE011661466.1_pt1 | contig 11539 bp, 10 predicted proteins | sample 1631181 | NCBI WGS metagenome assembly PVBE01 (sample SAMN08397723, study PRJNA350692) | Marine metagenome, whole genome shotgun sequencing project. | isolation source: water | place: Pacific Ocean | collected 2012-04 | reverse complement strand
CTGGTTCGATGACCATGGCCTCACGCTTGTTGAGGAACCAGACGGACGCATGTTTCCGCAGCAGAACCGTTCGGAGGCGGTGATTCAATGCTTGCAGAACGCCGCGACTGAGGTGGGCGTGCAGCTTCGGACCAAGGTGATGGTGCAACGGGTTGCGCTGCAGACGGATGGTGTTTTCTTGGTCGATGGGCGCGGGCTTGATCAGCCATTGAAGGCTTGCAAGGTGATGCTGGCCACCGGTGGTCATCCCAGTGGTCGAAAGCTCGCGGAGTCCCTCGGTCATCAAGTGGTGCCGCCGGTTCCTTCTCTGTTCAGCCTTTCGCTGCACACCAAAGCACTTGCCTCTTGCAGCGGCATTGCCCTTGATGACGTGAGCCTTGATCTGAAGCTCGGTGATCAGCGCTTCAGACAAACCGGTCGGGTGCTGATCACCCACCGAGGTCTCAGTGGTCCCGCAACGCTGCGACTCTCCGCTTTTGCTGCCCGGGCTCTTTATCAATGCCACTACAAGGGCGAACTGAAGGTTGACTGGAGTGGCGGTCTGGGCCGTAAGGGTGTGGAGCAGGGACTGCGGCAGTGGCGGTTGGAGAAAGCCAGACGCACCGTGGTTTCAGCCAAACCGTTTGAGCATCTGCCGCGACGCTTGTGGCAGGCCTTCTTGCATGAGGTTGCTGTCGAGGATGAGCGCCGCTGGGCGGATCTGCCGTTGAAGGCAGAGCGTCAGCTCGTCGACATTCTCTGCGCTCAGCGTCTGCTGATTCAGGGCCGGGGCCCATTTGGTGAGGAGTTCGTCACTGCTGGTGGCGTGGCCCTGGGGGAGGTGAATCTGGCCACGATGGAAAGCCGTCGCTGTTCAGGGCTGTATGTCGCGGGTGAACTGCTCGATGTGGATGGTGTCACCGGAGGGTTCAACTTCCAGGCCTGCTGGAGTGGAGGCTGGCTTGCTGGCCAGGCCATTGCCGCCACCTAGTCCCCGCTTTGTGTCACTGAATCTGATCAAACACGGTGAACATCGGCAGATACATCGCCAGAAGGATCGAGCCAACAATGCCACCCACCACAACGATCATCGCTGGTTCCAACATTGAGGTGAGTGCCTTCACAGACGCAGAAACCTCATCCTCATAGAAGTCAGCCACCTTGCTGAGCATCTGGTCCATCTCCCCGGTTTCCTCACCGATCGAGAGCATGCTCAGGGCCATTTCGGGCAACACTTTCTGTCGTGTCAGCGCCGTGCTCAGCAGCACTCCTTCCTGAACCAGCGCTCTCGAGTCGAGGATCGCGTCGGAAATGATCGAATTGCCTGCCGTTTCACTGGAGATCTCCAGTGACATCAGGATCGGTACCCCTGCTCGGCTCAGCGAGCTGAAGATCCTGCAGAACTGAGCGGTTGCGGTCTTCATGATCAGTTCTCCGAACAGCGGCAGCTTCAGCATCAACCGGTCGACCACGCGTCTGCCGTTATGGGTCGCGTAGTAGCGGCTGAACAGCCACACAGCCACCAGGAGACCACCGGCAAACACCAGAGCTGCTGATGAGCGCAGCAGTTTGCTCAGGTCCACCATCAGCTGGGTGAACAGCGGCAGTTCAGCGCCGAGATCCTCGAAGATTCCAGCAAATGTGGGGATCAGGAAGATGGTCATTCCCAGAAACACCAGGATGGCGATCACCAGCACCGCCACTGGATAGCCCAGGGCACCTTTGATCTGGTTCTGCAGCCGGGCATTGTCTTCAAGCAGCTTGGCGAGCCTTTTCAGCGATTCATCCAGCACCCCGCCAGCTTCACCGGCTTCCACCATGGCCACAGTGAGCTGGTCGAACACCTTGGGCCACTGACGCATCGCACTGCCCATCGCAGTGCCCTGGTTCACTTCCCTGCCCACTGCAGTGAGTGCTTTTTTGAACATCGGCAGCTTCTGCTGGCTGGTCATCAGATCGAGGCTGCGCACGATGGGGACCCCTGCATTCACAAGCGCCGCAAGTTTGCTGGCCCAAACGGCCTTCTGCTTCACTCCGGGAGGTTTTTGGAAAGCCTCTTCCAGCGATTGCAAGAGACCCCGGGCGTTGTTCTGATCGTTTTCCTCAGCCTGTTTACCGACAGTTGTTGTTAACAGGCTGATGTCCTGAACACGCAACCCGCTGCGCCGCAATTGCCTGCGTGCGTCGTCTGCGGAGGTGGAATCGATGGTCACATGGCGTTCATTGCCACGCAGGGTCAGGCATCGAGCCTGAAATCGTCGTGTGCTGGTTTTCCCCTGCTGGGCAGTCTCATCACAGGGTTCAATTTGAATCGGTTTGCATCCACGGCGCCTGAGTTGTCGTTTCGCGATCTGGATGTCATCTGCTTTCAAGGTGATGCTGACTCTCTGTCCAGTGCGATTGAGATAGACCGCGCGATAGTCGCCCATGACTCAAGGAGAGCTGATCAGCCGATCCAGTTCGCCTTCTTTGGAGGCTTTGGATAGGGCTTCCGTTTTGGTGATTGTGTTGTTTTTCACCAGATTCGCCAGTGCTTTTTCCAGGGTCTGCATCCCCAGCTCGCCGCCGGTCTGAATCTGTGAATACAGCTGAGCGGTCTTGCCCTCGCGGATCAGGTTGGCAATGGCAGGGGTGTTGATCATGATTTCCTGAGCCATCACTCGGCCGAACTGACCTGGAGCGGGGTTGTTGCGTTGGCAAAGCGTCTGGGAAAACACCGCCAACAGGCTTCCGGAGAGTTGCACACGGATCTGGGTCTGCTGGCCGGAAGGAAACACATCCACCATGCGGTCCACCGTCTGGGCAGCGGAACTGGTGTGCAGAGTGCCGAAGACGAGGTGACCGGTCTCCGCGGCGGTGATGGCCAGCTGAATGGTTTCCAGGTCGCGCATCTCTCCGACCAGGATCACGTCGGGGTCTTCCCGCAGGGCTGCTCTGAGTGCATTTCCAAAGCTGCGAGTGTCCTCATTGAGCTGACGCTGGTGCACCAGGCTGCGATCGCTTTTGTAAACAAACTCGATCGGATCTTCGATGGTGAGAATGTGTTCGGCCCGGCTGTGGTTGATGTGATCCAGCAATGCGGCCAGGGTGGTTGTCTTGCCTGAGCCTGTGGGTCCAGTCACCAAAACGAGCCCCCGCGGTCGTTGACTGGTTTCCACCACCACCGGAGGCAGATTCAGCATTTCGATGCTTGGGATTGTGCTTCCCAGTGCTCGCAGGCAGGCCGCATAGCTTCCTTTCTGGCGATACACATTCACCCGGAAGCGGGCAACGCCCTTGAGTCCGTAGGCGCAGTCAAGTTCCCATGTCTGTTCAAGCGTCTTGCGTTGGCTGTTGTTGAGCATCGAGAAGATCAGCCGGTTACAGCTCTCCTCCGGCAGAGCTGCATCACGCATCGGCCGCAGCTTGCCGCTGAAACGTCCGTAGGGGGGCTGGCCGCTGGCGATATGCAGGTCACTGCCTCCGTTTTTCACCAGTTCCTGCATCAGGTCCTCGATCATCAGCTCCATCGCTTCGTCCTCAGTGACGTGGTGTCAGGCAGTAGGGACATTCCAGCCAACCTTCCTGGAGTCCGCCACCACAGCCATGGCAGGTGAGGGTGCTGAGAGCGCGTGCGCGTCGTTCCGATTCCAGCCCGGCGTCTGTGAGAACCATCCTGCCCACTTCCTCCAGGGTCGTATGTCCCTCCCTCACCAGGTCAAGGCTGTAACCCAGCAAGGTTTTCATCCCTCCCTCCAGAGCGAGCTGTCTCACCATGTCTGTGGTGGCGCCCTTGGCCACGGCGGCCGCGAGAGCTTCATTCATGCGCAGCACTTCGTAGACCCCCACGCGTCCCTTGTAACCACTGCCCTGGCAATGGGGGCATGGGTTGGCCTGCCCTTCATGGTGGTTGGCTCTGAAAAAGCTCACGTTCGCTTCATTGCTCGCCATCAGGCCGAAACGAGCAAGTTCTTGGGGATCAGGCCGGTAGGCGATCCTGCAAGTCGAGCAGACCCGTCGAAGCAGACGCTGGGACACGATCCCGATCAGTGAGGCGCTCACCATGAAAGGCTCCACACCCATCTCATCGAGACGGGCGATGGCGCTGGGAGCATCGTTGCAGTGAAGGGTGGTCAGCACCAGGTGACCGGTGAGTGCGGCTTCGATGGCTGTTTTCGCGGTTTCCAGATCGCGCGTTTCGCCCACCAGCAGCACGTCCGGGTCCTGGCGCATGAAGGCCCTCAGTGCCTGGCTGAAGTCAAATCCCTTCTCCCTGTTCACCTGACACTGGGTGATGCCTGGCAGCGTGTATTCGATGGGGTCCTCAATGGTGGAGATGTTGATTCCTGGTTCGTTGCGCTCCGCCAGCAGGGAATACAGCGTTGTCGACTTACCGGATCCAGTCGGTCCTGTGACCAGGATCATCCCGAAGGGCTTGGATCCCAAGGTGCGCACCAGATTCAGGGCGTCAGCATTGGAAATGAGTTTGTCGAGACCCAGCTGGGTGGCCGAGCTGTCCAGAAGCCGCAGAACGATTTTTTCCCCATAGCGGCTCGGCAGACTGTTGACCCTGAAATCCACTGTCCTGTTCTGGAAGCGGCGGCGGATGCGGCCGTCCTGGGGAAGCCGGCGTTCGGCGATGTCCAGTTCCGCCATGATCTTGAATCTGGAGGTCACCGCAGGCACCATCCGACTGGGCAGAGGTTCGATCTGGCTCTGCAGCACCCCGTCCTGACGAAAGCGCAGCTGGAGTCCGGCCTGCTGAGGCTCCACATGGATATCGCTGGCACCCAGTTCGAGGGCCTGCATCAGGATGCGATCCACCAGATCGATCACCGGTGAGCGTTCCGCATCGTTGAGCCCCGATTCAAGATCCGCGGGTTTCGAGGAGTCGGCATCCTTCTCGTCGGGATCAGCTTCCAGCACCCCATTGACGTTGAAATCCCTCAGATAGGAGGTAGCCGTCTCGGCAACGGTTTCGGCCTCTGCAGCGTTTGAAACTGAGGTTATGGGTTCCGGCAAGACCTCGATATGTCTTGGCGGTGTTTCCGTGATGGGTGGTTTGAGGGGGAGTGCTTCATCGCTCACCGGGAGGTTGTTGTCGAGCAGCTTCCTCAGGCTTTCGGCGAGCGCAGCGTGACGAGCAGGATCAAATCCCATCGTCGCCAGTTCCTCGAGCAGAACAGGTTGATCAGAGATGCCGAAATCGCCTGGAATGGCCCGCTGCAGCAGAAGTTCCAGTTCCAGATGCCGACGGTCGTCGCTCACGGCTTCAATTCGCAGAAAGGTGCGGGCTTCCCCCGCTTGTGGGAGGACTGCCTCACCTATCAACATGTCTAGACGTGAATTCGCAACCGGTCAGCATGAGTGGCGATGCTTCCACCCCAGCGCAGGATCCGTCATCGGCTGGTTCCGACGGCCAGCAACCTGCCGTGACAACAAACGAAACTCTGGAAACGACACCAGTCGTTGAGGAGGCAGCGTCAGCCGCAGGTGCTGTCGAATCGGAGTCAGGTACCCAGTCCGTCGACAACGAGACCCGTCTTGAGCAGCTCGAGAAGGAGCATTCCGCGCTCAGAGAAGAGCATGAAGTCTTGCGCGGTCAGTACGTGCGTATCGCAGCGGACTTCGACAACTTTCGCAAGCGTCAGAGTCGCGATCAGGATGACCTCAAACTGCAGCTCATCTGCAGCACCCTCAGCGAAATCCTTCCGGTTGTGGACAACTTCGAGCGTGCCCGTCAGCAGCTCGATCCTCAGACTGAAGAAGCCCAGGCGCTTCACCGCAGCTATCAGGGGCTTTACAAGCAGCTGGTTGAGGTCCTCAAACAGCTGGGTGTGGCTCCGATGCGAGTGGTCGGCCAGGAGTTTGATCCAACCCTGCATGAGGCTGTGTTGCGTGAGCCCAGTGAGGAGCATCCTGAGGATGTGGTGATTGAGGAGCTTCAGCGCGGCTATCACCTCGACGGCCGTGTCCTGCGTCACGCCATGGTCAAGGTTTCGATGGGGCCAGGTCCGCAACAGGATGCCAGCGGAGAGACGTCTACCCCTGATGCCGAGGCAGCGTCTGATGGGGAGGCTTCAGGTGATGACAACGGTTGATCAGCCCCCTGCTTCTACTGTGATCTCCGGGATGTCAAGCTGATGGCCGATTATTACGAGCTGCTCGGTGTCAGCAGGGATGCGGATGCCGACACCCTCAAAAGGGCCTATCGGCGACTGGCTCGCCAGTATCACCCTGACATCAACAAGGAACCTGGCGCCGAGGATCGCTTCAAGGAGATAGGCCGCGCCTACGAGGTACTCAGCGATCCCCAGACCCGTGGTCGCTACGACCAATTCGGCGAGGCGGGGCTTGGTGGTGCCGCCGGAATGCCCGACATGGGCGACATGGGTGGTTTCGCCGATATTTTTGAAACCTTCTTCAGCGGGTTCGGTGGAGCCGCAGGCGGTGGCCGTCAACAACGTCGCCGTGGTCCTCAGCAGGGGGATGACCTGCGCTACGACCTCACGATCGATTTTGATCAGGGGGTGTTCGGACAGGAGCGTGAGATTCGTGTACCTCACCTGGAAACCTGCACCACCTGCTCCGGAAGCGGTGCCAAAAGCGGCAGTGGTCCCACCACCTGTTCCACCTGTGGAGGTGTTGGTCAGGTGCGCCGGGCAACCAGGACTCCTTTCGGCAGTTTCACCCAGGTGGCGGAATGTCCCACCTGCACCGGCAGTGGCCAGGTGATTGCTGATCCCTGCAATGCCTGTGGCGGTCAGGGAGTGAATCAGGTCCGCAAAAAGCTGCGCATCAACATCCCAGCCGGTGTTGACACCGGTACCCGCTTAAGAGTGGCTGGAGAGGGTAATGCCGGCTTACGCGGAGGTCCCTCAGGCGACTTGTATGTGTTCCTGACCGTTAAGGCCCACCCTTCTTTGCAGAGGGACGGTTTGACGGTTCATTCCGAAGTGAAGGTGAGCTACCTGCAGGCGATTCTCGGTGACACCATCGAAGTGGACACGGTGGACGGCCCTACAAGCCTTGAGATTCCTGCAGGAACTCAACCCAATGCCGTTCTCACTCTGGAGAACAAGGGCATTCCCAAGCTGGGAAATCCTGTGGCTCGGGGTAATCAACGCATCACGGTCAACGTGAAGCTTCCCACCCGGCTCAATCAAGAGGAGAGGGGACTGCTTGAGGAGCTCGCTGGACATCATTCCGCCAGGGGAGAACAGCACCATCACCACAAGAGTGGACTGTTTGCGCGTCTGTTCGGACAGCGCTGACCATGACGGAACGTCACCCCGATCACCAGCTCGATCTCTGTGGGACGCCCTGTCCGCTCAATTTCATTCGCTGTCGGCTCACTCTTGAGAGCATGACCACCGGACAGTGTCTGCAGGTGGATCTTGACCCAGGCGAGCCTGAAGAGATGGTGGTTCCTGGACTGCGTCGTGATGGTCATCAGGTCTTCGTGGAGCGTCTTTCTGATGTTCAGGTGCGTCTGAAGATCATCTGTGCCGGTGCTTAGCCATGAGCTGCATCCGGGCATGGTCGTTGCACTGCAGGCCAACTACCTCGATGTGGAACTTGAGGCTCCGCCCGTTGATGTTCCTCCCCGTCTTCTCTGCACACGTCGCACCCGACTGAACCATCGTGGAGCCGCGGTCCACGTCGGTGATCGCGTTGGAGTCGAAGCCATTGACCGTGATCACGCCAGGGCAGTGGTTGCGGAAGTGGATCCTCGCAGCAGTTTTCTGGTTCGACCTCCCGTGGCCAATGCCTCCTGCATCCTCGTCGCGGTTGCGGTTGAGCAACCTGCTTTTGATGCCGATCAGGTCAGCAGGTTCCTGCTTACTGCTGAGAAGACCGGATTGCAGGTTTTGCTTGTGTTGACCAAGTGCGATCTGCTGGATTCCGCCGCTTTGTCGCAACTGCAGCAACGCCTGCACGGATGGGGCTATGACCCGATTCTTGTTTCGGCTCGCTCTGGAATGGGGTTCGACGAACTGCGAGCGCAGTTGGCGACCGTTCCGATCTCGGTGCTGTGCGGTCCCTCGGGGGTGGGCAAAAGTTCGCTGCTGAATGGCCTCCTGCCCGGATTGGCATTACGGGTGGGTGAAGTGTCGGGTCGCCTGCAGAGGGGGCGTCACACCACACGTCATGTGGAATTGCATGCGATTACCTCTTGCTCCAGGGTTGCTGACACTCCGGGATTCAACCGACCGGAGCTACCGGATGATGTCTCCAATCTGGAAGTGCTGTTTCCGGAGCTCCGAGTGCAGCTCGACAGGCATCCCTGCCGTTTCCGTGATTGCTTGCACAGGGATGAGCCAGGTTGTGGTGTGACACGCGACTGGGAGCGCTATCCGATGTATCGCAAAGCGGTGGAGGAACTTCTCGAGATCAACCGCCCATTCCGGGCAGGTTGAGATCGAGCCCGCCCGTGAGCTCCTGCATCCGTTCCTTCATGGTGCCGGTGGAGTTTTCGTAGGCGGACTGAAGGGCGGCAAGTGTGGCGGCTTCAGCTGCCTCCTGTCCTTCGCTCAGCAGGCTGGGATCCAATGTCACACGCAGCGGCTGCTGGTTGCCTGAGAGCCAGATGCGGGCGCGTCCGTCTTCACTGCTGCCTTCGATCTCCATGGCATCGAGCTCCTCCTGCAGCTTCTGGGCATCCTGTTGGATTTGCTGTGCCTTACGGAAGGCTTCGGTGAGCTGTCCAAAATTGGGAAGTCCGAACCCGGCCATGACATCGCTGAAGGAACCGAAAGGTTAGGCCGCCGTTTCAAATCCCAGTCGTTTCACTTCAGGTTGCAGCTCGATGCCGTGGGCATCGGCCACTTCCTTTTGCACCAGGCCGATCAGATTGCGGATGTCTGCAGCGCAGGCTCCTCCGGTGTTCACGATGAAATTGGCGTGAATTTCGGAGATCTGAGCCCCACCGACGCGGCGGCCTTTCAGGCCAAGACCCTCAATCAGACGACCGGCCTTCGCCGGTTCCGGGTTGCGGAAGACGCTGCCGCAACTCGGTTGCTTGTAGGGCTGGGTACTGGTGCGATGGTTGAGGTTTCCGGTGGTGCGTTCCTGCAGTTCAGCCGGATCATGACCTGCTTCAAGTTGAAACTCTGCGGCCACCACCAGCACTGGTTTGGTCTGCAGAGCACTGTGGCGGTACGCGAAATCCAGGGATTCCCGCGCAAGCCTCCTGATCTGGAAATCATCGCCTTGCAGAGGAACGACATCCACGCTGAGCAACCGTTCAGCCGTGCAGCCACCCTGAGCACCCGCGTTCATGACAGCGGCTCCGCCAACGGTGCCAGGGATGCCCACGGCCCACTCCAGCCCCTGCAATCCCTTTCTCGCGGCACGTCTTGCCAGGGTGGGGATCGGTTCACCTGAACTTGCCCGCACCCTGCCTGTCCGGGAATTCAGGTCAAGTCCCTGCAACCGCCGCAAGCAGAGAGTCAATCCTGGAAGCCCTGCATCAGCAATCAGCAGATTGGAGCCTGCACCGATCACACGCACGGGTAAACCTTCATTTGCCGCCCAGTTCAACAAAGTGGGAATCTGCTGGGCTGCGTTCGGTTCGGCCAGCCATTGAGCCGGTCCGCCCACTCTCCAGGTTGTGTAGTGAGCGAGGGAAACCTGCGCCTGCAGGATTCCCTTTTCTTTCAGAACACTCAAGCAGTCAGTGTCGACTGACATGACGTCTGCTCCTGCAATGAGTTTGGTGACAGCCGCGACCAGAGGCTGTTCACATCACCGGCCCCCATCGCCAGCACGAGGTCATCAGCATGGCTGTGCGCCTTGACCAGATCCGTCAGCTCGTCCATGGTTTCTGCCACAAGAACGGTCTGGCCGAGATTGTGTTGCTGAATGCAGGATGCGAGGGATTCACTGCTGACCCCGGCAATTGGAGTTTCACCGGCTGAGAAAACGGGAGCCAGTACAACAATGTCCACGCCGGAGAGTGCCTTCGCGAATTCGTTCTGAAACTCCTGAGTCCTGCTGTATCGATGGGGTTGAAACACAGCCATCAGCCTCTTTGGGCTGCGTGGTAAGGGGCTTCGCCCACTGGTCACCATCAGAGCTGCCATGGCCAGAGTGGCTGCCACCTCACTGGGGTGATGGGCGTAGTCATCCACAACCAGCCGACCTTGCCAGTCGCCGCGATAGTCGAAGCGGCGACCTGGAGTTTTCAAGCTGTCGAGGTGGGTGATCAGACGTTCGAGAGGGATTCCTTCCAATCGGCAGGCTGCAAGAGCTCCCAGAGCATTGCTCAGGTTGTGAAGGCCTGGCAGCGGCAAGGTGATCCGGCCGACGCACTCACCTTGTTCGTAGAGATCCGCAACTGTGTGGTCACCCTCAAGCGCGATTGGCAAGGCTGCGTAATCGACGTTGTCACTGCGTTGCACTGACCACCAGGCATCGGCTTGAAAGTGTTCGCTCAGGATCGGGTCATCCTGGTTGGCTAGCAGTCGACCGCAACCTGAAGCGAAGCGTCGCATCGTGGTGATCAGATCATCCAGATCCCTGTAATGATCCGTATGATCCAGTTCCAGATTGGTAATCACGCCCAGGGTTGCGTTGAATTTCACCAGGGAGCCGTCGGATTCATCGGCTTCTGCGACAAGCAGACGCCCTGCGCCCGCATGACCGTTGCTTGCGTAACAGGGAACGATGCCACCGATCACAGCGGTGGGATCTTCTCCTGCACTGTGGAGGAGCGAAGTGACCACTGTGCTCGTGGTGGTTTTGCCGTGGCTGCCCGCTACTGCGATGGAGGGCTGTTGATCAATCAGGGCAGCGAGCAGATCGGAGCGGTGCCAGACAGTCAGTTCCAACCGTCGAGCTGCGGCCAGTTCCGGATTGCTGTCCGGGATGGCACTGCTGATGACGACCAGGGGAGAAGCGAAACCAAGTTTCTCCAGCTGATCGAGATTGTCCGCCGTTTGCGAGCCGAAAGCCACCATCCCCAGCGACTGCAGGGATTCCATTGCTGGCGACATCCTGCGGTCTGAACCACTCACCTTGTGACCACGACTGAGCAGAATTCTTGCGAGGGCAGACATGCCGATTCCGCCTGCACCGATGAAGTGCACTGAGGAAGGGCTGTCAAGCGATCTGCTCAATGACCAATGCCATGGACGCGCACCTTAAATCAGCATTTCCTGTTGACCACTAATCGCCGCAAACTGTCGTTTTAAATCCTTCCAAGATTTGCTGAGTAAGCACGTTGAATGGAAATTGGCGATTTCTGTATGATCAGCGGCCATTCCCCGCGGATTAACCGCTTCTGATATGACCCTGCGCGTTGCGATCAATGGATTCGGCCGAATCGGTCGCAATGTGATGCGGGGATGGATCAGCCGTGGCGCTGACACCGATATCGAGATCGTGGGCGTGAATGCCACCTCGGACCCCAAAACCAGTGCTCACCTGCTCACCTATGACTCCATTCTGGGCAAGCTCGACCCCGGCGTGAAAATTGAAACCACTGACGACTCGATGATCGTCAATGGCAATCAGGTGAAATTCTTCTCTGACCGCAACCCCCTCAATTGCCCGTGGAAGGACTGGGGGGTTGATCTGG
>PVBE010538818.1_pt1 | contig 11539 bp, 11 predicted proteins | sample 1631181 | NCBI WGS metagenome assembly PVBE01 (sample SAMN08397723, study PRJNA350692) | Marine metagenome, whole genome shotgun sequencing project. | isolation source: water | place: Pacific Ocean | collected 2012-04 | reverse complement strand
CAATATTGAAAGAGCTATAGATTACACTAAAAAGGCAGGTTTAAGGTATTTATACAATGGAGGCCCCTTTAAAACCTGGGGGCATTTTGAGTTACAGGATCAATTTCCTAATGGATGGGATGGTTTAAAGAATTGTGTGGATAAAGCAGCTAAAGAAAATATTTATCTGGGTGTTCACACCTTATCGAATTTTATCACTACGAACGACCCATATGTCACTCCTGTACCTGATAATAGACTTGCAAAGGTTGGAGAAAGCACAATCACCGAGAATTTAAATAGTAGTCAGACTGAGATACCAATAGAATCACCAGTATTCTTTGGCCAATTTAGAAACAATAATCTAAAAACCGTTGTTATAAATAATGAATTGATAAGATATTCTAAAGTTTCTGAAAATCCTCCATGGAAACTAATTGATTGCCAGAGAGGTGCCTATAACACAACTGTCTCATCACATAATAAAGGTGACAAAATAGCCAAACTTGCCGATCATGCATACAAGGTCTTCCTTTCAAATCCTGAGTTAACAATTGAAATGTCTAAGAAATTAGCCGATTTATATAATTATACAGGGATAAGACAAATTTCATTCGATGGACTGGAAGGAAATAGATCAACAGGAATGGGTAATTATGGAGAAATTCTAATGACAAATACTTGGTATGAGAATCTTTCAGAGGAAATAAGAAATCATTATATTGCTGATGCCAGCCGCACTTCACATTATTTCTGGCATATGTATACCAGAATGAATTGGGGTGAACCATGGTATGCTGATTTTCGTGAAAGCCAGACTGAATATCGAATGAAAAACCAAAAGTATTTTAAACGAAATTTAATGCCAGGCATGCTTGGCTGGTTTAGTATGAGAAATAATACCAGTATTGAAGATATTGAATGGATGCTGGCAAGATCAGCTGCCTTTAATGCCGGATATGCATTTGTAACTGGTTTTGACGTACTTGAAGAAAATGCTAACAGTAAAAAAATTCTTCAACTTATAGGTTTATGGGAAGAAGCACGTATGTCGGATATTTTTAGTGATGAACAAAAACTAAGAATGGAAGATATTAATAATGAGTTCCATCTTGAGAAAATAAGTGATGGTGAATGGGAACTTTATCAGGTGTTCTCACATAAGTTTAAGCATGAGAAAAAAATTAGGCAACCTGGCGAACCTTTATATTCTTCATTTAGTTTTAATAACTCTTCTGATAGCCAGGTTTTAGACTTTATTATAACCGCCAGAGAAGCATCAATTTCTAATATTACTATTGAACTGGACAATTATAAAGAGATAATTATTCCAATTACTTTAAATGCTGAGGAATCAATAAAATATACAGGAGGAAACACTGCCATAGTATATAGTCCTACATGGCAAATAATCAATGAAATTAATATTAATAATTCTGATTTTAATGTTAGCCCAGGGGATCATACAATTACTTTCGATTGTTCTTTTTCTCCAGAAGCTAAAGCCCCATTGGCTAAGCTGGAGTTCAGAATAACAGCTGAAGTAGAAAAGATAATTAATAATTGATAAACAAAATTGTTGGCAAGCTAACTCATCGATCAGTTTGAGCGGAAGAGATAATAGATAAATCAGTGGAGTGAACAGATATATTCATATAGGATATTAGCACCAAAAAGAGAAAAATCTAAAAATAAGTTGTAATAATTTTCTAAAATAAAGAACTAACATAAAACAGAAAATTTATGTTGGATAAAGAACAACTTTTCAGAGAAATTTTGAAAAACAACAAAGACCGCATGTACAGAATGTGCTGTTATTATGTTTCAGGATATGATGACCGGCAGGATCTATATCAAGAAATTCTTATTAAGATATGGAACTCTATTGAGAAGTTCAGAGGCGATTCAAATATTAATACTTATATATATCGTATTGCAATTAATACATCATTAAAATTCGTTATAAGCTCAAGTAAAAAATCTAAAAAGGAAAACGAACTTAGCCCAAATTTAAATCCACCCGATCAATCAGATGGTAATGATAATAAAGTGCAACTTGAGAAGGATATAAATAAATTATTATCATCAATTAATCAATTAGCACCAAACGATAAAACAATTATATCTCTTCTATTGGAAAAATTTAGCTATCAACAAATTGCAGACATTACGGGCTTGGAGAGAAATTATATTGGAGTGAAGATTAATAGAATAAAATTAGTTCTAAAAAAATTAATGGAGGAAAGTTGAAATGGAATTTATTGAAATACAAGAGAAACTACATACAGTAAAATCTCCAGATTTAATCACTAATAATGTTAGTACAATGAAGCAAACAACAGAAAGTTTTATAGAAAAACTAAAAAAACAAGATATTAAAGACAGGCGCTTTGCAAAAGGGACTTTGAGAATGTTTTACATCTATATTGTTTTTATGTTTCTTCTTTTTATTGTAAATCCGGATCCTGACTTAGTTCTTTATCATAGAATAGGTGGAGCATCACTTTTTACAGCTGTTTTAATCTTTGCTATTTTACTTAGAAAAAGATATCTGGCTTCAAAAAACCGATCATATGATATTGACACACTGAGCTTCTTTGAAGAAACCGAAGAGAGGTTAGTTTTTAAAATTGAAAACCCATGGATATTTGTTTCAGCACTCATATTGATTTGTATAGGAGAAAATTTATTTGTGATTAATAGATACTGGAATCCAGAATGGGGAACAGTAAATGGAGTTATATTCGTAACATCATTGTATTTTCTATTATTATTTTTTGGATTTCTATTTGCAAGAAGAAGCTGGAAAAAAGATAAAGAGCCTTTATACAAAATAATTAAGAATCTTAAAACCGAATTTACCAAATGAAAGAAATTACTTCATTATTTAAAACATTTAACAAAAGTATTATAATTCTCATTGTTGTTACCTCTATAAATTCCTGCCAAAGTATTAAACAAGGTAATATTGTTGAGAGAAGGATAATCCCTGCCAGAACAATTTATTCTGGTAAAGTATATAACCAGGTAAAGGAAAAATATTATGTAATAATAGAAGGTATGAATAAAAGGGGAAAAATACAGACAAAAAAAGTTTATATATCTAAATCAAAATACAACAAAACAAGAATTGGTGATAATATTTTAAGAAAATCAAATAATTAAGAATTGCCAATATCACTGGTTGAGTTCAGAACTAAAAATAATACAATAACTGTATTTTTTTATTCATTAATTTAGAAACTGCATCTTTTATTATAAATTTGTTATTAATCAGATATTACCCCAACCTATACCACTGTTCTTCATTGCATGGGGTTCGATTAGAAACTAATACTCATATTATGGATAAACGTACTTTTCTTAAAAGTCTTGGATTGATGAGTCTTGCTGCAGTACCTTCGGTTAATGGACTAGAAAAATGGATTGAAATGCATAGTCATATCCCAGCAGGAAAATTAGCTAATAATGAAGACTTCTGGCAGGGAATCAGAAAAGGATATCGGCTTAAACCTGATTATATTAACCTTGAGAATGGCTATTATTGCATACAGCCCCAGGAAACATTGGATGGATTTATACAACATGTTCGTGATGTTAATTACCAGGGTTCATATTATATGAGGACAGTTCAGTGGGAAAACAAAAAGAAAATGTCGGATAAACTGTCAAAACTTACCGGGTGCAACTCTGATGAATTAATCATTACACGTAACACAACCGAATCACTTGACATGATAATAGGTGGTATGCATTGGGAAATAGGTGATGAAGCGGTGATGGCTGAGCAGGATTATGGAGCAATGCTTGAAATGTTTAAACTGGTATCCAGAAGATATGGTGTTATCAATAAGGTGATATCTGTTCCTAACCATCCAAAATCTGATGAAGAGATTGTTGAATTGTATGCCAATGCAATAACAAAAAAAACCAGGCTTCTGATGGTTTGTCATATGATCAATATTACTGGACATATACTTCCCATCAGGAAGATCTGTGATATGGCACATAAGAAAGGAGTTCAGGTAATGGTTGATGGAGCTCATACACTGGCACATATACAGTTTTCACTAAAAGATTTGGACTGTGATTATTATGGTGCAAGCCTTCATAAATGGTTGAGTGTACCACTTGGGGCTGGAGTATTATTTGTTAAAAAGAAAAATATTCCAAATATCTGGCCACTTCTTGCAGAAGGGCCACGAAAAGAAGATGATATTTCCAGTCTTAATCATATTGGGACTCATCCGGTACATACGGATCTGGCTATATCAAATGCAATTGATTACTATTTGATGATAGGTCCGGAACGGAAAGAAGAACGTTTACGATACCTTCAAAACTATTGGACCAATAAAGTAAGATCAATAGCTAATGTAATACTGAATACTCCAAAAGATCCATCAAGATCGTGTGGTATTGCAAATGTTGGAATTAAAGGAATGAAACCTGGAGTACTTGCACAAACTCTAATAGAAAAATATAAAATATATATTGTTGCAATTGATGGAGCCAATGTACATGGATGCCGCATTACGCCTAATGTTTACACCACTCCCGAAGAGTTAGATGTTTTTGTTAAAGCATTGAAGGAGTTAGCAGCATAAAAATAGCTTAACTATCTGCCATATTAATTATTTCAATTAAGCATTTCCAAAGGAACTGCATATGGTTATTTGAAATTGCTTATTTAGTATAATTTATTGTTTTATGTATAGTTATAACTTTATAAATCCATAAATTCTGCTAACCATGAAAAATTTTAAACTTTCATTTACAATCATTCTGATATTTGGTATCATTGTTCTTATTCTATCTATTGGAGATTTTCTATCATTACAAGATATCAAACAAGATTATGTCAGTCATGAAGTTCTGAATTCTCAGAATATGGATCTTTCTAAAGAATTACCCAATTGGACATCCACAAAATCTGAATGGAGTTTTGTAATAATTAGTTTTTGGACAAGATTGGTATTTCTTGTTCTCTTTAGTGTGGTAATATTTTCTTTTATTAAAAAGCAAAGCATTAAATCTTAGTATTTAAGTAACATCAATAAAACTAAAAATTCTTAAATTATGATTCGTAATATAAAATTAAACAAAAAAACCTTTATAAGGTGGAAGGTTTATATTGACCGTGCACGTATGTACATCGGGTATATTAATTTTCTGATGATACTTGTAATATTTCTGAGGTCGATAAAAGACAGTGAGGCTGGTCAGTTTATTTTTGATTATTACTTTTTAACTCTTCCAATATTGTTTATATTATTTTTTATTATATCCTTAATACTTGGGTATATGGATTCCAGACTTGGTTTCCGGGAGGAAGAATTAAGAAACCTATCTGTTTCAAATCCGGTTTTAATGGAAATTCTTGAGTCGGTAAAAGAATTAAAAGAAGAGAAAAAAAAGATTTAATATGTTTAAAAATTATCTCAAACTTTCATACAGGAATTTGATAAAAAATATATCATTTTCTTTAATCAATATTATTGGTTTATCATTAGGTATTGCATGCTGCATCTTAATTCTGGGATATATTGGCTATGAATTATCTTATGATTCCCATCACCAAAATACCGATAATATATATAGAATTGCTTCCATACAGACTAGTGAAAATAGGGTGACTGAACAGGCCACATGTCCAGCACCTGTAGGTCCAACAATGATGAAAGACTATCCTGAAATTGTTGACGCAGTTAGGTTTATGCCAACTGTTCAGCGAATGTTCAGGTATGAGGACAAAGATTTTTACCAGTCAGGAGTAATATATGCTGATCAATCGGTATTTAATGTATTCTCCTTTGAACTTGTTGAAGGTGACCCTGAAACAGCACTTGAATTACCTTTTACAATGGTGATAACTGAAAAGGCGGCAAAAAAATACTTTGGAGATGAAAGCCCGGTAGGCAAAGTTATGATTTGGGATACAAGATTTGAATACACAATTACAGGTGTAGTAAAAGATTTACCACTAAATTTACATTTTCAATTTGATGTTCTTGCATCTTTTGCCACTCTAATAAAATATAGTGCAAGTATTGGAAGTTCATGGACAAACTGGGGATTTAATACATATCTACTATTAAATGATAAGACCGATATCAATGCATTGGAAAATAAAATAAAACTATTTAACAAACAATATCTTGAGCCCACACTCGATCCACTAGGTATTCAACTTTCGACTTACCTTCAACCACTAAGAAGTATTCATCTTTACTCTGATATACAAGATGAACTTGGGACAAACAGTAATATCAGAGTGATTTATATATTTTCAGCAATAGGAATTGTAATTTTATTGATAGCCTGTATTAACTTCATTAATCTCACAACTTCCAGGTCATCTGGCAGAATAATGGAAGTTGGTATAAGAAAAGTTTTAGGAGCAGAAAGGAAAAGTTTAATATTACAGTTTTTAACTGAATCATTCATTCTTACATTAATTTCAATAATAATTGGTCTTTTTCTGGCGCTTATTGCTCTTCCATATTTTAACAATATTGCGGCGAGACAAATCTCAATAGATTATTATAAACTAGACCTCCTAATACCTGCAATATTTGGAATTATCATATTTGTGGGAATATTCGCAGGATCCTATCCTGCTCTATTTCTTTCAAGATTCAATCCTGTACAAACTTTAAAAGGAGTATTAAAAAGAAGTACAAGAGGGATTTTATTACGATCAAGCTTAATAGTATTTCAATTCATTATTTCTGTAACCTTAGTAATCTTCACATTAGTTATACTTGGGCAACAAAAATATCAGCAAGAAAAAAACCTTGGGTTTAATAAAGATAATATGTTGGTTGCTCCAGTACATAATGATTTTGCCAGAATAAGGCTTGAGACATTTAAAACTGAACTATTAAAGATAAATCATGTGGAAAACGCAACAGGATCCTCAATGGTACCTGGAGATACATATTTATTTGATGTTGGAGTTTACCCTGAAGATTTCTCAAGGGAGAATATTTTCCAGATGGATAATTATCTGGTCGATGCAGATTATTTTAATACATATGAAATTGAAATTATTGAGGGACGCAATTTTTTAAAGGATAATATTAATGATATTGCCAACTCTGTACTGATAAATGAAACTGCAAGAACAATATTTGAATGGAATGAAGCTGTTGGAAAAACACTTCAATTGCCTATTACTGATTCAACATCAATAAACTTAAGAGTTATTGGTGTTTATAAGGATATTAATCACAGGTCATTATATTCAGTTATTGCGCCTACTTTCATTCAACATACTAAGACTAGTGGTCCAATAAATAACCGTTCAAGGAGGTTAACTATTCACCTTGATGGCGAGGATATTCCAAATACTATTAATATGATAAAAAAGAAATGGAATGAATTCTTTCCAGATCACCCGTTTTATTATTTCTTTCTCAAAGATTCATATGAAGGTTATCATAAGTCAGAAGGAGAATTGGCAACTGTTGTTAGAAGCTTTTCAATATTGGCAATTATCATTGCTATATTAGGTCTATTCGGCCTAGCATCCTATATTACAGAAAAGAAGACAAAAGAAATTGGGATTAGGAAAGCAATTGGTTCCAGTTCATTGACTGTTGTTCTTCTATTATGTAAACAATTTATTCTCCTGGTACTCCTGGCAAATATAATATCATGGCCAATTACATATATCATAATAAATAAATGGTTGAGAAACTTTGCATATCCGGTTGAACAAGAGCTAAATATATACTTACTAACTGGAGTTTTCTCTGTGGCATTAGCCTTTTTGACTGTTATTTTTCAATCGCTGAAGGCAGCCAGAACCATACCAGCTGAAACTTTAAGGTATGAGTAGTTTATTATAAATGAATTTGATTATTAATTCATAAGTGTGTATATTTAACTTAACATATTCACACTAATCATTCTATAAATTAATTTTACTATGGCAAATGAAACAATACTATTAATTGATGATGATCAGGACCTCGTAGAATCTACAAAAGTTATTCTTGAAAGTCAGGATTTTTCTGTTTTAACTGCAAACAGCGGGAAGCAGGGAATTGAGGAATTAAAAAAGAACAAGGCAGATTTAATAATTCTTGATATCATGATGGATACAAATCTGGATGGATATAATACCTTACACTTTATCAGAAAAGAGGATTATGGAAAGGATATACCTATTATTATGATGACAGGAATTGCTGAAGCCATGGGTGTGAATTTAAGAGATGGAGTTGAAGATGAAAAATTATTCTCTAATGTTATTTATCTTGATAAACCGGTTGAGCAGGTGGAATTAATAGAAAACATAAATAGTTTATTGAAATAATTTCACCTAAAATCTTTATATGCGGGGTAGACATTTAAGATTATCATTATGGCTAGTGAATCTTAGATGGATTGCAATTCTATTTGTTGTTTTTGCAATTGTTTTTACTCGTTATGTTCTGAAAATTAATATTCAGGAAATACAACTCTTTGCATTAGCTTTTATACTTACTTTACTTAATCTATTTTCATTATTTTGGATTCAATCCACTATTAAGGATAAGAAATTTTCAAAAGTTGCAAGGAGAATTAACTGGAACCTTAATTTTCAAATATCTACAGATTTAATAATTCTCACAATAATGCTGCATTTTTCTGGTGGCGTTGAAAACCCTTGCATTATCTATTTCATTTTTCACATGATTATTGCATGTATATTGTTAAGCAAAATTGAAAGTTATATTCAAACAACTTTTGCCATATTTTGTGTTGCAGTATTATCATTTCTGGAATATTTTGAGTTTATACCTCATTATAATATGGGTAGTTTTAATGATTCTAACTCATACGAGAATCTAGCTTATCTTATTGGAACAGGTTTTATCTTTATTTCAACATCCTATTTTATTGTATTTATGACAAATACAATTGTAGAAAGACAGAAGAATAATGCAAAAGCTCTAAGAAAGCTAAACCAGGAATTATGGAATAAGGATAAACTTAAAAATGAATATGTTATTCAAATAACCCACACAATTAAAGGACATCTGGCTGCAATTTTAAGCTCACTTGGTGTAGTAGATCAAAAGCTACTTAATGAAGATCAACGAGACAAATTTATTAATCGAGCTTACAAACGAACATCAACACTTACGAAGTTTGTAAAACAATTACTTCATGTAACAAAAATAAAACTTAGTTATGTTTTTGAGTTTGAATCTTTTTCTATCAGAGATATATTAAATAATGCCATTATTGTTCAACAAACTGTGGCTGATGAGAAAAATATAATCATAAGCAGCAAGATTGAGGATTCGATTGATATAATTACTGGAAATAAGTTTACGATTAAAGAGGTAATATTCAACCTATTAGGAAATGCAATAAAATATACACCAACTAGTGGAGCTATAAAATTATCAGCATCTGATTTTGAGAAATACCTATTGATAGAAATTTCTGATAATGGTATTGGTGTTCCTGATGAAGAAGTGAATTTAATCTTTAATGAATTCTATAGAGCTAAAAATGCTAAGACTGAGAATTTTGAGGGAACCGGACTAGGATTATCCATTGTAAAGCAAATTGTTGAGTCTCATGGAGGGAAAATATGGGTAGATAGTTATAAAAACCGTGGCTCAAAATTTTCTTTCACATTACCAAAAAAAGGATAATATCTTCATATCCACCTATGATAATCTACATCAAAGATGATAAGAATTTTAAATTGCTGATAATGGTGTAGGAATGGAACCGGATTATGCAGCAACATTATTTGAAAATGTTGCTGTTAATGGTGAAAAAGGAACTGATGGTGAAAAAGGAACTGGCCTGGGATTAAACATTTGCAAGGAGTTTGTAAAGATCCACAATGGACAAATCTGGGCTGAAAGTGAACCTGGGAAAGGCACCAGTATATATTTTACCATACCTGATGTTGATGTAGATTAATTATTTGTTCCAATAATATCTCAGATCATAAAACTTTCTAAACATGACCTCAGCAATATTATCAGAAACACCTATCCCTTCAGAGTCACCATAGTTAAAAACAATAAATCCACCCTTGGGTGTTGACCAGTTTTTAACCAACTCACTAGCCTCTGCACGAACTTCTTCTGAATCTTCTTTTGTAAGAGTTGCCTGTATATCAACAGTTGTGAGAAAACAAATTTTTCCTGCAAACGACTTCCCTATCTCTTCAATACCATATGCCTGTGGCTGTTGAATGTTTAGCACATCAACACCCGCATCAATAAATAATGGCACAAATTCATTTATTTTACCACAACTATGTAGAATAACATGCCAGCCAAATGAGTGAATAGTATCAAAAAGGAGCTTATACCTTTTTGCAAAAAATTCATTAAATACTTCAGATGATATAATAGTATTATTTTGGGTTCCCCAATCATCAGACAAGAATATTCCATTTACCCTATTACCAAATAATCTAGCCGCCTCAGATAAATGAGAGATTTTATATTCAAGAATTAAATCAATGAGTTTATTTATCTTTTCAGGTTCAAGATAAAAATCTTGTAATGTAGATGCAAATCCATGAAGCATATGAAGCCTTTCAAACAAATTAAAATGACTTGTTAAAACAACATACCTGTCTTCTGCTAATTGGATCTCATTATCAATTCTGTTAAAATAAAATGGATTTTTTAGATCAGGAGGTTTGTATGTTTTAATTTTATTCCAGTCTAAAAGAGGATGTCCAGTTACTTGCCCCATATTCTCAACATCTGTTTTTTGCCATTTACATCCCCAGTCGTCGTCTTTAGGATTATCAAAAAACCAACCACTCTCCTGCCTATCCATTTCCCAACAATCGCAAATATCATTGGGGAAATCTTTAATAACTCTCGACAGTTTATCGCTCCATGAACCACCTAGAAAGAAAGGCAGACGTGGTGGTGTGTCAAATTCTATTGCACGTCTAACTATTTCTTTTCTTTCCATATTATCATCTTTATTTCAATTTAATAGAAGCATTCTCCCATTTTTAAAGCCAATATTAAATACAAGTTTCGAGATAATAAAAAATAAAATAACTAAATTCGATATTCTGAAAATCATTGAGTTAATGAAAAAATATATCCTGGCACTAGACTCTGGAACAACCAGCAATAGAGCTATTCTATTTAACCGAATGGGTAAAATAATAAATTTTACTCAAAAGGAATTCAGGCAAATTTATCCCACACCTGGCTGGATAGAACATAATCCTGAGGAAATCTGGCAAACACAGAAAAAGGTAATTAATAAATTATTAAAATCATCAAATATTAATGCAGATCAAATTGCCGGAATTGGAATAAGTAACCAGAGAGAAACAACAATTATATGGGATAAAGAAAGTGGGTTACCAGTATATAATGCATTGGTATGGCAAGATAGACGATCAGCTAGTTTCTGTGATAAAATTAATAAAGATGGATTCAGTAATCTGATAGAGAAAAAAACCGGACTTGTTATCGACGCATATTTTTCAGCGTCAAAAATAAAATGGATACTGGATAATGTGCCTGGTGTTAAGGAAAAAGCTTTTAAAGGTAAACTAGCTTTCGGT
>PVBE012212842.1_pt1 | contig 11540 bp, 10 predicted proteins | sample 1631181 | NCBI WGS metagenome assembly PVBE01 (sample SAMN08397723, study PRJNA350692) | Marine metagenome, whole genome shotgun sequencing project. | isolation source: water | place: Pacific Ocean | collected 2012-04 | reverse complement strand
TTCGCCAAGTGATCGAAACGGTGGTGCGCGACAATCCACAGCTCGAAGGCACCAAGGTGGAAATTTTCGTCTCCGCACCCGGCACCTCCATACCGGACGATCACGAATTGGTGCAGACCATTATCGACGCCCACAGCCAACAACTGGGCGAGCCGCCCAAAATGGGGGTGGAGACCTGGTACAGCGACGCCGCGCACATGAACCGCTACGGTATCGCGACCGTCAACTACGGCTCAGCCGGCCGCATTCGCAGCGGCGGCGGCGGTTTCTCCACCCACCAGGGCGAGCACGTGCACATCGGTGACATGCTGGACATCGTCAAAGTGTATATCCAGGCAATGATGAGCCTCTGCGGTGTGGTCGAGTGAAGATGGCGCGTTGAATCGGTATGGGTAGAGTCGGAGAAGTCATTACCACGGCGATCCGGGGCGGTCGCCCGGATGCGGCGGAGTCGCTGTTGCTGGCCACTTGTGACGACCTGAAGTTGCTCGCCGGGGCTGCGGTAACTGTCCGGGACCAGGGGCATCCTACCCTGATCACCTATTCACCGAAAGTGTTCATCCCGCTGGCCCGTTTGTTCCGCGATGTCTGCCACTAACGACCTGGGTGGCACGCTAATGAACGAAAGCATCAACCGGACCGCCGGCGCGGCCCACGGTCAGGAGTTACTGCTTGCCGATATGGAAGCCCTGATCGGATCCATCGGCAGAACGGCGCAGCAGCGAACCACCTTGTACCAGCCGGTTGGTACCGGGCATGACTCGGAAATCGGTGTATGGAACGAACCGGAAGTGGCTTCCCGTGTGGATTCTGCCATGATCTGAATTTTGCTTTGGCTACTTTAATTTAACGACGAGAGGAATAGGCACAATCCAATGCGACCCGAAGAACGTTTCGAATATTCAGCCATCGTGCAACGCAAGCCCTGGAAACTACCCGGCGGCGCGCGTGTGGCGGTGTACACCGTAGTAAACGTGGAAGAGTGGGACATCGAGAAGCCGGTCGCCCGCGAGTATGTCACCTCACCTGCCGGAGTCGTCACCATCCCCAATGTCCCCAACTGGGCGTGGCACGAGTATGGCATGCGGGTGGGCATCTGGCGGCTGATGGACGCCTTGTCGGCGCGCAAGCTGAAAGCCAGCACCGCAATCAACGCCCGTGTATGCGAGGAGGCGGATGAGCCCGTGGCCCGTGCCATGCGCGAGGCCGGTTGGGGGTTCATGGGGCACGGATATGCGCAGGCGACTTTACACTCCGTCAAAGATCAACGCGGGTTTATCCAAAGGTCCTTCGATGTACTGAAAAATTACACCGGCAGGGCGCCGCAGGGCTGGCTCGGCCCGGGCCTGCACGAGACACTCGACAGCCTCGATTACCTGGCCGAAGCGGGATTCAAATTCGTCTGTGACTGGCCCATGGATGAACAACCGGTCGAAATGCGCACCAGGAGTCACCCTGTCGTGGCGATACCGTACACTATGGAGCTGAGCGATTTGCCGATGATGATCGTGCACCAGCATGAATCCCGAGTGTGGCTCGACCGTGTTGTTGGCCAGTTCGACCGTCTCTATGCAGAAGGAGCCACACAACCGCGGGTCATGTCCATGAGTGTCCATCCGTACATCATGGGCGCCCCACACCGGATTGGGTATTTCGAAGCAGCATACGATCACATGTTCAGGCAAAAAGATGTGTGGTTCACCACCGCAGAAGAAATCTATACCTGGTTCCAGGACAATCCAGTTATTAATTGATATTGACAAGGTAAAAAAGCGATGAGTTCTTCAATACCCCAGGACAGAATATGGATCAGTGAATTGAATCAGGCTGACGAAGTTCAGGACGGCTTCGATCGCAGCAGGACGATCCGGTTCTATGACACTACTTTGCGTGATGGTGAGCAGGCCATCGGAGTAGTATTCACCGCCGAGGAGAAATACGAAATCGCCTGCCAGTTGGCGGAGTTGGGTGTAGGCCGTATTGAATCAGGTTTTCCACGTGTTTCAGCCGAAGACACCGAGGCGGTCAGGCGTATCCTGAATGCGGGACTTTCATCGGAGATCTGGGGTTTCGCCCGTTGCGTGATCGGCGATCTCGACGCCCATGTCGAGTTGGGAACCCGCCAGGTCCTGCTCGAAATCTCCACCAGCGAAGTCAAGATGAAGGCCTATGGCTTTGACCGGGAAAAGGTGATGGAGCGCATGACCAATGCGATCAGGCACGCAAGGGATCACGGCATGCGGGTTAATTTTTTCGCCGTGGATGCGACCCGCTCTGACATGAATTTTCTGAAGGATGCCTATTCTTCGGCTATCGAGGCGGGTGCCGAGGAGATTTCGGTAGTGGATACGATCGGCGCCTGCGCTCCCGAGGCAGTAGAGTACCTGATCCGCGATATCGCTCGCCACGTGGGACCGGATATCCCGATTCACTGGCACGGCCACAACGACTTCGACCTGGCTACCGCATCCGCTATTGCCGCGGTTCGCGGCGGCGCCAGCTGGATTCAGGGCACCATCAACGGCATGGGAGAGCGGGCCGGAAACGTGGATATCTGTGAGGCGGCTCTGGCCCTTCAGTGTCTCTACAACGTGCCGGTGGAACTGGATTTGGGCAAAGCACGACAGGTGTCCAGGATAGTCAAACAGGCGGGGGGCTACCAGGTGGACGGCTGGAAACCGGTGGTTGGGGAAAACCTGTTTGTGCGCGAAAGCGGCGCCGTCGCCAACCAGTTTCACACTCCGCAGGCCATCGAACCCTATTCCGCCGCAATCGTGAACGCGGAACGCAAGATCGTGCTGGGAAAAAAGAGCGGTTTGGCCAGCATCGAGATCAAAGCGCAGGAACTGGGTTTGAATCTGGCGAAGGATGACTACGCCGCGGTATTGTCCGAGGTCAAGTCACGCGCCACCGCGGCACAGAGGCTACTCAGTGACGACGAATTCCGGGCTGTCGTCAAGTCCGTGGCCAGCAGGGATTGATGAAATAATTGATTGCAGGCAGTGGGACGACGTCCGGCGCTTTTCAGGCTTGCGCAAAGGGGTTGATTTGGCGTAACGTTAAACGAATGTCTGGCTAGCAAAAAGGAGCTGCACCGGTAGCCGGAATTCAGGTATGGGCGTGAATGCCCTTAAACTTTGGAAGAACCGCGAGGAGATAATAGTGAGTAGTCAAGTCCAGATTAACCAAAACTCCCTGAAACGTGGGCGTTGGGTGAAATCCACCTGCAAGATGTGCCTGCATTCCTGCACCAACCTCATCCATGTAACCGATGACGGGATCATCAACAAGATTGAAGGCGATCCGACCAATCCTTCAAACATGGGCAAGCTCTGCCCCAAGGGTAACTCGGCCATCCTGCGCCACTATGATCCCCAACGCTTCAAGCAACCGTTGCGACGCACCAATCCGGAGAAAGGCCTGGGGGTCGATCCCAAGTGGGAGCCCATCAGTTGGGACGAGGCATTTGATATCTGCGCTGAGGAAATCGGCAAATCACTGCAGGAGGATCCACGCAGGATTCTGCCTTCGATCGAAGACTTCCAGAAATTCAACATCTGGATCTGGCCGCTGTCGTTCGGAAACTTCAATTGTTTCCAATCTGCCGGCACCATGTGCGGAGGGGCTTATCATCCAGCCAATGGTTACATCCATGCGGCGTTCGCGTCCATCAACGACGTCGATCACTGCAATTACTGGATCAACTGCGGCACCGGCGACGGCTTCTCCTCCCACCTGCATGCCGCCGGCGCCTCCTACCACGTGGCCAATGCCCGGGTGGAAAGAAACATGAGAGTGGTGACCGTGGAACCCCGGATGTCGACCTCAGCGGCAAAATCCGAGGAGTGGGTGCCCATCAAGCCGGCTACTGATCGCCAGTTCGCCCTGAGCCTGTGTCACGTGATGGTTGGCGAGGGTCTGTGCGATTATGTCTTCCTGAAAAAGGACACCAACGCCCCGTACCTAGTGGGTGAAGACGGCTATTTCCTGCGCAATGAAAATGGCGATATATGGGTGTGGGATGCCAGCGACAATCAGGCCAAACTGTGGAAAGACGAGACTATCGGCGATTTCGCACTCGAAGGCGAGTACGAAGTCGAAGGTAAGAAATGCAAGCCCGCCTTTCAGAAATTCAGGGATATCCTAGATCGCTGCAGCCCCGAGGAAATGGAAAAAATCACCACGGTGCCGGCGGACGATACCCGCCGCATCGCCCGGGAATTCGCCGCGGCGGCTCAGATTGGGGCCACCATCGAGATTGATGGCCGCACCTTACCTCTGCGTCCCGCCGCCTTCAATTACTACCGCGGCGCCCAGGGCCGCAAAAAAGGCATGCAGGCCAATCACAGCTTCAAGATGGTGAATTTCATGGTCGGCAGTATCGACACTCCTGGCGGTCACCTAGGTGTGAACCTGGATGAAAAAATGATTGACTGGGTCCGCTGTCAGCCGGGTGAAAACGGCCAGATGCTGGGCGAACCCCATCAACTGGGCGTTGTGCCACCGATGAGCTATCCACCCAACGAATATCATCTGCTTAGTTATTTCCCGGTAGGTGTCAATCCGCCACACCTTAATCTTGTAGTTGCGGAGAATCCGGAAAAGTTCAGCATGGATTATACGCCGGATGTAATGATCATCTGCCACTCTAACCCCTTGTGGTCTATGCAGGGTCCGCGGAAGAAGTGGGTCGACTTCATGAAGTCCATGCGCTTCATTGTGGTCTCGGATATCATTCCAACCGAAACAACGGAATTTGCCGACATCATTCTGCCCAGTCACGACGTACTGGAGTCCTGGAACATGACCATGATCGAGCCACCCTTCAGCGAGGGCCAGTGCATACGCCAACCGGCGGTAGAACCACTGTACGACACCAGGAGCGAGGAGGATATCTTTACCGGACTCTCCCAGCGTCTCGGCTTGATGGAGTCGTGGAATTCGGTCATCAACATGGTTTTCGGCCTAGACCAGAAACCGGAGTTGATGTTGCAGGGAGATCAGACCTACACCGATAAGGAATTTGCCGAAATCAAAGGCAAGCTATGGAACGACAAGGATCTCGACTGGTATATCGAACACGGTCATTCCTCCACCCGGCGTCAGCCCAGGAAGATGTACCGCCCCTGGGATGGTCTGCGCCTGAATTTCTACATCGAGGATTTGCTCTATCAGCGCGACAATCTAAAGGCACAAATGGAAGAGAAAGGTGTGCCCTTCAGGGACGAGTGGTGCTGGGATGATTATCAACCCCTGCCGACCGCTGACCTGGATCCCATCCATGAAGAGCCGGCGGAGTATGACCTGTATGGTTTCTTCTTCAAGGACATCGCGCTCAACTTCGGAGAAGGCCTGAGTAATCCCTGGATCAAGGAAATCGTTTTCCGTGATCCGGTACATACCGCCATCCTGTTGAATTCCAAAACGATGGAGAAGAAGGGGCTGGTGAGCGGTGACATCGTCAAGCTCGAGTCACCCCATGGCGGCCCGATTTTTGGCCGTGTATCGGGTGTGGAGACCATTCATCCGGATGCAATCGGGGTCTCCAACTCGCTGTCGCGCATGCGCACCGAGCACAAGAGCGTGCTCCACGCCGGTGGGCATTTCAACGACTTGCTGCCTTACGACCTTGCCAACACGGACGCCGTCACCGGCCAGCCCGAAACCGGGTGCCGGGTCAAGCTGACCCGGCTGGATGATTGGCCTGCATTCCTCAAGGAGGCCGCTGCAGGCACAACGGTATACGACGAAGTCGACCACATCGCCACAGGCAAGGGGGTGCACTGATGGCTCGCCTAGGAATGGTTTTCGATCTGAAACGCTGCATTGGCTGCAACGCCTGTGTGGTTGCCTGTAAACAGGAAAACAGCCTGCCGAAAGGTGTTTTTTTTACCCGCACGCTGAGCGAGGAATACGGCGTATACCCGTCTGTGAAGCGGGTCTACATCCCCACCCTGTGCAATCATTGTGAGGATCCACCCTGCGAAAAGGTCTGTCCCAGCGGTGCAACTTACGTACGGGATGATGGCATCGTGATGGTGGACGGTGAACAATGCATCGGCTGCGGCGCCTGTGCGGTGGCCTGCCCTTATAATGCCCGCAGCCAGGTGACCAAAGAATCACTTGAGAAGGGGCTCTACGGTACCGGCAAACTCACGCCCTTCGAGGAGGATGGCTACAAGCGGTTCACCCCGGGCACCATGATCAAATGCGACTTCTGCAGCCAGCGGGTGGACGCGGATCTGGATCCGGCCTGTGTCGTGACCTGCCCCACCGATGCGCGCATTTTCGGCGACCTGGACGACCCCGGCAGCAAGCCCAGCCGGCTGATCCGTGAGCGCGGTGGCAGGACGCCTCTGGCGGATAAGAACACCAAGCCTAAGGTCTACTATATCGATTGAGTGCCGATTGCAAGCACACTTATATGGAGCGTAATTTATAATGTCCCCCAATCAGACAACGTTTTTCGGTGACAGCTTCGTGCTGGGATACCGGTTCCAGAGCTACTGGGATTTTCACATGGCCACCGCATTTTTCTTCGGTGAACTGGGGGCGGGATTATTCCTGATCTCCCTGTACTTTGGCTTCGTACCCGGGATGGTGCTCGGCCTGCTCTGCACCGGAGTCGGCAAGCCCTACTATCACATGAGCCATATGGGCGTGCCGATGAAGTCTTGGCGGGCTATTCTGCGGCCGGATCGTTCCTGGATCAGCCGCGGCCTGATGGGTATCGTTGTGTTCGTACCCTGCGGGGCGCTGGTGGTGCTGGACGCCCTGTTTGGCTGGAGCGGAGGCGGCATGCTCGGCAAACTGGTGCAATTCGTGGCGGCCGCCTCTTCCCTGTTGGTGATGACCTACCAGGGTTTTGCGATGTCCCATTCTTCGGCTATAGCACTGTGGAATTCCGGTTTAATGCCGGTTGCCAGCCTGGTGTACGCACTGACCAGCGGCGCTGCGGTAGCCCTAGCCCTGAACCTGTTTTTCAAGGACATCGATCCGGTGCTGCTCAACCAAGTGGTGATCGCCCTTGTCGCTGTGACATTACTAGTGCTACTCAGCTTGTTGCACACGACCTATCATGGCACCGTGGGCGCACGACAATCCTTGGAGTTGTTGACCAGGGGCCGTTTTGCCAAGCCATTCCTTTCAGTGGTCTTCGGTGCCGGTGTGATGCTGCCGATTCTGGCGCTGTGGTTCTTCGGCGCCTCCACCCTGAGCGGCCTGCTTGCAGCGGCCGGCGTCGTGGCCGGCTTCTACGCATTCCGGCTGCTGATCTTCAGGGCCGGTGTCTTTGAGCCGCAAATCAGCTTTGCGGCGCGCCTCGGGCTGTCTTAAAAACAGGGACAGTAACTATAGAGACAGCAGGGACGATTAAATTATCGGGACAAGTTCTGTGAGACCGGGCATACGTCTGGTTCACAGCCGCCATCATCCTGGCCGCGGTCAACCGGTGGAAGAGCTGAGCTGCCGGGTCATACAAGAAGACGCCTTGACCATCGACGTTGAGGACATTGGCACGTACACCCTTATCGGGGGCTTGAGTGCAGTAGCAGCCGATCTTGCGCTAGCCACAACAAGGAGTCGAAAGGATTGACAAAGCAACGCCTAGAACTGTTCGCTCCTTCGGGTTTTCCCCCTATTCGCCCGCACGACGCCCTGGACAACATTATTCTTGATGTGCTGGAGCACAACAAACTGGCGCTGCGAGACGGAGATATTCTTGTTCTTGCTCAGAAGATAGTCTCCAAAGCAGAAGACCGATATGTGAAACTCGCGGCGGTTGATGCCTCCCGTGCAGCGCGGGATTTGGCTGAACAGTGCGGAAAGGACCCACGCCTGGTGGAACTGATTCTGCAGGAATCTGAGCGGGTGGTTCGTTGCGTCCCCGGGATCCTGATTGTTCGCCACCGGCTTGGTTTTGTGCACGCCAATGCCGGCATCGACCGGTCCAATATCGAACGGGGCGACGAACAGGTGCTCCTGCTGCCGGAAGATCCAGACGCCAGTGCGGCGGGCCTGTGCGAGCGCATCGGTGGGGCGGCCGGGAAGGATATCGGGGTAATGATCATCGACAGCTTCGGCCGGGCCTGGCGAATCGGGACCTGCGGGGTGTGTATCGGTAGCGCCGGTGTCGAGGTGATCGACGACCGGCGGGGGCAGCCGGACCTGCTCGGTAGAATCCTGGAAGTGACCGAAGTAGCGGTGGCGGACGAACTCGCTGCGGCCGCCTCCCTGCTGATGGGTGGCGCCGACGAATCCAGGCCCCTGGTGCTGGCCCGGGGTCTGGCCGCAACCGGTGAAGGAACGGCGAGCACTCTTTTGCGCCCGATCGCTGACGACCTGTTTCTGTGAACTTCGTGGCCTCGAAAAATAAAGCAGCGCCGGTAGCAACATGAGCCGAAATTCTGAACGCTACCTGGCCATTTGCGGGGGCGTGGGCGGTGCCAAACTCGCGCTTGGCCTCAGTCGTGTGCTGGATCCTTCGCAATTGACCGTGGTAGTCAATACCGGCGACGACTTCGAACACCTAGGACTACTTATCTGCCCTGACCTGGACACCGTCTGCTACACGCTGGCCGGGGTAGTCGATCCGGTGCAGGGGTGGGGACGCAGTAGTGAGAGCTGGAACGCCCTGGCCGAGGTAGAGCACCTGGACGGTGAAACCTGGTTCCGCCTGGGAGACAAGGATTTGGGCTTGCACCTGGTGCGCCGGGCACTGCTGGACCAGGGCTTGTCACTCAGTGCGGTGACAGCGCACATCGCCCGCCGGCTCGGTATCGCCCATGAAATCCTGCCCATGAGCGACGATCCGGTACGTACCGAGGTGGAGACGGACCAGGGGCACCTGGCATTCCAGCACTATTTTGTACGAGAGCGTTGCGGGCCTCAGGTTCGCAGCATTGGTTTTGCGGGTTCGCAGTCTGCGCAGCCCGCCGAAAGTTTTATCCGGGCGTTGCGGAATTCTGCCCTGAAAGGAGTGATTATCTGCCCCTCAAACCCCTTTCTGAGCGTTGATCCGATTCTTTCGATACCCGGAGTTCGCCAGGCATTAAGCGATACGAGCGTGCCGGTGATTGCGGTCTCCCCCGTCGTCGGGGGCCAGGCTATCAAAGGTCCGACGGCCAAGATCATGCAGGAACTGGGCTTGCCGGTCACGGTAGAGGCAGTGGCCGACCATTACGCAGGGCTGTTGACCGGTCTGGTTGTAGACTGTTGCGATCAAGATTCAGCCCGGAAACTGGAAGAGCGCCTGTCGATCCATATCTGTGACACGATCATGAAGGATATACCGGACAAGATCACCCTGGCCGGGCAGGTCCTTGACTTTATCTCTACCCTAGGCAGGGGGGTCATAAACGGGCTTTGGGCCTTGGTGCCGTTGAAGCGCCTGGCCACAGCCAAGCAGCGCCTCGCACCCGTTTTGGAGGCGGCGCCAAGAACGGAACTGATGCTGTCCATGGCGGCGGATGTGCTCACTGCACTAATTCAGCTTGAGGCGGTCGAACGGGTGCTGGTGGTAAGCGAAGATCCTGCAGCGGAGCAACTGGCCCTGGATGCCGGCGTCGAGTGGTTCCGGGTGTCTCCCGGTGGTGGCCTGAATTCAGACTTGGAGTGCGCCGCTGCTTTTGCGCAGGAACAAGGAGCCAGGCAGATATTGATCGTGCACGCGAACCTGCCGTTCTTGAAGCCGGAGCCTTTGCGGCGTTTCATTACCCACCGTTCCGGCAAAACCATCCGCCTGGCCGCGTGCAAGGCCGGTACCAGCACCAACCTGCTGTTGACGCCGCTTCCCCTGGCCTTTCCGTTGGTGTTCGGCAGTCACAGCCTGGCCCGATTCCAGCGGCTGCTGGGCGAAATGGCAGAGGTGGTGCGTGATTCAGCATTGAGCATGGATATCGACAATCCAGAGGACCTGGACTGCTTTTTGATGCGTAAGGCCGATGATTCACCGCCTGGACCGATGACACAAGCCTGGATCGACAAATCCAGGGACATCCTGACATCCTGTATAATAGATTAGGGTCGGCTAATACTTGCCCTGGAGGAAGTGAAATTTATGAGCAGTAACAACGACGAAGCAGGGAGTGTGCCTGACACACCCTGCGAGCACTGTGGCATTTTCACGCTGGGTGGGAATATCCCTATCCAAGGCACTTGGCGGGACATCAGTTACACACCGGTACGGGACAACATCTGGTCCGTAAGCGAGGGAATTTATCGCAGCATTTTTCTCAAGGGCAAACAGGGTGTGGTGGCTTTTGATACTTTGACTACCCCCGGTACTGCCCGCGCTTACGCAGGTGCTGTGGGCAGGGTGTTTCCCAGCAACCCGATACATACCATCGTTTATTCCCACGACCATCTCGACCACACCGGTTACGCGGCGGACATGGCGCCCGAGGCCCACATCATTGCCCATAATTTGTGCGACAAGGTGGTGCGGGCGCGCCGCGCCGATGGCCAGTTGCCGGCTACTGAGGTATTCAGCGACGAGCGTAAGTCTTTCGAGATCGACGGCACCTATTTTGAGCTGATTTATGCGGGGCCGACCCATGGCGACGGCAACATTGCTGCCTATCTGCCCCAAAGCAAGCTGTTGTTCATGGTGGACACTGTCATTCCCGGGGTCGGCTACACCTTCTTCCCCGACTGGCACCTGGTCCCGTATGTGCCTGTGATGAAGCGCCTGCTCAGCCTGGACTGGGACCTTTTTGTTCCCGGCCACTTCTGGATCACTGACCGCAAGGGGTTCATTGAGAGCCTGGATTTCTTCGATCGCATGTCGGACGTTGCACAGCAAGCGGTGATCAGTGGCCTCGATCCGCATGATTTCGCAGAGGTGAAAAAATACACCGAGACCAACCTGAGCCAGGAGTTCGGTGATCTGTTCCGCTACGGTGAATACTGCGCCATGAACCTGTCCCGCTACATGCAGCATTTCCTTACCGGTGGCTGGGGCATCGAGGGTAATTGGCAAGCAGACACGTCACCACTGTAAGGGGAAGTAAATCATGAATGAAACAAATACCGGTGTCTTCACTGCCCCAAACGCCCGGGAATACCTGGAGCGTGAGCCCGGCATGAAAGTGCAGAAACTCGCAGAGCGGCTTTGGACTGTCAGCGACGGCGAGCGGCGCAGTATTTTTATGGAAGGCAACACCAGCGTCATCGCTTTCGACACCTTCGGCACACCGGGCGCCGCCCGCGCCTATTGCCAGGCGATCGCGCACACCATACCCGACAAGCCCATCAGCACCATTATTTACAGTCACGACCACCTGGATCACGCCGGCTTTGCCGACGACCTGGCGCCGGACGCCGAGATCATCGCGGACGAGATGTGCGCCAGAGTGATCGAACTACGCTGCGCCAAAGGGCAGCTGATACCGACCCGCAGGCTGTCAGGCAAGCGCCACGAGATGGACATCGATGGGCTGCGTTTCACTCTGCTCAACCCGGGGCCGACCCATGGAACGGGCAATATGAGTGCCTGGTTTGCCGATGAGAAGGTGCTGTTTTCTTCGGACACCATCCTGCCC
>PVBE010457577.1_pt1 | contig 11540 bp, 6 predicted proteins | sample 1631181 | NCBI WGS metagenome assembly PVBE01 (sample SAMN08397723, study PRJNA350692) | Marine metagenome, whole genome shotgun sequencing project. | isolation source: water | place: Pacific Ocean | collected 2012-04 | reverse complement strand
GCCCTCGCCCTCGCCCTCGCCCTCGCCCTCGCCACCCACGTCTTCGGACACGTTCACGAAGCGGCCCCCGAGCTCCTGCACGGGACGGTAGTTGGCGTCGTACAGAGCCTGGAAGGCCATCAGCTGGTCCTCGGAAGCACTCGCCGTGGTCCGCGCCACGAACCAGCTCACGCCCTCGCTGCACGGCGGCGTGGTCAGGGAGCCCTGGTAGCGCCAGTGACCGAAGCTCGCCGAGTGGACGGCGGCGGGGATGATCATCGACAGGTCGATGTCCGCCGCCTCGAGATCCTCGGGGCCGCACGGGGTGTCGTGGGCACCGTCCTCGCCACAAGCGGGGATGTGATCCCACACGGCCGCGAGACCCGGGTTGTCCATGTCGCCCTGCTCGAAGAAGACGCCGACGACCGCGAGTTCTCCGTCGTCGTTGGCGTGCACGAGGTGCACCTCGAGGGGGAAGCTCTCGCCCGCGACGGTGTGCTCACTGTTGGCGTGGAAGTGGAATTGCACCAGGTTCCACGTGTTCTCGCCCTCGCTGACCGAGCCACCGGACATGTTCACCTGGATGGTGTGGCCGTTGTCCACGATCGAGGTGGCCGTCGCGTCGTCGTAGGCAGTCGTCGCCGGGGACGGCGGAACGACCTGCCCGCCGGGCACCATCGGCAGGTTGATCGGGGACTGCTGCATGCCCTCGCTGCACATCTGCCAGCCGGGGGCGAGCTCGTGCCACTGGTCGGGGCCGCCGTCACCCTCGTAGCCCCAGTGCGGGTCTTCGATGTGTCGGTCGTTCAGGTCCTGGGCCGGCCGGTTGTTCTGGTGCATGAGCGCCTCGAACGCCGCGATCTGCGCCGCCGACGCACTCATCGTCTCCGAGAGGACCGCCCAGTTGACGCCCTCAGAGCAGGGCGGCGTGGTCAGCGAGCCCTGGTAGCGCCAGGCCCAATGCATCTCGGGCAGCAGCGACGGGAAGTCCAGCGCCTCCACCGCACCCGCCTCGTCGCTCGCCTCCGCAGGGGCCCCTCCGAGGATCGCGGCGAGGACCGGGTTGTCGTCGTCGGCCTCCTCGAAGAAGACGCCGATGACCGCCAGCTCACCGGCGTCGTTGGTGTGCACGAAGTGCGCTTCCATCGGGTAGCTCGTGCCGTTGACGGAGTGCTCGCTGCCGGTGTGGAAGTGGAACTGGAGCAGGCTCCACTCCTCGGCGTCCTCTCCGTGGCCCACCGTCGTCGTGTTGCTGCCGGCCTCCCAGCCGTTCACCTGGATGGTGTGGCCGTTGTTCCAGACGGAGACGTCGCCAGCCATGAAGGACCAGTCGATCATCGGATGGCCGGAGGGCAGCACGTCCGGGACGTCGACCGGCGACTGCTCCGTGCCTTCGGCGCAGAGCGCCCAGCTCGGGGAGAGACCGCCCCAGTTGTCGGGGCCCTCGTCACCCTCGTAGCCCCAGTGCGGCACGTGCCACTCGCGCTCGCCCCACTCCTGAGTCGGACGGAAGTTGTGGTCGTAGTGCGTGGTGAACAAGCCGATCGTGTCCGCCGACGCAGTGATCGCGTCGTGCATGACGAACCAGCTCACACCCTCCGTGCAGGGCGGCGTGGTCAGGGAGCCGTCGTACCGGTAGCTCGCGTGCCCGGCGGGCAGCAGCGCCACCAGGTCGATCATCCCGGCTTCGGCGACCTCTTCACCGTCGGCGGGAATCTGACCCAGCACGCCCGCGAGCGCGGCGTTGTCGTCACCCTCTTCGATGAACACGCCAACCACGCCCAGATTGCCGTCGGCGTCCGCGTGCACCAGGTGCATCTCGAGCGGAGCCTGCTCGCCAGCGCGGGTGTGCTCGCTCCCAGCATGGAAGTGGAATTGCACCAGGTCCCAGCTGTCGTCACCCACGGTGAGCGAGTTGTCTCCGGCCACGTTTGCCTGGACCGTGTGGCCGTTGTTCACGAGCGCGTAGCTGGACTCGCTGTAGTCGAATGCCATCTCCGGGTGGTTGGACGCGAGCGTGTCCATCGGGATGTCGACGGGCGACTGCTCCGTGCCCGCGCCGCAGGTCTCCCACCCTTCCACGTCGCCCCAGTGGTCGGGGCCCTCGTCGTTGTCATCGTAGCCCCAGTGGGGCTCGCCCTCGCCTTCACCCTCGCCCTCGCCTTCGCCTTCGCCCTCCCCTTCCCCTTCGCCTTCGCCCTCGCCTTCGCCTTCCCCCTCGCCTTCGCCTTCCCCCTCGCCTTCGCCTTCGCCCTCGCCCTCGCCTTCGCCCTCACCCCCGTCGACGCCCCCATCCAGGGGCCCAAACAGATCTTCCACGTCGTCACAGCCTGTGAACCCACCGACGCAGAGCGCGACGAATCCCAAACACGCGAGGTAGTGCTTCATTCGAAGTCCTCTCACTTTCCCGGGTTGGCGGGCCTCATCTCCCCAACTGAGCAGTCCGACTGGCGGCGCTCCGAGGCACGCAATTGGCCGCAAACTATGCCCGGGAGTGGAGCTGAAGCAAGCGCGTCGCGGCCGCGGCTCATGCCTAGCCGAAGACGACGAGTCGCTCGACAGCCTTCTCGAGGAGGGGCTCCGCCATCGTGTCGCTGAGGCCGGTCGGCGACGCGGCAAAGGGCGCGGCGCCGTAGATCGGGGGCCCGAGCACGCGCTCGGTGCGGTAGCGGGCCCAGGCTGCGAGGTCTGCGACCCGCCGGAACCCGCGGCTGGCGGCGTCGCGCGCGATGGGGTCGTGCCACGCGCGAGCAAAGCTCACGAAGTAGCGCGGGAGGTCCCACGCCTCGCAGACGGCCTCGACCGCGTCGCCGGCGGCGGAGAGGACCGCCTCGCAGGTCTCGTCGTCGGGCCCGCCGCGGTCGAAGGCGGCTGGCCAGAGGGCGCGCGCGGCGCGAACGGTGGAGAGCTCGCCGAGCTGCGCGATCAGCATCATCGCCTGCATGCGCTCGGGTCGGGGCCACGCGAGGGACGCGGCACACGCCTGGAGCAGGGCCGAGCTCACGTAGTGCACGCACCAGATGTGCAGCTCGATCGCGTTCATCTCCGGGTCGTGCTCGGTGTAATGCCCACGCAGGACACGGGCGGCGGCGATGCTGACGGCGGTCTGCGACCCGAGGCACTCTACGGCCTCCGGGACGTTGCCCGCGTTCGCCCCCGCGAGCTGGGCGGAGCGCATCACGACACCCTCCAGATCGTTGTCGAGCGCGAGGTGCTCGAGCACGACCGAGCCCTTGAGCGGCCGGCGGTCCAGCAGGTCGTAGAGGCGCGCGAGCACCGGCGCCTCGCCGACGCCCACCTGGAATCGCTTCTTCACCTGGTCGACCAGAAGGTTGCAGCGGCGGCGGTGCACACCGGACGGGGTCGCCGTGAGTCCCATCGGGACCGGCGTGTGGGCCCGCTCGATCGTTCGCTCGAGCTGCCGTCGGGAGAACGGCTTGATCAAGAAGTCGACCGAGCCTTCGCGCTGCGCCTGGACGGCGTCGACGATGTCGGCCTTGCCGGACATCATCACGATGGGCGTGGTCACACCAATGCGGTTGGCTTCGCGCAGCCAGGCATGCCCGTCCATCTCGGGCATCACGAGGTCGCACAGGACGAGGTCGTAGCAGCCGCTCCCCGCCGCCTCGAGGGCCTCGGCGCCGCCGGACACGTAATGCGCGGTGTGCCCGAGGTTCGAGAGCTGCCGCTCCACCGCCACGCCAACGTCTGATTCGTCGTCGACGACGAGCACTGACAAGCCCGACTGCATCCATGCCTCCGCAAACCGCCCTGAACTGTTGGATCGGCATTGGAGGAGTCCGGCTTGAACCTGCTTGAACCTGGGTCTGCTTGCCACGGGGGGGCCGGCTCGCGATGATTCGCCGTCGGTCGCGATGGGAGCGCCGTGATTCGCACGTTTCCGTTGGTGTGCGCCGTGGCGGGCTCCGCCCTCGCTTCGGGGCTCGATGCGCCCGCGGTCGGCAGCCCCTTCGCGGGGCCGGCCGTGACCGATCCGGCGGCGCTCTACTGGAATCCGGCGCTGCTCGCCCGCCACGAGCGGCCCGTGCTCTCGCTGGGGCTCGGGGTGGTGCTCGGCCGCGTCGCCTATGAGCGCGAGCGCCGCGGCGAGTACCAGCACTCGGACAACTTCGACATCGCGGAGCCCATCGAGCCGGGCGACATCGACGCGTCCAAGACCGGGAAGGCCGACGAGGTCACCGCGCCCATCTCTCTGCCGGAGTGCGATCTCTTCTTCGCGACCCCGGTGGCCGACCGGGTCGCGCTCGGCTTCGGCATCTACTCGCCGTACGCGGCGCCGATCGACTGGCCCGACGACGGCGCACAACGATTTGCATTGCGGCGTGCGTTCATTGCGCTGACCCACGTGTCACTCGGGCTGGGCGTGCAGCTCACCAGGCAGCTCTTCGTCGGTGGCAGCGTGTCGTACGTGCGCGGGCTCGCGTCGCTGAGCCGGGTGAACGACTTCGCGTCAATCGACGAGTTCGGGACCGCGCTGGAGGGACCGCCGACCGAGCAGCCCAACGACTTCGGCGCCGACGCCCCCAGCACCGTGCGTGAGCTCGATGTGCTCGGGCGCCCATTCACGTTCACCGACGGCACCTACAACGGGTTCACCTTCAACCTCGGGCTCGCCGTGGTGCCGATCCCCAAGCTGACGCTCGGGCTGACGTACGACCACGGCTACGAGGCGGAGTTCGAGGGCGACTTCGCGCTGAATATGAACGACCCATTCTTCACCTCGGACCTGTCGGTCATCGGCCAGGAGTACGTGCCGCTCGTCGAGGGCCGCGGCACCCTGGCATTCGACCTGCCGAAGCGGGTCATGTTCGGCGCGACGTACCAGGTGAGGAGCTGGATCGAGCTCGCGCTTCGGCTCGAGTGGGTGCAGTGGTCGAGCGTCGACGCGCTGCGCACCAGCCTGACGTCGCCCGACCTGGCGCAACCCGAGCTGGGCCTGCCGGACACGTCGAACGTCGACCTGCGCCGCGACTGGCAGGACGCGATCCACGTCGAGCTGGGCGCGAAGTACGCGCTCACCGACACGTTGGATGTCGCGATGGCCTTCGGATACCAGTCGCCAGCGAGCCCGGATTCGACGATCGACGCCGCCTCACCGGACGGGCATCGGCTCATCGGCGTGACCGGGGTCGGGTGGACGATGTCGCCGGACGCGACGCTGAAGCTCGACGCCGAGTTGCAGGGCATCCTGCCGCGCACCGTGACCACGAGCGCGCATGACCTCGGCAACGGCACCTATAATCTGTTCCTGGCGGCGATCTCGGCACACATCGAGGTGCGCTTCGGGGGGGACGATGCGCAGTAGCGTTCTGGTGGTGGCGCTGGCGCTGGTCGCCGGCTGCAACGAAGAGGGCGGCATCGCGGGGAGCGGGTCGGCCGACGCTTCGGCGGATGTGCGCCCACCGGCGGGTGACGCGCGTCCGGCCGACGATCTGTGGAGCGCGGAGGAGCACTTCGAGCTGCGCATTGACGACTCGCCCGCCGCGCCGTTGGAGCTGTCACTCGACCGTGAAGAGGTCGAGACGCTTCTGGGGCCCTTCGCCGACGAGCTGGTGTTGCTCGAGCTCGACGCGCTGCCGTTCCTGGAGAGCGCCCTCGAGCAGACGAAGGGGGCGTGCGGCGACGACTGGCAGCTCGACAACCAGGATCCGAACCACGATTGCTCGCTCACCGAGTTGGGACGGACCTTCGCCGGGCGCGACGGGACGTGGCGGACGAGCGCCGAGTACTCGCTGGTTCGGCTGCTGACGATGACGCCGGCGAACACGGTGGTCGAGGGCACGTCCATCGAGTTCTTGCAGCTCGTGGCGGATCAGTTCGGCATCGGTGGCGGGTTCGCGCAGATCCTGAGCGAGACCCTCGAGATCGACCGCACCGAGGAGTTTCTCACCACCGATGTGCTGTCCGCGTCGATCCGCGAGAACCTGATCGAGACCCACCCGAATACCGGCACGGGCGGGCGCATCGCGGTGACGCTGCGTGACGCGCTGACCGACCTGGCGACGCTGGGGGAGCGGATGGGCCGGGTCGGCGACCACCCCGGCATCCTCGATCCGCAGCAGGGCACGTACGGCCCCGTCTTCGGGACCGACTTCGAGATGTTCGTGCGCGCCGACTCGAATGTGCGGGTGCACGAGGGGCTCGACCTGTCGCTCAGCACGAAGGAGTTCCTGTCGACCGTCATCGACACCACGGCGCCGGAGCAGGGCGACATCCTCGAGTTCCGCTTCGACGATCCGGACGACTTCCAGCTGCGCGGGCTCGTCGACCAGCCGACGATCGACCTGCACTTCTTCATTCGCGAGGCCGAGACGTTCGTCGACGCGTGCGTGGGCGACCCGCCGTGCAAGTCGAACACGATCGACAACCCGGCGAGCGCGAACTCCGTGTGGCGCCGGGATCCCTGGGAGCTCGAGTACATCATCGGCTGGGGCGGGTTCGCCAAGTACCAGGACCTGCACAGCTACAATTGCTACACGCCGTGCGCGGCGTCGGCGGTCGAGATCGGGCAGAACGACGACCCGGGCGGCTGGGCGCACTTCGGCATCCCGCTCGACCTCGGCCCCAAGGACCAATACGTGTGGGAGCTGATCAACGAGATCGCCCAGGTGGGGCTGCACAACACGGACTTCGCCGAGTTCGACGAGGGCGACGCCAACGTGGCGTTCGAGCTGCGCGGCATCGAGGTCGGCATCACCGGGGAGGAGGCCGCGGAGCGGGTGCGGCCGTTCATGCAAGCGCAGGCGCCGGAGCTGGCGGACTTCCTGCTCGGTGACTTCCGCCAGAACAACGGGCGCGTCGACTTCTACTACCGTCGCGGGACGGACGGCACGCCGGCGCTGTACTACGTGGCGCGCGAGGACCTGCACCCCAGCGTCGACTACACGTGGCCCACGGCGGGCTTCTACGCCGATCCAGCGCTGACCGAGAAGCTGTCGACGACGCAGCTCGACGGGTTTACGGACACGATCCGCGAGAAGTGGGTGCCGCCGCCCGATGAGGTGACGGTCTACGCGGCGGACGACTCGGGGGATGTGTACCGGCTACGCATCCGCGGCCCGGCGCCTTCGGACCCGTTGATGGATGTGTACGTGTCGCACCAGGTGAAGCAGCGATGAGGGCGCTCATCATGACGGCGGCGCTCGTGGCGGTGGGCTGCATCGAGCCCCTGTCCGAGCCGGTGGAGAAGACGCCGCGGGCGATGACGATGGGCGAGAGCCGCACCATCGACCTGCGCTTCCTGCGGCTCGACGTGAAGGGCTTCCGGCAGACGCTGACGCTGGCCGACCTGCGCGAGATTCCGAAGGCCACGCTCGACGCGGTGTGGTTGCACGATCTGCCGGTGCAACGGTTCGCCGAGAACTCGCTGGGCCAGCTGCGCGACATGGACGAGCTCACCGCAGCGAAGCAGCCGGTGGCGGTCCAGAACATGCGACGGCTGATGAACATGACGCCGGAGAACGCGAACCTCGTGGGGACGAACCTCGAGGAGCTCACGGCGCTGTCCCGGTCGCTCGGCATCCCGCCGCAGCGAACGCTCGCGCGCATCCTCCAGAAGGAGCTGGACGAGCCGGTGATCTCGCTTCAGATAGCGGCGCAGACACTCGTGGAGGGGCTCATCGCCACGCACCCGGCGGCGATCACGCGCAACGGGCCGGTCGACGCCGAGCACGCGGATGGGCGCTGGCCGGTGACGTATGGGTCGATCCCGGTGACGTTGGGCGACGTGGTCGACAACTTCGCGGGCCTGGTGGACCGCTTCGGGCCGACGGAGGGTCACCCGGGCTACATCGAGGCGGCGTCGGGGTTCGCGGTGATCGAGGAGGAATTCGAGATGCGCGTGCGCATCAACGGGAACGCGCTGCCGTACAAAGGGCTCGACCTCACCGACGGGAGCGTGGCGGCGGTCAACAGCACGGGCAGCCAGATCGAGACGCTCTTCGCCACCGACCGCGAGGACTGGCTCGAGATCGACGGAATGGTCGAGGAGCCGTACATCGAGAACTTCACCGTGCGCGTGACCGAGGACGCTGCGTTCATCCCGGGTGGGACATCGCGCGAGCCGCTGCCGCTCGGCAACTCGCCGGTGTGGGATCTGCCGCCGTGGACCTTCGAGAACATGGTCGGGCACATGGGGCGCCTCGAGGGGGAACAGATCTCGGCCGACTGCATCGAGTTCGAGGTGGGCGCCGGGACGAAGGCCTTCGAGTCATGCGTGGACGACACGGCGTGGGTGACGTTCGAGACCTTCGACAACGCCGGCAACCCGCCGATGCCCTCGTACTTGTGGGACCTGCAACTCGAGATGGCGCAGGTGCGACTGCACGACGACGGCGTGGCCGAGGGCGACGCGAATGTGCAGTTCACCATCCACGACGTGCTGCTCGGGGTGCGCGCCACGCAGCTGAAGGCGGACATCCGGAACAACATCGCGAACAACCCGCGGGTGCTGCGCGAGTTCGCCTCGGCGGTGGTCGAGACCACGCGGGGCGACGCCGACTTCTACTATTACCGCCCGAAGGCGGACTCGAAGCAGGAGGGCGACTGGCTCTTCTTCGTGCTCGAGTCCGACATCCCGCGGGCCGACGACGGCGAGCGCCAGCGGCCGTACGCGTACGCGAGCCCCGGTTTCTACTCCGACGAGGGGCTGACGCAGAAGGTCTCGTCGACCCAGGACGTCGACGGGGACGTGCTGCACGAGAAGGTGCGCCTCGAGTCGGGGGCGCCGGTGTACGTGGGCGACGACGCGGGGCAGGTGTTTCGCATCGAGCTGGCGGGCAAGCCCAGCCGGGCCCGCGTCTCCTTGAACGTGAAGCGCGTCAGGTAGCGGGTGCGCGTCTGTCCGACCTGCGGGCGCAGCTTCGAGGGTGACGCCAAGGTGTGCGGCCACGACGGCGCGCGGCTGGTCGACCCGATCGCGGCCGCAGAGGCCGCCGCCACGCTCGCCCCGGGAACCACCCTCGACGATCGATACGTGCTCCAGGAGCGGCTCGGCGCCGGTGGGATGGGCGACGTCTTCGTCGCGCGCCAGACCTCGGTTGGCCGCGAGGTGGCGATCAAGGTCTTGGGGCGCAGCCTCGCCAACGACGTGACGCAAGCCAGGCGCTTTCTGCGAGAGGTGCGAGCCTCGAGCGCGCTGCAGCACCCGCACATCGTGACGATCCACGACTTCGGCCAGACCGACGAGGGGTTGCTCTACCTGGTCATGGAGCGCGTCCGCGGCACCACCCTGGCCGCGGTGCTCGACCGGGACGCGCCGCTCACCGTGGAGCGCGCGGCGAAGCTGTCCGACCAGATCCTCGACGCGCTCGACGCCGCGCACGAAGCGGGGATCGTGCACCGCGACCTGAAGCCGGACAACGTGCTGGTGGGCGACGACGACCACGTCACGCTGCTCGACTTCGGGATCGCCGCAGTCGCGGGCCGCGAGGGCACGGCGCTCACCATCGCGGGCCAGGTCTGCGGCACCCCGGATTACATGTCGCCGGAGCGCGCCCGCGGAGAGGCCGGCGACCATCGCGTCGACCTCTACGCGCTCGGGGTCATGCTCTACGAGATGCTGCGCGGCGAGCGGCCGTTCACCGGCAACACCGCGCTGGCGGTGATGACCAAACACGTCAACGAGCCGGCGCCCGCGCTCGAGGTCGGCTCCCAGGCCCTGCGTGCCCTCGTCGCGCGAGCGCTGGCCAAGCGTGCGGACGAGCGCTTCGCGGATGCCACCGAGATGCGCCAGGCGTTGCACGGCGCCACCATCGGCGCCTCGAGCCCGTACAACCGGACCCTCGTCGCCGAGCCCGTCTCCGTCGACGGCCCGACCGACCCGCCCGACGCGGTCGCCCCCGCAGGCCGCGTCGATGACGTCTCCAAGCCCGGCGCCACCGGGACCGCCGCCCCGCGGACCGAGAGCGCGCCGCGCACACCGACCATCGCGTCGCTCGGGGAGCTGCCCGCCGTCGTGGGTGGGCGTCCCCGATGGCCGTGGCTGGTCGCGATCGGCGGGCTGCTCCTCGGCGCCGGCCTGGCGTGGCTGACGACCGGCAGCCGCGAGACCCCCGCTCCCGACGCAGGCGCAACCCCGGTGGCCGCGCCCGCCCCCCTCATCGACGCCCGGCCGCTCGCGCGGGTGATCGACGCGGGCCCACCTGCCGCGCGCGTCGTGGACGCGGCCACCCGAACGGCCAAACCAGCCACCACAGTCGTCGCACCGGAGCCCAAGCCCTACCGGCCGAAAGCGTCGAAGGCCAAGGCGAAGAAGTCGAAGAAGACGCGCGAGCGGCATCGGCTCAACGCCATCAAGCCCTCGCTGAGCGACCTGAAGTAGCGCCGAAGGCCGACAGCGGGCTCTCCTCCGTCTTGAGCCGCGCAAGCAAGTGAGCGTCACCCCGCCCAGCTATCGTAGAAGTACTGCGCCGCGCCGCCTGTTTCCGTGGGTACCGGACCGAGCTCGGCGGCGAGTTCGAGCAGCCGCTCTGCCAACGGCGGCGCGCAGGAGACGTCCAAGCCCCCACCGGGCAGTTCGAGATCGCCCTCGCCGGGCACGTAGCCGCGCTCCAGGAACCAGCGCAGGTAGAAGCCGAAGTCGCCCGCGTACCAGCCTCGACCCCGCGACACGCGGCGAGCGGGCTATGGCGTGATAGGGAACTGGTAGTAGGCGAAGCTGCCGATGCCGAGGTCGTTGGCGAGCCACGGGATGTCGCCGGGGACGTCGACGAGCGAGACCCACTCGGCCGCGCTCGGGCCATCCGTCGTGAGGACCACGGTGTTGCCGACGACGCGGGCGTCGACGATGGGGGCGCCGTCCGAGAGTCGGAACCAGGCGTCGGCGCCGTCCTGCAGGACAAGACCCACGCCGGTGGCGCCGTAGTCGATCTGGAGCTCGGTGTCGGACAGCCACGTGGCCGACTGCGGGTTGGGGGCGTCGATGTTGCCGTCCGGGGCCGCGTCGTAGATCTCCCGCAGGACGATGCGCGCCATGCGCTCGCCCCACTCGGCGTAAGCGGCGTGGCGGAAGTGGCAGTTGTCGTGGCCGTCCACGGCCGTCGTGCTCATGTGGCCGACCACGCGGGGCAGGAGGTCGGGCAGCTCGCGGTGGACGTTGCGGTTCCACGTCGGGTTTCCACAGCCGGCGCGGACCTGGAAGGTGAAGACCCCCTCCACGTTCGGATAGTCCTCGAGCCAGTCCTCGTACATCGCGGTCCACAACCCCAGGTAATCCGCGTAGGACATGGCGCCGTCGCTCTCGCCCTGGTGCCATACGATGGCCCGGACGGCGCCCGCGACCCCCGCCTGACGCACCCGCCAGAGCAGGCGACCGTAGATGGTACGGACATCCTCGGGATCGGCTTCGTTGCGCTGGTGCTGGATGACCCGCGTGCCTCCGTTGGCGCCGTTGATGACCAGGATCGGCACCCGCTGCGCGTCCTTCACCACGTTTGCCAGTCGCAGGGCCCACTGACCGATGGCGGCGTGGGTGTTGCCCGCGTCGCCCGAGGCCAGGTCGAAGCGCCCGTCGTCCACGACGCTCGGGTTGCGGATCGAAG
>PVBE011665562.1_pt1 | contig 11541 bp, 11 predicted proteins | sample 1631181 | NCBI WGS metagenome assembly PVBE01 (sample SAMN08397723, study PRJNA350692) | Marine metagenome, whole genome shotgun sequencing project. | isolation source: water | place: Pacific Ocean | collected 2012-04 | reverse complement strand
CCTGAGCACCTTTCAGGGCGAGGTCTATTCGGTTCAGATCGATCCAGCCGAGATAGCTAATATCGAGGCCTTGGGGATCAAGAACTATCTCAGCCTTCAGGACGTCCCCGGCGAGATCGACTATATCATCGTGGCCGTGCCGCGGGTGGTGGCTCCCCGGATATTGGAAGACTGCATCCAGAGGGGTGCCGGTGGGGTGAGCTTCTTTACCTCGGGCTTTGCTGAGACGGGCACTGAGGAGGGGATAAGGCTTCAAGAGGTCATGGCCCGTAGGGGCCGGGAGGCGAACCTCAATCTGGTGGGACCCAACTGCATGGGTATCTTCAATCCCAGGATCGGCCTTCGCTTCACGCTGGACCAGGAAGCCGGCCGGTCTGGTCGCGTAGGGTTTATCGCCCAGAGCGGAACCCACCTCAGCTTCATGTCCACTGTGGGCCCCTTGAACGGCGTTCACCTCACCAAGGGTGTCAGCTATGGCAATGCTATTGTCTTAGACAGCCCCGACTATCTGGACTATATGCTTAAAGACTCCGAAACGGAGATTATCGGCCTCTATATCGAGGGGGTGAAGGACGGCCGGCGTTTCTTCCGATCTCTCCGCGAGGTCGCCAGTAAAAAACCGGTGCTCATCTGGAAGGGGGGCGAGACTGAGGAGGGGACCCGGGCTACTGCATCCCATACGGCCTCCCTGGCCGAATCGCCGCAGGTGTGGCAGGCGCTTATCAAGCAGAGTGGGGCCATCAAGGTGGGCAACCTGGAGGAGATGATTGATACCCTGCAGGGGTTGCTCTATTTCAAACGCCCTCGGGGAGACCGGGTGGCCCTGGTGGCCCTGAGCGGCGGGCAGTCGGTGATCATCACCGATGCCTTTGCCCGGGCCGGGCTCCGGGTGCCCGACCTCACTCCCGAGTCTTACCGGGAGCTGGGGGAATTCTTTAATATCATCGGGGGCAGCTATCGCAACCCCTTCGATGTCAGTCCCACCATGTCCGCCCTGGACAACCTGACCAGGATACTGAATATCCTGGACCGGGACGACAACATCGACAGCGTGGCCTTGGAGGTGTCCTCCCTGTTCATGTTCCGGCGCTGGGAGAAGGATTCCACTTATCTGGATACGTTGGCCGACACCCTGGCGGAATTCAAGAGCCGCTCCTCCAAGCCCTTCTTCATCATCCTTGTCGCCGGAAACCGGGAGGTTGTGGCGGTGGAGGCTCGGGAGAGGCTTGTGGCCCGGGAGATAGCCACCTTTCCCAGCTTCCGGCGGGCGGCCGAGGCCCTGGAGAGGGTGGTCAATTACTACGGGTCCCGGGCGCAGGGGGACACATAGGATGCCGAGGTCTTGCCATCGGCATGACATCGGGTAAAATACGGAAATACAGGTCCCGGGACCAAATACCTCTGGTAGGGGGTGACATACCGCAGATGGAGAAGAGAAGAGTAGTCGTGACGGGCATGGGGGCCGTGACACCCCTGGGGATAGGGGTGGAGCCCAGCTGGCAGGCTTTGCTGGAGGGGAGATCGGGCGTGGGCCCGGTTACTGCCTTCGATGCCAGCTCTTTTAAGTGTCAGGTTATTGGCGAGGTCAAGGGCTTCGACGCCGAGGACTGGGTGGATAGGAAGATAGCCCGGCGCACCGACCGCTTCATTCACTTCGCCCTGGCCGCCGCCCAGATGGCTATGGATGACTCTGGGCTCAGCATCACCTCCGACATCTCCGACAGGGTGGGCGCCGTGGTGGCTTCCGCCGCTGCCGGGATGCTGATGTTCGAGGAAAATCACAAGCTGCTCCTAGAAGGGCGGGTCAGCCAGATATCGCCCTTCTTTCTCGCGGGTTTCATTGCCAATATGGCGGCGGGGCAGATAGCCATCCGCTATGGGGCCAAGGGGCCCAATTCCTGTCCGGTGACCGCCTGTGCCGCCGCCACCCATGCCCTGGGGGATGCCTTCAAGATAATCCAACGGGGCGATGCCGAGGCCATCATCGCCGGGGGCTCGGAGGCGGCCATGGGCCCCACGATATTTGCCGCCCTGGATTCCACCCGGGCGGCCACCACCAAGAGGAATCATGAGCCCCAGAAGGCCAGCCGGCCTTTCGACAAGGACCGGGACGGCTTTGTCCCCGCTGAGGGAGCGGGGATCCTGATCCTGGAGGAGTTGGAATTTGCTCAGAGGCGGGGGGCCAGGATCTATGGCGAGATAGTGGGCTACGGACTGAGCTGCGACGCCTATCATATCACCACCACCTCTCCCGATGGAGACGGGGCGGCCCGGTGTATGACGATGGCCCTCCGGGACGCCGGCCTGGACCCCTCCGAGGTGGACTATATCAACGCTCACGGCACCTCTACCGTGGTCAATGACATCTCGGAGACAATGGCCATCAAGAAGGTCTTCGGGGAGGGTGCCCGGAAGCTGGTGGTCAGCTCCAACAAATCCATCATGGGGCATCTGTGGGGGGCTTCGGGAGCGGTGGAGGCCATATTCTCCCTGCTCACCATCAACCGGGGAATTGTGCCCGCCACCATAAACCACGAGGACCCGGACCCCCAGTGCGACTTGGACTATGTGCCCAATAAGTCCCGGGAAATGCCGGTGCGGGTGGTCCTGTCCAACTCCTTCGGCTTCGGCGGCACCAATGCCGTCATAGCCCTCAAGGAGTTCGTAGCCTAGCCGGCTCCCGCCTCCAGGCCGGAAAATGCCCCGGCGGCCGCCCGGATGGTGGCCTCGATATCCTCTTGGCTGTGGGCCAGGGAGAGGAACAGGGCCTCGAACTGGGACGGTGGCAGGTAGACCCCTCCCTCCAGCATGCCCCGGAAGAAGCGCCGGTAGCGGCCGGTGTCCGCGGCCCGGGCCCCCTCAAAGCTGGTGACCGCATCCCCCAGGAAAAAGGCGGTGAGCATGGAGCCGGCCCGGTTCAGGGACATCGGAATTCCCTCTCTTTGGGCCGCGTCTTTCAGCCCCCGGGCCAGGCGTTCCGCCCCGGCCTCCAGTTTCCCATAGACACCCCGGCGGGAGAGTGCCTTCAGGGTTTCGATGCCCGCGGTCATGGCCAAGGGGTTTCCCGACAGGGTTCCCGCCTGATAGACCGGGCCCGAGGGCGCCATCATCTCCATTACCTCCCCCCTTCCCCCGTAGGCACCTACGGGCAGGCCGCCGCCGATGATTTTCCCCAGGCAGGTGAGGTCGGGGGCGATGCCATAGTGGCCCTGAGCGCCCTCTTTGGCCAGACGGAACCCGGTGATGACCTCATCGAAAATGAGCAGGCTGCCGAAGTCCCCAGTCAGGCGCCGGAGTCCCTGGAGGAATCCGGGCCCCGGGGGCACCACGCCCATGTTGGCGGCCACCGGCTCTACGATGACGGCGGCGATGTCCCGGGGATAGGCTGCGAACAGACGCTCCACGGCCGGGAGGTCATTATAGGGGGCCACCAGGGTAAGCTGGGCGAAGGCCTGGGGGACCCCGGGGCTGGAGGGGATGCTCAAGGTAGCCAGCCCCGATCCCCCCTGGACCAGGAGGCCATCGGCGTGGCCGTGATAGCCACCGGCAAACTTGACCACCCGCTCCCTTCCGGTGAAGGCCCGAGCCAGCCTGAGGGCCGACATGGTGGCCTCGGTGCCCGAGTTAACAAACCTGATAAGCTCTATCGAGGGCAGGGCCGAGGTGATGAGCCGGGCCAGTGTGGTTTCCAACTCGGTGGGGGCACCGAAGCTGATGCCCCGGGCTGCGACGGCCCGGAGAGACGCCACCACCCTGGGGTGGGCGTGGCCCAGGATGAGCGGTCCCCAGGAGAGCACGTAGTCCAGATACTCGTTGCCGTCGGCATCAAAGATCCGCGAGCCCCGGCCTCTCTCCATGAACAGGGGCTCCCCGCCCATGGCCCCGAAGGCGCGCACCGGGCTGTCCACGCCGCCGGGGAGATATTTCAGGGCCTCCTCGAAAAGCTCCCGGGAGCGCTTAAATTTCATTTTTTTGCTCTTCTATGAGTTTCTCCACCCTGGCCTTTATCGTGTCCCTGACCTCCCGGAACCTCTCTATGGGCCGGCCCATCGTGTCCTCTATGTCCCAGTCTTCATGGATTGGGGCCGGGCATCCCTCGACTCCACAGTCCATGGATTATGATGCGAAAGGCCTCTTCCACCGTGTCCTGGGCGATGGGTTTGGGGCATTGCCCGCCGATATCGATACCCAACTCCGCCATGGCCTGGACGGCCCCGGAGCTGACCCTGGGGGCGGGCTCGGTGCCGGCGGAGATGGCCCGGTAGCCGGCGAGGGCTTGGTGGTTGAACAGGGCCTCGGCCATTTGGCTGCGGCTGGAATTGTCCATGCAGATAAAAAGGATCTCCTTCACTGCCCTATACCATCCGGCCCCTCTGGGTCAGGAACTGGCTCAGAGCGAGGCGGAGGACGGCCCCCCGGCTCCATCGCTGGCCGAACTGGGAGGTGAGCTCCCCGGCCAGCTGAGCTATGGCTTCGAGCTTGTCCCCCTCCAGGTATATGGTAACCTTTTTTAGGGATTCCTGGGCCACAGCCCCGTCCTTTCAGCCCGTGAGCCAGCGGGCCACGTCCTTGGCGTGATATGTAATGATGATGTCGGCTCCGGCCCTCCGGATTCCGGTGAGCACCTCCGTGACCGTCCGCTCCTCGTCGATCCAGCCATTCCGGGCGGCGGCCTTTATCAGGGAATATTCCCCGCTGACGTTATAGGCCGCCAGGGGATGGGTGAAACCGGCCCGCACGCGGCTGATGACATCCAGATAGGCCAGGGCTGGTTTCACCATGATCATATCGGCCCCCTCCAGGATATCCTGCTCCACCTCCCGGAGCGCCTCGCGGATGTTGGACGGGTCCATTTGGTAACCCCGGCGGTCGCCGAATTGGGGGGTGGAGGCTGCGGCCTCGCGGAAGGGGCCGAAGAAGGCGGAGGCATACTTGGCGGCATAGGCCATGATGGGGACCTGCCCGTATTCCGATCCGTCCAGCGCCTTCCGGATGGCGGCCACCTGCCCGTCCATCATGGCGGAGGGGGCCACCACATCGGCGCCGGCCCGGGCGTGGGTGAGGGCGGTTTGGGCCAGAAGTCCCAGGGTTTGATCGTTGTCCACTTCACCGTTCACCACCAGGCCGCAGTGTCCGTGGCTGGTATATTCGCAGAGGCAGACGTCGGTGATTACCAGCAGCTCGGGCGCGGCCTTTTTGACGGTCCGTATGGCCTCTTGGACTATGCCCTTGGGGTCATAGGCCTCGGAGCCCGTTTCATCCTTGTGGTCTCCCAGGCCGAAGAGGAGGACGGCGGGGATGCCCAGGGACCAGACCTCCTCCACCTCCCGCGCCAGGGCTTCCAGGGGGAAGCGAAAAGTTCCCGGCATGGCCTCGATCTCCTCGGGCTTCCCCCGTCCGTGGACCACAAACAGGGGGTAGACGAGGCCCTTCGCCGACAGCCTGGTCTCCTGGACCAAGTTTCGCATGGTCTGTGTCCGCCGCAGCCGCCTTGGCCTGGACTGGGGAAACTCGGCCATCAGGACCCCTCCTTCTCATACCACTCGCTCATTGCCGCCACCAGACCGGGTATGGTATGCTCCCGGGCGACGATATCCACCCTCAGGCCCATCTCCTGGGCGGTGTCGGCGGTGACCGGCCCGATACAGGCGACCACCTTTCCCGCCAGGGCTTTTCCGTCCCGCCCCAGGAGATCCATCAGGCCGCGCACTGTGGATGAGCTGGTAAAGGTGACCGCCTGGGCGGCCTCTAGAAGCTCCGGGGCCCGCTCCAGGCTCTCCGGGGCCGGGACCGTTTCGTAAGCCACCACCTCCTCCACCCGGGCCCCCAATCCCAACAGCCCCTGGGCCAGCTCCTCCCCGGCGATATCGGCCCGGGGCAGCAGAAAGCGCCGGCCCTTTATTTCCTCCCCCCTCAGGCCTTCAAGGATACCCAGGGAGGTAAACTCCTTTGGTACCAGGTCAATGACCAGGCTCCGCCCCTCCAGCTCCCCGGCGGTGGCCGGGCCGATAGCGCATATTTTGGCCCCGCCCAGGGCGCGGGCGTCCCGCCCGGTTTGCTTGAGGCGCTCAAAGAAGGCTTCCACGGCGTTGGTGCTGGTGAATACCAGCCAATCAAAGTCGCCCAGCCGGCCCAGGGCCCCGTCCAGGGCCCTGGGGTCGGATGCGGGCTTGATCTCGATGGTGGGCAGCTCTACGGGCTCGGCCCCCTCCCGGGCCAGGAGCCGGGACAGGTGGCCGGCCTGGGTCCGCGAGCGGGTCACCAGGACCTTTTTCCCGGATAGGGGCCGGTTATCGAACCAGCGCAGCCCCTCCCGGAGACCGGCGACTTCCCCGATGATGGTCACCGCCGGGGGGCCGAATCCGGCATCCTTGGCCCTGCCGGCGATATCCTGCAGGGTTCCCGTCAGGGTTTTCTGGCGGGGGCCGGTCCCCCGGTGGACCAGGGCCACCGGGGTGGCGGCGGAGCGGCCGTGCTCGATGAGTTTGCGGGCGATGGCAGCCAGGTTCTCCATCCCCATGAGAAAAATGAGGGTATCCACGGCGGTGGCCAGCCGGTCCCAGGCGATGCGGGAGTCCTCCCGGGTGGGGTCCTCGTGGCCGGTGACCACGGCAAAGGATGAGGCCAGCCTCCGATGGGTGACCGGGATACCGGAATAGGCGGGCACGGCGATGGCCGAGGTGATGCCGGGCACCACCTCGAAGGGCACCCCCGACCGGACCAGCGCCTCGGCTTCCTCCCCTCCTCGCCCCAGCACGAATGGATCTCCCCCCTTGAGGCGCACCACCACCTTCCCCTCCAGGGCCTTCCTCACCAGCAGGTTGTTGATCTCCTCCTGGTCCAGGACCCAGTCCCGAGCCCTTTTTCCCCCCAGAATGAGCTCGGCCCCCGGCCGGGCATGGGCGAGGAGGGCCTGGTCGATAAGGTGGTCGTAGAGGACGACCTCGGCCTCTTCCAGGCAGCGGCGGCCCTTCAGGGTGAGGAGCTCGGGGTCGCCGGGGCCGGCTCCCACCAGGTACACCTTTCCCGGCCGGGTCATGGCGACGCCTCGGACAGGATGGCTGCGGCCCCCCGCTCCAGCAGCCGTTGGGCCAGCTCCCACCCAGTTTTTTCCGGCTCCGCTGTCTCACCGTCCATTTCGTCCCGCAGGAGGTCCTCTCCCCGGGGACTGGCGACCATGCCCTGGAGCCTCAGCCTGGACCCCAGGACCCGGCCAAAGGCGCCGATGGGCGTCTGGCAGCCCCCTCCCAGGCGGCCCAGGAAGGCGCGCTCCGAGGTCGTCGCCTGCCGCGTGGGCTCGTGGTCCAGGGGGGAAATCATTTCACCGACGGCTGCATCATCCACTCTTATCTGTATGGCCAGGGCCCCCTGCCCCGCCGGGGACAGGCAGATTTCCGGGGGCAGATATTCCGTGATCCGGTCTTTCCAGCCCATCCGGATGAGGCCGGCGGCAGCCAGCACGGCGGCCTCCATCTCACCCTCCGTTACCTTCCGCAGACGGGTACCGATGTTGCCCCTGAGGTCAACGATGTCGATGTCGGGCCGGTGGGCGCGGACCTGGGCCGCCCGCCGGGGGCTGGAGGTGCCCAGCCGGGCACCGGAGGGGAGCTGGGATAGGGCCTCCCCCCCCCGGGAGACGATGACATCGCGGGCGTCCTCCCTGGGGCACACCGCACCGATGGTTGTTCCGGGGGTGGTCTGGGTGGGGACGTCTTTCAGGCTGTGCACGGCCAGGTCTATCTCTCCCCGGAGCAGTGCCGTTTCCAGCTCCTTGATGAATATGCCCTTGCCCCTCAGGTGGGGAAGGGGGATGTGGGTCAGTTCATCGCCCCGGGTCGTTATTTCCCGTAGCGTGAACATCCGGCCGGGGTGGGCTTGCTCCAAGTCCCGGATCACCGCCCGGCTTTGAGCTAGGGCAAGGGGACTGCCCCGGGAGCCGACAATGAACGCCATGCCCATCCCCTTAGGCCTCTTCCTCGAGGCCGAAAAGCCGGCGCACGGTCTCCAGGTCATGGTCCCCTTTTTCATCCCCTTTGAGATGGACTATGGGTTGGTGGAGGATCTTGTTGATGATGGCCTGGGTGAGGGACCCGATCTGGGCCTGCTCCTCCTCAGAGAGCCCGGACATTTTCTTCAGGGACTTGGCCGTCTCCGCCTGGCGGATGGCCTCGGCCCGGTTCCGCAGGGCGGCGATGGTGGGAATGGCATCCAGGGTACCCCACCATGCCATGAACTTGGCCACCTGGCGCTCGATGATGGCCTCCACCTTGTCGATTTCTTTGAGGCGCTTCTTAAGGCCGTCATCGGACACGGTGGTGAGGTCGTCGATATCGTGGAGGGTGACGTTTTTGACCTTACCCGCCCTGGGGTCGATGTTGCGGGGCACCCCGATGTCGACCATATAGAGGGGTCGGCCCTGCCTTTTTCGCATGGCCTGGACTACCTGCTGGCTGGCAAGGACATAATTGGGTGCCGTGGTGGCGGCGAGCACGATGTCGCTGGTCGCCAGGGCCTCGTCCAGGTCCTCGAAGCGGCAGGGGCTGATGTCCAGCCGGGTGCTCATGTTCACCGCGCTTTCATAGGTTCGGTTGGCCACCACCACCCGGGTGGCGTTGCTGTCCAAGAGGGTTTCGACCGCCCGGTTGGCCATCCGGCCCGCCCCGACGACCAGTATGGCGGCCGGGTCCAGATTACCGTAGGTCCGGCGGGCCATGGCCACGGCGGCGGAGCTCACCGAGGCGGCATTTTGGCTGATCTCGGTGTCGTTGCGCGCCACGCGCCCCACTCGGACGGCGTGGTGGAACAGATTGGTCAGGGAGGGGTCCAGGTATCCGTTGACATCGGACCTGTCCCGGGCCCCCCGGACCTGTCCCAGGATCTGGTCCTCGCCCAGGATCATGGAGTCCAGGCCGCAGGCCACCCGGAAAAGGTGCCTGACCGCCGCCTCTCCCTGATAGGAATAGAGATAGGATGTGATTACAAAAGCGGGGAGTCCGCTGAGCCGGCTGAAAAAGCGGCCGATGGTCTCTTTGAGGGTATCTGTCCGCTCCGCCACGCAATATACCTCGGTGCGGTTGCAGGTGGAAAGGATAACGCCGTTATTTACATAATTATGAAGAAGGGGAAGGGCCTCGGTGACCTTGTCCCCGGAAAGGGCCAATCTTTCGCGCACCTCTACCGGCGCCGCCCAGTGATTTACTCCTACCACAACAACATTCATGCTATGGCTGTGCCTCCAGGGCAGCCGACAGCCGTTTCCTGGCCACGTCGGCCTTGCCCTGCCTCACCATTTCTAATAGCTCGGAGTCAAGGTGGTCCCGCCACGCCTGGGGGGAGGGGTGGCGCCCTCGCTTCGAGAGCTCGCGGCGCACCTGGGAGACCATGTCCAGGAGGGAGCCGTACTCCGGGCCGAAGTGCCCCTCCATTTCCTCCCGGACTTTTCGTGACAGGGCCGGGCTCTTGCCCCCCGTGGAGATGGCTATCAACAGTTCACCCCGGCGCACCACCGATGGCACGATAAAGTCACACTCCCCGGGCTGATCCACCACATTGATCATGGTTCCCCTTATATGGGCCTCCTTGACCACGCTGTCGTTGACCCCGAAATCGTCGGTGGCGGCGATGGCAAGAAAAACCCCCTCCAAGTCCCCGGTCCGGAATTCCCTGAGTCGGGCCTCGATAGCTCCCCGTGCCCGCTTCTCCTCCAGTTCCGGGCAGAGCCGGGGACTGATGACCGTCACCCTGCCCCCACAGTCCAGCAGGCTGGACGCCTTCCTCTCAGCCACCTGACCCCCCCCTATCACCAGGCATCTCCTGCCGGCGATGTTTAAGGAAATGGGGTAATAGGCCCCTGGGGTTTCACTCAAAATACCTGATCCTTTTTTTCTTATATTCCCTGGTGCTGAAGAGCAGGGTGTAATGTGGGGTGCCACTTGTCCGGCTCAGGTCTCCGGCCAGGGTTTGGCACTCCCCCCGGTTGGAGGCATGGACCATGGTGAACAGGTTATAGGGCCACTCGGCGCTGGTGGGGCGCTCATAGCAATGGGTTACCGCGGGCGACGAAGCCATGAAAAGGCCTACCTCCTCTATCCTTTCCTGCGAGACCTCCCAGCAGATCATGGCGTTGGCCCGAAAGCCCAGCTTCCGGTGCCCCAGCAGGGCGGCATATCTTCGCATGATGCCCCGCTCCAGGAACCCCTTGGCCAGCCCCAGAAGCTCCTCCGGGGGCATCCCCGCCCTCTGCGCTATGGGCTCGAAGGGACGGAGGGTCAAGGGGAGGTCCACCTCCAGCCCCCGGCCGGCGGCCCCTTCCCGGGGGGTTAGCTCAATGCCCGCAATGGTGTTCGCTCCGTCGCCGGGGGGTCTGGCATGGGTGCTGGGGGCACCGGCGCGGGTGGAGATTCGGCCCTTCTCGCCCAGGTGAAATTGCACACCTATCTTGAATATCCTGAGGGCGGGAAGCGAGAGCACCGCGTCCGCTCCCACCCCGGCCGCCAGGGCGTCGATCTCTCCCGGTAGGCCCGCCTGTGGGGGCAGGGCCAGGGTAAACCACAGGTTGAAGGCATGGTTCCGGGCATAATTGTGGCTTACTCCCGTGTGCCGGCTGATGGTCTCGGCGGCCCCGTCCAGATTATGGGGGGGCAGGCGCATGGCCACCAGGGTACTCTGGAATCCCAGGGCCCGGCCATCGAAGATGGGGCCTATCTCCCGGATAAGGCTCTCTTTTTTCAGGGCCTCGATCCGCCGGAGGACCTCCTCGGGGTGGGTTTCCAGTTCCCGTCCCAGTTCGGAAAAGGGCTCACGCGCCAGAGGAAAGCCCTTTTGCACCGCTTCTAGCAGCTTTCGGTCGAGGGAGTCCAAGGCTATCATGTATCCCCCCGGGTTTCCGGTGGCTGGTAGATGCAGTTGGGCTCGGCCTCCAGGTAATCCCCGGTGACGGCATAGGCCCGGGCCCGGGAACCCCCGCAGAGAAATCTGTACGTGCAGCGGCCGCACTTGCCCTTGAGCTTGTTCGGGTCGCGGAGGTCCCGAAACAGGGGGGAGTGGCGGTATATATCGGCCAGCGGCTTCTCCCGCACGTTGCCGGCCACCAGGGGCAGGAAGCCGCTGGGGTAGACCTCGCCGATGTGGGAGATAAAACAGCAGCCCTTGCCGTCATTCACCCCCTGGGCCGCCCGGCCTATCCCATCCGCCGGGGGTTGAGTGTCCGGGTGGTGGTCCCGGCCCATCTGGAGGGCCACACGGCGATAGTGTTCGGCGGCGGTGGTCTTGATATCGAAGGGGACCTGGGGGGCCAGGCGGTAGAGCCAGTGAAACACATCTTCGTGGTCCTGGGGTGACATCATGTCGTCCCGTTTGCCCCTTCCGGTGGGTACCAGGAAGAAGAGGTCCCAAAGGACGGCCTCGAACCTGGCCACCAGGCCCCTTAAGTCCTCCAGGTCCCCGATGTTGAACCGGCTGACCGTGGTGTTTATCTGGATGGGGACGGCGGCCTCCCGGGCAGCCTCGATGGCCCGGATGGTTCGCTGGAAGGAGCCCGGG
>PVBE010900851.1_pt1 | contig 11541 bp, 26 predicted proteins | sample 1631181 | NCBI WGS metagenome assembly PVBE01 (sample SAMN08397723, study PRJNA350692) | Marine metagenome, whole genome shotgun sequencing project. | isolation source: water | place: Pacific Ocean | collected 2012-04 | reverse complement strand
TTGGCAGAGCATTAGACTTCCAATCTAAAGGTTGCGGGTTCGAGGCCCGCTTTTCGCTCTAATATTTAAAATATGAGTAAATTAGAATATTTAATAGTGAAACATAATGGTAAAACAATAAAGTATATGATAAATACACAAGTTGCTCCTCATGTACAGGATGCAGCGGTTGAAAATATACTTAAGCATTACCCTCAAGATGTTGAACTCGATTTTGAATTAATATGTTAAAACAATGAAAGAAGCAATGTTAACTTTATTGTTCATAGTTATAATTATGGCAATAATATATATAATTTTTTATGGCAGGAAATAAATTTAACCCAATAGAATACGAAAGATTACAACCTAAAGAATATAAAATAGAATACACAGGTTTGTATGGTGACAAAACGACACTAACAGGAAATGCACGACAAGTTGTCATGCATATTTTACATCATCAATTATAAAATACGTTACAAATGGACGAAGAAAGTGATAATATAACAGAAGAAATAGAAGAATTATTTAGAGAATTAGAAAATGGATTACCAAAAGAAAGTGCTTGAGCACTATAATATAGAATTAACAGACGATACTTATAATAGTATGGCAGATTTATCTGTGTATAAAAATCTTACAGCAGATGGATATGAAATTTGGATGATAAACCACGAAGGTGGGCTAGATCATGAGCATGAAATTGATTGGGAACATGATGTTTATATGTATAACGAAACTATTCCAGACTATTTGTTTAGTCTTATGAAAGATAGGCAAGATGAGCAGTGGTTTATTGATGGCATAGATGAAATATTTGATGACTATCATTGGGTTGATGAATATGAAAAGCTTGCTGAAGAAGCTTACGAAAGAAAAATATTAAAATGAAAACAGATTTAGAAAGTTTAAAACAATTAATGGATATTAAAGAATTTGATTCTTTAAGAGGTAAAGCACTTGCTCATATTTCAGCTAAACAACACGGTGTTTATCAAGATTTGATAAGATGGAAAGATAAATCGCCAACATTTAGTTTAGAACAAGAGCAAATAGATAGTGTAGTAGCGGGTCAAACAAGAGAAGCTAATATGCTAGATTATATATATAACTTAATATTAAATGATAAATATGACTCCTGATCAATTTGAATTGTTATCGGAAATGATAGCAGATAAGGTATTTAAAAGAGTGCAAGAATATTTAGAAGAAAACTATAAAGATTATATTGCTTCAGTAGAACCATTAGGGCCAGAACAATATTTTCATAAAAACGTGGACGCGTTTGGAAATGTAAGTTTTGATCCTCCTCCTCAACCTACTAAAAAACAAATATTAGCAGGGCAAATGAAAGAGTTAGAATTTAAATGGAAAGAATTATTAAAAGAAGAAAAATACGAATTACTACAAGAATTAAAAGAAATATATGAAAAAATTAAAAAAGACTACGACAAACTTTAATGTAATGCTTGCCCATCCGTATGGTAAAAGAGAATTTAATAGAGATTCCTTTATACAACCAAAACTCGACGGAATAAGATGTTATATAACAAAAGATGGCGCATTTAGTCGTAATCATAAAGAATTTAAAACAGTTGAACATATTAAAAAAGATTTTGAACCGATTTTTAAGCAAAGTCCTAATCTAATATTAGATGGGGAATTATATAATCATCAGTTAAAAGATAATTTTAATAAAATAATTTCTTTAGTTAGAAAACAAAAACCTACTAAAACAGAAACAAAAGAAGCTGAAAGATATATACAATTTCATTGGTATGATTATTATAATCAAGATTTTAATTATCCTTTTGGAATTAGAAACGTAAATATATCTCAATCAATAGATAAACTATCTTCAAGACATATTGTTGAAGTGCCTACTCATGAAGTCTCTATATTAGAGTCTGCTAAACTATGGCATGAAGATTTCCTAAAACAAGGGTATGAAGGTAGTATAATAAGAACAAATGAAAAATATGAACAAAAACGAAGTTATAATTTACAAAAGTTCAAAGATTTCCAAGACGCAGAGGCGACGATCACGGGTTGGGTGGAAGGTCAGGGCAAAAGAACTGGCACAATCGGAAAATTTCTGGCACGAGACTCTCACGGTAATGAATTCGGAATGCCAGTAATGAATGATTATAAAATAATGGAAAAAATGTATGACATTGCTGATTGGTATATTGGCAAAGTTGCAACTTTTACTTATTTTCAAAGAACACCAGCCGGCTCCTATCGTCACCCATTATATAAATGTGTAAGAGATCATGAATAAAAAAGATATACATAAGTATTTGATAACCAAATATATGGGTGGTGGTGCTAATAATCCTCCAGCTAAAAATATTAAATATGAATTAGAAGACGGATATGAATTTGCATACACTACCGTTTTTGGTAAAAAAGGAATAACTATAAAAAAGAAAGATGGCAAAAACAACTAAAATACTTAGAGAAATAGGTGATGCACCTGTAAGAAGAATAAAGTTTAAAGGATATACTATTAGTGATATTCCTAAAGGCTTTGATAAAGACCAAGCTTTGTGGTTCAATAGGAACGGATTAACTTGGATAGAAAAAATTGATAACCCCTTTTGGGAAAATTTTTAAACATGAAAGCTATTAAGATATATAAACACATGATATCAAATAATATGTTTGGTATTGCCGAAAAAATAAAAGAATTTAGAAAAAATCCAAGACATGGTAATAAAAATAGGAAAACTAAAAATTGATTTTGAAAGCAGAGCCTCTAAACATAGGGGTTATCTATTTAATGAAATCATGGCATTAAGAGAAGAAATTGTCGATCTAGTATTAGCTGGTGAAGCAAGAAATAGGATTAATGTACACGAACTTAAACATAAAGCAAAATTAATCAAAAAATATAGTAGACGACTTAAATTATTACACACATGAAAAACTTTAACAGAAAGATATATGCGCTTAACAATGAATGGCTTAACAAATTAAGTGCTGAAGAATTAAATAATATACCTATAGAATACTATAAAATGGCTAATAAAATAGCTAATTCTTTTTCTAAAGAATATGCTGCAATTGGTGTTATGAATATAAATGATTTACACCAAGAAGGTTATTGGGCTTTAAACAAATCATGGAGAAGAATAGATTGGTCTTATATATCGAAACTAGAAACTCAATTAGATAAAGATAAAGCAATAAATAAATTTTTATCAATTAGCATTAAAGGTTTAATTAGTGATAATATAAAAATGAATGTAGATGGGTCAGGGCGGCCTATAAAAGGTATATGGAATAATGAAGATAAGAAAAGATATACCACAGGCTTTGGGTTTATTTCAGTGTTATTTCCTCATTGGTTTGATTCAGATGTTTTATCTATAATAGAAGATGAAGTATATGATTATGACTACGATAAACTAGGAGAATATTTAGAAGGCTGGTTAAAAAAATATGCACCAAATAATCATTTAATGATAAAAATGTTTTTTGGATTAGATGATATTTATTCTAAACCTAAAAGTATGCGCAGTATAGCACACTTTTTTGGTATGAAAGTAGAAACGGTAAGAAAACAAAAACAAAGACATTTAAACAAGCTTAAAACGAACGAGGATGCGCTTAATGAATTAGCTTTCTTTGTTGCTACTAACGGTATGAAATCACAGTCTAAAGTTTATGACTGGGCAGCAACAAATTTGAAAATTTATCAAGATTAGGGTCCCTTTTTCAAAAAATTGCACTATAATATTATATATGAATTTCAAAACAAAATATAAAAGTTGCTTATCAGCAACAAACGAACTTCAATACATTAGATCATCGGATAAACCACCTAATGTATATAAAGAAAATGCACCACGTGAAAAGAAAGCAAACTACACGATTAGTAATCGTATTGCTGTATCTAGTGGTAAATATTTACCTATTAATGCTGAGAGATTATCTGGGCAAGGGGTAGACTCAACAAAGAAAATATACAATTCTTTAGAATTAAATACTAATGATGCGTTTACCACATTTGGTAAAATTGATAATCATCAACAAAATAAAGTATTTAAAAAAGATGGTATAATTTATGATTTACTAAATTAAATTTAATTATATGAATATCCGAGAAAAACTAAGTAAAATCCAAGGAGAATTTAAAGCTAAAAAATCTAGATATAATTCTTTTGGTAAATATAATTTTCGTTCAGCGGAAGATATATTAGAAGCATTGAAACCAATGAATGAAAAATATAACGTACACTTTACAGTTAAAGAGAATCTAACTTTAGGTAATGAATTCCCTATGATTCATTCAACAGCAAGTATTGTTGATAATGAATCTGGTGACGAATTACTAGCTAGTGCTATTGTAGGAGTAGATTTAAATGCTAAAGGACAACAAATGCCTCAAAGATTTGGTGCGGCATCGTCTTATGGTAAGAAATATGCATTAGGTAATCTACTACTAATAGATGACACTGCTGATGCAGACGCGACAAACACTCATGACAAAACTAATATAGTTAGTTCTAGAGACTTTAAAAAAGTAGATAAACCAATTATTAATAAGAATAATTTAGATCAAGCAAAAAAGTTTTTATCTAATGGAGGATTAATGAAAACATTAGAAGATAAATATACAATAACCTCTGATGCTCGAGCAGAACTTATTAATGAATAAAGATACTATAATTGAAAAGTTAAGGGATGATGAAAACTATTATGGTGAATTTGGTAAACAATTTCTATCTAATAGTGATATAAAATCATTAATTGAAAATCCTTTAAACTTTAAAAAACCCTCCCCACCAAACCCAGCTTTTGTTGTGGGAGGATACTTCCATACTTGTATTTTAGAACCAGATAAACTTGAAAAGTTTAAAATAGTTAAATCTAAGACTAGAAATACAAAAGAATATAAAGAAATAGCTGGAGAAGATATATGCTTACTTCAACATGAGGTAGATCAAATCGAATTAATGCGCGAAAAGGTTTTAGAAAACGATCTATTTAAAGATATGATATTAGATGGGGCTGTAGAATATGAAAAGCCGGGATTAGTTGAATTAGAGGATATGACTTGGAAAGGCAAGGCTGATATAGTCAATCATAGCCAACAACTAGTTATAGATCTTAAAACTACAAGTAATATCAATAGCTTTGCCAGTTCGGCATATAAGTTCAATTATGATAGTCAAGCATATATCTATTCACAAATGTTTAATATGGATTTAATATTCATAGTTATAGATAAAAAAACTCATCAATTAGGTTTATTTGATTGTAGCGATAAATTTTTGCAGTCTGGAAAGAACAAGGTTGCATTGGCAGTACAAGCATATAATGACTTTTTTGTGAATGGCGACGGAGATTTCAGCCAATACTATATCTCCAAAACACTTTAATTAATTTAAATTTTTATTATGGCAAGAATTAGAACAAAAACTTGTGATGTTACAGGAGTAACTACTAGCACAGGAAACTTCTATGCAAACCAATCTCATGTAAAAGCTGTAGATAATCTGCGTAGAGTAACTGGAGCTAACAAAGCGCAAATGCGCAGAATGTTTAATACTATAAACTCTTACTAATGGCAAGTATTATAGCGGGTTCTATTAACTTAGACAAAATCGATAAAGCTAAAATCTTTGAAGGTAAGAAGGGTAAATATTATCCAGTTACAGTTGTATTAAATAATGAACTTGGTCAATATGGTGATTCAGGTTATATTCAAACTGAACAAACTAAAGAAGAACGCGATGCAAAACAACCTAAAACTTTCTTAGGAAATGTTAAAGTTGTTTGGACTGATGGGGAAAACGTATCAGTTGCAGCAAGAGAAAATGTAGCAGAGACACCAACAGTATCACCAACAGAACCAGATTTACCATTTTAATATGAACACAACAGAGATTAACGGGTTTTTAATTGATAAATTTAATCAGTATAATCTTGAAGTAGGGAAAAAAGAGGGTGTATGCCCTCTTTGCTCTGCTGATAGAAAACCAGCCAATCAAAAAGCTAAATGTGCTATGTATGATTGGGAACGTGGTCTCGGTACTTGTATGAATTGTGATGAAGTATTTCAATTACATACATTTAAAAGAAAAGGTAATCAAAATAAAGATTATATAAAGCCTGAGTGGAAGAATAATATATTATTAAGTGACAAAGCAGTTAAATGGTTTGAAAAACGTGGTATCTCACAAAAAACTTTAGTTAAAGCACAAATAACAGAAGGCCAAGAATGGATGCCTCAAACCAGCAAAATAGAAAATACAATCCAATTCAATTATTTTATAAATAACGAATTAATTAACATAAAATATAGAGATGGGAGAAAAAATTTTAAACTGGTTAAAGGAGCAGAAAAAGTATTCTATAATCTTGATAGTACCGTGGGGCACGATTATGTTGTTATTGTGGAAGGGGAAATGGATGCTTTATCTTTCATGGAAGCTAAGGTGGACTCTGTGGTCAGTGTACCAAACGGAGCTACTCTTAACAGGCTTAATCTTGATTACTTCGATAATTGCATTGAGTACTTCGAAGATAAGTCCAAAATCATTATCGGAGTTGATGGAGATGAGGCAGGACAAAATTTGCAGCAAGAGCTTATCAGGCGTTTCGGAGCGGAAGTATGCTACACACTTAACTTTAATAATCATAAAGATGCTAACGAATATATGTTGGGCTACGGCCCTAGCATGCTTAAGCGTCTTGTTGATCAAGCTGAGCCTGTTCCTCTTGAAAATGTAATAACTTTAAAAGACATAGATGATGAACTTCAGGAATTTATTCAAGAAGGTTTTAAACCGGGTTATCAAGTCGGCCTTGATAACTTTGATAGCATATTCTCTACTTACACAGGGCAATTCATCACCGTTACAGGCGTTCCTAGCAGTGGGAAGTCTGATTTTGTTGATAGAATGGTGGTGGGATACAACTTAAAATATGGCTGGAAAACAGCATTTGCTTCACCAGAGAATAAGCCAACGTTTTTGCATGCTCATAAGCTAATGAGAAAGATTGGTAATTGGATGCCATCAAAAGTAGATATTAATACTGAAAAATGGAATGATGTAACAAATATTGTTAATGATAATTTTTATTTTATTGAAAATGAGCGATATGATTTAGATTCGGTTTTAAATAAAGGAGCAGAGCTAGTTAAAAGAAAAGGTATTAAATGCTTAGTTATTGATCCCTACAATAAAGTTAAAATGAAGGGAGCAGAAAAAATGAGCATTCCTGACGCAACAATGGAGTACTTAACAAGAATAGAAGCTTTTGCTAAGAAACATGATGTACTTGTGATAGTTGTAGCACATCCTACTAAGATGTATAAGAAAGAAGATGGTACACTAGATGAGCCCAATATGTATAATATAAAAGGTGGGGGAGAGTGGTATGATGCGTCGTATCATGGGTTGTTGGTACATAGAGATTATACTAAAGGAACAGTAAAGGTTAAAGTGCTTAAAGTTAAATTCCAAAATTTAGGCGAAAACCAAGCAGAAGCCCATTTTAAATGGGACAAAATAAGCGGTAATTATTTACCATTGCAAGATATAACACAAGAGGTAATGCCTTGGGAAGCATAATATGAAATCATTATATACTAAAAAAAAGAAAGGCTATAGAGGTCTGGGCACTACAGATTGGTCCCCAGAAGAGGATTACCATAAATGGAATTCATATTGCGTAGATAACAATATAAGAATATCATTAAAACCCACTACTCAAGGCTTATATCCTGAAGAGTGGCGGATATCAATTTGTTTAGGGCCTTATAAAAGAGGAGAAAAACCTTATCTATCACCTAACGTCTATACAATAGATAATGTTTTCCAGGAAATGGAAAGAATGAAAAAATATTATTACGATAAAAGAAAAAATAATGATTAATATAGAAGAGGAATACCTAGGGTTAATGTCGGGTATACTATATGGGGGTGTGAAGAGAGACGATAGAACAGGAACCGGCACAAAATCAGTATTTGGGAGAATGATAAGGCACGACATGGCCCTTGGATTCCCTCTTTTAACAACAAAAAAAATATATTTTAACCATGCGATTACGGAACTTATTTGGATACTTAATGGTAGGACCGACCTTAGCTATTTGCATAAGCACGGGGTTAGGTATTGGGATGCAGATTATAAACGCTCTGGTCGAACCGATGATAATTTGGGTCCTGTGTACGGGCATCAGTGGAGGCACTCTTGTAGTGTTGATCAATTGGATGTCTTACTTAGAACTATCCAGAAAGAACCAACATCACGTAGATTATTGGTTAATGCTTGGAATCCGAGTGAGTTGCATAATATGGTACTTCCTCCTTGCCATTACGGCTTTCAAATATATATCAGAGGGGATAAAATGGATTTAATGTGGCAGCAAAGATCTGCAGATATATTTTTAGGTTTACCATATGATATTGCAATGTATGGTTTACTTTTAGAAATGCTAGCTAAAGGATTTAAATTAAAAGCAGGACAATTAATTGGTAATTTAGGTGATTGTCATTTATATAATAATCATATGGCCCAAGCAGAATTACAGCTATCTCGATCATTAAAAGAATTACCTGTTGTTGTATTAAATAAGGGAATTACATTAGAAAATAATAAAATAATAATACCAACACATGAAGATGTGAATATAAATAATTACAAACCACACCCAAATATAAAAGCTGAATTATCAGTGGGAACTTAAATTTAACAATTATGAGAAAAATAACATTAATACTATTTTTGATAGCATCCTTTGTGAATGCTCAATACAATTATGATTTTTATACATTAGAATATTCGGGCCAACATTTAAACTTAAAGCCAGATATTTATAATAATCGTGTTCAAGATGGAGTTATAATAGCTCAAAAAAAATATAACATATATGATACACCTCGATATGGAAGAATAACTGATTCATTTGAATCTATTTCTGATAATAATGCTATAATAGAATCTTCCTATAAAAGTGACTACAAGCCAAGAGTAAAATATAATTTCTTAGAAGAAAAAATTGGAGAAGCTATTGTCAGAGGAAAAGACGGTAAATATTATAAAGTAGATTTATATAAAAATTAAACAATGAGACCAACCCTAACAAGCGGTAAATATAAAATATACCATATACCCGGCAAAAAAATTGGATGCACCACTAATCTTAAAAAAAGAGTAGAGGAAGACCAAGGTTATAAATTTGGAGAATATGATGTTTTGTTTGAAACTGACGACATTAAAGAAGCTTCAAAAGCAGAAAGAACTCTGCAGCAAGACTTAGGTTACAAGGTGGATATTAAACCTTATAAAGAACTATTTAAATCAAAATATATGCGAACACATTCCTCCTCGGAGGCAACCACAACATTTAAAACATCTATTAGAGATCTAGACGCAACTTATTTGGCTGATCTTGTTATTGAAACAACTAGAGGTGCTTTTACATTAGACGCTCAGGATAAAATAGATTGGATATTAGATAATGTGCATACTAGCCAATACGGACCATCTACATGTTATATTTATAACAAAGCTATGGCGGAAGCTGGGCCGTTCCAAAAATATGTTAGTTCAACAGATGACACTCCTGTGTTTGATAAAATACGTGATTGGGCTCATAAAAGAGACTTAATAAATAAAGGAGATGCTAAAACCCAATTAATAAAATTATATGAAGAAGTTGGAGAGCTATCAGAAGCTGTACTTAAGAATAACAAAACTGATATTGTTGATGCTGTTGGCGACATCATTGTTGTTCTCACTAATTTCGCAGAGCTCAATGGAGTTAGCATTGAGGATTGTATTCAATCTGCTTATAATGAAATATCTAGTAGAACTGGAAAAATGATTAACGGAACATTTGTAAAAGATGAATAAACTTAGAGACCCAATTATAAAAAAAGTTGTAGATAAATTTGTAGAAAGAAGCAGCACAGGTTACAAAAAATATGGTGTTACACTCCATGATGATGAACCTAACCTCCATAAATGGTTAAATCACATTCAAGAAGAGTTAATGGATGCAATCAATTATATTGAAAAATTAAAAATGGAAACCACAGATGCTTTAGAAGAAAAAATTTATAAAGATTATAAAGATGATGATGAGCGCTTAAGCATTCACTCTAATCCAGAGATGTGGACACAAGATCACTCATGAGACGCAAGTATAAAAAAAGAGGTCCTGTACAGTCAAAAAAAATAGTTTGTGATAAAATAACATTTGCATCAGGACTAGAGAAATATACTTATTTAGCTTTAAAAGAAAATAAATTATTTGAAGGATATGAAAATGAAGTTTTCCATTTGGTCGAAAGTTTTAATTTTAGAAATGTTTCTTTTGAGAAACAAGCGAATGGGAAAGGTGAATATATTAACCGAGGGGAAAAGAAAATCTTGGGCATTAAATATACACCTGACTTTGTTGGAAAAGATTATATAATAGAGTGTAAAGGAAGGGCTAATGAGTCCTTTCCTATAAGATGGAAATTATTTAAATTATGGCTCACAAACAACAAGATTGGAAAGACGCTTTACAAGCCGCAAAACCAAAAGGAAGTAGATCAGACGATGATACTGATCAAAGAAAGCAGAAAAAAGAAGCAAGAATAATGTATGCTAAAAGATTACTAGAAAAAGATATTAAAAAATTAATTAACAATAAGATTATAAAATATAAAGAAATTGTCGGAATCCATAGAAAACACGGAATTTACGTTGCCTGAACATAACAGAGAAAGAATTTCTCATCATATGAGAATGTTAAAATATTATTTAAATGAACAACAAAATGACTGGGTGGGAACTTAGTATCTCACTATATCCGGGAGTTTTAATAGGAATAAGAAGTTATCCCGAGAAAGAGTTTGTAGAGCATGTTCTTTATGTACCTTTTGTTGAATTATGTTTAACCGTTTATTATAAATAAAAATGGAACAAGAGGAAAAAATTAAAGAATATGTTTTAAAGAATTATAAAAGAACATTTACTAAAAAAACCATTACTAGAGATAGTAAAGGACAAATAGTAAGGAGAAGTTATTTAGATTTAGAACCAATTATTACTATAAAAGAAACACATATAGAGGTGCAAAATCATAAAGACGGAAGCCCTATTATATTAAATAAAAATATATTAAATGAAAGAATCTAAACTAATGGAGATGTCCAATAAGATTGAATCTATTGGGTCAGCTTTAAATAGAATTATCCAAGAATTGACTAATCTAAAAGATTTATCAATAGGAACTATGGAGCTAATGAAATGCTTACCAGATTATGATAAAGCATTGAAGAAATTAAAAAAGGACCTAACTACCAAAAAGGAAAAAGAAGAGTCCACAAAACAAGATGAACAATAAAATAGTATGGGATTATTTGATGAGAGGATACCATATAAACCCTTCGAGTATCCAGACTACTACACAGAAGGGTGGCTCAAACAGGCCCAAGCTTTTTGGCTTCATACGGAGATACCAATGTCAGGTGATGTCAAAGATTGGAATGAAAAACTTACCGAAGGAGAGAAGAACTTGGTTGGAAATATACTTTTGGGATTTGCACA
>PVBE012148596.1_pt1 | contig 11543 bp, 3 predicted proteins | sample 1631181 | NCBI WGS metagenome assembly PVBE01 (sample SAMN08397723, study PRJNA350692) | Marine metagenome, whole genome shotgun sequencing project. | isolation source: water | place: Pacific Ocean | collected 2012-04 | reverse complement strand
TGACGTGTCAGTAATGACATTGACATACGTGTCGAACACGATACCCTGGCAAGTCTGGCACCGCTCGCAGGTGTGGTCAAACTCTCCCTCAAAGCCTTGTTCAAGATCGAGCTCGAAATCTAAAATGCACGGGACCACTGCTCCGTATTCGCCATCAAACGAGCTATCACACGAGGATGGCGCGTTCTGGACATTCAAAATCTTGGAAATGCAAGCCGCATGATCAGCATCTCCACGCAGATCACATCCCATGGGATCAAAGCAGTTAATGGCGACATACTCAAAGTCTTTCAGGAAGCTTCTGCATTCCGAGACGGTCAAGTCATCCGCAGTGGGGGAGACCTGCATCTTAGGATCTGTCTGCTGGTTCGGATTGTAGGGTCCACTGGCGCCAGGAATGTTCGTGTACGCAAAATTCTGGCTTACGCTGTTATCTGCAACACTAAAGCCTTGCAGCAGCTTTCTGGCATTCCTTGACACGAGGTAACTCTGCATGCGGCTAAATCCTCTGGACTGCTGGCGCTTGCTGCCTTGGAACAGCAATTTACCCTGGAAGCGCCATCTACCCTGAAGACGCCTTCTAGCAGGTCTCTCGGGGGTATTAATTTCGAAAGCACTGTCAAGGTCTAAGAGGTTGTCAATATCGAAGCCCGCGCATCCCAAGTCCGATAGATCGAAGTCCTCAACCTCGAAGCCCGCGCATCCCAAGTCCGATAAATCGAAGTCCTCAATGGACTCGAAGCCCTCGCATCCCAAGTCCGATGGGTCGAAGCCCTCGGGGTACTCGAAGCCCTCGCATCCTTCAGGGAAGTCGAAGCCCTCCGAGCCATGGTACTCATCCTCATCATCGTCATCCTCACTGAAGCACTCGTAAAACTTTTGCAGAATGTTGGCTTGGTCATACGATTCAGACTGTGTGAGAATATCAATGTAGAAGAAAGCGCACACATCCTCAATTGACGTTGCCGTCAAGGTGTTCACTTCCGATAAACATCCAGGGGTCGAACCAACATAGGCAAAAACATCATCGCAGGTCAAAGAGCTGTCGGCAGCAAGCAAGTCCGCGAAACCAGCGCACTCTTCAAGTGCGGGTGCAAATTGCTCTGCCGTGGTGTCGTTGTTGCACTGGCTGGGATCGAAGTCATGATCCTCGTCACCGTCACCAAGACACTGCGAAAGCACTTGGAAAGCCGCCGAGGCTTCTTCGGGCCACGTCTGTGATTGTTGAATGGCAATAGGGAAACAGGCGTCCCCAAGACCGTCAAGACCTTGGATAGCGGCCCCACACGAAGGTTGGGTGAGGTATCCTTCCAATTGCTCGCAATCGAAGGTCGTTCCCTCAATTTCGGTGCCTTCAAAGCAACTCATGTACACGCTGCTGAATAGGCTTTCCAAACTATCCGCGGCGTAGCACTCCTCGCCCTGAGGGAAGTCGAAGCCCTCGCATCCAGGGAAGTCAAAGCCCTCGCATCCGGGGAAGTCAAAGCCCTCGCATCCAGGGAACCCAGGAGGCATGTAGGGGTCTGGGCCTGAGGGGTAGTATGGCACGTACTCATCCTCCTGCACAAACATGGTAGAGTCCACCTCAATCTTCACGGGCTCAACGCATCCCATCATCAACGTGAGGATATTGAGTTTAGTTTGAGTTTGTGAATCACTGTCAACCAAAGAGGTGACAGACTTGATTGCGCACGTGTAGGTGGTCCGGTTTGAAGCCATAAGGGTTTCCAGACGCTCCAATGCCCAGTGGCAACCTTGCATATCCGCGTCAAAATATTGTCCCGAGGCTGTATAAGAATCAAGTGGCTGCGTAGAATTGATTTCTGCGCAGGAATAGGGGAGGGAGGTCCTCTGTGGGTCACAATAGTTCATCACTTCCGTGAGGTTTTGCATGACGTACTCAGTGAAATCACAGGGTTCATCCTCGCTAGCACCCATGAACACACCAAACTTGCCATAGCAGGTGCTCGCCTCCTTCTCTGTGGGGTCACGGGGGCACATGCCAGTCTGCTGGCACACCTCGTTGACGTTGGTCTCCAGCAGAGTGAGGTTCGTCTCGGCGACCTTCACAATGGTTTTGCAGACCTGCGAGTACTCCAGTTGCACATTGTTCAAGTGCAGAGTTTCCTCGCTCCACTCACAAAGCTCGTTATCGATGCAAACGTTCTTATCCTCGGTGTGGCAATCGATGTGTTCCTCTTGGAAACAATCAGACATGAAAGAGCATTGGGGATTGGCAACGCCGCACTCGTCCACATCATAACCACAGCAAGGGTGGTCTGGCGAGCAGTAGTTCTCCCAATCGATTTCACACTTGCCAACGTACTCACACGCATATGCTATGACTGTATCCTCATCATAGTAAGTTGCACCAGTGCACGTGTCGTTCGCTTCTTGGCTTCCAGCATCGAAGTCATAGAGTTCCGTCTGGTTACGGCAGAAGTCGTACATATAACCGTGGTCCCATCCCGTGCTGATGTATTCCTTCTTTGGCCTGCATTGGTAGTGCGTCATGCAATTGTTTGCGGCATCGCACTCCTCGTCAGTTTCAAAGTAGTTAGGGAAAGCAGGTGATGTGGAATCTGCGTTGTCGCAACACTCCTGGCTGCTGCACATGTTGTCCCAGTACGGGTTGCAGATACCCTTCATCTCGCAATACTCCAACCCAGAGCATCCAACGTCAGAGCTGTACGCGTTGTAGCACTCAATCAGGGAGCACGATCCCATGTAATCATCCCACCAGCACTCTGTACTGGTTGAATAGGGGTCTGAGCCGCCTGTGCACGATTCAACATCCGTGTAGTTATTGCAGGAGCTGCTTTGCTTGAGGTTCTCGAACTGATTCCAATTTTTCACGGCGCAGTCATTCTTGTACATGCATGCATCGTAGGCGTTGCACGTGGCTTCGCCCTGCTCAGTGTAACCGCAGCAGTCTTGGCCATAGCCCATCATCTCCGGCGCCATGTTATCTTCAAAGACACACGAGTAGTAGTGGTCAGGCTCGCACGAGAAACCCTCGAACGAGCAATAATCCACACTGGCGCATTCCCCTTCAGTGTACTGCGATGCGCACACATCTTCCAATTCGTCATAGTCAATCGTGGCGTTCGACCTCTCGATCGCCAACATGCAAGAGCCAGTCACCATGCATCCGAAGGTGTCCTCGCATGCCGTTGCGTTCTCCACTGCCCGGCAGAGCATCTCATGAGCGGATTGCTGGTAGATTTCGTATTCCCCAAAGAGGCAAGTGGTCGATCCAAGGTTCCCTTGATTGCTGGCAGAGCTGTAGTAGAAGGGGTTTGCAAATGTGCACTTCTTGGAGTAGTAGATGAATTTGACCAGATAATACTCGCCGTTTTGGATTGCAAAGTACTCTGTGACAGCCGCACAATGCTCAGCCTCCGTACAGTTTCCATTGGCGCACTCGAAAGACATGGAAATATCTTCGGTGCCAATCCACCTGGAGAGCGCCTCCTCGCATTCTTGTGATTGGGATGCTGCGTACCTGAGTGCGCTGCACTCGTCGGTTCCGAAATCCACAAACGATCCACAGGAGTAGACAATCTCTCTCAAAGGGTCCGTGTACGAGTCATACGTGGGGCAGTGCTCATACGGATCTTCGTACTCCGGGTACGCGTAGTTGTATTCGTACTCCGGGTACGTGTATCGCCTCCCGGCTTCTGGAGGCGTCGAATACCTAGGGTTGTGTCCGCGGGGCGCCGCGACTGCGTGCGCGTCGACCACGACAGCTGCTTGCGCGTCAACAACGACGGCTACGTGCGCGTCGACGACGACGCTGTGTGCATCTGTCTTACAAGACCCCCAGAAAGGATTCAAACTCCCAGAAAAAGGCGGGGTATTTGAATCCTTTCAAAGGTCAAATACTTATTTAAAATGTGAACAGGGAAGGGAGTAAACTTGGGGACCAACATTTCCCAACATTCCCTAAAAGGCGATACACTCCCCTTCCCCAAGTGCAACTCACGCTCCTCCTTCACATGCTGGAACCTCAGGAGCACCCTCTATTAACTTCTGTGCACAGACATACACACAAAAGGGTAGGGGCTTGTCACCATGCAGATTGAAGCTAGCCATCTTTGCTGTAGTTGGATCTGCACTCAAGGAATAATGAACAATGGGCAACTTCGAAGGCTTCCTCAAAGTGGCCCTGGTTCCCTCGGCGTACAAATGCCGAAGGCCTGGAGGCAAATGCTTCACACCCCGAGCACAGGATCTCCACACCTTAACATACAAGCATATGGATTCCAAAAGCCCATCATGGTACTCGATCCATTTTTCTTCCTTGCCATAGGTCTGCACAAAGACACTCCAAGTCCCATCAACATCACCTTGCTTAAAGAGGAGATAATGGCAGGGATCAGAATGGAGTAAAGTGTCATCTTCTGCATCCACATTTCCAATCGTAGCCAGATGAACCGGCCACCTCGTCTTAGACCTTTCATGAGGGCGATTGTGAAACAACTCAGATCCAATAGTGTACTTGTGCCGCGATATAACAGATGGTAACAGCATAAAAGAGGGAAGGATGAAAATCACATCCTGAGCCCGTCCTCTTTTGTTCAGAAGCACGATGACCTTACGAAGGAGAGCACGTGCCTTATCAACAGGAAGGTATGGAGGATTCCCGATAATCCCTCCTTCAGGGATCACGTTATTGCGGTCATTCAGGAAAGCCAACACATCAGTACTGTAAGCAGTCGTCAGATGCATTTCGGCTGAAGCGAAAAGATCAAAGGATACCTTTCTGCCCAGAATGTCCTGCGCCTTGTCCAGCACAGATTGGGAGGTAGCCCACTGGTTACAAGGCTGATCGAGCAAAAGCTCCTCGTCTCTAAATTCGGAGACCCTGCAATGAGGGCAAACATAAGGTTCGGTTCCATCCAATTGCTCACCTTCGGGCAGGCAATCAAAATGAAAGGAACGACTGCAGTTATCACAACACACCAGACGCCCTCCTTCACCACAAGCAGCACAGGTGTCGTCATTCTCTAGTCGAGGCGTCCCCCGGTAGTGTGAAAGAAACGACCCATGCCGTATGGATCCGTTGGACAGCCGGTAAGTGTCATGAGAAGGCATTCCCGTTATCTTATACGGGCCTTCAGTAGGCGAGGCATACCTTTTACTTCTCCATTGGGAGGAACTAGCTTTGGCCAGCACGGTGTCGCCTACTCGGTACTTAGGTACTTCGAGAGGGGTACTTTGGTACTTCGACTTTGGTTTGGACTCAAACCTAAGCCTCTTCCTATGGTGATACGCTTTGGCGTTCTCAACCACAACATTGGTCCAGGCATCCCACTGTTCGGAGAGAGAAGAAGTGGCCTTGGCAGCTATTCGCTTACCATACACATACTCATTACTCGAGATATGTTCTAACCGCTCTCTAGGTTTGTTATTAATTGTCCGTTGCACCTCAGGGAGGGCTAATGGCCACTCACTAAGGGCTGCTAGAGCTTTTATGGAGTCACGAACTTGGCGTACAACTCGCTCAGCTAGACCCAATGTTTGGTGATGCTCAGGAGCCACCAGGTTGGGCTGTATATTGTGTCTTCGATAAAAGTCATCAAAGATGGACGGACCAATGAATTCGGAGTCCGCATAGAGGTGCCTCGGGTAGCCATGACGTCCCAAGATTCGATCAAGGGCAGCCACCTTTATTTCGGCAGTATCCCTCTTATGTAGTGGTTCTAGAGCGACGTAACCCGAAAGGCAGTCCGTTACGATCAAGACCTTGTCGTAATCCCTGGGATATTGTTTTGACTTTCTCTTCAGAGGCAGTCCTTCCAGGCAGTCTACTTGAACTTGTCCTTCGAATGGTCCTGTTCTGTAGAAGGGCAGAATATGAGGTTTGATAGTCCGAAGATGTGCTCCTCTATGCCTTTGGCAATGATCACAGTCCTTGACCACTATCTCAGCAGCTTCCTTTATCTTGGCCAACTCCACATGGGTCGACGAGAAGCCAGGAATACGACCGTTCAACAGCTCTTCATGAAAGACTTGAGCGGTTGAACTCGCACCATAGTGATGAAGTGCATGATGCCTCCGCAGCTTGTGCATCAACTCAGCTGATATCGATTGTGTTCGAAGAGAGCATATCTTCTTCCTTGGGGCCACACCATCTGCCATGTCCGAGCCGGATTCAGACAATGGACGAGCTAGGCGTTCATTCGCTATGTGAATAGCATGGCGGTGTGGGTGGCCTTCAGGATTGATGATATCGTCTTCGTTCATATCCATCAGAGCATCTGCATACATGCCTCTCAATTTGTCTCTCACAACAATAGTGAGCCACCGCTCATACTCTGCAACCGGGATTGCGTTGCCAGTGAGCTGAATGCGAGCTGCATCCTCAACATTCTTGGCCGTTGTCTTTAAGGCTGTATCTCCTATCTCGAGTCCCACCACGCTCTCTCTTTCGTCAATGTTCATCGATCGCCATACCTCACCATCCTTTACCCAATTAAGGCCGGGGTTTGTTTGGTCGGCTTGAGTCCTTCCCTCCCCCAAGCGTTCGCTATAGGTGTTGTTATGTGCCATTAGCGTATAGCTTTGTGCACGTTGGGCTTGAGCCGGTGGACGGTTGGATGCTTCAGCGGCCTTATTGAGAGCAATTTGCCACGGCCCACTATTAACTGGTGTGTGAGGTGGAAGGGCATCCTCAGCTTGTAGCGTGGGAATGTTATGTAGCAGTACTCGGCGTCGCTTTTGGGCTCCGCGACAAACCGTTTGGCAAGTACTCACAGGGCTAAGTTTGGTTTGAATTTTCTGAAATTCGCTCTTCAGGGTTGGATGGAAGGGCACTGTCTCAAAGACAAAGCGCTTGAGGTGCGGCCTTAGCTTGATTAGACTTGAGAAGCCTTCTCGGCTGTCTTTAAAGCCAAGAGGTTGTGAAGCTGCGGAGGACCAAGGTTGGCAAGGGCTACCAGCTGTGGTGAGGTCTGCAGCCTCTAAAGTTTGCTTGATGGCAGAATGCATTGTATGTGAGAAGGGCTTGAGAAGCTCGACTTTGTGGTCGCAGAGATGAGCCAATCTGAAAGGATCCGGGCTCAAGGGAACCTTGGCTTTCAGAAGGTCGTGGTGGATGCGTTCGATGATTGCCCTGTGCTGTGGGTTGCTTTCTACCGCTTGATAGTCAATCATGCGGAGATCAGGGTACATGTGATGGATACGTGCGATGGCACGCAGCATGGAAACTGAGCCTGCATACAGATCCACGATGTTCAGTGTCAGGCCGCTGGGGAGGCCATCGATCCGGCTGAGACCATCAGCCATGACGTTGATAGTGCCAGCGATGTGCTCGATCTGGAAGGGAGCGAACTCGGCGATAGCATCGAGCCATCGAACCTCTCGTGCAGATAGCTGGCTTGCTGATTTGGTAATATAGAAGCTTGCTGCTGAGGAATCAGTGAGGATCTTAAATGGCCTGCCCAGGACGTAGGTTTGCCAGTGCTTAAGAGCGCTGATGATCGAGAGCATCTCCTTTTTATATATGGGATATTTTTGCTCACTGTCTGTCCATTTGCGACTGAAGTATGATAAGGGGCGCCAGAGTTTCGAGGGATGACGCCGCTGTTCAAGGACTGCACCTTGACCGATCTCGGATGATGCATCGCAAGCGATGCGGAGCTCGGCAGTTGGCTCGTATGCATCCAAGCATGGGGCAGTGACCAGGGCAGTCTTGAGAGCCTTAAAGTCAGCCCGCATGGCGTCATTCCAGATGACCTTGGTGTGACCAGTTTTCCTGTTGGTGCACACCCAAGGGTAGAGTCTTGCGGCGATCGTACTGTAGTCCCTAATAAAAGGTCGGTAGTAATTGGTGAGACCAAGGAAAGATGCCATTTGCTTTTTGGTTGCGGGCATGGGCCACTGCTGAACACAACGGATGTGTTTTATCATGGGCTTGATGCGTTGGTGGCTAATGGTATGGCCGAGGAAATTCAATCGGTGGTATCCCCAAAAGCATTTGCTAGGCTTGAGCTTTACCTGGTTGGCTGTGCAGCGTTTTAGGAAGCCTTCGATGTCAAGCAAGTGTTGTTCCCAGGTGTCAGACCCGATTGCGACATCATCGATGTAGGTGTGGCAGCCCCTCAGACCTCTGAAGACTCGGTCCACGAGCTTCGAAAAGTAAGAAGGGCCATTACTAACCCCCATTGGCATCACCATCCACTTGTAAACGCCGAATGGCGTATTTACAGTGGTCAAATCCTGGGTTGCCTTGTCAACTATGGGGAGCTGGTAGAACCCGTCGAGCAGGTCCACGCCCGAAAAGATGGAGTGTTGAGCTAAGCGCTCGATTAGATCATCGATTCGGGGCAGTGGAAAATTGTAGCGCTCGCTGACGGAGTTCAAGTGCCTGTAGTCGAATACGCATCTGTAGCCAGAAATGGCACCAGCTTGGTCCCGCTTGTAAACGACGAGAAGCGGGCTCCCCCATGGTGACTCTGAGGGGGTCAGGAACCCGGTTTCGACGAGGTCGTCGAACATGTCCTTGGCGGCGTTGTATTTGTCATGAGATAACTTTGGGCCTTGTATGGAACGGGGCTCCGCGCCTGGCTTGAGGACGATCTTAAAGGACTCCCCTGGTACCCGCTCAGGGGGTGGGCTCGTGTGAGGCTTGAAGGGCTCCGGGTACTTTGCAAAGAGTGCCTGGAGTTCAGCCTTCATTTTGTCGGTCTTATGCAGTTCTTCGCTGCCGACGAACGGTTGCCGTAATAGCTTGGAGTCATCGGGCAAGGCCCTGACTTTGGGCTCAACAGGCTGTGTGAAGTTGGTGGCATTGCCGTGGGGCTCTGCTTGTGGTGGGCCCACCGGGAACATTGCTCCGAAGTGTGTCATAGAGTGGGTGCTCTGCAAGGCATGACATGTGAGGTCGAGTTTGTCATGATGGTCGTGTGGTAGCCTCTGCATGGGGCCACCAGCCTGATCTTTCATAGATATGTGGGCGATGCCCTGGGCGTTGAACCCGAGGGTGATGTTGTTTGCGTTCATCCACGGCAAGCCGAGGATGACGTCCACGCCCTGCAGGGGGGCGGCATGTAAGGTGATGGGCCGGGTGAAGGACTCGATGTCGTCGTCCGAGTTTTCACGAAGCAGTTGTATTGTGCAGGTGTATGGATATGTTTGTATTGGGGCTCCCACCCCCGGTTGAACAGTCACGCCTTTTTGTTGTCCGGCGGGCAGGGGCGCCGTTGCTGGGATTCCCAGCAGTTGTTTGAGCATGGGCTCGCTGATGAAATTGAGGTCAGCCAAGGTATCCAGGTACGCTGGGCAATCGACGGTCTGATCTCCCCCACCGATGGTGAGGGTTGCCTGCAAGCGGGCATATTTGTGACGAGGTTGTGCTTGGTTGTGCATGCGACACAGCAAGCTTACCGGGTCTGCCCGGGTTGGGTTCGGGTCCGTGGCGGACAGGGCTTGCGGGCCGGCCCGGCCTCTCGGGTATCCCCCAGTGGCTGGGACCGCCTGGCTGTCTGAAAATTTGCTGGCTCGGCCTCCTCCGGAAGGCTGCTCAATTGTTAAGATGTTGAGGAGAGCCTTTTCCTGGAGCCACGAGTGTGGGCTCTCTTCCGGGGGGGCCCCAGCCTTTCAAGATCCGAGAGGGACGAAGTTGGGGTTGTTTTCCTTTCCGTCCCCATAGGTGGTTTTACGAGCCTTCTTTTTCTGTTGGCGGTACTCGTTGCGTTTGTTGTAGAAGGCCTTTCGTCCTTCACACCACTGCGTGTATTTGTGGTGATAGGGGTCGCTGGAAGATTTGTGTTGATGAGGATGGCAGTCTAGGGCGTTGCACACAACGCAGACGCCGTGACGTTGAAAGGCGATACGGTCATCTGGGCTGGCGTTCCAGTTCAACGCTGCCTCCTTTTGTGCTTGGGTGACCTGCGGCCACCACTTGTGGTAGGAAACGTCCCGGGCTTGCGCATTCGGGAAGTCGATCCCGTCTTTCCAGCTTTTCCACACACCGTCGCCCCGAGGGCGCTTGGTGCGGGTATGCTGGAAAGACGGGATCTGGTTGCTGCGGCCGTTGTTGTTCTTAAGCATGGTGAAGAGCTTGGACGCCGTGGCCCTTAAGCTATCGTTGGAATTTGCGACCGTTTGGGCCAGGGTTGTGATCAAGGCGTTCATCTTAGTGCTCACGGGGCTTTCTGCCGTGGCAGCTTTGTCCGTCCGTGCTTCTCTCTCCATACGCATCAGTGTAGTGCGTACCTGTTCGACGGTTGATGTTGCGTTTTTGACGGTCACGTTGTGATCATCCTGAAACTCTATCTTGAGCGAGTCCGTGGGATAGCGGCTATAGGTAACCAACTTCCACTTGATTTCGTCCTCGCTGATCGGTTGTAAGCCGGGGATCTCGGAAGCCGCAACCTCCTCCTGGAGATCCCGTAGGCGTAATAGCCAGCCCCGTATGTCCTCATCGGCTCGCTGTCTTGCGCGCGAGGTGGAGTTAAACTCATTGCGAGCTTCTCTTCCGTGATCCAGTCCGAGGCGACGGCGGATTTCAAGGACGAATTGCTCGATGTCGTTGGTATCCTGGATGGGTAGCAGCAGCCGCTTCAGCCGCTCATCCAAGAACGTACGGAAGCACTGTGCTTCAAACGCAGCGGGGTCGTCGACGGCCGTCCCCGCGAGTTGCGCGTACGCTTTGACCGCGTCCACGTGCTCGCGCAAGGTTGACACGGCCCTCCGTTTGTCCTGAATGAGACTGGCTTCGGTCAGCTCCTTAGGCCTTTGGGCCTTGAGGAGCTGCAGGCGGACTTTGTCGTCCGGTTTGGCCGCGGCCGAGCTCACTTGCTGCTCATGCTCCTTTGGCTCCCAATACGGGAGCAAGAGGTTTTTTTCCAGAAGGGCCTCTCGCTCTTCGACTGCCAACCCGAACTTGGCGAGCCCGTGCTCAGAGTTCTGGGTCTCCATTTCGGTTGGCGTCAGCCGCTTGAAGATCGGCAAAGATTCCGATGCGGCCTCGCCTGGATCGTCCGCCACCTCGAGGGACACAGCGGCTGCATCCTCGTTGGCGGCCGGCAGGGGCGCCCTGTGAAGGACACCCTGCATTTCCGCGCCGAGCTGGATCGCGACGTCGCGCTTGACCGCTTCGAATGCCCTCGAGAGCATCTTTTCGAGCGGTTCAACCGCTAGAGGACAGACGTACGTGAGTACGCCCGTCTCTAGACGGATGACGCGCCTCTCCGTGGGCTTGGCAAGCTTTTTCGCCATTAGCTGCGTCTTCCTGTCCTTGTTAGGACTTCTGGCCATTGTCCTCGCGCGCAAGATCTTCCCTTTGTCGCAGCAGCGGCAAGGAGAATCGAGCTCGCGGCCGCGTCAATCACGCGACAGCGCGCTTCGGCACTAGCCACCTCGCGCGCAAGCCACCTCGCGCGCAAGATCTTCCCTTCGTCGCAGCAGCGGCAAGGAGAATCGAGCTCGCGGCCGCGTCAACCACGCGACAGCGCTTCGGCACAAGCCACCTCGCGCGCAAGCCACCTCGCGCGCAAGATCTTCCCTTTGCGACGACGTCGTCCGCGGACCTCGCC
>PVBE010535208.1_pt1 | contig 11544 bp, 5 predicted proteins | sample 1631181 | NCBI WGS metagenome assembly PVBE01 (sample SAMN08397723, study PRJNA350692) | Marine metagenome, whole genome shotgun sequencing project. | isolation source: water | place: Pacific Ocean | collected 2012-04 | reverse complement strand
TCCTTGATCTTGTTTCTACCTTTAATACATTGATAACTTGGGTCGACCCGTCCATTTCGACCCAAGTTATCAATGTCTCCTTGTCAACACGGTATAACTCGCCATTGGAAACAAGGATAAATATCACAACAATTTCACCTTCCTCAGCCGATGAAGACGACGATTTAACTGTGAGTTATACTGCGAGTGATGACGACCAAGAGCCGCTAACTGTAATGATTAGATGGTACCTTGATGGAGTTCTAGTTTCTGAGTTTAATGATGATTTAACAATTCCATCTATTGCAACTCGTGAAGGTGATGAATGGCGAGTTGAAGTTTCTGTGAACGACGGCGATGACATGGAAGCCCGCTCGTCACAAATAATCACGATAGGAGGAGTCGTACAGCCAAATAATCCCCCAGAGGTAACATCTGCAATAATTAGCCCAAATCAACCAACGACAGTCGATGACATACAATTGAGTTATACAACTCAAGATTTAGATAACGACCAAATTACCGATACGGAAATTGAATGGCGAGTTGATAATGTGCTTACGGCTCAGACAACGACCACAGTTTTGTCTTCAATAACACAAAAAGGTCAAGTTTGGCAAGCCAAAATACGCGTTAGTGATGGAATAGATTGGTCGGCATGGGCTGATGCAGAGGTATTGATAGGTAATACTCCGCCTGTTGCAAATGCAATTACAATATCGCCAACAGAAATTTACACAAACGATTCCGTTTTTGTGGCCTATGAGTATAGCGATGCAGATGACGATGAATCGAATAATCCATTGATTATATGGTCAAAGAATGGCATTGAACAACCACCACTTGACGGATTAAATCCATTGCCAGCAGAGTATACTTCTAAGGGCGATGTATGGACGGTATCGCTCAAAGCAAATGATGGGGAATCATTTAGTGAAATGGCTTTGCAATCGACATTTACCGTTCAAAATAGTTTACCAACAATTAGTATTAATGAAATACCAACTAACATATCATTTGCTGAAACAGATTTGACAGGGTTAGAAATTCTGCCTGAATTCAACGATTTAGACGATGATCAAATCGTTAGTAGCATTCAATGGTTAAGGAATGGTTTTAGAGAAGGTAGTTTAGATAATACCTCTTTTGTTCCAGCTGAATATTTTGGCGCTGGACAATTGTGGACATTGGTCATTTCATTTCACGATAATGATGGACTAGAACAACAACAATCTTGGACAATAGAAGTAGACAATCTTCCACCAGAGGCGATTTTTAATCCTCAAACAACGAATTTATGGCGTGGAGAAATAATAATGGTTGATGCTAGTGATTCATTCGATTTGGACGGGGTAGTGAAAAATTATCTTTGGCAGTGGCAAGATAGTGAAGGCAATGTGGGGTCATCATCTGGTAAAGCCGCCGAAATAATTGGTTATGGGACAATAACAGTCACACTTACCGTCGAGGATGATCTTGGATTAACCGATACTGTGAACGATATTATTGTAACCACTCAAGGGCCACAAGTGACTGAACTAACAGCAATAAATCAAGAATCAGGAGTATTATTGTCATGGGAATGGTCAGGCGATATAGCCGATTTCATCGTACTTAGGAACAGTGAACAAGTAGGCATTTCTACTGGCTTAGCATTCGAAGATGAACCCTTGATTGCAGGCGCAACTTCATACACAATTACTCCAGTAGTTGAGGGACAAACATTACTGGAAGGTTCTATGACAGTCACTGATTTTGAGGTATCACTATCTATTGAGTCGAACAATCAAGTTTCAGAAACTGGAGGATTTGTTTTAGGTTTGATATTCATCCTCTCTAGTTTTGCTGTAATATCATTGAGTTTACTTGAAAGGAGGAAATAAAATGAAGCGAATTCCTATGTTATTAGTTGTAATCACGCTGCTTTCTTTTTCCTCATTAAGTGGGGCAAATCCTGGTGGAGTTGGAGATGGCAATTTCGATATGCAGTGTGGAGGGGCTTGTCACGGCGATTCATCGCAAAACCAGTCATCACCAGCATTGCTTGAGTTGTCATTAGATAACACGGCTTATGTTGGCTTACCAGTTTCTATAACTGCATCAATTAGCGGCGTACAGTTTTCCTCATCAGATACCCTTGGATTATTCCTAATTACTGATACAACAGGGCATAGTGATTTGCCAGAAGATGCAGGCTGGACAGTCATTTCAGACCAGAACGGTGGCGATAACAATTATGTGGAATTAGAAGCCTCCTCTCTAAACAGTGAGTATGACCTTTCATGGACTCTCAAACCAAGTAGTGTTGAGTCAACAAACTTCTATCTTTCAATTCATCATGGTGGAGAAAACAATCCATTCTTTGGCATTAGTTCTGCTCTATCAGTAACGCCACAAGTAGTTCCAGAAAATCTACCAAGATTGTCCAGTGATTATGCACCAAAAATAACCCGTGATTTAGGGGATAACACAACCATAACGATTTCCACTTTAGATGTAGAACAGATGGACATTGAATGGCGTCTTGTCGATGGCGAATCAGTGTTTGTTAACCCATCAAATACCGCCGATGGAATGTGGCAGTTTGAACTTCCAGCGGCCTTACAACCTTCAATAATTGAGTGGCGTGCAACACTGAAAGGCGATGGACCAGACCAAATAACACCATGGTTTAGAATCGCCGCACAGGAACCAGCACTAGAGGTAAATCAAACCCAAGTCTATTTGCAAGCACTTGCCCTAAGCCTATTCTTCACTGGTTTAGTATTGACTCTTCACAAAAAATTCAGTACCGGTGTACCAGTAAGTGTTGAACAAGCAGATCAAACAGCAATTGTGACCGAGACACAGGCAATTACTAGCGAAGCACCACCACTACCAGAGGGAGGATTACCCGACGGATGGACGATGGAACAATGGAAATGGTACGGGCATGAATACTTGGAGGGTTCACAGTGATTTCATCAGCAACATTTCATGTTATTACTACAGAATTAGTTGTTGGCTCATTTGCCATGGCTGGAGTCTGCTTTTTACTCAAAGCAATACAGAGTTTCAATTTCTTAACGTCAGAAAAAATCTCACAAGTATCTGACATCGTTGGCCATTTTGCTCTTGGATTCGGACTTATCGCGACCCCATTTGCTATTTTGTCAGGAATTTCATCATCGCCTGGCTCTGACGTATCATCTCCTCTTTTAGTCAACAAAATATTTCTGTCGATGATTGCGACTGGACTTGCAGTTGCAGCGATTTATGCAAGATATAGTATTGGTGAGCAACTTGCAAAGAGAGGAAGATGAGTAAAAGTCACATTCATAGGAGAACCTTTTTGAAAGGACTCGGGGCAGCGGTGTCACTGCCAATGCTGGAGAGCATGTCCCAGGTGAAGGCATTGGCCAGCGCCACGACGCAGCCGCCGGTTCGCATGGCGTTCATGTTTGTACCAAACGGCGTCCACCTTCAGGAGTGGAAGCCAACGGCTACAGGTGCCCACTACGATTTGCCGCGCATCCTCAAGCCACTCTCACCGGTCAAGCGAGACATCACCGTTCTCAGCGGATTGACTCAGGACAAGGGCCGTGCCAACGGCGACGGAGCCGGGGATCATGCCCGTTGTGCCGGGGTGTACCTGACCGGCGTGCAGCCGCTTAAGAGTCAGGGCTCCGAGATTCGCGCCGGGGTTTCCGTGGATCAATTTGCCGCGAAGAAAATCGGGCACAAAACCCGGTTTGCCTCGCTGGAGCTGGGAATAGAGCCGGGGCGGCAGTCCGGCAAATGCGACTCCGGCTATAGCTGCGCCTATTCCAATAACATCTCGTGGCGCGACGCCACCACGCCGATGGCCAAGGAGACCAACCCACGACTGGTTTTCGAGCGGCTCTTCGGCAACGACTCGAAGGGGCAACGCAACGAGAGCCTGGCCAAGCGCCAGCGATACAGGAAAAGTATTTTGGATTTCGTGCTGGAGGATGCCAAGTCTCTCTCAGGAAAAGTCAGCGGCAACGACCGCATGAAACTGGACGAATACCTCACTGCGGTTCGCGAGATCGAGCAGCGTATCGAGCGTGCCGAGGGTGAAAGCGCCCTGCGCCCCAACGTCCTCGCCGGCCTTGAGAAACCGGAAGGGGTTCCGCGCAGTTACGAGGATCACATCCGTCTGATGGGCGACATGATGATTCTTGCGTTCCAGACTGATGTCACCCGGGTTTCCACCTTCATGCTGGCCAACGCCGGCTCGAACCGCAGCTACCGCCAGATTGGCGTGAACGAGGGCCACCACTCGCTGTCGCATCACCAGAACGACCGCGCGAAGCTGGAGAAAATTTCAAAGATCAACACGTTCCACGTCCAGCAACTCTCGTACATCCTTCAGAAAATGAAATCGACTCCTGAAGGCGACGGCTCGTTGCTCGACAATACCATGATCGTTTACGGCAGTGGCATCAGCGACGGCAACAAGCACAACAACGAAAACCTGCCCATCCTGTTGGCTGGACGCGGTGGTGGTCTGGTTCGTCCCGGTCGTCACATCCAGTACTCGGAGGATACACCATTGAACAATCTGTTCGTCACCATGCTCAACCAGATGGGTGCCACAACGGATACTTTCAACGACAGCACAGGCCACCTCCCGTTCCTGTCCTGAGCCGGTGCTTGCAGAACGAATTTACATCCCGCCAGTGGCGGGATTTTTTTCGCGCATGAAGTTTTTCTACACCGTTTCCGTCCTGCTCATTGGCGGCCTTTTGGCCGGTGCCGGGGAGGTTGAGGACTTGATTGCGGAACTCGACAGCGGCGACAAGGTTAAGCGCCGTGAGGCCGCCCGCTCCCTCGCACTGCTCGGCCCGGACGCAAAGGCCGCCGTCCCCGCTCTCGTCAAGGGGCTCGACGACGACGAGGAACAAGTCTTCTTTTGGTCCGCAACCGCGCTTGCGAAAATCGGACCTGCCGCCTATGAGGCCACCCCGGAACTAATTAAGCGCCTCAAGCGAAGCAGCCGCCGTTACAAGGATCAGATCCATGTGCGGATCGTCCATGCACTCACGCAAATCGGGCCACAGGCCGTGCCCCAACTCACCGGAGCGCTTGGTTCGGAGGATAGCTCCGTTCGCCTGGGCGCAGCCAGAGTGCTGGGCAACCTCGGCTCCTCCTCACGTGAGGCAGCTCCCCGGCTCTTCGGCCTGCTGGCGGATGAATCAAGTAGTGTACGCACTGCGGCCGGCTCCGCGCTTGGCCGGATTGGCCAAGCCGCCCATCCGCAAATCATGCAGGGCATTTCGGCAGAAAGTGCCAAAGTGCGCGCTGCCACCGCCGGAGCCATTATTTGGGTTCAGGCGAACTCACGCCCGGCGATGCACTTGGCCAAGCGCTTGGCCAACGAGCCAGACACCGGGGCAAAGGTCGCCGGGTTGAATGCCTTGAACCGAATCGGCTTCGATGGAGAGCGGATGCTTCCGCTGCTCCTGTCGGCGCTGGACTCTGAAGAGCCCGGCCTGCGGCAGGAAGCCCTTAGCGGCATCCTCAGCCTGCGCCCCGACGCCCGGGCAGCCGTGCCGCACCTGATTGAACGATTGTCTGCGGAAGACCCGGCCAAGCGCGAACAAGCCATCGACCTGCTAGGCCGCATGGGCGATGACTCTGCCGCGGCTGTCCCCGGACTCATCGCTGCACTTGGCCAAGCGGAGAAGGACGAGAGACAACTCATCCAAAATGCGCTGGTCGAGATGGGGCCGGCGTCCATCCCCGCTGTACTCGAATCCGCCAGGGACATCCCCTTGGCCAAGTTGTCAGGAGAAAACTGGCAGGCAGAGTGCGTGGGCAGCATCGGTATCCAGGCGGTGCCCTCCCTCACGCGCGCCTTGAAGCAACACTCCGGCAATGGAGCCGGGTTATTGTCGCTCATCTCGCTTCAAAAAATCGGTGACAAATCACCCACGACACGCCAGGCGATCCTGCCATCACTGGAACACGATCAGGCGATATTTCGCGGAGCGGCCCTCAGCGCACTCGTCGCCTCGACCGCAAAACCAAATTCACTGATGCCCCGGCTGCAGGCGGCGATGGGTGATTCAAACTCTCTCGTCCGACAGGCGGCGATGAACGCACTTGCCAGCCTCGGCTCCAGCGCCAAGGGCGCCACCACGGCATTGGTCAACAGCCTCGACGATAAGGACGCCGCCGTTCAACTGAGCGCCATCCGGGCAATCGGAAAATTGGAAAGTGACGACTCCGCACTGGCCGAACGGCTTGTGAAATTTCTGGACGGAGCGAACGAAGAAACCCGGCTGGCCGTGGTTGTTTCACTTGGTGGATTTCGCAAACTCCCAGACTCAGCCGTCAACAGCCTGGTGGAGGTGCTCGAAGCGGACCATGCCGAAACACAGTCCGCTGTCTTTGGCGCACTGGCCAAGCTCGGCTCATCCGCCAAACCGGCACTGCCTGCCTTGAACACAGCACTGAACCATGACAACGAATCCGTCCGTGCCTCGGCGCTGAACGCGCTGGCCAAGGTGGAATCAAACGAAGGCAAGCTGCTCAACGCACTTCAAGCCAAGCTGGGCGACAAGGCCGCTGAGGTCAGGCACACAGCCATTCGAGAGCTGGGCGAATTGGGCTCCGACGCCCGCCCTGCAGGCCCTGCATTGTTCGCGCGGTTTGACACTTCCGACGACCGGCAGGTCACCATGGAAGCGCTGCGAAAAATCCGTGTGCGCGACGTGCAGCTTTACATTTCCATCCTCCACAACGAAGAGCCACTGGTGCGTTTCTTCGCCTGCCAGGCGCTGAGGCGGGCCGGTAAAAATGCAAAGCCCGCCAAGGAGGAACTCCGCAAATTGCAGAAAGACAGTTACGACTTTGTCCGCCGTGAGGCCCGGCGTGCGCTTGAGGCGCTGCGTTGAGTTGGGGTTAAGTATTTTCTTTGCAGCACGATTCTGTAACCTGACCTGCCGTCCCGGCCGTCTCTAACCAGACGCTTGGCCAAGGGCCAAAACAACAATTTCAACATGATTCAGCACTCAACAATTCGATTATCCCTGACGCTTAGCTTCGCAATCGCGCTTGGCCAAGCGGCGTTTGCACAGCCGGCAGAGCGGCCGCCACGCGGCGGGGAACGCCCCGACCGTGAGGCACTCCGGAAGCAAATCCTCGAGCGGTTCGACAAAAACAAGGACGGCGAACTCGATGAGGAGGAACGCGAGGCCGCCCGCGATGCATTCCGCCGTGGGGAGCGCCCCGGCGATCAGCCCAGAGCGGAAGGGCGCCCGTCCTCTCCACCGAGCCGGGGAAGCCGCAGCAGGGGCGGACGAGGAGGACGCGGTAGCCGTGGCCAGCGAATTCAGTTGCTCCCCCAGTTTGACAAGGACGGCGACGGCATCCTGAACAAAGCCGAGCGGGTCGAGGCACGCAAGTTCGTCCTCGAAAAACGAGGCGGGGGCGGTGAGCGCGGGGGCGACCGGGGAGGCTCCCGAGGCGGACGCCCGTCAGGACCGGACGGAGACCGCGGTGGCAGACCTCCGAGACCAGATGGGGACCGCGGTGGACGCCCGCCAAGGCCAGACGGTGACCGGGGAGGCAGACCTCCACGGCCGGGCGACGATCGGGGCGGACGTCCCCCGAGACCGGACGGCGATCGCGGCGGCAGGCCGCCAAGAACGGATGACCGCGGTGGCAGGGAAGAGACGACACGTGATTTTTCTAAGGCCGAAAAACTTTCTCCCTCCAACGAGAAACCGTCAAAGAAGGGGCTGTACCACGAGGGAACGCTCCGCACGTTGTTCATCACGACCAAGGACGACGAGTGGAAGGAGGAAATGGAGGCCTTTTATCGAACCGACGTCGCTGTGCCGGCGGACCTTATCGTCGATGGCAAACTATACAAGGACGTCGGGTTAAAGTATCGCGGCAACTCATCCTACTTTTCCGTGTCGCCGGATTTGAAACGTTCCATCAACCTGTACATCGATCACAAGAATGACGGCCAAAAAATGCTCGGCTACAAGACGCTGAACCTGTTGAACAGCAACTCCGACCCGACGTTCATGCGCGAAGTCATCTACTCGCACGTAGCCCGGGACTACATCCCGGCCTTCAAGGGCAACTTCATCAAGGTCGTCATTAACGGGGAGAGCTGGGGCATCTACTCGAACATCCAGCAGTACAACAAGGATTTCCTTGAGGACAATTTCAACACTCGCGGGGGTGTCCGCTGGAAGATCGGCGCAGGTGGGGGGGGTCGCGGCAACCTGCGCTATCCTGGTGACAAAAAGGAGGATTACGCCGGATTCCAGTTGCGCACGGATAGGGCCGATGACGCGTGGACGGAGCTGCGCCAATTCACCAAGTTGCTGGACGAAACCTCGCTCGATCAGCTCGAGGAAAAGCTAAGCGACCGCTTCAACCTCGACGGGGCGTTGTGGTCGCTCGCGCTGGAGTGCGTTTTTCAGGACGAGGGTTATTTCACCCGCGGAAGTGATTACAACCTGTACCTCGACCCGGACGGACGCTTCCAGTTGCTGCAGCACGACGGCAACGAGGTGATGAACATCCCGGGCGGCCCAGGCATGCCCTCCGGTTTGAACGGGCCAAAACTGGAGCCGTTTTACAATGCCGACAACGAGGACCGGCCGCTGATGCACAAGCTGTTTCAGGTGCCTCAAATCAAGGCCCGCTACCGGCATCACCTGAAGACGATTACCGAGGAGTGGATCGACTGGGGAAAAATCGGTCCCTTGGTCGCTGGTTACTCGGAGTTGATCTCAGACGAGATCGAAAAAGATGTCCGCAAGCACAGCTCGTTTGACGCCTTCAGAAAAGGACAAGTCGAGACCAGCTCGGACGGACGCCGCACCAAGCTCGGCCTCAAGCCGTTCACCATCGGACGCCGCGAGTTTTTGTTGAACCATCCGGATGTGAAACTGCCAGCGCCAAATATTGAGTCGGTGAATGAGATCGATGGGGCCAAGTCTAATGAGACCATCCGTGTCGTGGCCAAGACAACCGGCGACACCAAGGCTGAGACTGTCATCCTCTGGCACGCAGACGGTTTCAACGAGCCGTACCAACAGGTCATCATGCACGATGACGGCAAGCACGGCGACGGCAAGGCGGACGACGGGGAGTTCGGGGCAAACATCCCGGCCCAGCTCGCCGGAAAAAAAGTCCGTTACTACGTCGAGGCACGCTCCGGTGGAGAAGAAATGACATCCGATTTTTACCCGTCCCGTGCCGAGGCCAAGCCGCTCACCTTCCGCGTGAAGGCGGCCAAGGCCGACGAATCCGCTCTGCGAATCAACGAGGTTGTCGCAGAAAACAAGGCCACTATTAAGGATCCACAGGGGGACTTTGACGACTACATCGAGATCGTGAACACGTCTGATGCCGAAGTGGATTTGGCCGGCAAATTCCTGACCGACAACAAAAAGAATCCGCGCAAATGGAAGTTCCCTAAAGGGACGAAGATTGAAGCGAACGGTCGGTTGGTCATTTGGGCGGATGAAAACGGCAAAGCCAAGGACGGCCTCCACGCCAATTTCAAGTTGGCCAAGTCAGGCGAGACGATTCAGCTCGTTGACAGCGACGCCTCCGGCAACCTAATCCTCGACGAGGTCAAGTTCGCCAAGCTCGAAACCGACCAGGCGCTGCGTCGCCTGCCGGACGGCAAAGGTGAGCCAGCCGTCGGCAAGCCAAGCCCCGGCAAAGCAAACGAATAACCCAGCACTGCAACCGTTTTTCAACAGCCCCTGTTTATCGGGGGCTGTTTTCTTTTGGCCGGGCTTGGCCAAGCCCTTGGCTTTTGCTACCCCTTCCCATCTCATGTTCTCGACTCAAAAATATTTGTTTGCTGTTGCCCTGTTGCTTTTCCCCTGCTTGGCCAAGCCGGCATCTCCCAACATTGTCATCATCATGGTAGACGACATGGGCTACTCAGATATCGGCTGCTACGGTGGGGAGATCGAAACTCCGAACCTCGACAAGCTCGCCGCCAATGGCCTCCGGTTCACCCAGTTTTACAACTCCGGCCGCTGCTGCCCCACGCGGGCATCGTTGCTCACCGGGCTGCATCCTCATCAGGCTGGGATCGGGCACATGACCAACACGCCGGCCAAGCCCAAGTCGCACGATCGCGGCGTCCCGGGTTTTCGCGGTTTTCTCAACCGTAAATGCGTCACGATCGCGGAGGTCCTCAAGCCAAGGGGCTACCACACGCTGATGTCCGGCAAGTGGCACGTCGGCTATCACGGCAAACAAAAGTGGCCGCTTCAACGCGGGTTCGACCGCTACTACGGGATCATTGCCGGGGCATCGAATTTCTTCCGGCCGGAGGGGCGTCGCGGGCTGACGCATGGCAATGAGCCGGTCAAGCCAGAGGGGGATTATTACACCACGGACGCGTTCACCGACTACGCCATCCAGTTTGTCGAGGAAGCCAACGAGCGGGATGGCCGGCCTTTTTTCCTCTACCTCGACTACACTGCGCTGCATTGGCCGTTGCACGCCCGCAAGCGGGACATCGACAAGTATCGTGGCCGTTACTTGGACGGCGGCTGGGACAAGGTCAGTCGTGATCGTTACAAGCGGATGCTCGACATGGGCTTGATCAGGAAGGAATGGGGCAAGGCACCGCGTGATGCCCGGGCTTGGAATGATCTTTCGGAGGAGAAAAAAGTGGAGCTGGATTTGCGGATGGCAATCTACGCCGCCCAGATTGATTCAGTGGATCAAAACGTCGGTCGACTGATTGCGTCTTTGAAGAAAATGGAGCGTCTCGACAACACGATTATTTTTTTTCTGAGCGACAATGGCGGCTGCGCCGAGGGCGGTGAACTGGGAGGCGGCGCGAAGGAGGATCTCGAGAGCGATCGGGGCTTCATGCTCTCCTACGGGCGCGCGTGGGCCAACGCCTCCAACACACCGTTCCGCCGTTACAAACATCATGTGCACGAGGGCGGCATGGCCACGCCGTTGATTGTGCATTGGCCGGACGGCATCGCTGCCAAGGGGGAATTCAGAACACAGCCTGCTTTTCTCCCCGACCTAATGGCAACGACGGTCACCGCAACCGGGGCGGCCTATCCCAAGCGATTCCACGGCAACAAGATTCCCCCGATGCAAGGCGTGAGCCTCCTGCCGGCCTTTGCCAATAAGTCGCTCGGCAACCGTACTTTGTATTGGGAACACGAACGCAATAAGGCCATTCGCATCGGCGACTGGAAACTCGTCACCGCCGGGGACAATGACTGGGAACTGTACAACCTCTCCAACGACCGGGCTGAAGGCACCAACCTCGCTGCCGCTCATCCGGAACGCGTCAAGGTCATGGCTGACCAGTGGGAAGCGTGGGCACGTAAAGCGAAAGTCGTCCCGCGTGACCGAAGCGCAAAATAGCACTACTCTATCCTCAAAATGCGGTGGTTGCTGGAGTCGACCACGTAAAGATTCCCCTTCTCCCACGTCACACCGTGCGGCTGCTTGAGTTTGATTTTTCCACGGCCAAGCAGTGTCGAAACTTCCCTCGTCTTTGGATTAAACTTGCGGATCAAGTGGTTCACGTCATCGGCCACG
>PVBE010435372.1_pt1 | contig 11544 bp, 11 predicted proteins | sample 1631181 | NCBI WGS metagenome assembly PVBE01 (sample SAMN08397723, study PRJNA350692) | Marine metagenome, whole genome shotgun sequencing project. | isolation source: water | place: Pacific Ocean | collected 2012-04 | reverse complement strand
TGGCGATCAAACGATTGCGGACATCTACGAGCAGGGCCAACGGATGGGTCAAATCACACTGCCGATGCCCGGACTTCACAACCTCAGCAACGCTATGGCCGCCATAGCAGCCTGCAGACTCGAAGGACTGTCCTTTGAGGACGTGCAACAAGGTCTTGCTGACCTGCAGCCTCCTGGGCGCCGTTTCGACTTCCGAGGCACCTGGGAGGGTCGCCAAATCGTTGATGATTACGCCCACCATCCAAGCGAAGTCAGCGTCACACTCGCAATGGCCCGCCTAATTGTAAATAGCGGTCGCAGCCAACTACCAAATCCACCCAAACGCATTTTGGCCGTGTTCCAGCCTCATCGATTCAGCCGTACAAGCGAATTTCTCTACGACTTCGCAAGGGCACTCGGTGAAGCTGATGCTGTGCTGCTAGCACCCGTTTACAGCGCCGGAGAGAACCCTATTCAGGGAGCCACTAGTGAGAACCTGGCTAAAGCGATCAGAATCCAACACCCCAGCCTGCCAGTCGCCGTAGCTGAAAACCTTGATCAGCTAACCCTATTGGTGCAAAAAAACAGCCTCAAAGGTGACCTGGTCCTCGCCATGGGTGCAGGCAATATCAACAATCTATGGAGACAACTGACACGTCTTGACAACGCAAAGAGATGCCCACCCTCCCTGGCAGCCTGACCCTAGTGAAGGGGATCAAGCCCCAACCAATGGTTTCTCTTGCCAACTTCACGAGCTGGCGCGTCGGAGGACCTGCGGAATGGTTTGCATCACCCAGCAGCGTGGAGGAACTACAGACACTGATTGCTTGGGCCTATGAACAGAAGATGCCCTGTCGAGTCATCGGAGCAGGATCAAACCTACTGATCAACGACGCTGGCTTGCCGGGCCTGAGCCTTTGCATGCGCAAGCTCCAAGGCAGCGACCTAGATCCAAAGACTGGCATTGTCGAAGCCTTGGCCGGTGAACCAATCCCCAACCTTTCCAAACGCGCCGCAAAGGCTGGCCTGCATGGCCTGGAATGGGCCGTTGGGATTCCTGGAACAGTTGGTGGTGCAGCCGTCATGAATGCTGGAGCCCAGGGCGGCTGCACAGCCGACTGGCTGGAATCTGTGCAAGTCATCGACCTCAATGGCGAGGGCCCTTTTGAACTGAGCCGCCAAGAGCTTGACTACGCCTACCGACAAAGTCTCTTGCAGGAAAAAACACTCGTCGTGCTCTCAGCCAGATTCCACCTAGACCCCGGCCATGATCACAAGGAGCTCAATCAAATCACACATAAAAACCTCACTCATCGCACGACGACCCAGCCTTATCAATTGCCTAGTTGCGGAAGTGTCTTTCGCAACCCAGAACCCCTCAAAGCTGGTCGTCTAATCGAAGCGCTGGGTCTGAAAGGTCACCGCATTGGTGGAGCTGAAGTCTCCCCAATTCACGCCAACTTCATCGTCAATATTGGTGGAGCCACTGCTGCCGACATCAATCAAATGATCACCCTCATCCAGCAACGGGTGCAGACGGCCCATGGAGTGATGCTTCATCCTGAAGTGAAACGACTTGGTTTCGAAGCGACCGCTTAATCTGCCCATTCCTCCAGCAACGCAATGGCAGGGTTCGGACTTCCCAATTTCGGCCAACTCACCGAAGCCTTCCGCAAGGCCCAACAAATCCAACAAAACGCCCAAAAACTGCAGGAAGAGCTAGATGCCATGGAAATTGAGGGCAGCAGCCCAGACGGCAGAGCAAGTATCTGGCTATCTGGCAACCAGCAACCACTGCGTGTGCGTCTTGAACCCTCACTGCTTGCCGAAGGACAAGATGCAAGCGAAACCGCGATCTTGGCCGCTCTTCAATCCGCCTACGAGCACTCCACCACAACCATGAAAGAGCAAATGGAAGAACTCACAGGAGGCCTGAACCTGAACCTCCCCGGGATGAACGACTGAGGCACTCCATCTCCTCCAAAAAACGCTTATAGATTGGATATCGTTCCCAGCTTTTGTCGACCCCACAACCGGGCTCATCGCGATGGAAACAATCCCTAAATCTGCAGGGATAATCTTCAATCTGTCCATCAAATTCAGGGAACAACACCGCAAGCTTGCGCGGCTCAGCAGGAAGTTCAGGTCGATTAAACCCTGGTGTATCTGCAACAAGAGATCCTTCGCACAGTCGAAAGAGTTCAACATGACGAGTGGTATGCCTGCCACGTTGCAACCGTCCAGACACAGCGCCTACGCGCAGGGATAGCTCGGGTAAGAGCTGATTGAGCAAACTGGTCTTACCCACACCTGAAGGACCACAAAACACAGCAAGTCGTGTACTGCTGAGTTTGTTTTTTAGGGCACCCAACCCCTCTCCGGTCTGCACAGAGACCGCCATAGGCCGATACCCCCAGCCCCTCAGCCGCACTAGCTGCTGCTCTAGCTGATCCGAAGTGATCAGGTCGCGTTTGGTGAGGATGAGATGAACATCAACACCAGTCTGCTCAGCGGAAAGTAGAAAACGACTCGCTTGGTCAGCGTCAAAGCAAGGCTGCTTGACTGCCAAGGCAACAAAAACAGCCGTAACGTTGGCCACTGGCGGGCGGTTGATCCAACTCTGCCTAGGTTCCACATCACCAACCACAGCTCGACGCTCCTGCCAATCGATTGCTTCCACCCAAACTCGATCCCCCACATGCACTGCAGCCCCGCGATGGTCAAGGCGCGTTCGACGAGTACAAAGCAAGCGCAATGGTTCAGCATCAGTTGATCGTGTCCATCTCACCAATGAAGACGGATTAAAAGTCTCGAGTTCTACCTCGAGAAAATTGGCTTGTAAGGCCACCACCATCCCTGCAAGCCGCGGCGCGTCAGCCGCCACCACAGGTCACCATCAACCTCAACCAAGTGATGTCCTGAGCAATAATCTCGACGCGATGCCCTGCCTCTACTAACCCTGGAACCACCATCGCCTCAGGTTCCCCACGATCAAGATCCACCTGAAGACGTTCGTTGGCCTTAAGACCCTCGAGAGCCAAGCGACAGCGAATAAAATTGATCGGGCAGGGAGTACCGCGCAAATCAATCTGCTGATCAGGAACAAGCTGGGCGGTCATCCTTTCTGACCAAATAAACGAGCAAACAAACCACTGTTGTGGTGGTGGTGGTGCCTACCTTTAGCGGAATGATGACCAGCCAGATCTTCAAGCAAGCCCCGCTCCTCATCAGAGATACGAATGGGCAACTTCACATTGATAGAAATGCGCTGATTACCTCTTGCTACTGGGTTGCCTAGCTTAGGAATACCCTTATTCTCAAGGGTGAGTACGGCATTGGGCTGAGTTCCAGCAGGAATCTCAAGACTGGTGTTGCCATCAACCGTATCAACCTCAATGATGTCTCCAAGGATTGCCTGGAGATAACTCACGTTGACTTCTGAAAGCACCGTAATCCCATCACGTCGCAATTGGGGATGGGATTTCACCGTCAAAAATACGTAAAGGTCTCCAGAAGGTCCACCCCGCAAACCAGCATTTCCCTCACCGGCAACTCTCAGACGAGTACCGGTATCAACCCCAGCGGGGATATTGATGCGCAATTTCTTGCGAACCTGACGTACACCCTGTCCAGCACATGCACCACAAGGGTCTGAAATCACCTGTCCATTGCCTTCACAACTAGGACATTCCGCCACCTGAGTGAAGCTACCGAAAGGTGTTCTGGTAGCTCGCCGAACCTGACCAACACCTCCACAAGTTGTACAGGTAGTCGGTCCACTTCCAACCTTGGCCCCACTACCACTACAGGTGTCGCAAGTTTCAAGATGGGGAATTTTGATTTCTCGTTCCTGACCGAAAACAGCTTGCTCAAAGTCAATCTTCAAGTCGTAGCGAAGATCATCTCCTTGCTGCGGTCCCCGTCGTCGTGGACGACCACTACCAGATCCACCAGCCCCACCAAAACCACTAAAAAAGGTCTCAAAGAGATCGGCGAAGCCACCCATATCTCCCACATCGGGCATGCCCCCTGCACCCCCAAGACCAGCCTCGCCAAATTGGTCATAACGGCCACGCGTCTGAGGATCGCTAAGCACCTCATAGGCACGACCGATCTCCTTGAAGCGATCCTCTGCACCAGGATCCTTATTGATATCTGGGTGATACTGACGTGCAAGCCGGCGATAAGCCCGCTTCAGGGTATCGCCATCAGCATCTTTGCTGACCCCTAGCAGGTCGTAATAATCAGCCATCAGCTCGTCAACACTCCTTCACCCTAAAGGGCAACAGCATGCAATTCAGACCCCTGGTTGGGCAGGGTCTGTCTCACCTTGAAAAGTTGCAGTGGAGTCATCATTGGATTGAACTGAAGAAGTAGAGGCGCCACTCTGCGGGCCTGGTCCCATAGACACCTTCACAAGAGCATGACGAAGCACCCTGCCATTGAGGTGATATCCACGCTGAAGTTCCTCTGTGACTACATCTTCTGGATGCTCCTCACTGGGCTCTCTTGAAACAGCCTCATGGAGCGTGGGATCAAACGCCTGTCCAACAACCCGCATTGAAGCAACGCCCAATTGCTTGAGCACCTCAACAAGCTGTTTATAAAGACCCTGATAACTGCGATGAAGAGCCTGGGCCTCCTCTCCCTGAGGCTCTAATTGCTGACGAGCTCGCTCAAAATTGTCCACCACCGGCAGAATTTCACTCAAAGTAGTACAGATGAGCTGTAATCGGAGATCGTCCTGATCGCGGCTCTGACGTTTGCGGAAATTATCGAAATCTGCAGCAATCCGCATGTACTGACTACGAAGAGTTTCGTGCTCTTCCCGCAGGCTGCTGTGCTCCTGCTCCAACTGCTGTAAACGAGCCTCATTATCCGCTAATGGAGCAGATTGACCTGAAGGCTGACCCTCGTCGGAATTCATCGATGCCACTGATTCCAGAGGCACGGAAGCCTCTAAATCCTCTGCAGCAGGATCGTGAGCTGGGGTAGGGGCGTCGCCACTCATGCTGACCGTTTGCAAATTCACGTCTAGACATGTTGATGGGAGTAGCACACCTCCCACAAGCGGCGGAAGCCCGCACCTCCAATTTCATTTCTTCTTCGTGACCCAGGGCCGACCAATCCCCAAAGCCACCAACAGCATCCAGCAACGACTGGAACTGGAACTGCTCCTACAAGTCAGCGTGCTTAGCCACGAAGAACTTGTCGACGCAGTGGAGCTAATGGCCAACCACACCACTCTTGACATCTCAACGTGGCAACAATTCCAGGCCCTGCCAATCAACATGCACAACCAACATTTGGTTGTAGCCATCTCGGACCAATGCAATGAGCAAAGCAAAAATCAACTGATCTCAGTGCTGCAGTCCCAAGGCTTCAGCACAGAATTCCGTCTCGCGCTGGCATCCGACATCAGCCAGCTGCTTGCACCAATGAGATCTGAGCAACACGTTGAATCTGCATCCAAGTCAAAAGCAACAAAGCCCATTGCACAAACACCAACCTCCCTGCTGGCAGGATTTAGTGCAGAAGGCATGCTCGAAGAAGATCCTGAAGAACAAGCCAGACTTGCTAGTTCCGTAGAGGATTTGGAGTCCAGTTTAATGGACTCAGACAGCTCACCAGTCATCAACCTGGTGGACCGCATTCTGCTCCAGGCACTGCAAATAGAAGCCAGCGACGTACACGTGGAGCCGCAACAAGACGGACTACAGATCCGCTTCCGTAAAGACGGTGTATTGCAACGCAATATCGAACCCCTCCCGAGCCGGTTGATCCCTGCTGTTACCTCACGCTTCAAGATCATGGCCGACCTAGACATCGCAGAACGGCGCATGGCTCAGGACGGTCGCATTCGTCGCACATATCGCAATCGTATGGTCGATTTCAGGGTTAATAGCCTGCCAAGCCGTTACGGGGAAAAAATCTGTCTGCGACTCCTCGACAGCAGTGCTACACAACTCGGGCTAGACAAACTGATCAGCAACCCAAGTGCTCTCTCTCTCGTACGCAACTTGGGCTCTAAGCCCTTCGGCATGATCCTTGTGACAGGTCCAACAGGATCAGGCAAGTCAACAACCCTTTACTCCCTACTGGCAGAACGCAACGAGCCTGGTATCAACATTTCCACCGTAGAAGATCCCATCGAATACACCCTCCCTGGGATTACCCAATGTCAAGTGAACAGGGAAAAAGGCTTCGATTTCAGTACTGCACTGAGAGCCTTCATGCGTCAAGACCCAGACGTTCTGCTGGTCGGTGAAACCCGTGACCTAGAAACCGCAAAAACCGCCATCGAAGCCGCACTGACTGGTCATCTGGTGCTAACCACACTGCATTGCAATGACGCATCAAGTGCGATCGCCCGCCTCAACGAGATGGGCGTGGAACCATTCATGGTGAGCGCCTCGTTGATTGGCATCGTCTCTCAACGACTTCTACGAAGAGTGTGCAGTTCTTGTCGTAAGTCCTATCACCCAACTGAAAAAGAACTGGGGCGATTTGGATTGATGGCCCATACAGAAACTGGCATGACCTTTTTCAGGGCCCACCATCACGGTCAAGAAAAACAGCCGTGCCCCAACTGTCAAGGCAGCGGCTACAAGGGCCGAGTTGGTGTCTATGAAGTACTGCGCATGAACGAAGAGCTCGCTACAGCCGTCGCTAAAGGTGCCACTACTGATTTGGTAAGACGTCTGGCGCTCGAAGCTGGCATGAAAACTCTGTTGGGCTACAGCCTCAACCTGGTGCGAGAAGGCCAGACCACCCTTGAGGAAGTAGAACGAATCATCCTCACCGATTCCGGATTGGAATCAGAGCGACGCGCCAGAGCCCTTAGCACTGTCACCTGCAAAGTCTGCGGGGCAGGCCTCCAAGACGGCTGGCTGGAATGTCCCTACTGTCTAACCGCTCGCCAATGAAGGACCCGTCATGGATCTAATGATCGAGGACCTGATGGAACAGCTGGTTCAAGGTGGCGGCAGTGATCTGCATATTGCTACCGGCCAGCCCCCGTATGGACGATTCAGCGGTGAATTAAAGCCAATGACCAATACCCCCCTCTCCGAAGAAACATGCAACAAGCTGATTTTCTCAATGCTCAACAACAGTCAGAGAAAGACTCTTGAACAAACCTGGGAGCTTGACTGTGCCTATGGGCTAAAGGGTGTGGCGCGCTTTCGTGTGAATGTCTATCGACAGAAAGGCAGTTACGCCGCCTGTCTACGGGCTCTTGGCAGCACGATCCCGAGTATTGAAAGTCTCAACCTGCCACCTGTAGTCATCGAAACCAGCAAGCGACCAAGGGGATTAGTGCTAGTAACAGGACCAACCGGATCAGGCAAAACAACAACCCTTGCTTCCCTGCTGGACCACATCAATCACACCAGAAGCGAACATATCCTCACGATCGAAGATCCAATCGAATTCGTATACAAAAGCGATCTCAGCCTTGTGCACCAGCGACAGCTCAATGAAGACACACGCAGTTTTGGCAATGCCCTGCGTGCGGCACTACGTGAAGATCCAGATGTGATCCTAGTGGGCGAAATGCGCGACCTGGAAACCATTCAACTGGCCATCAGCGCCGCCGAAACAGGTCACCTCGTGTTCGGCACCCTGCACACCAACTCAGCGGCACAAACGGTCGATCGCATGGTCGATGTTTTCCCCCCAAACCAGCAAACCCAAATCAGAGTTCAACTCTCAGGAAGCCTGCTAGCCATTTTTTCGCAAACCCTCTGTCGTCGCCAAAATCCACAACCAGAACAGTTCGGGCGGGTCATGGCTCAAGAAATCTTGATCAACACCCCAGCCACAGCAAACCTGATCAGAGAAGGCAAAACCGCACAGCTCTACTCCCAAATTCAAACCGGAGGAGAGCTAGGGATGCAAACGCTAGAGAAAGCTCTTGCGAATCTAACTAAAAAGGGTGAAATTAGCCGCTCTGAAGCCATCGCCAAAGCCAGTAAACCCAGCGAACTGGAGCAACTCCTCAACGATGGCTAAGAGTCAGAACTAAGCGATGACCTCCTTTGTCGCCACCTACGAATCTGCAAGTGGTCAAACACGCACGATGACCATCAAAGCGGCCGACCTAACAACAGCAAAAAAGTTACTACGTCGTCGTGGAATAAGAGCAACTGACCTGAAAGCAAGCCTCAACAATAAAGGACAAGAAAATAGCAAAAAAATTGACCGCCAAAAGAACACAAAATCATCAAAAATTGGACTATTTTCCATCGATCTAAGTGCCGCTTTCGAAAAACCCCCAGGTGTAAAAGAAAAAGCAGTTTTCGCAAACAAATTCGCAACTCTGGTGGATGCAGGCGTTCCGATCGTGCGCAGTCTCGACCTAATGGCTAGTCAGCAGCGCTTGCCTATGTTCAAACGTGCCTTGATGAAGGTGAGTCTTGATGTAAATGAAGGCAGTGCCATGGGCACTGCTATGCGCAAGTGGCCAAAGGTATTCGATCAACTCAGTATCGCCATGGTGGCAGCCGGAGAAGCTGGTGGTGTTTTGGATGAAGCTCTCAAGCGACTCGCCAAGCTATTAGAAGACAATGCTCGACTCAAGAACCAAATCAAAGGGGCCCTGGGATACCCAGTCGCCGTGCTGGTGATAGCGATCCTCGTATTCCTAGGCATGACCATCTTCTTAATCCCGACCTTTGCAGGCATCTTTGAAGATTTAGGCGCCGAGCTGCCGCTATTCACCCAGTTGATGGTCGACCTAAGCAAATTATTGCGCTCCTCCTTTTCCCTGCTAATAGCAGGTGTCCTACTGGTGTGCGCTTTGATTTTCAACCGCTACTACGCCACTTACCAAGGACGACGTCAGATCGATCGACTGACGCTGCGAATGCCCCTATTCGGAAATATAATCATCAAAACTGCCACAGCTCAATTCTGCAGAATCTTCAGCTCACTGATCAGAGCAGGCGTACCAATCCTGATGTCACTAGAAATTGCCAGTGAAACCGCTGGCAATACAATCATTTCCGACGCCATTCTTGAATCACGCACCCTTGTGCAGGAAGGGGTGCTCCTTAGTGTTGCCTTGATTCGCCAAAAAGTGCTTCCAGACATGGCCTTAAGCATGTTGGCCATTGGCGAGGAAACCGGAGATATGGATCAAATGATCAGCAAGGTGGCTGATTTTTACGAAGATGAGGTCTCTACCACGGTGAAAGCTCTTACCTCAATGCTTGAGCCCGCGATGATCGTTGTAGTGGGTGGCATCGTGGGCTCCATCCTGCTGGCGATGTATCTCCCCATGTTCACCGTGTTTGATCAGATCCAGTAGCAAGCTGCAAACCCTTTGCAATGGCCTGACCAGCAAGCCAACCGCTGGTCCAACAATGCTGAAAGTTGAACCCTCCCGTCAGCCCATCCACATCAAGAAGTTCCCCAGCAAAATAAAGACCTGGACACACTCGACTCTCCATCGTCGCGAGATTCACCTCGCCCAACTTCACTCCCCCAGCCGTAACGAACTCTTCTCCAAATGGCCCCTTGCCACCGATTGAGTAACAGCTGGCAACCAACGCTTCAAACAAAAGACGTTCCAAACGGGCAGGACAATCAGCCCAACGCAAATCCGGATTAGCACCCACTTGAGCCAACAAGGACAACCAAAGACGACGGGGCAAGTTGGGCAAAGGACGTGCTGATCCCAGAGTGCGTCGACCTTGGTGATGACGTAGGTCACGCAGTGACTGCTTCACCAGATTGTGACTGCTCATGCCAAGCCAATTGACAAAAAGTTTTCCCCGATAGTGATCGCCTTGCAAAACCCTTGCAGCAAAAGCAGTAAGCCGCAGAATGGCGGGCCCACTTAATCCCCAATGAGTAATCAACACCCTGCCGGTCTGCTGAAAGTTTTGACCTCCAGCCTTAAGACTGAGATGAACGCCATCAAGAGCCAAACCAGAACAGGCGATTAACGCAGGTGCCTCCAGAGCAAGACTGAACAGAGAAGGAACAGACGGCACAAGCTGATGACCCATCGCTGCCGCCAAGCGACGACCACTGGGATGCCCACCCGTAGCCAATAAAACCCTTTGAGCCTGAAAAGAAGACCCATCCCGACATTGAACTAAAAACCCTGCAGCACCTCGACGCTCCAAACTTTTTACAAGCTTCTGACTGCGCAAGCTGACTCCAGCCACCACTGCTGCCTGCTTCAGACACGCCACCACTGCAGAGGAGCAATTAGCCACAGGGAACATTCGCCCATCCGGCTCTGCCACAAGCTCCAGGCCGCGATCGGCAAACCAAGCCACCGCATCACCGGTAGCAAAACGGCTAAAGAGGCCCCGCAATGGGCGGCCACCTCGGGGGTAATGGGTCACCAAATCACCTGGCTCCCAGCAGGCATGGGTCACGTTGCAACGGCCGCCACCACTGATCTTCACCTTCGTCAATGGCTCAGAGGTGGCCTCCAACACATGAACTAAAGCCAAACCCTCCTCAGCCGCGGTGATTGCCCCAAAAAAACCTGAGGCACCACCACCAACAACGATCAAATCAACTGGCGGGTCGGAAAGTAAGGGCAACTCCGTTATTGCAATAGCGCTTGCCGGTTGGCCTGGGACCATCATTGAAGACATGTCCCTGATGACCGCCACAGCGCCGGCAGTGATATTCGCTGCGAGGAATAATCAATTTGAAATCTACTTTCGTTTGAATAGCCCCAGCAAGGGGCTCCCAGAAACTTGGCCAGCCAGTACCACTATCGTATTTCGCCGCAGAAGAAAACAACTGCAGATCGCAACCTGCACAGTGATAGATGCCCACACGCTTCTCCTTGTCGAGAGAACTCGTAAAAGCGCGCTCGGTTCCCTCCTCTCGAAGCACCCGATAAGCCTCAGGAGAAAGACGCTGTGCCCACTGCTCATTACTAAGCGACCAAGCAAGATCCTCAGCCCTCGTAGCAGCAAAGGCTGCTGCAGGTCTCCTATAAACACCAAAGGCTCCTGCAATAGTGGCTATCAGCAAAGAACGACGACTCAATAGCAAAGCAGTAATGGGCATAAGCGCAGCCAAAATCAATGACCTTATTTCTAGGAAAGCGCAACACAGCTATGAAGGCAGCATGAATCAATGATTGCTCCTTTCACACCACTGGTTGATGGTGCTTATCGGTTCAGCGTGGCTCCAATGGTCGACTGCACCGATCGACACTTCAGAGTACTAATGCGACAAATCAGTCGCAGGGCTTTGCTTTACACGGAAATGTTGGTAGCCCAAGCTCTGCATCACAGCAACCGTCTTGATCATCTGCTCGATTTCGACATCATCGAGCATCCCCTATCTCTACAAGTAGGGGGCAATGATCCAAAAATACTTGCAGAAGCAGCGCGCCTGGCCGATGCCTGGGGTTACGACGAAATCAACCTCAACGTGGGATGTCCCAGCCCAAGAGCAAAAGCGGGCAACTTCGGTGCCTGCCTCATGGCTAAACCTGATCAAGTCGCACGTTGTGTTGAAGCGATGGCGATGGCGAGCCCTCTTCCAGTCACCGTGAAACACCGTCTAGGAATTGATGATTTCGATAGC
>PVBE011513296.1_pt1 | contig 11545 bp, 1 predicted proteins | sample 1631181 | NCBI WGS metagenome assembly PVBE01 (sample SAMN08397723, study PRJNA350692) | Marine metagenome, whole genome shotgun sequencing project. | isolation source: water | place: Pacific Ocean | collected 2012-04 | reverse complement strand
GATTACTAATGTCTGAGTTTAGCCTTTTTACTTCCTTTGTGGATAATTCAGCGCCGCTGTTATATTTATCCATCAATGCATTAGATTTTTGAGCCTGATAATTTTGTATTTTATTAGATAATCCCATGACAGCCAAAGATAAGCCTGCTTGTATAAATGCCCCCCTAGCAGACCTTCTCTTTTCATCTTCATAGTCCTGAAGGGCCTGAGCTTTTTCTTTTTCGTACTCATGTTTTTCTTCTAAGTAATTTACAAGATTTTCATATCTTTCAAATTTTAATTCATTCTGAGGATTATCAGGGTCAGTTAATCCAAAGGCGGACATCCTAGGGTCAACTTCGAAGTTTCCATGAGTAGGTCTTTTTGAATCATTGTATACATACTTATTTACCATGGCCGTTCCTTCTGGGGACTCAGTATAAACTGTTTTTCCAGTTCTCTCCGCCATCGTTTCTATTTCTTTATGAGTCAGTAAAGGCATATTCTTAGCTACCATACCACCCTCGTTCATTTTTAAGAATCTTCCGCTATTCAAAGACGCGAAGAACTCGGGCCCATAAGCCTGTACGATATCTTTCCTTATTACAAATTCACCAGACTTGAGCCTAGCTGGAACATCATCATGAACCCCGTCACCGCCAGAAACCATACCACCCTTTGCAAAACCGGGTCCGTACCCCATTGCCGCGCCCGCTATAGAGCCAAATAAACGCTGCATGGCCATCTTTAATATCCCACCCAGTATATCCTTAGCTAAGTCCTTAAAGAGGTCTCTAAACGCATCCTTGAGCTTCTTAGTGCCAAATATGGCTGCATTTAGAGCGTCTGTTATGCCGTCTCTAAGGTTGAGGGCTAGGGCATTGACCATATTGTCCAAGTCTTTCGTCATGTCCTTATTATCATAAAGGAGCGCGCCCCCGAAGGTTCTTCCTGCGGACCCAATGCCGTATTTTCCTTGCTGAATTGCTGCGGCGTTTTCTCGTGCGATGGAGCCCCTTAAGTCCTGAGTAGAGCCTATGCCCATCTTGTATTGCTCTTCGCTAATTTTCCTCATGGCAGAGGCGATAGTAAGGGTAAATGCTTGGGTTTGTTGTATTTCTGATTGTTTAGAATTTGTTAGCTCTTCAGATTTTTCTCCTAGCTTTTTATATAAATTTATTTGTGTTTCTAGTGACACGTTGGATTCAGCTATTGATTGGCTAGCTTCCCATTGCATAGCATTTAATTTACTCTGCGCGGTAAATCCTCCGCCCGTAAAAGCGGGGCTAGTCATGGCTGCCCCAGCAAACAGGCCAGCTATTCCCTCTGCGGTATTATTTCTTATGCTTGTTTTTTGGGAACCAGCCATTCTGTTAAGCATTCCTCCTCTAGTTGTCCGGTCTATATTAGATAGACCTGACGGAGTGGGAGCACCTTCTAAGAATTTCATTCCATAATATTTTTTAGAATTAGGGTCGCTACCTCCCCAATGCTTAAACATGTTAGTTAAGTATTGATTCTGCTTCGTTTTACCCTCTTCGCTAGTTGGGTCCCAACCCTGCGGCTCAGACCAATGCAAAGGTCTTTGTCCACCGGGCTGTGCCTCATGGCCCCTCTCGGGCGCTCTTTGGGCAGCTTTATCGAAGAAGATTATTAATTTCTTTTCTAGCTCTGTAAAAGCTTTACCCCCATACGTAGTTGGATCAATCTTATCCCAATGCTGCCTTAAGTCCTCTATGCCCCCGAAAGTTGCTCCATGTAATTGTGTCTCTTTTAATGTCTCGAATCTATTTCTTAATGATGTAACCCCCTCATTAAATTCTTTAAATGATTTTGCTCCGACCGCTGCTACGGAAGCTCCAGTATCGGTTGAATCCCCCATCGAAATGAAATTTTTATCGTGTTGACTTAAGCCCTTTCCTTGTACCCATTTACCCTGATACGCAGCAGCCTGCTTGCCTGCCCACTCGCGCATTTCAGGGGTGAGGTTTCTATCATAAAGTGCAGCTTTTCCGCTAAAACCCGGGGCTGACCTCAACGAGAATTCTCCTTTGCCTTCGATTGAGCCACCGCTCGCCGGATTTTCTTGAAAATAATCATCATTATAATTTAATGGCGCGGGTATATACTGTCCGTCTTGTGTCTTGCCGTATTTGCTAGCCCAACCGGCTCCCGCGGGAGTGTGTCGTCCGCCGCTACCGAACTTTAATGAACCTCCTTCTCTATATTGATAGTCTCCAGCTTCTCCGAAATTGTACTCCTTAATAAACGCGGCAAAGCCAGCGGCATTAGCATCTTGAATTAATTTTCTTAGCTTTCCTAACTGCTCTTCTACAGCGCTCTCTGTGGCGTCGAAGTCTCCAGAAAATTTTATTCCTGATCCCGCTCCTAATTGTTCGTCTATTATTTTCTGCCAACCAGAGAGGTCTTTTGAGCCCGGTAATTTATCTATTCCGTACTCTTTGGCCCTTGATCCTTTTTCGCCCCCTAGTTTCCCTAGTCTTAGCAGGTCAATTACCCTGTCTAATTTTTTAGATTCCCCCTGAACCTTTGTTATGTCCTTAAACCCAGAGATCATTACGTCTGTTATGTCGGGAGAACCATGGAGCCTACTGTCGACCTTCTCCATGACGGCAACCTGTCTCTCGCTAGTATCCCAGATAGCATACTCTATGTTTTCCATGGGTGTAACTAGATTACTTTGTGGCAAATTTTTAGGATCACCGTATTTTTTTTCAATTGCTTTTCTTAATTTATTTTGATAATCCTCTATGCGCTCGCTTCCCATTTGGGGTCTGGGTAAGCCCCATTTATCTAGCTTTTTGATCATTTCCCGAAACGCTTGTTCCTGCTTGATGATTACCTTTGTGTGCTCTTGTCTTTTCTGGTTATAGCTTGGCTCTATACCGGGAGGTAGTCCGCGCATACGTGAATGTCCCGGGCCACCCTTATGGAAGTCCTCCCTTAGGGCCTCTCCGGGGTAAAAATACCTAGGATGTTTACGCTGGCCACCCTTCATTTTGATTGCGGTACCGGCGTAGCTTCCATAATCTTGCTGATAAGGTATAGTCTTTTCTGCCTCTCGTATAAGACTTGCTGCTTCGTATCTGTTGGGGCCAGAGTATAAAGGTTTTTTTGGCTTTGGTTGATGACCAAGAGCAGGAAACCCCGACAGGCCCCTACCACCCGGCCCACCAGTGCCACCCGCCCCACCGCTAGGAGTAGGCATCGGCCCAAAAGGTACGGGGGTCGGTGCCCAAGGACCTTGGGGGTGAATAGCTTTAGACCTAGCATATATTTCTGCAGCCTCCTTCATTGCTTGAGCGGCCCTTTCCGCAGCTAAAGCTGCTGCTTCTTGTCTTAAAACGTTAGCCGTCCAAGAATCAATTGCCATAGCTTGGTTTTGGGCTGCTACGTTTTGAGCTTCTGCCATCTGTTTGAGCTTTTCCGCATGAACCGCAGCACCTTTCGCAGCTTCTTCTCTCGATTTTTCGAAAGCTTTATGCTTCTCATCTAAATCATATTGATCCCTTATCCACGCCTTCATCTCGTCCGAAAACGCATCCATAGAGTCGACATGAAAACCAGATTCATACCCCATTCTTAGATTACTTTCTATAAGGTTTCTAATATTTTCAAACCCTTCATTCTTAGCGCTAAATTTATAATCTTCTGTGGCTTGTCCCGCCCGAAAGAGGCCCGCATTAGCATCTATAACTCCCCCGCTAATTACCCTTTCTCTTAAAATTTGGTCTGCAACCGTATCTAAGTCAAACTTAACTTTTTCTATGACCTTCTCTAAGACGTTTTTGGATGACGCGTCGGCAACAGTAGGCGTATATTGACGCGTAGTGCCTGCGCTTTGAGGGCCACCTTCGGGGGCTTTATTCTCCCCTACTGCTATACCGCCCATCCGGCCAGATGTATCCGCATTTCGTTTACTAGAGTCTCTTTGCTTGGGGGTCATGGGTTGACTAGAAGCTTTCTGCCAAGACGCACCGGGGACAGCGCTCGGTCCTCCACTAGTCATCTTCTTGACGACCATTTCTACGGCTGCTTTAGCTATGGCTAATTTTTCTACGCCGGCGCTGAGCGTATTACCAGCAACCTGAATTGGATTTGCATTTGCCAACTTACTTAGTGCGTTGGCTGCATCACGAGCAGATGCAGCTTGAGCAGGTACCTGCGCTGATCCCGGAGCGGGTGCTGCCGGAGTCATTGATGTAGAGGGCGTCGTTCCCGCTCCGGTCGTTGCTGCCCCAGTCGTTCCTGCTCCGGTAGTTCCTGCTCCCGTTCCTCCCGTTCCCGGTCCAGACCCCGGTCCGTCGCCACCCCTTCCGGGGACAACAAATATACCACTGCTCACGGCAAGTTCTGCCATTTTGCTAATTTTTTGAGTGACATTCTCGTTCGATTCTAAATATCTCCTTATTAGTTCTTTGGGCGAATCTTCTTTAAAAGTAGCTTGGAACTGCATTGCGGCCCTTTTATAGGCGATCTCTGGGTTGACCTGCATTCCCAGTTCTTTAGCGAGCCTCATCTGGTTTTGCGCATTTTGAGTTATCATTCTCTCCCTCATCTCAGCGGGGACATCACTTTCCTCATAGCCCAAAGTCTTTAATTGCTTAGCCATCGAGAGATCTGACTCTGCGGTTAATTGTTTCCCAATTGCAGTGCCCTCCCCGAAGTGCTTAACCATGTTTTGTTTGTCTCGGATGTTCATTACGTTATTAAGGCTTGACCCCAATAAGTTAGCCTCAAATCCGCCACCCCAATTTATCTCCCTGTTAACCCTTTGGAGCTCCATTTGCTCCTTCATTCTTTCTCCAACGCTTTTCTTCTGTAGCTCAAATGATTTTCTGTTAATATCTGTATCATTTTTACCGTCTACGAGAATCTGCCTTAACAGCAAAGTATGCTTCTGTCGCTGTTGAATTTCTGTGTCTAATCTTTTGTCCGCCTCGTTATATCCCGCGAATTTACCTGTTCCCGGTTGTCTACCCTCATAGATTTCGGACATCGTTTTAGTGTCCCCTTCGAAAGAGGATATATAATTTCTTAATCTTTCCTGACCTTCTCCGAAAGATTGACTAAACCCAGCGGTAACATGCTGCATATCCCCAAGGGCGTCGTAGGCTTTCACTTCTCTTTCGGTAAGCTTTTCTCTGGAAAATCCTGCTTGTCCCAATCTTCCGTCTAGCTTAGCAAAAGTACCAGCAAAGTTTTGCATGACTTTAGCTGTCGAAGCAGCTGATTTAATTCTAGTATCTTGGTCTGCTGATTCAGCTTGCCTGTCTAATTGCCTAAGTTCAACTTGGGCACCGAATTGAGTCATCGCTATATCATTGCCAAATAAAGATGCCTTCTTGTCAGCAAAGGCTTCCATCATGTCAGCCCTTTTCATCTCGTGCTTAGTGGCTAACTTGGTGTTGTTTATGTTATGAGACATTTGATTGTTGAAATCCGATATGGCAATCTGCATATCATACATCTTGTCAACAAAGTTTAAAGTATTTTTTCTAACTTGAGTTTGCCGCTCGTTCCAAAGCCTCATTGCGTCCTTGAAGCCATCTACATCTTTTTTGCCAGTGACGAGAGTTCCCAGAAGATTACTAATCATTTTATCTAAGATTATCCCTGCAGCAGAACCGCTTTGACCGGTTTCTTTTAATTTCTTAAGTTGGAGATTCAAAAGATTTATATCTTCAGCCGCAACGCCGCCAGCGCTCCCGAGCGCACCCAGCTGCTTGATAGCATCCATGAACTTTTGCGTGTACTCATCTTGTGGTCCTGACGAAAGAGGGTTCAGACCACCGGAGATGATTCCGGACGCAACATCAGCTCGGATTGTGTTCTGAAGCGTCTCGAGAGAGTCCGTAAAAGACTTTGTGTCCTTAGGGTCCAATCCAGACAGGCTGCCGCTTATTTGCCTCCCTCCAGCCCCAGTAGACAAGACTGGTAGCTGAGAAATTATATCGCTCATCTCCTTTGCGGCCTTTTCCCCAGCCGGAGTTATGGCATCGAGGCTACTAGGATCACTCATCCAGCCAATAATATTCCCTGAGCTCGCGCCCGCTACGTAGGCGTCGGCATCTTCTCCGGTGATTTGCTCAGTTGTCACTCCCACCTGCCTTATCTTAGCGCGAGCCGCTGCGTTTCGGGTTTGCGATGCGGCGATAGTTTCTAGTTCTTTGGTGTCCGCGCCCCCTCTTATCGCGGCCAGAAAATCTTTTTGGCCCGTAGGGCTCATTCTACTCAATATGTCTGCCTGCTGCTGCTGTAATTGCCTAAGAGTATCTTGATCGGGCTTCTTGTACCCCTCCATCATTTCTGATATTTTTGCGCTAACAGAGAAAAATTCATTAAATGTATCACTGATACCTTGAAGATTAGCATTAGCCTGCTGAAGCCTAAAGTTCGCACCCTCTAAATCGTTATTCCAGCGTTCGAAAACCCCTTGAACTTCATATAATGCCGTTGCGACTGCGGTAGCGATTGCCAAAGGACCTCCCCAGCTTCCAGCTGCTCCGCCAGCGAGAACCCTAGCTCCGAATCCACCCGCTCCTCTTATCGCTCCTCCAGCAGCCACTCCGCTGCGTGCGCCTCCTGCCCCTAAACGTCCAATAGCGCCCATCATTCTACCGCCAGCGCCAGTTCCTTGCCGAGCCACTGCAGCATTACTTATCCTACCGATGAGCTCTCTTTTTCCCATATTTTCGGTGAGCTCTTTACCTATTAAGCTTTTGATGCCACCCTGCAAGCTTTCCTTTATCGCTCCAGACGCAAAGTGGGTCATAATACCAGCTTGAATGCTGGTCGATATTCCTCCTGCTATTTCATCACCCCGTCTCGCGTTAATACTGGGCGCTCCACTACCGCCACGAGCACCCGTCATTGAACCAACCATTCCCTGAATCATAGAGGGGAGCATAAACGCAGCCATCATCGCCCCGCCGCCCATATCTGTACCCCCTAGCCTTAGCGCTCCCCCTGCGGGTAATCTACCCTTGGCTCCTGCGGCAGCAGTTGTCTTTGCGGTCGCTGGCCCTCCGCTCACCGTAGAGCCGGTCAACCTACTTAAAGCCTGACCGGTTGCTTTGGCTGCGGTTCTATTTTCTTTTGTTACTTTGGATTGCTCTTTAAGTTCGGAGACCGTGCTTTTAAGTTCTCTATGGAAAGTCTTAACCGAGCCCTCACTCATGTAAGCTGTTGTTCCGAATTTTCTAAAATGTTTATACGCTTTATTTATGGCCGCTTCACCTTTATCGACAGATCCGAGAAGCCTGTTAAAGGATTGGTTCATCCTGTCAAAGGTTTTTGGATCAAATGAACTTGTCCTCGTTCGAGCGCTCTGCCTCATCCATTTATGTAGCGGATCTTCAACAAAGTTAGGAATAAAGCCGCTATATGCTTTACCTTGTTTTTGTATATCAGATACACTCTTACCTGTAGCCATGTGGCTATCTATAGCTGTAGAAAGATTTCCCTCTGTACTGTTGTAAACTCCTACGCCGCCAGAAGCGTAAAGCCTTTTGTCGAAACCTACCTTTACTTGACCCTTTGATATCCCCGGAGAGCCAGATTCCCTTTTCATGGCGTCCGATAATCCTCCAGCAAAATTTGGAACGAAACCAGAATAGAACGCCGCCAATTTTCCTCTAGGTGCGGCAAAAGCTTTACCTTTGTTTTTGCTAACGTTCCCCGAAATAAGGTTTAGTCTTTCCTGTATTTGGCTTTTGATGAATGGAGTGCCAGTGAGTTTACCCCTCATACTTTTTAGGGTTGCGTCGCTTCCCATTCCAGAAAGCTTAGAGTCTATCCATTTATTATTGGAAACGTGAACGCCGACACCGCCCTTGCCATTGTTACCTATTAATGCATTTGTAACCGGAGCATTGTTACCTAAAAATTGTTTTGGTTCATGATCCCATCTCCCACTACCAGCCATATCTTTTGACCATATAGCCGTATTGATTGCCGCCTCAAATATTCTTCCCGCAAACTGAGGATAACCAGAAGTATCCTTTCTTACGAGCTTCATTATTTTTGATACATTTGGAAAATCTTCTTTTCCAGAAGGCTTGAGCAGCTTTTGAGCTATTTGACGAACGGCTCCACCGATTGGCTTTTTGATCATGTCGTCAAATCTACTATTTTTTGAAGGTTTAGATACGTCTCCGTGCTTGAGAGATTGCGGTATATATTGTCTTATACCAGTAACATTAAGCAAGCTCTTTTTGCTGCCCACTGCTTTCTCCATATCTTTTGGCACTTTTACCCCGCCCTTTCTTAAAGCGTCAGCGGTAAAGCCCAACCTTCCATGAGCTAAATCTTTAGAGGTTATAAGAGCTACCCCTCCTAGAGCCGATGATGGTAAAGTTAAACTTCCCGCAGTAGGCTTTTGTTTTCCTTTTGGCGCTGTAAAGTTTGGAACAAATCCTCCAGAAGCTTTGTAAGGGTCATACCCGTGCATCGTTTCAAATGATTTTTTGTATTTATCACCAGCCCAACTTTCCCTTGGGGGAAGTATAGCGTCTTGACCAAGGCCCACGTCTTTTTTCTGTTCGTTTGAATTGTATATTACTTGACCTATACCCTTCATGTGAGTTCTTCTTATCTCACCAGCTTCGTAGCCGTTCATTATAGCGCCAATTTGCTCTGCTCTTTCGTCAGATCTTTTAGCAAAATTCGGAATAAAGCCTGCAGAGCCAGTCCTACCACCTCTAGCAGATTTGCCTACTGACTTGCCCGGCAGGGCTCCTCCGCCAGTAGTTCTTGCTGCGTTCTGAAGATTAGCAGCCATCGTCGCGCTCAATCTTGATGCCTCTGCGACTTGCTGGTTACGTTGTTTTACAACGGTCAACATTTGTTTTTCAACAGCCAATAAGTTTTCGCTACTCGCCTTTGCCCTGTTTATAATTTCTGGGTTCTTTAATAAAATGTTTTGAATTAATGTTTGTATACTCGCTTGCTCTTGCGCGGATTTATTTAATCCACTAAAAGTTTGTACAGCCTTGACTGTGAACTTCAAGAAGTTAGCTCCTATTTTCGCCAACAAAGCGGCAAGCAATAACAAGCCCGGCCCAGATAAGACCTTGCCTATACCAGCCAAAAGCCCTTCGCCCATCTTTGCGCCCCAGCTTTCTGGATCTTTAATAGTAAAGGCCCCGATAATAGAATTGATAGTCTTAAATATTTTTTCTATAGCAGGACCTACGGTAGTTTTTCCTACTGCGGCAGCAAATTCTGTTATGTTAGCTAAAGTTTCATTTAGCATAGCGGCAAGAGTCTTGTTTAACTCTTCATTTCTATCCATAGCTTCGCTTGTAGTGTTTATAGAAGTTTGAAGCGCTTGATTATAGATAGAAAATTCAGAACTCAAATCTGACATGGTAGCCTTGAGCACGTTAACTTGGAATACGCCGCCAAGCAACTCTGCAGTTAAAGCCTTTTGAGAATCAGTAAGAGTATCATAAGTTTTGGAAAACGATTGTAATATTTCCATCGCGGGCTTCATCTTACCCGCGGTATCCTGAGTAACAACCCCTAAATCCTCCATCTGCTGTATAACCCTAGGCCTCTGGAGTCTCGTAAAGATAGTTTTAAAACTGTTACCAATTACCCTACCGCCTCTAGCGGTTTTTTGCTGCGCTGCAGTGATAGTCGCTAGCAAGGAATCAAAGCTTACGTTAGCGGCTTGAGCAGAACTACCTACACGCTTAATGGCTTCGGCTAAGTCTTCAGAACTTACCGCAAACTTTGCGTCGACGTTAGCAAGCTTATTAACTATGGTTGTGCTATCTAAAGCTGTTTGATTAAAGGTATTCATCGCCGCAGTAAGAGCTTCCGTTGCGGCAACAACGTCCATGCCAGCCAACCTAGCCAAAACCATAGCGTCCTTAGTTCTCCTGAGGGTTTCCTCTACGCCGAGCCCCTGCCTAGAAAACTCGGTCGCTGATTTTGCAACCTCTTTAAACGCCTGACCAGTCTGACTAGCTATGTTAAACAACTCCTTACTAAACCCTCTCAAGTCTTTGGTCGTTAACCCCAAGATTACATTGATATCTTTGAGTTGCTTTTCGATGTCTATGGTAGTTTTTACCAATCTAGAAAAGGCCTCTTCGACAGCATAAATTGCACCCGCAGATGCGCCAAAAGCTAGAACACGAGCATTTGACGCTTCTAAGGATTTAGTGAATTCATCAGCGGATGCAGTTATGCGGCCTAAAGGTTGGGTATAAGCTGAACTAAGAAGCTTTCCACTGGAAGCTAATTTCTGTACGTTACGGAAAGACCTTTCGACCTGCTTCTCCGCTCTAGAAAGTGAAGCCCGATCTACATGTACGCCTATATTTAAAGTAGTTGGTAATTCAGCCATTTCCCCTTTTTCCTATTATAATTACACTTAATTATTTAAGCTCCATGTAACTTTATAAGATCTTCCATGCTTAATTTTCCGCCCTGTTTTCGAGCTTCTTGAGATAAGCTAACCTGTTTTTCATGGTTTTGATCGCTGGAAAGACCCATTCTTTCCATATCCTCTTTAGTGGCACCAACTATACTAGTGGCTTTTCCGTCCCCTTCTTTCTTCTGCGTTTTCGAAGTTATTTTTTCTACATTTTTACTGACATTAAATAGATCAATTATTTTATCTGGATCATCCAGTTCCTCAGAAGTTAATGATCGATCCATATTCTGAATCATGGTTTTGAAATACCTTCCATAGCTGAACAAATCTACTTGATTAAAAGTTAATTTAGTAATTGGCTTTCCATAAAAGGTCATTGGATTATCGTCGCTTAACGAAAAGAAATTCATAAAATAAGTGCATAAAGAAATCCTTTTTATATTTTCTTCAGAAAATTTAACAGAATCCTCTACGAAAACCCCAGTTAAAGCCGTAATATCTTCATCTTGTAAATAATTATAGTCTTTTTCTGTTATCAATCTCTCAGTTAGTTCCTTATCCTTAAAGGACGTGGTGACTAAATAGTTCTCGTTTACTTTTTTGGAGGCATAAGCCTCTGCAGTATACCCTATTAATGCCTGCTTTTGCTCGTTAAGATTTTCTAGTTTATCTGAAGACTTTTCGATGTCTTTATTAATAGATTCTATTTCAGCTTTTAGAAGAACTTTTGATTTTGTGTCTTTCAGGTTAGATACGTAAGACCGCAATTCCCTCATCTCTGATTCTTCTTCCCCACTCCAATCCCCCTCTTTTTTTATTTCTTCTTCCCTTTGCTTTATTGTAGGCAAGCCTTCTTTTGTCGCCTTATTCATTAAGGCTTCTTTTAGTTCATCTAAATCTTCAGAGGAATCATAATCAGTATGTTTAAGATAAAAACCCCCAAATTTCTCATCCTTAACTGAGGAATATCCACGAAGGATTTCCATATACACCTTTCTTAGTTGAGATTTTTCTAGCTTCATTTACAAAAAAAAAGCCCCATTTTCGTGGGGCTAGGATTTAACTATGGATTTTTTTATTCCCCCTCTTTTTTTATTTCTTCTTCCTTATCAGGCGCTTCTTTAACTTCTTCTGGCTCCTACTCGGGTTCTTCCTCGG
>PVBE010742223.1_pt1 | contig 11545 bp, 12 predicted proteins | sample 1631181 | NCBI WGS metagenome assembly PVBE01 (sample SAMN08397723, study PRJNA350692) | Marine metagenome, whole genome shotgun sequencing project. | isolation source: water | place: Pacific Ocean | collected 2012-04 | reverse complement strand
CTTCTCGAGAAGAGCGCGCTGCTCGTCGTCGAGCTCCTTGGGCACGGTGATCGTTACGGTCACGATGAGGTCTCCGGTGCCTTTGGTGGTCTCAATACCTTTGCCCGAGACCTTGAATCTCTTTTCGGACGATGTCCCTTCAGGGACGCGTAAAGTTATTGATCCGTCCAGGGTGGGGACGGTAATGTCGGCTCCCAGGGCGGCTTCGGCAAAAGTGATCGGAATCTCGATCTTGAGATCCTTGCCCGATCGTCCGAACAGAGGATGCGAGCCGGCGTGGATCTCTATCAAGAGATCTCCTGGTGGCCCGCCGGTGCCACTGCGTTGGCCCTTGCCCTTCAGCTTGATGCGGGCACCGTCGTTGATACCTGCAGGGATCTTGACCAGGACGTCGCGTCCGGCAACGGACGTTTTTCTTGTTGTGCCACTGATCGCCTCATGGAAGGAGAGCGAGAGTTTCGCCTCGAGGTCAGCACCGGGCTGTGGCGTCCGCGCCCCCCGACCGAACAGGTCCCCCAGTCCACCAAATCCTCCGCCGCTGGCGCCACTGAAGAGGTCACCGAGGTCGTCCACGGTGACGTATTGGGTACCTCCTGCGGGACCACCGGCATAGGCTCCCCGACGGAAGGCGTCGCGTGCTTGATCGTATTCGACTCGCGTTTTCTCATCTGAGAGAACCGAGTAAGCCTCGTTGACCTCCTTGAATCTGGTCTCGCTCGTTGGATCGCCCGACGTCGTGTCAGGGTGATACTGCTGGGCCAGTTTGCGATAGACACGTTTGATGTCCTTGGCCGAGGCAGTTTTGGATACGCCGAGATCGCCGTAGTAGTCCTTCTCGAGCCATTCGCGCCGTACGCTCACTCCACTGACACTCCTTCCACCGGTGCCACGGCAACGAGTGCAGGACGGAGCACCCGCTCACCCAGGGTATATCCGCGACGCATCTCACTGGAGACGACCAGATCTTCGCCTGCTCCGCCGGCGACCGCCTCGTGCACGGTTGGATCGAAGGGTTCTCCATCGGTGGGAATTGCTGTGAGTCCTTCGCGCTCGAGTACTTCCATCAACTGATGGAACGTACTCTGGACACCCGAGAGAAGGAGCTCCTCGCTGGGTGACTGGGCGGCGTGTTCGAACGCCCCTTCGAAGGAGTCGAGAACGGGTAGTAATGCAGCCACGAGGCGCTGTGATGCCCAGGTTGTCATTTCCTGCTGTGTCCGTTCCGACCGCCTGCGGAAGTTTTCGAATTCAGCTGCCACCCGCTGCAGATCGTCGAGGCGGGCAGCCTCAGATTCCAGCGCGGTTTGGAGTGCAACGGTGAGGACCTCCACAGCCTGAACCGAGTCGTCGGGTATCTCGAGATCGAATTGCACCGTCTCTTCGGTCACTAGTTCTGCGTCGACGACATCGTCGGTCATCAGGACTCGTCACCCTCGTCGACGATCTCGGCCTCGACGACATCATCGTCATAACCATCGGATCCACCGGCTTCAGCCTCGACCTGAGATGCCTCGTAGATCTTCTGACCGAGTATCTGAGCCACTTTGAGCAACTCGTCGGTCGCCGATTTGAGGGCCTCGGTGTCGGGAGCTGTGTCGTCGAGGAGTCCCTTGAGCGACTCGAGTTTCTCGAGAATCGGGGCCTTTTCATCGTCGTTGAGCACTTCGCCGTGCTCCTCGAGCTGATTGGCGATCTGATAGGAAGCGTGGTCTGCCTGGTTGCGGGATTCGGCGCCGTCGCGCCGTTCCCTGTCCTCGTTGGCGTGGGATTCGGCATCCTTGATCATCTGCTCGATCTCATCGCTCGGCAGCGCGCTGCCTCCGGTGATTGTTATCTGTTGAGTCTTACCGGTGCCGAGATCCTTGGCAGATACCGAGACGATGCCGTTGGCATCGATGTCGAATGTCACCTCGATCTGGGGCACACCTCGAGGCGCTGGCGGGAGACCCGTCAGGTTGAACTTCCCGAGAGACTTGTTTCCCCCGGCCATCTCGCGCTCGCCCTGCAGTACGTGCACCTCGACTTCGGGCTGGTTGTCGGCAGCGGTAGTGAAGATCTCGGATCGCCTGGTTGGGATTGTGGTGTTGCGTTCGATCATCTTGGTGAAGACGCCACCCATGGTCTCAATGCCGAGTGTGAGCGGAGTCACGTCGAGCAGTAGGATGTCTTTTACGTCGCCTTTAAGCACTCCGGCCTGGAGGGCGGCACCGGCGGCGACCACCTCGTCGGGGTTGACGCCCTGATGAGGGTCTTTGCCGGTGACCTCCTTGACCAGAGCCTGGACCGACGGCATCCGGGTCGAGCCACCGACGAGAATCACGTGGTCGATATCGTCCATGGTGATCCCCGCATCTTTTACAGCCTGGATAACCGGTTTCTTGGTGCCGAGCACCAGGTCCTCGGTCATCTTCTGGAACTCGGAACGGGTAAGACTTTGCTGCAGATGGAGCGGCCCCTCCGAGGTAGCAGTGATAAATGGGAGATTGATCTCGGTCTCGGTGACCTGTGAGAGCTCGATCTTGGCCTTCTCGGCAGCCTCCTTGAGGCGCTGGATCGACATCGGGTCTTTGGTCAGATCGACCCCCTGTTCGTTCTTGAACTCGTTGGCGAGCCAATCGATGATCAGTTGGTCCCAATCGTCACCACCGAGCCCGGTGTTGCCACTCGTGGCCTTGACCTCGAAGACACCCTCGCCGATCTCGAGTATCGATACGTCGAAGGTGCCGCCACCTAGGTCGTAGACGAGGATCGTTTGATCTTCGCCCTCCTTATCGAGTCCATATGCAAGCGACGCCGCCGTCGGCTCGTTGATGATTCGCAGCACTTCGAGGCCAGCGATCTGGCCGGCTTCCTTAGTGGCTGTTCGCTGGGCGTCACCGAAGTAGGCGGGCACGGTGATGACCGCTTCGGTGACGGGCGCGCCGAGATACGCCTCGGCATCGCGCTTGAGTTTCATGAGGATCCGAGCGCTGATCTCCTGGGCGCTGTAGTCCTTTCCGTCGATGGCGACGGACCAGTCGGTTCCTATTTCGCGCTTGACGGAGCGAATTGTGCGGTCCGGATTGGTGATTGCCTGGCGTTTGGCGACCTCGCCGACTAGAACTTCGCCGCCCTTTGAGAAGGCGACAACGGAAGGGGTGGTGCGGTGGCCTTCAGCGTTGGCGACCACCGTGGGCTCTCCGCCTTCAAAGACGGCGACCACGCTGTTGGTCGTGCCGAGGTCGATTCCGACGGCTCGGGACATGGTTGTTATCTCCTGTGTGGTGATTATTAGTCTGAGTGTATCAGATGATGAGAACTTGAGTCAAGTATTGTCAAGTTAGAGTCGAGCTCTGCGGTTTGGTCAAGCATGGGACACGCGATTCACTCTGCTCACCGGCAATCGTCGATGGTTAACGCGGTCTTCGGGCGATCGCTTCGCTGCGCTCGGCAGGAGATCTTTCGATTCGTCGGCGGCCTTTTCCTGTTTCCTTCTGATCGGTAACAGGCGACTAGCAACCGGCGACTTCTGTCGGCGTCAAACGTCAGGCGTCGGGTATCAGAGAACCCACTCTGTTACCCACCCGACATTCAGCCGACGTCCAACCGATTGGCGCGGTTTCACCGGACATGACAACCTACCCCCAACGCACCGAGGTGATCCGGACCCGCCACATTCACGGGACTTCGATTCTCGGAGGGTTCCTGCTCTGGGCCGTCGTGACTGTGAGCCTCACAGTGGTAGGCATGATCATTGGAATTCCCATGGCGATCGCCGGCCTCGGCATCCTCACTGCACCACACCCTCACTAGCCGGTCTGTTTGCTTTCCCGGATCGTAGAGGTGGTGTGATCGAACTCGCTTGCGCTACTCGGCCGCTCGCGAACTCGACACTCGGACGGGTGCCGAGTCCCGATGCGAGGAACCGACAGGCGGATGGGACGGCCCGACCCTGTGGGACAGCCGGTACCCTTATCATCCCATTCAGTCGGAGAGTGAGTGAGCAGTACAGCCAACCAGCAGATCACGGTTGACGACGTGGAGAAGGTGCTTGGTAGGGCGCAGCACCAGAATCTCGTCTCTCTCCATCAGTCGGTGGATCTGACGGGTCAACGGATACTCATCACCGGAGCCAATGGAAGCATTGGTTCGAAGTTGACTGAGACGCTGTCGGGAGTCGAATGCGACGTTCTGCCGACTGATGTCGGAGGTGGTCTTCCCTTCCTAGACGTGACCGATTTTGACAGCGTCTACGGCACGATCAAGAAATTTCGACCCCAAGTGATCGTCAACCTGGCTGGTCTGAAATACGCTCCTCAGGGCGAACACGAAACCTGGAAGACCGTTTCGATAAACACGATCGGCACGAAGAACCTGCTCAATTGTGCTCCGGCAGACTGCCGGTTCATTCTCACTTCGACTTGCAAATCCTGCAATCCCGAGATCGTTTATGGAGCAAGCAAGCTCATTGCCGAGCGGATGGTGCTCAACGAAGGTGGCAGTGTTGTCAGATACTTCAATGTCGTGGAAACTCAGGGCAACGTCTTCGAGACCTGGAGGGAACTTCCCCCTGACGCCCCGATCATGGTCGTGGAGGAGTGCAATCGCTACTTTATTTCTCTCGCAGAAGCCGTCGGGTTGGCAGTCTTTGCCATGATCGAACCGGCGGGCCGCTACATCGTAAATGTTGCCGAGGAGCGGAACATGAGTGATGTCGCCACCGCCTTGTATCCCGACCGAGTTCGTCTACCTATGCAGCGGCGACGCGGCGACAGAATCAGTGAGCGGTTTCTTGGCACGAGCGAGCGACCCGGCGAGGTGCTTCTCGAAGGCAGTGTGATTCGACTCGAGAACGATCATGACAAGCTGGAAGCCCCTTAAGCCGGCGATCCGATCTATCCGTTGGCGGCGCCGCTATGGCTGATAAATCTATCGATCATCTCCGCAAGTTCACCTGTTAGAAAGTCTGGTGGATCGGTGGTGCCAGATAAGTAGTGTGCGTGCACGCGCCCTATAAGCGGATCATCCATGACGGAGTTTCGCTGTAGGCCGATCCGATTAGCACCTCCGATTCGGGCCGGGCTGCCCATGGCGAGTGAGAAGGGAGGTACGTCGGAAGTAACCGTGGAGTTCATCCCGACCATCGCATATGGGCCAATGGCCGCGCGCTGGCGGATATCGACGCCGAGCCCAATATTGGCACCCTCACCCAGCCAGGTGTATCCACCCATTTGAGCCGCATTTGCGAGCGTGACGCCATTCTCGAGTGTTGCGTCGTGAGGGATGTGGGAGTACGCCATTAAGAAGCAGTCGTTGGCGATCTGTGTCTCCCGAATCGACCCCTGATGTATCGTGACGTACTCCCGAATCCGGTTGTTGTTGCCGATCGCAACCCCTACTCCCTGAACGTCTTCGATTGCCGTGTGGGGTCTGGATCGGTATTGGGCTGGGGTTCCGATCGAAACGTGCGGTCCTATCCAGTTGTCGTCACCAATTACTGCCGGCCCGAGTATCACGGAGTACGGGAGCACGATGTTGTGCCGGCCAAAAGTGACCGACGGTCCGATCACAACTGTGGGGTGAATCTCGTTGCTGTCCATCTGTGCCTCCAGCCTTCTTGAGTACTCAACGCTCCCGGTGTTAGCGTCCACCTGGGTGGATCGAGACCATTCTTTGTCCCTGCCGCATCGGCCTGTGTCCGCTCGTGTTGATCGTTGGTGGGAATGGAGACCCGGTCCGGGAAGCCGGGCACCTCAACTACTCGTGGACGGTCCTCCCGATGAAGACCAGCCTACGGAGTGCTGTCTTCTGTTCACAGTAGATACGCTATTGGTCAATGATGCGCCTGTGACTCCTAGATCGCACGACCGGCGTCGGACAACGACTCCACGATGAACTGGGATGGGTGGGCGGAATCCAGCAGCGAGGGCCGCCTCCAATGCGAAGGATCGTTCAGGAAGTTTCCGACGACCTCCAGGTCGTAGCCGCTCACGATGATGTTCCGGTCCAATCCGGCTATCGATTCGACCTGCTCACGGAAAATGAGGCACGGCAGTCCAAGGTAGGACGATTCCAACTGGAGTCCACCGCTATCAGTCAACACGAACTCGGCTTTGGACAGGATCGCAACGAAATCCGGGTGAGGGAGCCTGTCGCGCAGCACCAATTTGTCGTCGAAGAAGTTCAGCAGGCCGTGCTCTTCGAGCCGCACTCGGCCGTGTGGACCTGTAAAGAATAGGACCGGTCGCTCAGCGGCTGCGGAGCGACAGGCTTCGAGCACCGACCGAAGAATTACGGGTCGTCGCATGAGCTCAAACCTGTGGAGTGTCACGATGCCGTATCTGGGAGCCTCGTCGGTCGGTCCTTTCTGGCCGGCGAAGCTGCGAAGAGCGTCGATGGCCGTGTTCTCACCGGTGTTGATAACCCGGCCACTTCGCCTGGCCAGATTGGCGGCTTCTTGTTCGCCGGGCGCAAAGTGGATCTTGGCCAGGCGCGCCACAATGCGGCGACTGAGTTCCTCTGGAAAGGGCGAGAACACTTTGCCGCTTCGATATCCCGCTTCGATATGGGCGACGGGCACTCTCAGCAGTCGGCCCATGATGCCGCCGATGACGGTGGTCAGGGTATCTCCGAGAATGAGCACCGTCGCTGGGCCGTGCTGCATCAATTCCCGACGCAATTCCCGACGTTGGCGGAAGAAGTTACGGAAGACTCGACCAATCCAACGGACGGCGTGCCGTGTCGTGGCAACATCGTCCGTGAGCGAGGGATTGGTCATTGACCGGATCTCGATTCCCGGGACCAGGCGGTCGAACAAGATCGTGAGGTCGTCGGTATGCATTGACGTGTTCCAGATCTCGACTCGGTTGCCTCGTTCCTCGAGCAGGTTGAGGACGGGGCTGATCTTGATCAGTTCGGCGGTGGTACCCAGTACTGCTGCGATCAATCTGGAATCCCTTTGGTGTGTCTCTTGGATGCCTAATCTACAGCCGCGTGGTAGCCGAGATTTCGCGTTTGCTCATCGTGCTTCCTACTCTCAATGAAGACGCCTCGCTGCGTGAAGTGATTGTTGGAGCGCAAAACGCCTGCCCCGACGCAACCATTCTCGTGGTAGATGATGGCTCGACCGATCGGACCGAGGAGACTGCAGCCGGGTGTGGGGCGCTGGTGGCGACTCACCCAGTCAATCTCGGTGTTGGTGCCGCGATGCGGACCGGCTTCACCTACGGTGCAGTTCACGGCTTCGACGCTGTCATACAGATCGATTCCGATGGGCAGCACGATCCTTCATACATTCCGGCACTTGTGGAGGCTCTCCGCACAAGTGATGTTGTGGTGGGGAGCCGATTTCTGGGAGGTAGCTCGTTCAAGATGCATCCAATCCGCAGGTTGGCCATTAGGTTGTTGTCGCGGGTAGCGTCGCTGCATTGTGGTACCCGGATCACCGATGTTACGTCCGGATTCCGGGCGGCCGGGCCCAGAGCAATTCGACTTTTTCGGATTCACTATCCGAGTGAGTATCTAGGAGACACAGTGGAGTCCCTGGTTCTTGCCGGGAAGGTTGGACTTCGGGTGCGGGAGATTTCCATCGAGATGCAGTCCAGGCGCTCGGGTCGTGCCAGTCAAACCTTAATTTCGGCGACGCTGCACCTGGTGAGGGCTACCTTCATTGCACTGCAGTCGTTCATTCGAAGCGCACCGCGTGGTGCCAAAGAGCTGATAGGAGACGGTCCGTGACGGTCGTGGGATTCCTCGCAATCTTTGCCGGTTTGCTTCTCGTCATTGTGCTCGAGCTGGTGAGACAGCGACGACTTCGCGAGCGGTTCGCCGCCCTGTGGATCGTCTTTTCCGCAGGAGTCGTGGTTGCAGTCGTCTTTCCGGGCTCCGTCGAGCGGATCGCGACCGCACTCGGATTTGGGCTGCCATCGAATCTTGTCTTTGTGGCCGGATTGATCATCCTTGCCTTTGTCGGGATCCAGCTGAGCGTCGAGCTGACGCGGCTCCGCTACTTGGTAGAGAGACTCACAAATGAACTTGCGGCTGCCAATGCTGACGAACCAGCGCTCGGCGGGGGTGGGGCAAATCCACCGATGGATAGCGTCGGCGGCGAGTGACAGACAACCCCAGTCTCTCAATCGTGATCCCGGCGCTCAACGAGGGACCGTCGATTGTCTCAACCCTGAACGCGTTGGGTAAGGCGATCGACGTTGCCGAGCTGGACGGATCCGTTGAGATCGTGCTCGTGGACGATGGGTCGACCGACAGCACCCAGGAGATAGCTCGAGATGCCGGACTCCGTGGACTCAAGATCGTCTCCCAGCCGAATAGTGGTCGCTTCGAGGCAAGGCGTACGGGAATCGAGTTGGCGCGCGGCCAACACATTTTGCTTCTCGATGCGCGGGTCGAGGTGTCGTCCGGGAGTCTCCGCGAGTGGCGCGAGCAGATGAGAGATCATCCGGAGCGGCGTGCCTGGTGTGGAGCTGTGAAAACGGTGGGTGATGGCAACCCATACGGCGTGTTTTGGGAAGTTATTGCTCGGATAGGCTGGTCGGGGTATCGGGGAAAATTGATCTCCTATGGCCCAGATGAGTTCGACAGATTCCCGAAAGGAACTGGGTTCTTTCTTGTCGATCGCGAGCCCCTTCTGGAATCGCTCGCGGAACGATCGGCAGCGAATGGCGGGATCCCTCCGAAGTTTGTGTCTGACGACACTGCTCTGTTGCGGGCCGTCATCGAGAGAACGAAGACGTTCTGGATCTCGCCTGCAATCGGAGGAGTCCACACCCCGTCGCGGCGGTGGCTCGGCGCGTTTGTCTCCAACACTTTCTATCGCGGTACGACCTTCATCGATAGCTATGCCGGCGTGGCCGGCATGTGGGGCAATTTCGCGCGTTTCTTTCTGGCGGTCTTTGCAGCGGGACTGGTCGGTCTCGTCTTCGCGATCAGCGCCGGTTACGCCCTGGCGGCTCTTCTCGCAGTTGCGGCACTTGTGCTCATGGTGTGCACGTCGATTTTTTTGCGGGCGCGCAGAAGCAATGGCTTCAACATGTCGCTACTGGTCGCTCTGGTGACTATTCCGTTCGGAATCTTCTTCGTTCTGGGAATGGCCCGTGGCTGGTTCTATCGTCTTCGGCCGGGCTCATGAATCTACCTCGCCGGGTGGTAACGGTCGGCATTGCCGGCCTCTCGGCTTCGGGTCTTTCCTTTCTCGTGTTTGTTGCCGCCGGACGCGGTCTGGGGACCGATCAGTTCGCCGATTTCGGAGCGGCGTGGGGACTGTTCTTCGGCTTAGGAGCCGTTCTCAGCGCGATCGAGCTGGAGGCATCGCGTCAGGCAGCAGAGGGGGAGGACGTTGGTGACTTGGCTGGGGCATCGCTCCTGGTGAGTGCCCTGGTGCTGGCACTCGGACTGACGCTGAGTCCGGGGATTCAGAGGATGCTTTCGTTTCAGCATCTGGAGACCGTTGTGGTTGTTGTGTTCGGCATGAGCGCGTTTCCGTTGTACTTCTTCGGTCGCGGGGTTCTGGCGGGAAGTGATCGGCTGGAGGCCTATGCGCTGTTCTCGTTCGGGGAGGGCTTTCTGAGGTCTTCCATCCTCGTGATTGCCTTCGGAACGCTTGTCGGCTACCTAGTTGCGATGGTTGCAGGCCCGATTGCGTTGATCCCCTTGCTCATGATCCGGCTCCCCTGGCCGTTCTCGCGGCCGATTTGGACCGCGATCCGACAACAGTTGTTCAAACTTGTCCCGCTCCTTTCGGGGAATGTGGCGGGCGCCTTACTCATTACCGGGCTTCCGGCAACTGCAACCGTCGCTCTCGGCGACGCAGACGAAACGGGTTTAGCGATCGCCGTTGCCCTTTCGATGGTCAGCCGGTTTCCACTTGTGCTGCTTCAGTCCGTATACGGACTTCTTGTTCCATGGTTTCTGCGGATGGACTCTTCTCGAGCCACCCGATCGCGATCCGCTGCGATCTTGTTGATTCTGGCGCCTGTGTTTGCCGTCGGCGCCGTCGTCACCTTCGTGGGTACCCGGGTGGTGGTAGGAGCATCCCCGAGATTCAATATTGCAACGGCAGCCGTCTACTTTCTCGGTGCCTCGCTATTGGGAGCTATACAAGTTGCTACTGCGCGACTTGTTTCACTCGAACTTCGATCTGTGGTTCAGCTGATGTGGTGGTCCGCTGCAACACTGGCGATTGGAACGATGGTGGTCGGAAGACTGGCAGGGTTTGATACCGTGTCCGCTCTCGGTTTGGCTCAGTTGATTGGTCCTGCCATCGGACTCACTGTGTACCTCGGGCGCACGATGTCGATGCGAGGTCTTGGGGGTGGATTGCATGCAGCTTCCTGATCGCCGCCAAGCACTCATCAGGTTGGCGTTTCCGATTGTAGGACGAAGAGAAATGGCGGCAATTCGACGGGTGCTCCGATCCGGGATGATTGCGCAAGGACCCGAGGTCGCTGCTTTTGAGAACGAGTTCGCCGAACTCGTGGAGGGACGGCATTGCATCGCCGTGAATTCGGGTACGTCGGCGCTTCTAGCGTCTTTGATCGGGCTTGGGATTGGGGAGGGCGATGAGGTGATCGTTCCTTCGTTCACTTTCGGTGCGACCGCCAACGCTATTGTTTTGGCAGGGGCGACTCCGGTGTTCGCGGACGTCGAAAGCGAGACGTTCACTCTGGATCCGGCTGAGACCGAAAGGGCAATCACTTCACTGACCGCAGCGGTGATGCCGGTTCACCTCTACGGACACACAGCGGACATGTCTGCGATCGTCCGGATTGCACGGCATCATGGCCTAGCAATCGTTGAGGATGCCGCCCAGGCACACTTGGCCTCGTGGGAGGGCCGGCCGGCTGGCTGCTTTGGCGATGCCGCTGCCTTCTCGTTCTATCCAACGAAGAACATGACCACGGGCGAGGGCGGGATGGTCGTTACAGAGTCTGATGATGTGGCTCGCAAGGTTCGGCTTCTCAGGAACCAGGGCATGGAGATCCGGCATATGACGGAGATTCCCGGCCTCAACATGCGCATGACCGACATCCAGGCTGCGATAGGTCGCGTCCAACTCGGTGCGCTGGAAGAGCGGACCCACAAGCGAAGGGAGAACGCCAAGCGGCTCTCGCTCAACCTGACCGGTGTCGACCCTCCGGTCGAGAAGGCTGAGGCGTGTCACGTTTATCACCAGTACACGGTGCGAGTTCCGGGGCATCAAAGGGACGACCTGGCGAGGTTCCTGGGTGGCATCGGGATCGAAACGGGTGTCTACTACTCGACACCCGTTCACCGGCTTCCGGCGTACGCAATCGATGTCGATCTGCCGGCCACCGATACCGCAGCATCTCAGGTGCTGTCGCTGCCGGTGAACCCGGCGCTGCGAACCAAAGACCTCGAACGGATCGTTACCGGGGTGGCTCTGTTCATGGAGTTGTTGTGATCGAGGGGTTGCGGGCAAGGTTGGCAGGAGTGCATCGGTCGACGTTGGTCGCCGCACTTGTCGTCATTTACGTGTTGGGGTCGGGACTGGTATGGGCGATGGCGACACCACGCAGTGGTGCTTCTGATG
>PVBE012645624.1_pt1 | contig 11546 bp, 12 predicted proteins | sample 1631181 | NCBI WGS metagenome assembly PVBE01 (sample SAMN08397723, study PRJNA350692) | Marine metagenome, whole genome shotgun sequencing project. | isolation source: water | place: Pacific Ocean | collected 2012-04 | reverse complement strand
ACTTCCAGTTTTTGGGTGAAGCGCTGCTATTTCCTGGGCCCTTCCGCACCTCCTGAGAACATTAGGACAAACGCCAATGTTAAAGAGCGCATTCGCAGGTGTGGTGGTAAACCTCAGGATTACTGTCCCGGCCCTGGCAAAAGACGAAACTTAAAGACGAAGACGAAGACGAAAGTTAAGTTAGAAGTTAGAGTTAGAAAGACGAAGACGAAAGTTATGCAAAAGACGAAAACGAAAGTTAGATAAAAGACGGAAGTTACAGAAAGACGGAAGTTACAAACAGACGGAAGTTACTAAAAGACGGAAGTTATCAAAAGACGAAAGTTAGCAAAAGACGGAAGTCAGCAAAAGACGAAAGTTACTTGGTCATCTGGACTACATGTGGGAGCATCTAGGGGTCATCTGGTGGCATCAGGGGACACCTAGAGGGGCATCTGGGGAACATCTGGGAGACTCTGGGGGGCATGCCCATCTAAGATCCATCTTAGATCCATCTAAGATCCATCTTAGATCCATCTAAGATCCATGTTAGATCCATCTAAGATCCCTCTTAGGTCCATCTAAGATCCATCTTAGATCCATCTAAGATCCGTCTTAGATCCATCTAAGATCCATCTAAGATCCATCTCAGATCCATCTAAGATCCAACTTAGATCCTTGTAAGATCCATCTCAGATCCATTCATTATACATTCCATACATATATTCTATATTCCAACACATACTGGTGACGGACATAATTAAGCAACACTTGGTACCATTGTTGGTTCTCAGGCGCCTGACCTCTGTGCCAGCACCGTGATCTGTAGCTGTACTCGTCATGAGATGCGGCAGTGCGGCCCACCCAGCCAAAACTTTTTAAGCCGAGTGCAGGCGGAGCTCGGCAGGTTTTTAAGGCTGGCAGAGGGAATCGTCCAGCAATGATGGGCAAGCGTTGCTTAATTTAGTCGATCACCAGTAGATAGAATTATAAAGACATATATAAAAACACAACCGGAATGCTTCTACCCCACTTGCGCATCACTTAAAATCATAATCCCCCGGCCCTTTTCATGTATGGGTGCGAGGGCTAAACTATTTTCAAAAACCTTTGCTACGCGATATGCAGAAAATATACCAAAGATGTTAGGGATTGTATTTCCAGGATGCTGGATGCCACGAGGGTCCTGAGGAGATGGATTGCGACGGCGGCATTTTCCAAGGCTGTGACGGAGATCCACAGAGTGAGGAGGCCAGCCCCTCCGACATCTTTGGCAAGGAATGCGAACTGTTGCCCAGCACCGTCGATGCAGACGTCTGCGGGGAAGATGGTGCGGGCATCTTTGACATGGACGACAGCCCTCGACTTATGGAAGGCTTGGGGTTTCCCATACAGAAAACTACAACCACATCATTCCATCTTACACAAGCACTTCTGAAACTAACACGGGCGTCCGTCTGGCCAACGCCGAGAAGGAGGATAACCCCTTGCGCCCGCTTTAGGTGAGCGCATGGCCTGCTCTTTCGGAGCGCAAGTAGCCCCTTCCGACGAGCTGAGCATTCTGTTGGGCGATTCAAAAAAAGTGCGACTCACGATTGTCATGTAGGCAGTATTCAAAAGGAGGTGCGCCCCTGTGCCAACGCAGCAAAAAGGAACTGAATTCAGTAGTCTGGCCCCCAAGGCGGAGATGCTGGCATTCGCGAGAGCCTTCCCAGTTCCAGCCATGAGGACAGTGGTATCTTTGAGGACGACATGGGAATCTTTGAGTACGAGAGAATCTCAGGCAGCAGAATCCCTGTGGACGTCTCTCGCTGGGTTCACCCTCTGGCACCACTGCAGGTTCAAGGCCAGGCTATGGTTGCGCATTATGTGGAAAAGTTGTTGTCCCTCCCGAGAGACACTAGACTTTTGCTCCAAGATTGCTTTGCTCCTGCAGACCACCCTGCAACGGATAGGCAGGGGTGTGTGTGGAATATCGTGGGGCATTGTTTGGGACTCAGCTCCACGAAAGCTTTCCGCGTTTGGAAGGAGAAGGACCATTGGGAAAATCAATTTCAGTGGAACCCAGTAGTTCCTGGAGATGCCTCAAATTGTGGCAGGAGCAGCCAATGCGATGAGGAGCCAGCCAAAGTCCAGGACGCCGGGCAGCAGATGATACGCAACGCTGCCAGGGAGGCGATTGCCAAAGCCGTGGAAGGTCAATCATACGTTGCGTATGAGAGACAAATGACCAGATACCTCATGGCCAACGCACAGGTTGGAAAAAGGTTAGGGTCCGCGCGGGTGGCCCAAGAGTTTGTGAATCTTGGGGGTCTTGTAATGCAGATGTTGGACGCACAGGACTTTCACACGAAGCTCCCAGGCATCGGTGTGCCTTCGCACTATGGAGTGTCTTTTGATGGAGTCCCAATCGGCGTGGGCAAAATGACTAGTCACGACGAGTTGTTGGTCGTGTGCATGTTTATCATAAGCAGTCAGAACTTCCTGCCTTATTCACCGATGCTCGCCGCACCAGCAATGCCGTTTGATGCAAAGACAGGCGATGGCATGCTAAGACTTGTCAGCAACACCCTTGCAAATCACCCAGCGAAGCTCAACATCCATGTTAATGCAGAGAGAGGCAGTGGTGTTGGGGGTGATGGAGGCGTGACAGAAGGGGGACCTAGCCACAGACATCAGACCAACAGGGCCGCCGAGCTGCTTTGGCATCAGTGGCATCCAGAAGAGAATGCCCCAAATTGCACCACCTGGGATCGCTTTCACCAGAGCGATTTGGGCATGTGGAGAGCAGTGAACAGGGTTCCCATCATTATGGAGATATTTGATGTAGGAAAGCGGGTTCAGAACACGTTTGGGTTTGGCCGCGGAGCGGTCCTGCTGAAGAGTGTCGGGGCAATGGGACCTACGGAGGACCAGCCAAAGAGTGTCGCAGTTGCCGGCGGCACGCGCAAGACGGGGCACATGGCCGCGGTAACAGCAAACCAAATCCACAATCTGCCTACCATTATGAAGGGCTTATGGGCCAGAATAGAGTGGATACAACGACCAGGCACGAGGGGCAGCACTTATTCTCTGCAAGAATTGATGCACTTGTCAGGGCGGCTCACAGATGTCAGCTACATTACGGGAGTTTTGATATTGGATGGCATCCTGGACATTATCATCCAGCCTTTCAGTAGAAAAGTGCAGGAGCCATTAAGCGCTTCGGAAATGAAGGCTTGCCAGCAGGTGCTTATCATTTTTTGATTTCTGCGAGCATGCATAGAATTTGTGGCAGGTGCTATGTTATGTGTTGTCAGGCCTGGCTCTAGGAACGACGATTCGACAGGAGGTCCGCCCCTCAAGTTGGTAGGAAATGGATCTCCGCCAATGGCACTTCTGGCGGTTGCTATCGTCAAGAGTGCTTTGAGAGACAACTAAATTGCATATGCCGATCGTCCAGGAAGCAATTGGACGATTGCTAGAAGTATTCGTTGACGAGCGTCAGAATGCATTTTATGCGAAGAGGGCGGCGAGCCGTCCCACCACCAACGCAATGAGTTTGAATCTGCTTCGAAGCAGTCCTCCCTCCACCCATGTACAGCAATTTTGTTTCACGGTTTCCCACCTTGGACTGCCCCCCGTTTGGGCAAACATAAAGCAAACAAGAACACAGCGGTCTCCAGGATGTTTTCGCCCACTTGACACGCGCAATCGTGGAGGCACGGGCGATAAGAAGATTTCTCTTAGTGGTGACTCTGTGCCGCCAGCACGTAGACACGGATTGTTTGAAGCTCTTCGTTACTGCCTACGGCGTGGCTTGGCTTCTCTTGACTTTTCTGGTCTATGGTCTTTGTTCTTTCAAATGCACTGCGCAAACCAATGCGAGGAGGTACGCCCTTCATTTTGTCCCACCCCAGACGGTCCGGGCAATTGGTAGCAGGCTTGCGTTGCCTACATCAAAACTGTTCGACTTAATACGTCTGGTTCATGCGCAAAAGATTCGAATGTTGTTGAAAGTCCAAACAAACGAATTCACAACGCCCAGAATAAAGCAAATTAGCTGCGCGACCATCGTTCAAGTTTCGCGGAAAAGGCGGACTCAAAGTTCTTCCAGACATTTTTCAAGCATTTACCAGATATGCTCGAAACATCCCCAGGCTCGGCCTCAGTGCGCGGTGTGAAGCTTGATGTGCGCTCGCCCCACGATGAGAAGACCGAAATGAGCTTAGGACCTCACTGCCAGTGCGCCGGGCGTGAGCGGTGTGGCGGGATCAGTGCCCACATTAAGTTGGGATGGAAGAGGGGCAGGAAGAAGCATGCAGTCACAGGCGCATGCTCTTCCGGTCAGAACATCCAGGAATCTATATTCGAGGAGGCGAGCCGCTCAGATCCGGGTCGTCTTGCGGTGAAAGTGAAGTGGAGCGCAGGTGATGAGAAGGGCAAGCACATAGTTCCGAGTTATGTTTTGGGGCCTTCCAGTGACGCAATAAGATTGAAAAAGGAGTGCACAAAGGCTTGGGTGCTCAAGACTGCCCCTGTGCAGGTCCTACCACGTTGGCAGCGCTTTCCTAGGTCAAGTTCTGGGGGCGGTGCGAAACTGAAGTACGTTGATTTGAAATGGATGTACCGCAACCGCATAAGAGACTTGGTGCGCCCTGGATTTGTGTGTGTGTTTTTTTAGTTTGAAATATGTGATTGGTAACTTGTGCTTGAGGGTGGTCTAACACTTGCAACGCCCATAGCGGCCAATTTCAGGAGAGCTTGGGACATATATGGGCCAGCAGACATGTCTTGTTGCAAAAGAAAGCATGTATGACACACAGGATGCAACAAGACATGACTTCTGTGGGGCCAGAAGACATGTCTTGTGTTTGTGTGGACGTAGAGGACACAGGACATGTTTGTCTTGAAGCAAGAGATGACATGTCTTGTGTTAACATGAGAGCTGTCTCTTCTAGCCCCCAAGCCAAGGTAAGCCAATTCAGCCACCCCGCAACGGACCCGCGTGCAAAAGATTAGTCTTTTGATCCTTTCCTGAGATGCGCTTAGGACATGGGGCATCTCGATGCCAAGTTCCAGCAAAAGTATACTTCGTTCATGAATCCATGGATCAAGTCCTCCCCAGCATCATTGAGTTTCTCTGGCATTGTGGAAAGGAGCTGGCTGACTTCTTTGGGAATGTTGAGACCAACACCGATATGCAGCAGCTGCTGCGTAACTGTGGACTTTGTTTCGACTGGCAGCACTTAGCTCGTCAAGTACCTGATAACAGTCACGTTAAGGCCTTTTTGGACTTTGCACGTCTTCTGAAACCCATTACGCGGAAATGGGCGTGGCCAGATGATGCGAGCTTTCAGGTATTCGATTCATGGTGCTATGTTTCATTGTGCTTTTACACATTATACACATGATGCAGCATATGCGGTAATGCCATGACTGCGACGCACACATCATATGTTATGGTGTTTTCTGTTATTGCTCTGACGTACTCTGGTTCAGGAGGCGCGCCCCTTGCAAACGTGCGAGGAATGCACTTAGCCGTCGTAGACATGCATGTAGTATGTCATACATGCGCCCACATGTTATATGTTTTTTTATAACGTACTATGGTTCAAGGAGGTACGCCCCTTGCGAAAAGTGTAAGGCATGCACTCAGAAGTCGCCAAAAGTGCTTGTAGCAAAACATGCCTCCGGCGACCTCTAAATACTTTGAGCAGTCGCCAGAAATGCTTTTGCGTCCAGGTCGTGCCAAGGCGCTGGTCCACGGACTTCACACTCACAGGGGAGCTTTCGCTACAGTACCTACTTCTTCTTGGAAGGGTGCGAGCCGCATTGATGGCCGCAGAAGGGAAACTTGGCCAAAAGCTTAAGTCGCTGGTACCCAAAGAAGTTGTAGACGACGCCCGTCACTGGAGTAAGTCCGGACATGCTGTTGTCGCACCCTTGAAAGTTTTCGCTGAGATGCAGCACTTGCTCGCGCAGTGGTGGCAGCCAAAGGTGGGGGAGCTTTGGCAACCCTACCTGATCCATTGCGTAAGTAAATGCATGTTAAGTGAAACGGCATGTGCAAGAAAGGAGGGACGACCCCTTGCATCCTTCGCTTCAGCGTAAGTTTGGTCATTCTGTGGGGCCGTGCCCCAAGGGGGGTGCCATGGGAGGAGGCTCGCCCCTCAGCGAGAAAATTCTTCGTATCCTTCGTCAAGTTGTCTGCCCCTTCGCTTTACCCAGCTATACATGAATCGGTTAGGCAGTTGAAGGGCCAAGAGAGGGAGTTGCTCCGGATCGCTTTTTTGATCACTGGATTTGTTGGCACTTTTGGCAAGCAGCGTGCGGAGGTAAAGTATGCGACCGTGCCAATGTCTGCTTTGAGCGCTCCTGGCTGTGGAGCTGGCCGCCGCCGTATAAGGAGCAAGGCTGCCTTTCTGCCAAGGCCCCCAGTTTCCCACGACATTTCTGTTTTGGTGGGAGATTTTGGCAAGTTTGCTGCCTGCCCTGGGCGTCCCCTGGTGTACGTTGTGAGGCAGATGCGACCTGTAGACCCGGCTCGGGTTTCTGCAGCGCTGGATCGTTTCCCGTGGTTCAGCCTAGGCAGTCGTGATGAGTGGAAGCTTCTGCGATTGACGGCGCCTCTGCGACCTGAAAAAAGGCAGAGCTACCAGGTTGTCACATTACCAAAGCATAGCACGGTCTTCGGAGTGCCAGGAAAAGCTAAACCGTCGCTGTCATGTGGAGCGTCGAGGCGAAGAGTCACCTCGAGCGTCGAGACGTGACTTTAGACTTTTGCGCGTCGAGCGTCGAGACGTGACCTTAGAGTTCTTCACCACTGCGGTCGCTAAAGTAATTTCTGAAGATCGCCAAAATATACGTGGAAGTCGTCAGCAATGCTTGTAGCGGTCGTCAAAGTCGTTATAGTTTTCGCCAGAAGCACTTTGGGCGGTCGCTCAAAGCATTTTGAGGGTCGTCAAAGTGTGTTTGGCGGCCATCGAAAATGCTCTCGCGGTCACCAGAAGCGCCTTTGGTGGTCGCTAAAGGCGTTTTGTCGATCGTCAACATGCGTGTGACGGTCGTCAAAATGTGTTTAGGGCCCGTTCGAAATGCTTCCAGCAATCGCCAGAGGCGCCTTTGGCGGTCGCTAAAAGCATTCTGGCGGTTCTCTCAATGTATTTGGTGGCGTCAGTCGCTGAAGATGCATCTAACGGTCGCCAGAATCGCTTCGGGGCGGTCGCTAAACGCAATTTTGACAATGGCGGTCTTCGAGGGTGCTTTAAGCGGTCGTCATGAATGCTTTGGGCGGTCAGCAGAAGTGCTTCCTGTGGTCGCCGAAAGCATGTTTGACGATCGTCAAAATGCATTTGACGGTCGTCAAAATGCATTTGACGATTATGGTTGTCAAACATGCTTGTAGCGGTCGCTAGAAGCTCTTTTGCTGGTCGCCAAAAGCATTTCTGACGATCGTCAAATGTATTTGGTGGTCGGCATAAGTGATTATGGCCGTCATCCAGAATGCTTTTGGCAGTCGCCAGAGTCGGTTTGGGCGGTCGCTACAAACATTCTTGACGATCGCCAGCATGTATTTGTCGGTCGTCAGAAATGCCTTAGTGGCCACCAGGAAATGGCTTTAGCGGTCGCCAGAAGTACTTTGGGCAGCCGCCAGCCGCACTCTTGATGATCGCCAGAATATTTTTGGCGGTCGTCGATGTGCTTCTGGCAGTCATCGAAAATGCTTTGGCGGTCGCCAGAAGCGCTTTTGGCGGTCGCTCGCCAAGAGTATTTTGACGATCCTCAACATGTATTTGTGGGTCGTCGAAATGTTTTGGGCGGTCGTCGAACATGCGTTTAGCTTAGCAGTCGCTGGAAGGGCCTTACGTGGTCGCTACAAGCATTGTTGACAACCGTCAACATGTATTTGGTGGTCGTAAAAGAATGCTTTTACCGGTAAAAACGCTTTAGCAATTACTAGAAGTATTGTTGGCGGTCGCCAAGAGCATTTTGACGAGCGTCAACATGTATTCGGCGGTCGTCCAAAACGTTTTTAGCGGTCTTCACAATGCATTTAGCAGTCGACGTCCACGATCAGTCGCATGGTTACCCCAACTGTGGTCTTGGGTGGGCTGTTCACCCCCGGAATAGAAATTGCGAAGCACTACCGATCCACCCCCCTACCGATCCAACCTTGACCTGCCCGTTCCTTTAGATTAGAGTTTCATCATAGTTTGGAAGGAGGTTTGCCCCTTCTCTTAAGCTTTCAATTCTTTTAGAAATATGCAGGGGAACCTTTTGTGACCGGCAACCCCCAAGAACAGAACAGCACTCTGTATTATTTCGCACGGAGGTTGCCGTCTCACACCACCACCACCGTGTCATGATGCCACCGGAATCCCCTTGCGAAAGCAAGGGGAGCTTCATACGCTTGCTTTGGGACGTCAGGCAGGGCCGGATCTCCCCAGGCGATCTGAGTGACCGCGTCTTGTTAGCACAAGCAGGTGTGCGTTGTTGCGGCGCCGCTCGTGACGAAATGCTTGTGGAGGAGGTGGCCCGCTTGTATGAGGAGGCAAATTGCTACCGCACGAACCCTGCCGCTCCCTACGAGCGCGGAGGAGTAGGTGTGGAAAAGCGAAACGTGGAGACACCTGCCCTTGCTAGTCGGGGTGGCGGCATCCGCAGTTCTGACGAGGATGAGGGACACTACGCAAAAGCTTTCCCGAGAGAGGAGGCACGCCCCTCAGAGGAGCTCACGAAATTTAAAGGGGCAGTTAAGTAGAAGAAGTCCTGGAGGCTAAGTAGAAGCTATTAAGGCTGAGTGGCGTAGTGGCCAGGTACCTTGATACAAAACCAGTGGAAAGAGTCCACCAAAATTTACGGGTTTGAGATCCTAAATTTGATGATGTTGTGTGCGCGGCAGCCATTTTTAGTTATTTGTTAAGGCTTGGGGCGTGCCTTGGGGCATTTTGGGGTCAAGGCTTGTTGTTGACACAATTTTCGCGCGAGCCCCTCACCAAACAGAATCCGAAATGGAGCAACTTCGGTAAGATGTTCGGTGTGTTAGATATATGTTTTGCAGACTTTTCGGCTTCCTTTTGTGAGGCATTCTGTGGGATGTTGGGGCCTCTGTGGCTTCCGTTCTGAAGTCATTTCGTGATTTCCGACCGCCTTTGAATCCTTGAAACACGCACCCCTCGCATGCGAAAACATTGTTTTGATATATTGATCCCTCAGACGTTCATGCTTTTTTTGTATGGTTTCCAAGGCGAATGCCAGACACAACTTTTTATTGATTTCTAGTCGATTTGGACGGTATTGAGGCTTGATTTTAGAGGCTTTGGGTTCATGCTGAGGTTAAATTTCGAAGTTGATGTCAGGGTCGAAAAAAGTGAATTCGACGAGCCTGCCCACCTGGTGAACTAGCTTCCACGGGGGGGGGCTCAAAGAAGCTATTTAGTTAAAGCTAGGTAGTTAAGCTATATAGCTAAGTCGCTTACAACTAAGACCTAGGACCAAGGATGAGGGGTAAGTGGCCTCTTGTCTAACACGCCGTTGGCCAAAGGCCAAGCGAATTGTTAAACCTTTGCAGTGGGGCGGATTTGCTAGTTCTTTTGTTGGTGATGTTGCGTTGCAGCAGGCTGCATGTTAAACTTCTCGCTTTCAGCCCTTTGTGGATTTCGCCTCCCCCCACACGCCCTTTAAGGCCACACCACGAGGAGCGACCGGTTTTGCAACCTAGCCTGATGCTTGGAGTTACCTCTGGGGAACAGAGGAGAGCACTCTTACTCGAGCGTCGGCAGGCGTCGCGGCCTGCAGAGCTTCCCGCTGAGCTTGTAGAAGGAGTGAGAAAGTCTGCCAGGCTAGGTCTGATCCAGCCTTTGCCAGCTGACGTCAAGGAGCTACACAAATACCAGAAGGGCGCCACTGCGTCAGTCGGCAAGGCGATGGAGTCAGGGTGGTGGAAAAGTGATGCTGGCAAGGAGTGGCAGGCCGAACGGAAAAAGTTGCTTCAGGCTGACGATCCACTCGACGAGCCTGCCTGGGAGAGTGAGTTGTAGCAGGGCATGAAGTCACTTTTTTACCAATCGTTATGCTCTAAGGTCAGAGAACTCCAGTGCAATCCTTGTTAAAGGGCGTCCTCCGTTTTCCCTAGTATAACAATTCCAGGTAGGTTCAATATCAGTTTTACTTTTGCAAGAAGCGAAAATTCGTTCTTCGTTCTTGCACGGCCCAGCAAATTAGCTGTGGTGGTTTCGGCGTGCCGAACCCCGGCTGTGGCTTGCAAGGAGGTCCGCCCCTCAAGGCCATAATGGCATTTAATTATCCGCTGGAGGGATGGATCGCAAGTGCAAACCTGCCCAGAAAAAACGTCTTTGCACCACCTCCATGAAGTGGCTCATTAGTCATTGGTAAGTCCCCATCGGCAGGATGAAGCTAGCTCTGTAGGATCAAAGTAACCCTGTAGGATGAATTCCCACGGCACTTCCCATATGAATTCCCCTGCCGCAATTCCCGTGGGACTTCGTAAGGGAAGTCCCAAATTAATTCCCATAGAATTTCTTATGGGATTTCCTATGGAATTCCCACGGGATTTCCCATGATATTTATTATGGCAATCCCTCTGGGAAGTCCCATGGGATTTCGTGGGACTTCCATGTGAATCCCCATGAGAATTCCGTGGAAATTTGCTGTGTTGCACATCCTGCCTTAACTCACGTCCAGTTCCCACGTCTCCAAATAATTTAGTGGCTCCGCCCATGCCGCCGACCCCTGATTTTTTAGTGTATTTTGGGCCCGAAATGGGCTCATGGAGGGCCGGGAGGGGTTTAAAAAGGTTCCTGGAGGACGTAGGATTCATTCTGGCCGAGTCTGAGCTCAAACGGAGCCACAGGGACCGCCCCTGGATGCAATGAAATCTCGCTATTGTGGCGTCCTTTCCGGATAGAGCTTCAGCAATGAAGCACTTTCGCATACAGACGACACGTTTGCATGATTTCGCCACAAGTGGCTTCAGCGGTCTGCATTTCTTCCAACATGTGGAGAGATGAGGCCTGAGATAAGATGCTTAAGCTAAAATCAAAAATGTAATGAAAAATGAATCAATGCACGGCGACCGTCTCATGAAATTTGAGCGGTTGCTACAAGCACAATTGACGACCACCAACATGAGTTTGGCCATCTTCAGAAGAGCCGTCAGCGATCATCACAAGCACTTTTGAAGATCGCTAGAATGGGTTCGACAATCACCACAATGGCTTCAGCGGTCGCCGAAATGCATTTTGACGTTCGACGATCGTCAACATGACTTTTGACGTCTGCCAAACGCATTCTGATTGCCGCCAAACGCATTCTGACGGCCGTCAAAATGCATGTTGAGCGCTTCAAAATGCATTTGACGACCGCCAAACATTTTGACGGCCGTCAAAATGAATCGCCTTGGGCTGATATGAGGCCTTTGGCGTCCAGGTCAGGCCTAGCGTTTACAAAACGATTCAAGAGGAGGTCCGCCCCTCACGTTCTCATGGGTTGTTTTGATGGCCAATGCGTCTCGACGGCCGTCAAAATGCATTTTGACGGCCGTCAAAATGCATTTTGACGGCCGT
>PVBE010943853.1_pt1 | contig 11546 bp, 8 predicted proteins | sample 1631181 | NCBI WGS metagenome assembly PVBE01 (sample SAMN08397723, study PRJNA350692) | Marine metagenome, whole genome shotgun sequencing project. | isolation source: water | place: Pacific Ocean | collected 2012-04 | reverse complement strand
GTCCCAGTCGCCGTACGTGGGGTTGCCCTCACCGCGGTCCACGTCGAAGCGGAGCGGCTCCATCATCACCTCGACCCCAGCAGTCTCCCGCAGGGTGGCGACGAACGCGGCCCGGAGCTCCTGCTCCTGGTTGCGCTGCATGAACGCCTTCACGCGCGGCTTGATGCGCTCGAAGTCGACCTGGCCCCGCGGGGGGTTCTTGTCGAAGTAGGCCTTGGCCTCCTCGTCGGTCGGCTCGACCAGCTTGTCGGTGACCTCGGCCTTCGTCAGCTCCTCGAGCGAGATGCCTCGCTTGGCGGCCTCGGCCTCCATCAGCTCGGAGTCGATCATCTCGTCCAGGGCCTTCTTGCGCATCTCGTACGCCTGAACCTGGAGGCGAACGAGCTGGCTGGCGGCCTTGCTGTTCAGCTCCTCCCAGGTGATCTCCTTGGAGCCGATGCGCGCGACGACGCCGGTGCCGCCGCTGCCGAGGGCGCTGCCGCCACCGCCTCCGCCGCCGGCGCGGGCCGCGGCCGGGGCCGCCTCGGTCCGTGCGGGGGTGGACGTAGTGCTCTCCCCGCCGCCGCACGCGCTGAGCGTGAGGGCGAAGGTGAGCGCGGAGAGACCGAAGAAGGTACGAACCATGAAAGAAAACCCGATTGTTCTGCGGAGTTGGACGGAGGATCGGCCCCCCGTATGCGCAAAGGCGGCGGATGGTAACATCCCGACGACATGAGCACGACCTCTTTGAAAGAGCACGGACGAGCCATCCTCGAGACGGCCAAAGACCACCTCGTCGCGGCCCTCGCGGAAGCCCCCGAGGAGGGGTGGACCGCCGCTGACTGGGCCGCTGAAGCGGGCTTGTCGTTGGAGGGGGCGTCGTTCGCGGCCGTGGTCGTGCATCACGTGGCTCCAGTGTTGGTCGGGGAAGGCCGCGCCCAGGTGGTCGGCGACGAGACGGTCGCCCGCTACACGGCGGCTCCCGCCTCCAAGGAGGAGAGCCACTCCGCCGTCGCGGCCGCCACCTCGGCGCCCCAGGTCTGGTCGGGAACACTCAGCGGCGAGCTGGAAGTCCCGGCCGATTTGATGAAGGCCGAGTTTCCCCAGGGCGAGGCCGACCTTGAGGCCGAGCAGAAGCCGACCGACCACGAAGGACCCTGGATTCCCTAGGATTCTCCAGGGGGATTGACGGCGCGATTTCGGCGTATATATTCCGCCGCGCCGCACCCGTGGCTCAGCTGGATAGAGCACCGGACTACGAATCCGGGGGTCCCAGGTTCGAATCCTGGCGGGTGCACCATCTCCCCCCTCCCCTCGCGACCGTGATTCCGCCGCACTAAGGTGCTCGCCGAATGCGCGTTGTCGTCTGCAATCGGCTCACCGAGTACCTCGGGATCGAGATCGTCTCGGCCCTGCTCAAGCAGGCGGGGCACACGGTCGAGCTGGTGTTCGAGCCGGACCTGCTGAGCGCGACCTTCGTCCGCAAGCTTCGCCTCGACTCCGCCTCCCGAGCCGCCCGCCGGGTCGTCGAGTTCCGACCCGACGTCGTGCTGTTTCCGTCTGAGATCAACTCCTTTGAGTGGTGCGCGCGCGTGGGCGCGCGGGCCAAGGCGGCGCTGCCGAGCTGCGTCATGGTCCACGGCGGCTTTCACGCCACCTCCAGCCCGGAGGAGTGCATCGCCGTCGACGGCGTCGACGCCCTCTGCATCGGGGAGGGCGATCACGCGGTTCCCGAGCTGGTCGAGGTGCTCGGGCGCGGGGCCGATCCCACCGGCATCGCCAACATCTGGTGGAAGGAGGCCGACGGAACCGTCCACCGGAACGAGCCGCGCCCCCTGATCCAGGACCTGGACAGCCTGCCGTGGCCGGACAAGTCGCTGTACTACGACTCCCTCCCGGGGCTCAGCCGCGAGTACATGTGCGTCGCCTCCCGCGGCTGCCACTGGGCCTGCTCGTTCTGCTTCTACACAACGCTGTACGACGTCTACGGCCGTGAGGGCTTCGTGCGCACGCGCTCGCCGGAGCACGTCATCGGGGAACTGGAGCACGCGCTCGCGACCTGGGACCCGAAGTACATCGTCTTCCACGACGACATCTTCCCGACGTCGATCAAGTGGCTGCGCGAGTTCGCCCCCCTGTACACCGCGAAGATCGGCCTGCCCTTCTCCTGCATCACGCACCCCCAGCTAGTGAAGGAGGACGTCGCCGACCTCCTCGGATCGATGGGCTGCAAGTACGTGATCATGGGGGCGCAGACCGTCAACGAGAGCTCCCGCGCCGACGACGTCATCAACCGCACCGAGTCGACCGAGGACATCGCCGACGCGGTCCGCCGCCTCAAGGCCCAGGGCATCTTCGTGCTCCTGGACCACATCTTCGGCATCCCCGGGGAGACCCTGGACGATCAGGAATCGGCCCTGCGCTTCTACGCCGAGTCCGGCGCCGACGTGGTCAAGCCGTTCTTCATGACCTACTTCCCGGGCACCGATCTGACGAAGCGGGCCGAGCAGGAGCACGCCGCCGCCGAAGGCGACTGGGACCACTTCATGTTCGAGGGGCGCCTCAGCGGCGACGACTACCGGCCCTGGAACCTCGCGTACTCGCTGTTCCCGATGCTGGGGCCGCGCGGGCGGCGCGTGCTCCTGGACTGGAACCTCCACCATCGCCTGGCGCCGGTCACGTCCCTCCCCGGGATGGGCAACGTCATCCTGTTCCCGCGGCTGCTCACCGGCCTCCTGGGAGACTCCGACATCCGCCCCCGCCTGTACCTCAACTACGTGCGCACGATCGTGGGCTACAAGCTCCGGAACCGACTGCTGCCGTAGACTGGGCCCATGGGCTGGGGGTCGGCACACACGGATCCAGAGTTCGACCGCTACGACGTCGAGGGCACCCTCGGGGCCGGCGCGCTCGGGGTGGTGTACCGGGTCCGGGACAACCAGACCGACACCCCCATGGCCTTGAAGGTCATGCGCGGAGTCGGGGCTGAGCGGCAGCTTCGGCTGAAGGCGGAGTTCCGCCGGGTCGCCAGCCTCGCCCACCCCAACCTGGCCGCCGTGTACGAGCTCGGCTCGAACCACGGAGAGCTGTTCTTCACGATGGAGCTGGTCGACGGTCAGCCGTTCGTCCGGGCCCTCGACAACGCCACCGACGATGTCCTCCGCGACGCGCTCCGGCAGTTCCTCGGCGGCCTCGCGGCGCTTCACGAAGCCGGACTCGTGCACCGGGACATCAAGCCGAACAACGTGCTCGTGGAGCCCGGCCGGCGGGTCGTGGTGCTCGACTTCGGGCTCGCCGCGACGCACGAAGAGGGCCGGGCCGAGAGCGGCAGCATCGTGGGCACGGCCGCCTTCATGTCGCCCGAGCAAGCGGCGGGCCAGCCCGCCCGCGGAGCCAGCGATCTGTACGCCGTTGGCGTCATGCTCTACCAGCTCCTGGCAGGACGGCCGCTCACCCTCGGCCCGCCCACCTGGGTGCAGCGGCAGCGCCGATCGCAGTTGGCCCCCGCGGTGCGTCAGCAAGCCCCCGGTCGTGCCCCGGACCTCGTCGATCTCTGCGAGAAGCTGCTGGCCCGCTCACCGTTCGACCGCCCGACGGCCCGGGAAGCCGAAGCCCGCCTGGGGGAGCCGGCGGATCGGATCAGCGGCCCCCTGCCCAAGGCTCAGGTGCTGGTCGGTCGCGCCGCCCTCCTCCGCCAACTCGAAGGCGCTCGACGAACCGCCGCCGAGGACCGGCGAGCGGTGGTCGTGGAGGTCCTCGGCGAGGCTGGCATCGGCAAATCCTCGCTGGTGACCCACTTCCTCGACGTGATCGTCCCCCCAGACGCGATCGTGCTCCGCGGGCGCTGCTACGAGCAGGAGACCGTGCCGTTCAAGGGGTTCGACACCCTCGCCGAGGCCATCGTCCGCTACGTGCGAACCCTCCCCTTCCAGGCCGTCGCGGCGCTGTTCCCGGAGCCCTGCGGAGCGCTCCGACGCCTCTTCCCGGTGCTCCGGTCGATCATCCCCCGCGAGCGGATCGATGACCTCGGCGGCGCCGCTCCCGCCGAGGTGCGACGCCAGGCCCAGCTTCAGTTCTGCGATCTGCCCCGGCGTCTGTCGGAGGGACGGAACGTGGTCCTGTCCCTGGACGACCTCCACTGGGCCGACCAGGACAGCCACGGCCTCCTGGCGGCCTTGCTGGGCACCGCCGAGGAGCGGCACCCGGCCCTGTTCCTCCTCTCGGCGCGCCCGAAGGCGGCGCAGGTCGCGGGGCTCTCGGTTCTGCTCGACCGGTTCGCCCCGGCGCGCGAGGCCGTGACGGTCGGGGCGCTGGACCCAACCGCGGCGCTGGAGCTGGCCCGACTGCGCACGAACCTCGATGGTGAGGCCGCCGCTGCCATCGTCGAGGCCACCGCCGGCAATCCCCTGCTGATCGAGTTGGTGGGGGCGGGCTCGGACGAGTCCCTGGAGGCCGCGATCGGCCGGCGCCTCGGCAGCCTCGAACCGCAGTGGCGCGAGGCGGCGGAGCTGGTCGCGGTGGCCGGCGTCCCCATCAGCCGTCGGGTCATCGAGCAGGCCGCAGGGGGGATGCGAAAGCCGCTGAAGGCGTGGGTCGCCCTGCGCGCGGCGCGCCTCGTTCGCACCCACGGCCCCTCCCCCGACAGCCCGGTGGAGCCGTGGCACGACCGGATTCGCGAGTCCGTCACCGCCTCGCTGCCGGACACGGTTCGGGCCGAGCGCCACGCGGCCCTCGGAACCGCCCTGGAGATCGCGGACTCGGCGGAGCCCCACACCGTCGGGCAGCACCTCCGCCTCGGGGGCCTCGTCGAGTACGCGTTCCCCCACTTGCTGCGAGCGGCGGAGCAGGCGCTGGAGGCGCGGGCGTTCGATCGCTCGGCCGAGCTGTACCGGGACGCCCTCGATTGCGCCGACAACGCGGACATCGACCGCGCTGACGCCCAGGTCGGGCTCGCCGAGGCGCTGGTTGCCGGCGGCCGTCTGGGCGAGGCGGGCGAGGCCTTCGAACACGCCGCCGAGATCGCCGAGCCACACCTCTACGAGGCGCTGATGGCCCGCGCCTCCCAAGCCTGGATGCTCGGCGGGCACATCCAGCCGGGTCGGGACGCGCTGGTCCCGATCCTCGGCCCCCACAAGCCCCTCGGTCCGCTCGCCTCGATCGCCAACTTCGTGGTGTCCCTGATCCGCTCGTTGTGGGCGATGAACTTCAAGTCGGTGCCGGAGGACCAGGTGCCCCCCGAGGTGCTCCGCCGGATCGATACGCTGTGGTCGATCGCATCGTCGATGACCCTCTTCGATGAGCAGTCGTCGGCCCGCATCTTCGGCCGACACCACCTCCTCGCGTTCCAGACCGGCGAGCCGATCCGGGCGACGCGGGCGCAGATCTTCAGCGCCATGCAGATGTGCAGCTTCCTGCCGAAGAAGGCCGACGCGGTCCTGGCTGAGGTCCGCGCTCGTCTCGATGCCACGCCGCACCCCGAGCTCGACGGCTTCTACTGGGTGACGGTCGGCATGGTCCAGTCATTCGCAGGGCGCTTCGCCGAGGCCCTCGAGCACATGGACCGGGGGCTGGACCTGCTCCGCGAGCACTGCGCCGGGGGCATGTTCGCGACCACGATCGGGGAGCAAGCAGCCGGAATCACCCGGCTCGAGCTGGGGCGGCTGGGCGAGCTCCGCCGAACGTCCCTGGTCGGCGCCCAGCGGGCCGTGGAACGTGGCAACTTCTCCCGGGGGGCCTTCTCCGCGGCTTTCCTGTCCCACGTGGCGCTGGCCGACGACGAGCCGGAACGGGCCCGGGCGCTCCTGGAGCCCGTGCGCGAGCGGCTCAAGGACCATCGATTCCACCAGCAGCACTGGCTGGTGCTCGCCGCCGAGACGCGCCGCGACCTGTACGAGGGACGTGTCCCCGAAGCCTGCGCCCGTTGGATGGCTGCGTGGCCGGAGGTGTCTGAGTCGTACCTCCTCTACCTCAAGGAGTCAGCGATCCGCGTCCGGCGCCTTCGAGGTCCGCTTCTCGCCGCCGATGGCGCCACCAAGGAAGCTTGCAAGGTCGCGGCGAAGCTGAGCAAGGCGGGCTGGCCGGGGGCCCGGGGATCGGGCGCGGGCGTGCGCGCGATCTTGCTGCGGGACGACCCCGAGCGCTGCCAGTTCCAGCTGGGCACCGCCGCCGACTTCTTCGATGCCGCCGGCATGCACGTCGACGCGGCCGCGTGTCGGCTCCTGGGTGCGCGGATGCTCGAAGAAGACGTGGGGCCCCACGCCCAGAGGCTCCGCCTGCTGGGGGTCACCCACCCCCAACGGTGGGCTTCCATGGTCGTTCCCGGCCTGCTTTGAGCGGGCACCACAGATCGGGCGATCCGCCCCCGATCCGGTGCTAGGGTGACCGACATGGAGCTGATCCAGAGCAACCCGCTGAACACCGCCCGCCAGTTCGTCAGCCTCGTGCGCACGCACGGCAGTCAGCTGCTGTCCCGGCGCCCCGAGCTCGTGCCCAAGCTGGCGCTCAACTTCGTCCGCATGAACGCCTTCGGACAGGACGTGATGCGCACGTTGTCGCTCAACATCGAGTCCGGCTGCAACGCGACCTGCAACCACTGTTCGGCCGACCACATCATGGAGCAGACCGACATCCGGGACGATCGGCTCAACATCGAGGAGCTCACGCGCACCATCGAGGGCTGCCTGCGCGCCGGCGCCGTCTCGATCAACATCACCGGCGGCGAGCCGCTGCTGCACCCCCAGATCCTCGACATCATCCGCGCGGTGCCGCGTCACCGCGGCGTCCCGAACATCCAGACCAACGGGCTGCTCCTGACCGACTCCATGGCCAAGGAGCTGGCCGACGCGGGCCTGTACATCACGATGATCTCGCTGCACTCCCACAAGCCGGAGGTGCACGACGAGCTCCTGAACGTGCCCGGCGCCTTCGACAAGGTCATGGAGGCGATCGACAACTGCCACCGCCACAACATCCCGGTCATCCTCAACTGCACGTTGACCTCCCAGAAGGTGGCTGACGGCACGCTCTGGGAGATGGTCCGGCTGGCGAAGGACAAAGACGTCACGGTGAACTTCGTGCAGCCCTGCACCACGGGCAAGTGGGAGGACCAGTTGGACGTCCGCCTCAGCCCCGAGGACTACGAAGAGTTCGACAAGGCGATGAAGCTCCCGTGGGTCGTGTGGGAGGGCAAGTCCAACTACAAGCACAACGGCTGTCGCCCCGGGATCGAGCGCATCTACGTCAGCTCCAGCGGCGACGTCATCCCCTGTGCGTTCATCCACCTGAACTTCGGCAACGTGCGCAAGGAGTCGGTGTCCACGATCTGGGCCCGCCTGCGCAACTTCGAGTACTTCCGGCAGACGCAGCAGCGCTGCATGGCGAGCAACGACGAGCAGTTCTACGACGAGTACGTCAGCCGCATCGCCGCCCACCCCGACGCGATGCTCCCGATCGAAGAGCACCCCAGCTACATCGCCACCAACCCCGAAGAGGCAGCCTCCGTCGTCCGATGAAGGTCGTCTTCTGCAACCAGCTGACCGAGATGCTGGGGGTGCAAATGCTCTCGGCCTGCCTCAAAGAGGCGGGGCACGAGACCGATCTCGTCTTCGAGCCGAACCTGTTCGCCACCGGCGCCATCAAGGAGCCGCGGCTGATCGAGTTCCTCAGCAACGATGAGCTGGTCATCGAGGACCTCATCGCCGCCGAGCCCGACCTCATCGGGTTCCCCATCGACATCAACGGCTACCTCTGGTCGCTGAAGATCGCCGCCGGGGTGAAGGCGCGCCGGCCCGACATCCCGATCATCTTCGGCGGCATCCACGTGACGATGTGCCCCGACATCGTCATCGAGCGGCCGGAGGTCGACTACATCGCCATCAACGAGGCGGAGCTCAGCCTCGTGGAGCTGTGCGACATCCTCGACGGCCGCAAGCCGGGGGATCCACGGAAGGTCGAAGGCATCTGGGCACGGGAGCCCGACGGCACCATCCACCGCAACCCGATGCGGGACGAGCACCGGGACCTCGACGACTTCCCCTTCTTCGACAAGGGGCTGTACTACGACAAGCTGCCGGGGCTGGCGGCCGAGTACATGACCACGATCTCCCGTGGCTGTCCCTACAACTGCAGTTTCTGCTTCTACACCGCGGTCCACGACATCGGCGGCAACCGCCGCGTCCGGCTCCGCACCCCGCGCCACGTCATCGACGAGCTCAAGGCCGCCAAGGCCGCCTACCCCCAGATGGAGGCGGTGCTCTTCCACGACGACATCTTCCCGGTGCGCGTCAGCTGGCTGGAGGGGTTCGCGCCGCTGTACAAAGAGGAGATCGGGCTCCCCTACAGCTGCATCACGTACCCGCTCCTGGTCACCGAGTACATGGCCCAGCTGCTGGCCGATTCGGGGTGCCGCAGCGTCATCATGGGCGTGCAGTCGACGTCCGAGCCGGTGCGCGCCGACATCATGGAACGGTACGAGAAGAACTCGGACATCTTCAACGCCATCCGGCGGCTCCGGGACAACGACATCTTCGTGACCGTGGACCACATCCTCGGCACGCCGGAGGAGACAGAGAAGGAGCAGGACGACGCCTTGCTCTTCTACGCCGACGCCGGCCCCAACGTGGTCAAGCCGTTGCCGCTGGCCTACCTGCCGCGCACGCGGATGACGAAGATCGCCATCAGCAAGGGGATCATCAGCGCGCAGGACGAGGAGGATGCGGCCGCCGGCTTCATCAACAGCCTGATGTTCAAGGGGCACGGCTACGACACCGAGTGGCGGCCCTGGTTCCTCGCCTACGGGCTGCGGCCGATCATCCCGCACCGGGCGTTCGTCAAGGGCGTGCAGGCCGGCGCCCATCGACACCTCAACCGGCTGCTCCCCAAGGGCTTCGGGTTCGACCCGCTGGTCTTCTTCGGCCCCCGCATGCTCAACGGCGCGATGTTCGGCTACGACATGCGGGCCAAGTACCTGGGCTGGCGGTTCTCCGAGATGCTCCAGTACTCGATGACGCGGAAGCTGCGGGGCAAGTCCCGCGGGCTCGCCTCGGTCGTCGATCAAGACGGCCACACCCCCGGCACCAAGCTCAACTTCCTGCTGATGCGCAACCGCAAGCGGGCCGACCGGTCGGAGCGCTCGATGCCGGGCGCCGGACTCGTGGCGCGCATGCGCGGGAGCAAGCGCGGTCCCTGGGCGGAGCGCCCAAGCCCGTGACCGACCCCGTCACCGGCGTCCGCGACCGCGGCCTCGCCCCGGGTGGCATCCGACGCGACGCCTGCCCGCTGTGCTCCGGCACCGACCTCCGGCTCCGCCTCCAGGTGGGCGGTCGGGGCTTGCTGGAGTGCAACGCCTGCGGGGTCCGCTTCACCGACGAGTACGCCGAGGGGGCCGACGTCGCCTCCTACTACGGCACCGTCCAGGCCCACCACGGCAAGGCCGACTCCGAGGACCAGTTCGCCGCCATCGCGCGCATCCAGGCCGACGCGATGGAGTCGATCGCGGGACCCCGCCGGCACGGCCGACTGCTCGAGATCGGCTGCAGCCGCGGCCACCTCCTGACCGAACTGGAGGTCCGCGGGTGGGACGTCAACGGCATCGACGTCGCCGCAACCTCGGTCACCGAGGCGCGGGGCCGGTGCCGCGGCGAGGTGTGGCACGGGGAGCCGGAAGACTGCCCCTTCGAGCCGGGCTCGTTCGACCGCATCGCGATGTTCGACGTGCTCGCCCACCTGCCCCACCCGGTGCGCACGCTGCAGACGGTCAGCTCGCTGCTGAAACCGCGCGGTCAGCTCGTGCTGTCCACCGTCGACGAGGCGTGGCCGCTGGTGCCGGTGTTCCTGAAGGCGTTTCGGGCGCTCCCGAACCGGCTCGCGGCGGTCCAGGACGAGATGTACGAGGGGCAGCACTACTGCTACTTCAGCCACCGCAACATCGGCCAACTGCTCGGGGAGGCGGGGATGGAGCTGGCCGCCACGCGGCCGCTGACGCCGCTGAGTGCGCAGCTGTTCGTGCACCACTACCCGGTGAAGCGGCGGCTCGGTCTGCTGGCGATGCGTCGGTTGGACGGGCTGCTGGGGAGCAGCCGGAAGATGCTGGTGTTGGCTACTCGGAGAGCTTGATGCCGGCCAAGAAGGCGGCGCTCATGGTCTCGAGGCGGGCCTCACGCTCGGTGCGCTTGCCGAGGACGACGGCGCGCACGTAGATGTTCCGGCCGTCGAGGGTGAAGATCCACGTGGTCGCGGTCGAGCGCTGCTTGCGCTCGGTCACCACGAGGCCGTCGAGGCCGGCGACCTGAGCCTCGGTGGTTGGCTGCGACGTGCGCTGCCTGGTCCAGAAGCGGCCCAGGTTCGACATCACCTCGGCGTGCGCGGCGGTCTTGTAGGGGTCGGGGAGCTCCATGATCTGCAGCTCGCCCCAGGCTCCCGCGAGCCACATGCGCTTCTGCTCCTGGCCGATGTTTGTGTGGTCGCCCAGTCCCGCGCAGTCGACGGTCACGGTGAACTGCCCCTGCAGATCGGTGTAGGTGCAGTCTTCGGCCGACGCAGGCGCGGCGGCGAGGAGGACGGAGGCGGCGAGCAGAAGGGCGAGGCGGCTCATGGCGGCGGAGTGTGCCAGCGCCGTCGGGGCGCGTAAAGCGCAACCAGAGCGAGTGCCCAGAGAGCCGCGCGCCCGCCCGCACGTGAGGCGACGGCGGAGCAGCCGCTCTCTTCCTCGTCCGGGGGCGGCCCGGCGCCGGCGGGATCGGTGTCGATCTCCCGGGGCACGGTGATCTCGTGCCAGTCCCCCCAGCCCGAGAAATTGCCCGCCAGATCGAGGGCTCCGAAGCGGACCTCGGTGCTCGCGCCGGCCACGGCCAGCGGCCAGTTGTGGAGGCAGGGCGTGTTTCCGAGGGCGAAGAAGTCTGGGTAGTACTCGCCGAAGAACATGCCGTCGACGGTGCCGTGGAGCGCGTCGGCGTCGAAGGTCAGGGGGACGCTGTCGGCGGAGTCGTCGTCGTCGCCGTCGGCCACGCCGTCGTCTTCGTCACGGACGTCCAGCAGCAGCACGGCGGCGTCGATGGGGACGTAGATCTGACCGTCGGCGAACAGGCCGCAGCCGGGGATCTCGCCGGTCTCCCAGGCGGGCTCGAAGCCATCGCCGCCGGGGACCTCCGGGGGGATCGTGTCGGGGTCGTCCTCGGACGCGAAGGCGCCCAGCTCGTAGGCGGCGTCGTTGTCCTGGATTGCAAAGATCTTGTAGGCGCTGTGGGGGAGCGGATCGGCCAGGTGCAGCACGGTGACTTCGTCCCGGCCGGCGACGATCTTGGTCTCCTGGGCGACCTCGAGCACGCTGAAGGGGGCGATGGCGCGCCGGACCTCCAACCGCACCGCGCTCCGGGTCCACGCCTCCCCGATGAAGATCTTCGTGTTGCTCGGTGCATCCAGTTCGCCCATCACCGGGAGCACGGCCGACACATCGGCGAACCCGTCCTCGCAGACCGCTGCCGCGGCGACGGCGGGGCTCAGGGAGGCGAGCAGCGCGGTGGCCAGGCTCAGTCGCACGCGATCCAGTCCTCGATGTCGGGGGGGGGGCC
>PVBE011586295.1_pt1 | contig 11547 bp, 7 predicted proteins | sample 1631181 | NCBI WGS metagenome assembly PVBE01 (sample SAMN08397723, study PRJNA350692) | Marine metagenome, whole genome shotgun sequencing project. | isolation source: water | place: Pacific Ocean | collected 2012-04 | reverse complement strand
TTGCCGAGCAGCTCACCCTCGACGATGGCGAGGTCATCGGCGTGCACGAAGACCGGCGCAAGAACCTGGGCAAGGGGCGAGGCAGGGTCAGGCGTATCGGCACCGGCGGGACGACCTCCTTCAGCTCGAGCGCGACCACGGGCGCCGCCAAGGCAAACCAGGAGATGCTCCGAGCCGGCGCGGTCCCCAACCCCGCCGCCCCCAACGACCAGGCCGTCGTGGTGTTCGCGGCGGGCCACCCCCCCGGGACTGCTGGTCAGGGACAGGACACGATCTACATCTGGGAGGAGCCTTCCGTGGGAGCGTCCATGAACCAGCTGCAGAGCATCCCCAACGTTGGCAACGTCCAGCACCTGAGGGTCGTCAACAGCGGCACCGAGCTCGTGATGTACTACCGAACAACCCCGTGCACCGGCGGCGGCAGCTGCGCCGCCGAGGGCAACTACGCCGTCGTGGTCAGCGGCACGCCCGGGGCGCTCACCGTCAGCGGTCCGTACATGTTCACCACGGCGACCACCGGCGTGGAGCTGATCTGGCTGCCCAGCGCGGGCAGCGCGGGCCGGTGGGCCTACTACAAGATTTCATCCGGGAGCAATATCAGCCGCTGCTGGTGATCGCAACGGCGAGGCCAGCTAGGGCCATGAAGGGTAGGAGCACTTGCCCGTCTTGGTGTCGCACGTCCCCTGGATCGCTCCCTTGATGCAGTCGCTGTTGCTGGTACAGGGCTTGACGCACCTCTTGAACACGCTCCCGTCGCAGATCTTGTGCGTGCTCGGGCAGTCCTTCGCGGTGTCACAGGTGCACTGCTTCAGCTTGGGGTTGGGGACACCCGCGATGGCCTTGCAAACCTTGCCGACCGTACTCTTGGCGCAGTCACTGGCGCTCTTGCAGATACAAAAGTTGAACCCCGTGCCCGCGAGGTTGGAGGTGTCGCAAAACGGCCCGTTGGAGCGAGGGTTGATGCTGCAATGCTTGTCCGTGAGGCACTCCTCGCAGCGGTTCTTCTGGGCCGGGTTTTTGACGCAATGGGACTCTTGCGCGTCCGTGCAGGCCTTGTCGCATTTGCTGATCGCTCCGCAGGCCGTGGAGCTCTCGCAGTCTCCAACCCCGTCGCAGTTGTACTTCTTCGCGGGGCATTTGGAGCAGGTTCCGGCCTTGCAGAACTGCCCCTTGTCGCCGCAGGCGCCCTTGGTGGACGAACTGCAGCTCGCGGTATCCGAAACGCCGCTGTCCGAAAGGCCGCTGTCCGAAACGCCGCTGTCCGAAAGGCCGCTGTCCGAAACGTCGCTGTCTTTTTTGGCCACCGTGGAATCTGGTGTGGCGCTCGGCACGCAGGTCCTGGTTGCCGGATCGCAAACGAGCCCGCTACCACATTGAGGACACTTCAGCTCATCGTCACTGCAACCGACGACACAGAGACAGAGAGTCAGGCCGAGTATCCCATTCACGCTCACCATTGAATTCACCTTCCTGTGCAGCCCCATCACGTAACCTTTCCTTTCCGACAAGAGGTAACTGATCTTGCCTGCACTATAGCACCCCGGCAGGCAGAGAAGAAGCCCGGCTGGTGGGCGCCTGGCCCAAGCTGGATCAGAAACTGAAGCCGGCCCCCAGCGTGGCCCCGCTGGGCGTGACAGCCGGCGCGATCCAGGCCCTCGGGGCAGGGCGCTCCGAGGCGTCGCTCGTGTAGTGAAGCACCAGCAGCACCACGCCGGTGGCCAGGGCGGCGCCGCCCACGGTGAACCCGATGACGCTGCCGGTATCCATGCTCTTGCCGGTGCTCTCGGCGTCGGCCACCTCCGAAAACTCCTTGTTCCCCGCGGCGTGAGCCCGCTCCACCTCGTTGGACTTGCTGGATGCCACCGCGCCCATGGCCGCGCCGGCGCCCAGCAGGGCGACGCCCAGACCAGCGGAGATCCAGCCGGCCAGGCCCTTGACGCCCACGCTTCGGGACGGAGGCTCGGGTGCTGGAGCGGGGACAGGCTTTTGCAGCGGCGCGGGCTTTGGCACCGGCGCAGGCTTCGGCCTGGTCGCTGCCAGCCGTTGGCGCAGGTTCTCCACTCGGGCGGCCAGCCGCGGGTCCTTCCTGGGGTGGGCCTTCTGGAACGCCTCGTACTTGTCGATGGCCTCTTGCAGTTTGCCCAGCGCCTCGAGGCAGCGGCCCATGTTGTAGAACAGCTCCGGCTTGCCCGAGTACTTGAATGAGCGTTCGAAGTTCTCCAGCGCCTCGGCGTAGGCGGCGCGGTGGTAAAGCTCCTCGCCCAGCTTGTAGTAGCGCTTGGCGAGCTCGGTGCTGTCGTCCGCGGTGGCGACAGCCGGGAGCAGCAGCAGGGTCACGGCGATGAGGTGTACGGCACGCATGGTCCTTCCTGGTTTCATCATCGGGCCAACAGGCTAGCATGGAGTGTATCCGGGGACGACCGAAACAGGACACGTCGCTGAGGAGAGATTCGCTAGAGTTTGAACCCTCGCCGGTGTAGGCTAGCTTTCTACTAGATGCACGCAGCCACTGTCTCATCCTCCAGGGGGCTTACCGTCGCGGCGGTGACAGCGCTGCTATTCATCCCTGCCTGCTACAACCCCAACTTCGACGCCCCCGGGGGCTTCACCTGCGAGGAAGGCGACAAGGTCTGCCCCGAGGGCTATGAATGCTGCCAGCGGCCCGGCAAGGATGTGTGCATGCCGGCGGGGAGCTGCAGCAGCGGCAGCAAGGATCTGGGCAAGGACCTCGAGGGCGATGGCGCCGCCAAAAAGGATGGTCCGCAACCAAAAGACGGGGGCCAGATAAAGGACCAAAAGCCCGCCGGCGACAAGGCGCCGACCCCCGACAAGGCGCCGACGCCGGACAAGGCGCCGACCCCCGACAAGGCGCCGGCCCCGGACAAGGCGCCGACGCCCGACAAGGGAGGGACGGTCGGGTGCGCATACAACGAAGAGGTGGGCGCCAGCTACCTGGCCAATGGACGGGGCTTCTCCGCGGCGCTTGACTCGGCGGGTGCACCCACCGTCGTTTACGCCGACAAAAGCGGCATGGTGTGGACCGCGGTGCGGAACACCAGCATCAAGGCCTGGTCCTCCAAGGCGGTGACGCTGGGGCCCACGAGCAGCCTCGCGGCTGCCTTCGACAGCCACAACACCCTGAACCTGGCCATGCGCATCAGGCCGAGCGGCTCCAGCACCGACTTCATCCAACACTGGGCCAAAAATCCAGGCGGCAGTTGGGCCTCCGAAAAGGTGATCAAGACCCAGGTGGGGCCGACGGTGGACATCACCGCCGGCCCCTCGACGCTCTATCTCGCCTGGGCCTACGTCGGCGTCAGCAAGTACTGGCGCATCGCCCATGTCGCTGGCAGCAAATCCCCGTACACCTACACCTGGAGCTACACCGACACCATGGCCGCGGGCTACCTCGAGCCGCGGGTGTCGTCGGGGACCAAGTGGGTGGTCTCGACGGTGGCCACCAACGTCGGCTGGCGGCTCTGGGCCGACACTCACAAGAAACCGTATGACCCGAAATCCGCTCAGGAGAGCAGCACCAAGTCGGCCACCGCCATGAGCATCGCCATGGGGGCCGGCGACACCGCCTGGGTGGCTTACGTCAGCGCCTCGACAGCCACCAAAGGCAAGCTCATGGTGGCCCAATGGGTGGTCGCCAAGAGCACGCTGTCCCAAAAGGTCCCGCTCGTCAGTCTGAACCTGGTGTATCCAGGCTCCGTGTCCCTGGCACTGGACGCTGCCGGGAATCCCCACGTGGCCTGGCTGGAGAATCCGACCTCCTCCAGCAACCTGGTGGTGAAGTGGACGCGCAAGACCTCCTCATGGGAAGCGGCCAGGAACGTTGCCATCAGCAAGCTCCCGTTGACGCACATCGCGGTGTCTTCCAAGGGCAACGTGCACGTCACGTACGGCACCGACAAGGGGAAGGTGAATCACTTCTGCCAGACTCCATGAGCCAACCAAGGAGCCTCCAATGAACGACAGCGACGCAGCCTGTTCGGCCAGCTTTGGGGCGGGGCTCGCCCCCCTGGCGCTGGTAGTGGTCCTGGGCTGTTCGGGGTCGGCCGGCTGCTCAAAAAAGCCTGCCGCCGGCAAACCTCCGACGCCCCGAGGGAGCGCCCAGATGAAAGCAAAAACACCCGCCCAATCCACTGAGTGTCGCACCGGCAAGGATCTGGCCAGCGTCGATGGCCAGAAGGTGCGGCTCATCGGCGTCTACCGCAAGTCCATGACCGCCAGGAAGATGCGCGGCCCGAAGAAATTCCGTGGCTACGTTGAGATAGAGCTGAATGGTCAGGCCAGCGACTACGACTCCAAGGCGGGCCCTGGCAAGCCGGTGATCGAACTCGTGGGAAAACGCCCGGACGAGGAAGTCCAGCGGCTGACGGACCGGCGGGTGCGCGTGGATGGCGTCTTGCGCCTCGACCCCTACAAGGAGGTGCGCGAGGCGAAGGTCAGCTACGCCACGGTGATTTACGGCCCGCCCCAGCTGGAGAACGCACACGATCTGGCCCTGGCAGATTAGACGAGGATTCAGGGCTCCGGGTTGGGGCTTTGGCCGTCGTCCGGGGGCCCCGGCAGGAGCCGTCCCCCTGTGATCAACCGCGCCCCACGTTGGTAGGTGAAGTAGGATCAGGCCCACTGGAACAGCACCACCGCGCGGTTGCGAAATCCGATGAGATAGAGGATGTGGACCAGCAGCCAGGCGACCCAGGCGATGAACCCCGTGAGCCGAAAGCGGCCGAGGTCGGCCACCGCAGCCTTGCGCCCGATGGTGGAGAGCGTGCCCTTGTCCAGATAGCTGAATGTGCCCCGGGGGTCGCCGCGGAGCTCCGCTGCGATGGCGGCCGCGGCGAAGCGTCCCTGCTGCAGGGCGACCGGCGCGAGGGAGGGCAGGGCCTCCTCGGTGCCATGGGAAAACGAGGCGGCGTCGCCGATGATGAACGCCTCGGGGTGCTCCATGACGGAGAGGTCGGGCTCGACGATTACCCGGCCGGCGTTGTCCGTGGGGATCCCCAGGCCGCTGACCACCGGCTCTGCGCCGATGCCCGCGGCCCAGAGCACCGTGGAAGAAGGGATGAACTCCTTGCCGATGGCCACGCCCTCGTCGGAGACGCCGGTGACCCTGGAGTTGAGGTGGATCTGCACGCCCATGGCCTCCAGGCGTCGCCTGGCGTCTGTGGACAGCGCGTCGGGGAAGGCGGGGAGGACCCGGTCGCCCCCTTCCAGGAGCACGACCCTGGAGGCGGTGGCGTCGATGGCGCGGAAATCCTGGGCCAGGACGAAGCGCGTCAGCTCGGCCAGCGCCCCTGCCAGCTCCACGCCGGTCGGGCCGGCGCCGATGACGACAAAGTTGAGCAGCCGCTGGCGCCGCTGAGTGTCCAGCTCTCGCTCGGCCGCCTCGAACGCCAGCAGCACCCGCCGCCGGATCTCCAGGGCGTCGTCGATGGTCTTGAGCCCCACCGCGTGGCGTCTCCAGGCCTCGTTGCCAAAGTAGGAGGTCCGCGCGCCCGGGGCCAGGATCAGGTAGTCGTAGCGGATCTCCGCGTACGGCAGCTCGCTGCGGGTCAGCTTGACCGCGCGACGGTCGAGGTCCACGGACTCGACGTTGGCCAGCAGCACCTCCGTGTTGCGCTGGCGGCGCAGCACCGAGCGAATGGGCATGGCGATCTCGGCGGGCGAGAGGCCGGCGGTGGCCACCTGGTAGAGCAGCGGCTGGAAGAGGTGGTGGTTCAATCTGTCGATAAGAGTGACCTGCACCGGCGCCCTGCGCAGGGCGCGGGCCGCGGTCAGTCCGCCGAAGCCGCCTCCCACGATCACCACGTGGGGGGGCTGCTGCGCCTTGCCCTCGTCTGCCCCCGGTCGATCCGTGCTCACGCTTTCACTCTCCGTTGCATGTGAAGAGCTTATCGCCAATAGTGGGCCGCGCCCCACAAAGCTTTGTTTTTTTCCAGCGCTGTTCGGTAACATCGGCGGATGGCCGACTTCAGCGCTGCCACCTTTGGGGGGACCGAGCGCTACGAGCTGATCAGACAGCTGGGCGCGGGGACCTTTGGGACGGTCTACGAGGCACTGGACCGACGCCACGGTGAGCGCGTGGCGCTCAAGGTCCTGGAACGCATCGACCCCGACGGGCTGTATCGCTTCAAGCGCGAATTCCGCGCGCTGGCCGACATGCGGGCGACGAACCTGGTGTCGCTGTATGAGCTGGCCTCCCAGGATGACCACTGGTTCTTTACAATGGAGCTGGTGGAGGGCGTGCCCTTCGGCACCAACGCCTGCGGGCCGGGCGAGCGCCCCGAGCAGGCGCTGCGACACACGCTTGTCCAGCTAATACAGGGAGTACGGGCGCTGCACAGCGCCGGCAAGCTGCACCGGGACATCAAACCGTCCAACGTGCTGGTCACTCCGCGCGGACGGGTGGTCTTGCTCGACTTCGGCATGGTAACCGAGCTCGGTCCGGAGCAGAGCGTGGACAATCAGGTCCTCGGCACGGTGGCCTACATGGCGCCGGAGCAGGCCGCCTGTCTGCCGCTGACAACGGCCGCGGACTGGTACAGCGTGGGCGTGCTGCTGTACGTGGTGTTGTGCGGGCGTCTGCCCCACGGGGGCTCGGTGGCGCAGATCCTGCTCAACAAGGTCTCCCTGGACGTTCCCCCGCTGGCCGAGCAGGTGCCCGACCTGCCGGCGGACCTCTCGGCGCTGTGCCACGAGCTGCTGGACCGAGATCCCGCCAGGCGCCCCGGCGGCAGCGAGATCCTGCGCCGGCTGGGCCTCCGGCAAGAGCCGTTGACCGGGAAGCAGGCGCCGTCCGAGGTGCCGCTGGTCGGTCGCCACGGCGAGCTGGAGATGATGGGGCGAGCGCTGGCTGACTGCGCCGACGGCGACCCCCGGCTGGTGTTGGTGCACGGCGACTCGGGGGTGGGCAAGAGCGCGCTGGTGGCGACTTTTTTGCGCCAGCTCGAGGGGCGGCCGCTGGTTCTGCGGGGCCGCTGTTATGATCGTGAGTCCGTGCCCTACAAGGCGGTCGACGGGCTGGTGGACGCGCTGAGTCATCACCTGACCACCCTGCAGCCCCAGCAGGTGGCCGAGCTGCTGCCGAGCGGGGCCGCCCAGCTGGCGCGGCTGTTTCCGGTGCTGCGCCGGATCCCGCTGCTGGACGGCATGGCCAAGGCCTTTGCCTCTGCCACGGTGGACCCCCAGGAGCAGCGCCAGGAGTGCTTCAACGCGCTGCGGGGGGTGTTGGCCAACCTGGCCCGCCAGGGGCCGGTGCTGCTCTTCGTCGATGATCTGCAGTGGGGGGACCTCGACAGCGCCCGGCTGTTGCTGCACGTGCTGCAGCCGCCCCATGCCCCGGGGGTGCTGCTGCTCGGGACTTACCGCGCGGCAGCCGGCCCCTTCATGGCGGGGTTTTTACCGCAGGCCGAGGAGATCATGGCCGCGCGCCTGCAGCAGCTGCCGCTGTCGCCGCTGCCAGCCGAGGCCGCCCTGGCCCTGGCCCGGGGGCTGATCGGCGCCCGGCCCGGAGAGGCCGTGAGCCAGGCCCTCGCCCGGGAGGCCGCGGGCAACCCGTTCTTCATCCACGAGCTGGCTCGACAGCTGCTGGACGAGCCCGGGCCGGACGGAGCGGCCGCGCTGGACAGCGACGTCACCCTGGAGCGGATGCTCAGCGAGCGCATGGCGCGGCTGCCCGGCGACGCCCGGAGCTTGCTGGAGGTGGTGGCCGTGGCCGGCCAGCCGCTGGAGGACACGGTGGCCTGTGGCGCGGCCGGGCTGGACGGGGGCGAGAGCGACACGCTGGAGCTGCTGCGGAGCGAGCGCTTGATCCGCTCCGTGAGCATGTCCTGGCAGGATCCCGGAGCCTCCTCCGGCGCCGCTCACGGGGTCGTGGCCACGTATCACGACCGCATTCGGGAGACGCTGGTGGCGCAGCTGGACGGCGCGCAGCTGACGCGGCACCACCTGGCCCTGGGCCAGGCCATGGAGGCCGCCGGTGTGGCAGACCGTGACGAGGCCGTGGCCGGCCACTTCGAGGCCGCCGGCGCCACGGACAGGGCGGCCGCGTTCATGATCCGCGCGGCCGAGCGCGCCGCCGCGGCGCTGGCTTTTGATCACGCGGCGCGGCTCTTTGACCGGGCCCTGCAACTTTCGTTGGCCAGCTCCGAGGAACCGGAGGCGGGCGCCATGTGCGCGCTGCGGGCCAGGCTGGCCGACTCGCTGTCCATGGCCGGTCGCGGTGTGGACGCCGGGCCGGAGTACCTGGCCGCAGCCGCGGAGGCCGCGCCGGACAAGGCCCAGGAGTGGCGCCGCTGCGCCGCCGAGGAGTTGTTGCGCAGCGGACACTATCAGCAGGGCATGGAGGTCCTGACCCAGGTGCTTGCCGGGGTGGGGCTCGCCTTGCCGCGGACCCACCAGCGGGCCATCATCTCGATGATGTTGCGCCGGGCCCAGCTGCGTCTGCGTGGCCTCGGCTTCAAGGAGCGTGCGCTGGAGCAGATCCCGCGCCAGGAGCTGGCCCGCATCGACGCGGCCTGGACTGTGGTCACCGGCCTGGCCTTCAACGATACATTGTTGAGCGCCGACTTTCAGGTGCGACACCTGCTGCTGGCGCTGCAGACGGGGGAGCCCTACCGCGTCGCGCGGGCGCTGGCCATCGAGAGCTCGACCCTGGCCACAGTCAGCGCGAGCCCCGAGCGGATCGAGGTCGTCTACAACCTGGCCCGGGAGCTGGCCACGCGGCTGGAGCATCCTCACGTGCTCGGTCTGGTGGAGATGGCCGCGGCCTTCGGTTCGCTGATGCAGGGGCGCTTCACCAAAGTGCAGGCGCACTGCGAGGCGGCCGTGGACCACCTGCGGCGCTGGCCCGGGACCCACTGGGAGCAGGGGATAGTCGCGTTTTCGCAGCACATGGCCTGCTTTTACCTCGGCGAATACCGCCGGCTCAATGAACAACTGATGCCGCTGATCAGCGACTGTGAGCAGCGCGGTGACCTGACCCTGGCGGCCAACCTCAAGCTGACCGCTTTCGTGGCCTCGCTGGCGCAGGACCGACCCGGCCTGGCGCGCCAGCAGCTGGAGCAGGTCTGGGCCATGGCCGGCGCCGGTGAGTTCAACATCACCCACGGCAACGTGGTCACCGGCCTTGCCGCCGTGGACAACTACGAGGGGCGGCCGCGCGAGGGGTTGCAGCGGTTCGAGGCCGCGGAGCTGCAGATCAAGAGATCGCAGATGCTGCGGGTCAACTGGATTCGGCTGGAGTTCCACTTCCTGCGTGGCCGCATGGCACTGATAACGGCCTTCGAAGATCCGGCCATGCTGAAGCTGGCTCGCGCTGACGCTGCGCTGCTGGGCCGCGAACAGAGCAGGTGGGCAGGGCCCGTGGCGGCCGCGCTGCTGGCAGGGGTGGCAGCGGTGGAGGGAGACCACGAGCAGGTGCTGGTACAACTTCGGCAGGTGGTCACCACGTCTCAGGAGTGCGAGATCCCGGCCGTCGGCGGGATGGCCGCAGTGCAGCTCGCCTGGTACTCGGGCGATCAGCAGCGCCACCGTCAGCTCTGCCAGCAGCTGCAGCAACAGGGCCTGGCCAACCCGCCGCGCCTGGCCCAGACCGTGGTCCCGCTGGCGCCCCCGGAGCTGTGGCTCACCGACCACCACCCCGGCAGCGTCGACAGCTAATTGCGCGGCCTTTGAGCGCTCGAGCTGCACGGTCCGTCCAGGGCGCGCTCTTTACTTCCGCTGACGACCACAATACCCTCATCATGCATCCAACGAACCACCAAGGAGGAGACCGTGCGCCCCAGTCCGCTCGTTGTTCGGCACCATCGCGTTGGTTTTCCTCGTTTGCGGTTGTGGCGGCTCCTTCCCCAAGGGAGCCGAGCGTCTCAGCAGCAAGGACCAGGCGCCCAGAGGTGCCCGCCTGATCGGGCCGGCCAAGTTGGGTCAAGAGCTCGAGGGCGCGGTCAGCTCGCCGCTCAAAGATCGGACCGATCACTGGTACGTCAACCTGCTCAAGGACAGCACATTGACGGTGCTGCTGCAGTGGTCAAACACCGGCGCCAGGTTGCAGCTGTCGGTGCTCGACCCGGCGGGGCGTGAGATGCTCCACGGGCTGGCCATGGGCAGCGGCGGGCTGCGCGCCGTGGCCGCGGCCAGCGTCGCCGGGAGATACTCCATCCGCGTGAGGGCCATCAGGGAGCAGGACGAGTCGAGCTACACGCTCAAGGTGCGGGTCAAGACCTGCGGCGCCAGGCCAGGCCGGGCAGGGTGCGTGTGCCACGACTGCAAGGTCGGCCAGCGCAGCTGCCTCGGAAAAAAACGCACCATCAGCTGTGTCCAGGTCAAGCCGGGGTGCCGCGCCTGGGCCGCCATCAAACCCTGCGCCAGTGGGGTGGCGTGCGTGGACGGAGCCTGCGGCTCGTGTCACCGCTGCCGCAGCGGCGCGCGACGCTGCAAGGGCAGCAAGCGCTCCAGGGTCTGCGTCATGGGCAAGGACGGCTGCCTCGACTGGGGGCCGGCAAAACTCTGTACCGGGAGGAGAAACCACTGCTATCGAGGCAAGTGCGTCATAAAGCCCCCCCGCCCGCGCTGCGGTGACGACCGCTGTGACAAGCCGCGCGAGACCTCTGCCAACTGCCCGCGGGACTGCAAAAAGGTGCGCCGCTGCGTCAAGGGCAGGATCCAGACCATGTATACCTACAACGGCCGCATGACGATGCACATCTTGATCGGAGAGGGCACCCCCGTGCGCGTCGGCCACAAGGGGTACGTGCTCGAGGGCTCGTCCAACGCCCGCCTGCCCGGCGGCGACCTGCGCATCACGCGAGTGCTGGGCGTCCGCGCCGTCGCGGTGACAGGGCTGGAGCGTCTCGGCCTCAACCGTTTCGTCTGCATCATCCCGCGCTGAGTTAGCGAGGTCTCGGAACTCTCCATCAGAATCAGTACACCCAGATCACGACATGGCCGTTGTTCCCCCGACCCGCCGTGACCCCGACCCCGATCTTGCCGCCCGGGTAGTCAGTGTCCGAGGCGTTGGGAGGAGTGCCGCTGCCGCTCGGGCCAGGGCGCACGATGTTGGTCGCGGAGGACAACACGTAGGAGGACCCACCGCCGCCGCCGTTGTGCACGGTGCCGCTGGAGCCGCCGTAGTACCCGTCGCCGCCGCCGCCGCCGGAGTTTTCGTTGCCGTGTGTCCCGCCGAGGAAGGTGCCGCCGTGGGCGCCCTGGTTGCGCTTGCCCGCCTCGTTGGTGGAGGCGTGTCGAGTCTGGCCCCCCTTACCTCCCGCAGTCTGCGTACCTCCGCGACCCTGCACGCCCTGGCTCCGGTTGCTGCCCGGGCAGTAGCCGCCGTCGCCGCCCGACGGGTAGCCGCCGCCCCCGCCATACAGGTTGTTTCCTCCGCAGTACCAGCCCGTGCCGCCCGCGCCGCCGCCGCCGCCGGCCACGAACCACTCCGTCGACCCGGAGAGCACCGAGCTGCGCCCGCCGCCGCCGCCGGTGTAGTAGCCGGAGCGGTAGGAACCGTACCCACCGTTGGGCCACGCCGCGTAGCCG
>PVBE010183045.1_pt1 | contig 11547 bp, 7 predicted proteins | sample 1631181 | NCBI WGS metagenome assembly PVBE01 (sample SAMN08397723, study PRJNA350692) | Marine metagenome, whole genome shotgun sequencing project. | isolation source: water | place: Pacific Ocean | collected 2012-04 | reverse complement strand
GTCCCTCACGAAAACAAAGAAACCATGTTCGAATTGCCCCGCTATGTCATTAAGCAGGGTGAGGTGATTGTCGAGGATACCGAACTGCGAGCGACGCCCGGTGGATCTACCTTGCATGTAGAACCCAAGTACGATCCCGGAAGAGAGCTGGATATTGCCGAATGGTTTGAAAAATTCTATTCGATCCGCTTTCGCAATTATCCTGTGGGGGATGACTACCTCGAAGCCCCACAAAAAATCGACTGTCGGCCAAATGAACGCCACTCTAGCTAACTGGATTCTTTACTTTGTGGAATTGTCTAAAGCCGCGGACACTTCAGTCGGCACCGTCAAGCCAGCGATCTTCAGGGCAGCAAAGTAGTCGGCAGGCTGATTAATATTTCTCAATGTGTTTGAATCGGGATCGATATCCTGCCATTCTTCTGGCGATACTTTCCGCGTGGTAACTTGGTCAAAGAGAAAGGCGGGGCGCATCCGGTCGGCAGCGATCAATTGTTCTACCTCCGCAAGAACGCTGCAGCGATACACGGCTGCGAGAGGGTGATAAAACGATTTTTCGTGGGGTACCGCCACACTAAACTCACCGAGCAATGCAAAGAGTCGCTCAATAAATGCGTGGTGCAGGAAGGGGGCATCACAGCCTGTGACGAAGACAACATCGGCTTTATCTTGCAACGCCGTCAAACCAACCCCCAATCCTTCGAGTGGGCCACAACCTTCCTTCCGATCGCGAGCCACTTCGATGTTTCCACTCAATGGGGGTAATTGCTGGGTGGCGGAGGCGACAATGACCACCGAATCGACAACCCCACTCAAAATCCGGACTACACGCTGCAACATCAACTCATCACCAAATGGCAACAACGCCTTCGGCAGGCCCATCCGCATGCTCCCACCGCCGCAAAGAACCATTCCCGAGCGTCTCATATTGCGCCACTACCCGATATTTTCACTGCCTATCGATACATAATCTTAGTGCGTCACTTTTCCGCGGGAACCAATTTATCTACAATTTGCAAATCCATTCTTGGTCCCTATTCTGCACCACTTTTTTCTTCCGACGATGGCACTCACACTAACATACACCGGTCAAACCGCCATCCCCGTGGAAGTCGAAGGATTGGTGCCCTCTGCGCTGTGCGATTCTTCCGTTAAAGAAATTGAATTGTTTGAGACGTTTCATGGCAACCGCAAGTTGCCGTTGGGTGAATTTTTCCGTGTGTGCGGGTCGCTAGATGACGGTGAATTGGTCTTTGACGGGGACCTTTCCGGAGTGCATTGGATCGGGGCAGGGATGGATTCTGGAACAATTCGTGTGGTCGGTGATGCAGGACGCCATGTTGGCAGCCAAATGACAGGCGGAGAAATATATGTCGAAGGAAACGCTGGAGATTGGGTGGGTGGTGAGATGCATGGTGGATTCATCCACATCAAAGGAAGTGCGGGGCATCTGATTGGGGCCGCCTACCGTGGCAGTGCGAGGGGCATGACCGCAGGGACCATTCTGATTGGTGGGGATGTTGGTAATGAAATTGGCCACACCATGCGGAGGGGCATGTTGGCCATCGGTGGCCATTGCGGTGATATGGCTGGCTTCAACATGATAGCGGGCAGTATTTTTGTTTTTGGCAACAACGGCATTCGACCCGGGGCTGCCATGCGCCGCGGAACGATCGGTTTATTCGGGAGCGATCCCCCATCGCTATTACCCACCTTTTGCCGTGCGACTACGTTCGATCCTTTGTATCTGCAAATCGCTCTTCGGAAACTTCAATTACGGGGATTTTCCATCGGCACCGAGTTTTTTACTCGTAGCTATGACCTTTATCATGGTGACTTCATCGAGGGGGGGCGCGGTGAAATCATCGTACGATCGTGTGATTGGTGATGGGGAGGATAGAACGACTGCTTGAAATAGCCATTGTCGCTTAGCGGTCGCTCGCTGGTCAGAGAAGAGACGAATCCGTATAGTAGAAGCTTGCCTGGGAGCCCCACTTCATAATATTTTCGTATTGATGAGGCCGTCTGAAGTGAACAGTGCCGTTGTTATTGATTGTGCGCGGACGCCGATAGGCCGAGCTCATTCCGAGAGAGGCTTTTTTCGATCTGTTCGCAGCGACGATCTGGCGGTAAGAGTCGTTGAAGCACTTGTTGAGCGGACAGAGCTCGATATTCAAGAGATTGAGGATGTGTTGCTCGGAAACACCCAACAACAGGGTGAACAAGGTTTCTGTGTTGCTCGTAATGTGGGACTCATGGCGGGATTGCCCGTCCATGCTGGCGGGGTCACCGTCAATCGTCTTTGTGGTAGCAGTCTACAGGCGCTCAACCAGGGCGCGCACGCCATTATGTCTGGATTTGAAGATGTCCAGATTGCTGGCGGCTTGGAGCACATGGACCATATTCCTATGGACAAAGACTTCGATATCAATCCAAAACTTTTCAGGCGCACCAGCAAAGGCGCTCTGATGATGGGCGTTACGGCAGAATTTTTGGCTCAAATGTACTCTATTTCGCGCGAGCAGCAGGACGCATTCGCTTTGCGAAGCCATCATCTGGCGGCGGCAGCTACCGCTAATGGTGAATTTTCAAGAGAAATTATTCCCACCTGGGGAAAAGATGAGGAGGGGCACCGTTTGCTCTGTGATTATGACCAGTGCGTAAGGCCCGATACCAGCAAGGAAGCCCTTGCGGCATTGAAACCCGCGTTTATGCCCGGCATGGGAACCGTAACTGCCGGCAACAGTTCGCCACTGAACGATGGCGCCGCGGCACTGCTTATTATGTCCGATACTAAGGCCGAGCAGCTTGGGCTCAAGCCGATGGTACGCGTAGTTGCAACAGCAGTAGCCGGGGTCGATCCTTGTGTGATGGGCACCGGTCCCGTTCCTGCTACCAAAAAAGCCCTGCGGCGCGCCAATCTCGAACTTAAAGATATCGATTTGATTGAGTTGAACGAAGCGTTTGCTGCACAGGCTCTTGCATGCATGCAAATAATGGAAGTCGATCCCGATCGCGTCAACGTCCGTGGTGGTGCGATTGCGATTGGACACCCGCTCGGCGCTAGCGGTGCTCGGATTGCCACCACGCTAATCCACAACATGATTGATCGCGAGGCTCGTTATGGATTAGCAACCATGTGCATTGGAGTCGGCCAAGGGATCGCCACTATTTTTGAAAATATCTCCCTCTAGTGGTACATTGTCGTTTGCTCTCTACTGGCAAAACACTCTCTCCTGGTTTGAGGGCTGCCGTTTGACGAGCTGAGAATACAATCCTAGATTGCAAGCTTTTTCTCTATCAATCACTGCCCGTCCCGATGCGCCCCATGGATTCATCGCACAGCACACCAGACTGGACCAACACAAAGACAATTGTTGATCTTTTCTTCAGGCGAGTCGATCATTGCGGCGATCGCGAAGCGCTGTTTTTTCGCTCTGGAGAATCTTTTGTTGCGGTGAGTTGGCAAACACTTGGCGAGGAAGTGCGCCGCGGCGCATCTATGTTGGTCGAATTGGGCGTTCAACCTGGACAGCATGTCATCCAGATTTCAGAAAATCGTTATGAGTGGATTCTTTTTGATCTCGCAATCCAGCTATGTGGCGCTGTACATGTGCCCATTCATGCCACGTTGTCGGCGAACCAGATCGCCTTTCAAATCATTGATAGCGGTGCACAGTTGGTGATTCTCTCTTCGGCCACACTCTATCAGGAAATGCGTCCACTATTGGATGATTGTTTTCATAATATCCGGTGGCTTTTTTTAGATGTCCTTCCCCAAACCTCCCATTCCCAGAATATTTACTTGCGTCACGAATTGGCCGATCGGCTCGCTGCAGATCGAAAATCCTACGAGCACCAAGCGTCGGAAAATGATGCTGCGACAATCCTCTACACATCAGGGACAACTGGTGAACCAAAAGGGGTCGTGCTCACCCACGATAATTTGATTTCCAATACTTTTGGCATTCTTACTGACAACAGGCAGGAACCGGAAGATCTGCGATTGAGCCTACTTCCCTGGAGTCATATTTTTGCCCGCACGTGCGACATTTACTGCTGGATCGCGAGTGGTTGTCAATTGGCAATTGCCGAAAATCGAGAAAAGATTCTTGATAACTGTCGGGAGCTAAAGCCGACTCTTCTCAATGCGGTCCCTTATTTTTTTGACAAGCTCTATCAAACCCTGGCTGATAAGGATGCCACCGAAACGCCTGGAAGCCTCAATCAATTGCTCGGAGGGCGAATCCGCGTCTGTTGTAGTGGCGGTGCGGCACTGCCTGCTCATGTTGAGGAATTATTTAGTCACCAACAGATTGCTCTTCTGTCGGGATATGGACTGACCGAGACATCACCCGTGATAACCATTTCCACGTTGAAAGAAAACCGCCGCGGCACCGTCGGCAAACCACTGCGTGATGTCGAAATCCGTATTGCCGCCGATGGTGAAATTCTTACTCGAGGTCCACACATCATGAAAGGCTACTACAACAACCCGATCGCAACGACTGAGGTCATTCGTGACGGTTGGCTACATACTGGTGATCTCGGTACGCTCAGCGATGACGGATATCTGACGATCACTGGTCGCAAAAAAGAAATGATTGTGCTTTCAACAGGAAAAAATGTTTCGCCGGTCAATATAGAATTAATGCTTGTCGATATCCCGCTTATATTAAGGGCCTTTGTATTGGGCAATGACCGTAGTTCTCTAGCGGCTCTAATCGTTCCCAATCCAAAGGTGTTGCGGGGAGAAATCATTCATCGCAGTATTGCTGTCAGCTCACCCGAAGAAGCGTGCTCGCATCCACAAATCATGGAATTGTATCGCTCCGCATTGGCCGAGCGTCTCAAGACGCTCGCTTCGCATGAACAAATTCACAAATTTCGACTTCTTGATCGCGACTTCAACACCGAAATGGGTGAACTGACGCCAACGCTCAAGCTCCGGCGAGATATCATTCGTAAAAATTTTGAAGTAGAAATTAGTGCCATGTATGCCTCATAGATTAGAGTGAAACATTGCATGAGGAATCTTTTCTCCCCAATATCGCTTATGGACAGAAGTGTTATAATTTCCAGACACTTCGAAGTCCTCGGTGGCAGCTTTCATGGATAAAAAACCTGTTGATCCTGATGGTTCTGGTTCAAATTCAAAAGAAACCGAAAAATCATTTGCCGAGACCGCGCTGGAGCTTGGCGGAAAAAGTGTCGACGAGGCACGACGAACCGGAGCGATCGATCTTGCCGACGACCAAGTAGAGGCTCTTTTTTCGCCACAGTATCAAACGATCAATAGCCCAGCACATCGAGCCGTCTGGGATCGTGCGTTTCCCTCCGATCTTTTTTCCAGCAAGGAGGTGGAGGTTCCTCTCGCCACAAAAACGGTCATGGACCGTTCGGTGGAAATTGTAAGTTCCCATAAAAACGCCAACACCTTACTCGATGGCAACAATAAAATTACCGAATCGGTTCTGCGCGATCTTGCAGGTGTTGGTTATTGGGGGTTACTGGTCGACGAACAATATGGAGGAAGTGGGGCTTCGTTTTCCAGCTTTGCATCCTTCCTAACCCGGATGGCAATTCAAAATCCAACCGTCGCCGGATTGGCAAGCGTCCACGGCTGCATCGGTGCGGTGGATCCGGTTCGCACCTTTGGCACAAAGGAACAAAAAAATCGCTATCTGCCTGATTTGGCAAGCGGAAACAAGTTGTCCGCCTTTGCACTCACCGAACCATGGGCGGGGTCCGATTTGACGGCTTTGCGGACGCGCGCCGAGCTTCGTGGTGACGAATATATCGTCAATGGAGAAAAACTCTTTATTACAAATGTTGTTCCTGGGCGCACCATTGGATTGGTCTGTCTCATTGACGATAAGCCGGCTGTTTTGATTGTCGATTTACCACCTGAGGAAAACGACTCCTTTCAACTTCGCAACTACGGCCTATATGCACTCAAGCACACCCATAATCTAGGAATTGTCTTTCGCGATTTTAAAGTTCCTGCAAACAATTTATTGCAGCCTCCAAAAGGAGATGGGCTCACGATCGCCTATCATGGACTGAATCTTGGCCGCGTAGCACTCTGTGCGACTGCTGCTGGCTCGATGCGACTCATGATGGCCAGCATGATTCCCTGGACACAATTTCGGGAAACCTATGGTCAGCGAATTTGCACCCGAGAGTTGGTTCAGCGACGGCTAGGACGCTTGGCGGGGATGATTGTTGCCTGTGATGCCATGGTGGCTTGGTGCAGTGGTCTGATCGATCAGGGATACCGTGGTGAAATGGAATGCATCATCGCGAAGATTTTAGGCAGTGAGATGCAAAAAGAGGCTGCTGTCGAACTACTCATGAAAACCCATGGGGGTCGCAGTTTTCTGCATGGTCATCTCTTTGGCGACAATGTGCACGAATTTCTTGCGCCGTGCATTTATGAAGGCGAGGGCGAAATGTTAGGAATGGCCTTCTTCAAATCGTTGGTCAAACAGCATGGAAAACAATTTTTTGAACCTATCGGCAAAGCGCTGCAGGCAGCGGGCATTCGCAAGGTGAACCCGCTCAATCCGGCTCATGCCTGGGCACTTCGGTCTGCACTGCCGCCTTATATGTATTGGTTCATTCAACAAAAGTTGCGATTCGGCAAGAAGCCTTCTCTCCCTGAAATGTCTGGATCGCTCAGGCGGCACGCTGAATTTGCCACAAGCAAACTGCAAACGATGCCTCTGACAATCAGCAAAACCATGGGCAAATACCAGCTAGCGCTGGCCGATCGGCAATGTCGGATGGCCGCTCTCTCGGCAAGTGTCCAGGATTTGCTCACTATTGTTTGTACCGTTCTTTATGCAACTCGAAAAAAGGACGATGTACTACAGGCAGCTGCCAACGTGATTTGCACCGAATTGACAGACCGTTTTTTGGGAAAACCGCCAGATGATTCATACTTTCGTACAGTTAGCAAACTCGGTGCCGCAGTAGCCGACGGCAGCTTTAAGTCGATCGCCGGCGTGGATGCCGGGGAGATACTTATGGGGTATGAAAATCAAAATTCTTCCCCAAAACTTTAAAGAGTCGCTCGATAGTTTCATCGTCTGCTAGGCCTTTTTGGCACTATGGAGCTGATGAGAAAACCGTTTGTCCTCCGAAAGGGGATCATCACACAGAAGCCTATGCACCCCACAAGAGGGGTGCCTATTTGACATGCGTTTATTGACCCTACTAGACTAGTGTTTGTGTCAATTGATTTGCCCACATCATGTGAGATATTCGGTTTCGAGGTCTATTTCCCATTGGGGGCAGAGCGGTCATCGTACTCTTGAGGGTAGCGACACACTGAACGGATAGAGAGACGGATAGAGAGAAGGTGTTCAAATGGCGAAGATCGACTCCGCCTGGGGAATCGATATTGGACAGTGCGCTCTAAAAGCGGTTCGCTGTGCGCCATCGGGCGATGATCCCAATAAAATTGTTGCCGATGCATTCGATTATATCGAGTACCCGAAGATTCTCACCCAGCCGGAGGCGGACCCCGTTGAATTAGTCCGTGAGGCGCTGCAATTATTTTTGTCTCGAAATGATCTTCAAGGGACAAAAGTTGCTGTATCGGTTTCTGGACAAAGCGGGCTGGCGCGCTTCATCAAACTGCCCCCGATAGAAACCAGCAAAATCCCGGACATTGTTCGCTATGAAGCCAACCAACAGATCCCATTCGATTTGGATGATGTCATTTGGGATTTCCAACGGATGTTTGTCGGTAGCGAGGAAGAGGGATTTGCATTGGAAGCTGAGGTTGGCCTCTTCGCGATGAAACGGGATCAGGTCTATCAAGAAATTGAGCCCTATCAAGAAGCCGGTATCGACATTGATATTGTTCAATTAACGCCACTGGCAATTTACAACGATATCGTCTTCGACCAGATGGATCCGGCGATTTGGAATGAAGAATATGATCCAGAGGAGCCGCCAAATTCGTTAGTAGTTGCTTCTATTGGCACTGAATCCACCGATTTGGTGATTACTAACGGGTATCGTGTCTGGCAGCGGAATATCCCTCTTGGTGGCAGTCACTTTACGAAGGCTCTGGTCAAGGAACTACAGTTGACGTATGCCAAGGCTGAGCATCTAAAACGCAATGCGACTCGGGCAGAAGATCCCAAGGTCATCTACAAGGCGATGCGACCCATCTTCAAAGATCTGCTGACTGAAATTCAACGATCGATTGGATATTTCCAGAGCCTTGACAAGACAGCAAAGATTGACCGGGTCATTGCGTTAGGAAATACAATGAAGTTGCCTGGGCTGAGGCGTTATCTTGCACAACACCTCGGTTATGAGGTTGAAAAGATTGGGGAAATAAAGACGCTTGCCAGTTCCACCGTGACCCAATCCTCTGCGTTCAAGGACAACATTCTTACATTTGGTGTTTCCTACGGACTGGCATTACAGGGCATTTCAAAAGCATCTATTGCGACAAATCTCGTGCCCAAAGAACTTGTCTTGAATCGCACCATAAACCGCAAGAAGCCGTGGGCCATTGCAGCAGCGCTCCTTTTAGCAATAGCCTGTCTAGCCAATTTTCTCATTCTCTGGGCTAGTTGGAACAAGGTACGCATCAAGGATGACTCCCAATGGACAGCAGCTATCAATCGTTCACAATCGGTCGTGACCAGCGCCGATCAATTACGAACACGCCATAACAAAGAAAAACAGGCCTACGAATCAGCAAAGCTTTCCGGAGAAAAACGACTGGCAGTCTTTAACCGCAAAACAGACTACCTCGATCTTTGCGAAGCCATCTACCAATGTCTGCCCGATAAACACAACCGTTACGTTGAACCCGCAAAGAACAATCCAAAGTCACAGACGGACGATGAAGTCGCCCAAAAATCAGACCAGAAAAATACTGTGGGCGAGGCGGAACAGACACCCGATAATCCGCCTGAAAATACCGACACGGAGACACCACGCGACCCAACTAATCACATTAAGCTCTGGATCACTGACATGCGGGTCAGAAAAGTCCCCGATCTAGGACGTTGGTATACCAAAGATCTCCGGGCTAAATTCAAAGACAACAGCACGCCACTGTTGATCGAAGAGCCGCAAAACAGTACCTCGCCAGATGAAGATGCCAGCTCTACGGCATTCGGTGACAAACATTCTACCACCGATCGTGCTGCTGCAAAAACATCTATTGCCGCGCCGAAAGTGACTAACTTGGCAAGCCAACCACCACGGGGCGAAGGCTACATTGTAGAAATACAAGGCTTCCATCTTCATAAGTCTCAAAACCATGGTGACGGCAAACAGTTCATACAGCGGACTTTTCTCCACAACCTTCAGGAACGCAAAGTTACCGTTCCCGATGCTGCAGGAAGTACCATGGAAGTTTTTCCTAGCGAGTTGGGCATCACCCATCCACTTGTATTGAAAATGCTTGAGGAGAGGAAAGTTGAATCGCCTTTTAAACAAAATGGTGGAAAGGGGAATGGGGCTCGAGAGCTTACACAGTACCGTTTTGTTGTCCAATTCGCATGGCAACCAAAGTCAGCGAATTAACGATTGTGGCTAGAGTGCGGATATATTTTTGCCTTGAAGAGACATTAAATACTTTATTTAGCCCACTATTTGTGGCCGGAGCGACATGATGGACAAAATAAAAGCGCTTCTTGCAAAGATTCAGAGGCACCATTTCTGGGTTCTAGCCGCTGTTGGGGTCGCCATCATGCTTTATTGCTGGAACGAGTCTGTCCATGAAATAGAACGGGGCTTTAAAAAGAATAAAACCGCCGTAAGTTCACAGTTTAAAAAAATGAAAACCGATAGTCAGCGATCTGTGTTTCCAAATGAATCTTGGATTAAAGAAACAACAAACGTTGCCAATAAGGTCTCTGACAATGTGGCGGCAGCTTGGACTGACGTGATAGAGATGCAGCAGAAAGGGACGGCGTGGCCAAATCACATTGTGGGCGATGACGGCAATGAAACATTTGATCCGGACCAGGGGGAAATTGATCTCAGGGGGTTTGCGGATGAAGTGGCAAAGGAGGAGTCTGACGAAGAAAAAGCTGTCTTGGTGCTACATTATGCAGAAGCAGCACCCCTGTTAATCCGCGAGCTACGCAAAATACTAGATGTCGATGAGGGTACGGGCCAGGGAGGGGTGGACTGGGACCAGTCCAACTACGATCTTCTCAAAAAGGCCTATGCCACAGACGAGATTAAAAATTTGAAATGGAGTGATTGCAGAGACCGCCAAAAGTTTCTGTGGGTTTTTCAGGCTATGGGCCAAGCCATCGCAAATACCAATAAGGACGAGGACGACAAATACAATCTTCCAATCCATACCATCAAGGAACTGGCGGTTGCCGGAGGAGCCGCACGCCTGAATGAGGCAAAGTGGTCTGTTGAAGTTTCGGAAAATACCACACAGATAGATGCAAGCGGAAAGGGGGCCAAGGGAAAAACGTCCGCGAAAAGGGGGTCGGCGTTACAAAGGCGTGGAAAGACAAATGCACCAAAGACACGGAAATCTCGCGGCAACAAATCACTACAGAAACCGCTCGTCGATGAGATCAAGGACCCGCCCCGTGTCGACGGCTATGAGTTAATCCCATTCCGGATGCGGGTCCGGATGGATCCACATTATTTAAACGCACTGTTAGGTGCTATTGCTAATTTACCATTACCTCTAGAAATTCAAGGGCTTCGTTTTCATCGCACATCATCTCTAAAGCCCATAAAATCAGCGGTTGTCAAGAAACCACAAACCAGTAATAGCAATCGCCGACGGTTTCGAAACCGCCAAACAAATCAACCGACAAAAGAGGTGGCCGCGGAGCCAAAACCTGACGCGGAAGAAGTTGGCCGTGGGATACTCGTTGAAATATGGGGCTATGCCTATTTAGCAGATGCCAAAGAACCAATGGGTGCAGAGGCTGTGGGGCAAAATAGCAATGGCGACAAAAATGTCAAACCTGATACCCCTAAAAAATCCTGAGTGACTGGGCTTTTATGAAATTGCCTTCCTTCAAATTCTGGCGAAAAAAGAAAGACACCGAGCCCGCAGAGGCGAGTAATGCTCCGCCGCGGCCGGCAACAAACTCCCCGTCTGGAGCTAAACAGTGGCTTTTATTGCATCTTGAGAAGCCTTTGCTTTTTGCCGTACTCATTATTTTTGGACTTCTGGTGTATAGCGCCGTTGGCAAGCTGAAGGTACAGAGCGACCAAACTCCAGAAAAACTTGCAAAAATGGCAACTCAGCTTGAAACCAAGATTGAACAATCTTCTTGGGATAAGGAATCTTATCCCATTCCCGATTTTTCAGCAAAGATCACGGCGGCACGGAGCGAAATAACACCCGATCTTTATGCTTTTAAAGCGCCCGGTGTTGAAAAAATAAAAACCGGGGGCAAACGCAGCAAACCCGATTTTTTGGCGGCCAAAGATCTTCGAGCTGCCGGGGGCAACGGCATTTTCTGGATAAAAAACACAACAAAAGAGACTGACGACAAACCCGATAATAAAGTCCAAGGCAAAAAGGGGGAG
>PVBE010327176.1_pt1 | contig 11548 bp, 13 predicted proteins | sample 1631181 | NCBI WGS metagenome assembly PVBE01 (sample SAMN08397723, study PRJNA350692) | Marine metagenome, whole genome shotgun sequencing project. | isolation source: water | place: Pacific Ocean | collected 2012-04 | reverse complement strand
GCAGTAGGGGCGCGAGAGCAAGCCTCTGCGGCCGTTCTGACAGAGAGCAGGTTCGGAACTTCTTTCCCGCCCTCCCCTCAGGAGACCCCCAGAGCCTGCTTTCAGGCGTCTTGGTGATTGATGCGGATCTACGAGCTGAGGGCTGCGTGGGGCACAGAAGACCCCCTCTAAAGGGTGGCTATGACCCCGCCCGATAGCCCGCCCGTTGTTCCCCCACTGTCTTTGCCGTATGACATCTGTGACAGAGGGGGCCTACGTTCTCATCGATGTCGAGGCCACCTGAGGCGAGTGGGGTGCGGTGGTCAATTCTGATGAGGGGGGCGGGGTGGTAATCACCACACCTCTCGCATTCAGACCCTCCTTGCCTGTTGATCCTCTGGCGGAGTCGTGCGGCAGCCCCATCGCCGGTCGCCATGCGGCGCTTCCGGTTCAGGACTGAGCCCCGGTCCCAGACACGGCGGACAGCCCGCTCATGTTCGGGGCACCGGCTCTTTCCAGGCGGGGTTAGCCGCTGACAGTCGAGGCAGGGTCTTCGTAGGCGCATGGTGGCATCGGCGCGTAGCCGGTCATCATCAGTTGAACCAGATGGTCAATGTCACCGAGGATGCGGTCGGTGGCTTCTTCAGCAGCAAGGCGATCTGGTTGTGGTTCAGGGTCTGACATGGCGTTTCTCGATAAAGGCCGGAGGACCGTTTCAACAAGGACGAACTGCCGTCGCCCCGGCCCGTTAGGGACGTGTGTCTACGGTCATTTACTCAGTGAAAATGGCCAAATCGTTCAGCCGGAAACGGAACCGATGGGACCCAGAGGCAGCCGAGCCCCACCGGTTCTCTTAGTCCTCTTGGACCAAGGGGTCGAAGGCGGACACCACTTTGTGGTTCCACAGGGCGATCAGGTCGGTCACGATGTCAGCGACAAGGAGCCGTACCTGACGTAGGACGTGTGCCCTCTGCTTGCGTCGGGTCGGCACTTCGGAGATAGCGGCCAATACCAGTTCGATGCCGTGGGTGCCCTCGAAGGAGAGATCACCGATTCTGACTTTGGCGTCGTCGCCCAGGTTGTCCTGCACATAGTGGAGACACGCCTTCTGGTCATCCGTGGTGAGCATGGACAGGCAGGCCCGGACATCCTCGGCGTTCTTCGGTGTTGGCTTCTGACGCATCTCTTCAACAGCAGCCAACATCGCCTCAGAGGTGGTCTTCCCGTAGTCGGCCAGTGAACTCACCGCCTTGATCTCAGATACCAAGACACGGGCAGCCGATGACACAACATTTGCCTTCCCCGCAAAGGAGTTCCGAATGACGAAGTGGTACGGCTGGTCTGGGTAGCCCTTGTCCGCATCATCGACAGTTGCTGTCGAGCGACCATGAGCACTGGCCCTGCGAAACATCTCTGTGGCGTCCTTGGCCCCAGCCAACACAAGGGGAGGCATCTCGAAGGGTTCCTGTTCGGTCAGCGCCTCAGGAAGCCCGAAGTCGTCCCTGTACTTCTCAATCAAGTCACTTATCCCGGCCCTGAGAGCGGGGGTGTGCTGGAGGAGGTAGGCGTCCTCATACCCGTGCGGGTTGTCTGAGAGGAACACCTCGATGAGCCCGGCCCGTGCCAGTTGACGGGCAGCGTTGGCCACCGTCCTCAGCCGGTTCTCATTGCTCAGATCGGGCACCGTTTCGGCCAGCGTGCAGTAGGCGGTTTCGATGGCCACAGCGAGACTGTGTCCGGTGATGACCCGCTTCCCACCCGAGGCCTCGGAGAGGAGCCGGAGGATCTGGCGTTGAACCTTCCCATAGCGGTGGCGACGCAGCAGCGCCTCCCACCATGAAATGTGAGGAAGCAGGGTGTAGGGCGTACACCATGGCCTATAGGGAGCCTCTATGTGATCGTCCGACGGCCGCGGGAACTGGACCTCCTCGAACCGGACATCGGTCTCGGTTCCTTGTTCCCTGCCTTCATCGTCGTAGAGGATTCTGGTGAATTCGCTCTCGTATTCGATCTGGTAGGTCCCATCACCAACGTCTGTGTCGGTGATGACCCCCAGAGAGGCCGGTTCCCTCTGACCACGGGCGATCTCCTCTTTCTGAGCCTCCACCCAGTCGGGGTGGCCCCGCTGTTCAGTGGTGGGAGGTGCTTCAGGTGTTTCGGTCGTATTCATCTGCCTCTGTCCTTTGCTTCAGATACCAGTCCTCACCCAGTTCAAAGAATCCTTCACCGAACAATTTGATCTTCGCCACGTCGTTGGAGATGGTGGCCTTGGACACTCCGAGGGTGTCGGCAATCTCCTGATAGGAGCGTTTGCCGTCCTCACCAACGGCCAACATCTCAGCGACCAATTTCGCTCTCTCAGGCAACTCGTTGGTCTCAAGGACCGAATCGAGGAAGGACCACTGGTAGTGGTCCTGCGGATCTGCGCCAGTTGGTGTGGGATCGGGGATCATTTCGTAACGCTCTTTGGCGAGCCCGGTGGTGTGGTCCATGTCGCTCTCATCAAAGAGACTCAACTGCTCGTAGTTGTAGGTCGCCCATGCGTCACGTCGGCGAGGGGTGTCCACTTCGAGGGCGATCACCTCGGCGGTCTCACGTTGCTTGTCCTCGTCCTCGGGGTACTTGGCCTTGGCGATGGCCCATGCACGTCGGAACACGCGTCGATCCCAGTCAGAGAGGTCGAAGAATCCGTCGGTGACACCCTCGGAGTCCTGCCAAGGCCTCCTCCTGTAGGTGCTCCAGATCACCCAGGTGGGCTTGTCCACCTCCTTGGCCTTGAGTCTGGCGGAGACCCTCAACTCGATGAAGAGCGCCTCGTACTCGTCGTAGTGCGCCCACTCATCGAGGAAGCCGAAGTAGCCCCTCGTGTTGGCCAGTGCCTTGAGGGCCTCTCTGATAGCGGCCCAATCATCTTCACCCCAGTCTTCTGGTGCGTGACTTACCTTGATACCCATAACAGTCTGTCCTTAGTTGCCGTGAGGGCCGACTGCCTTCGTCCCTCTGATGTCAAATGCCAACGATGTGATTCTATAACCGTACCGCTGCCCGGATCAAGTGGATCGTATTTATCCGAGAAGCCCAGAATAGCACCCGCGCGTCACGCGCTCAGACACCTTTCGACAATTTCTTTTGTCCTACCTGTCGGCGGCCAGCATGGCGTGGGCCAGTGCAGCCCGAGCAGAGGTGACAGCGGCTTTCACTTCCCTGCGTGCCTTCTTGACGTTGCCGTAGCGACGTGCCCTTCGTGGGTCGGTTGCGGCCTCGCCAGTCGGATCAGAAATGCCCGAGGATCGGATCGTCACCCCCTCGGACCTGCCTCCGATTCTGACCGCCTCGGCGGAGGCAACGGCTGCTGGGTAGATCCGGCGTAGGTCGGCGATCACCGCTTCGAGGTCGTCCAGGTGGAGTAGGACGTGGCGGTCAGGTGTCCTCAAGATGTGGTCTCCGGTTCGGTTGTTTACCCCTTCCCTTGCGCGTGAGGGGGCCGGGGGCGTTCTTGCGGGTCTTTCCCTGAACAAGGCGGTTCACCATCGGTTGGGCCGCACCATCACCGAGGACGAGCCGGGCGCAGTCGCCTTGGCTCCAACGGTCTGAGGCAACCAGATGACGGATGGCGGCAACCTCATGTTCATTTGGAGGCTCGATGACCTGAGTCCTGCCGGATGCCGCCTTGTCAGCGGCGTTGTCAGCGTGGGTTCCAAGTTCGAGATGGCTCGGTCGGACACAACTGGGGTTGTCACACCGGTGGCGAACCACCATGCCGTCCGGGATCGGCCCGTGGATGAGCGAAAACGAAACTCGGTGAGAGTAGAGGTGCTCCCCATCGGGTCCGTGGAGCATCCCGTACCCAGTCGGCAATCGGTGGCCTTGCCACTCCATGCAGTCGTCCGACCGTGGGTCGATGGCACCAACCCTCATCCAGAATCTGGTGGTGAGCGACACCTCGCTCGGAGGTGTTTTCTTAGGCACTGAGCGCCTCCATGGGTTGATAGGCGTGGCCCCACGACGGACCACACACCTTGGCCTCGGCTACGAGGGGCACATCGCCCAGGTGGGCTGCCATCAGGTCAGCGATGACCATTCCGAATTCCTCAGCCACCTGCTCATCACACTGGAGCAGGAGTTCATCGTGAATCGGCAACAGCAGTCGATCACCGTGGCCTGCCCTGTGGACCTCGATCAGCGCCGACTTGAAGATGTCGGCGGCGGTCGCTTGGCAGAGGTGATTGACCAAGGTGAACTCGCGGCCCCTTTGCGTTGGCAGACGCCTCCCAGAGGGGGTCGTCGCTACCCCACCGTGGAACTTGGCCCTGTCAATGGTCGTCCTCGACCACCGGGCCAAGCGTGGGTAGGCACGATCAAGAGCGGTCATTGTCTGTTTGGCCGCCACATCGGTCACCCCGGTCTGGAGGGCCAGTCTCTTGGCACTGGCCCCGTACAACTTGGCGAAAACCGCACTTTTGGCGAGGCGACGCTGCCCCGAACTGAAGCCAGCCCCATAGAGCCGTGCAGCCACCGTGTCGTGGATGTCGAGCCCTTGGCCGAACGCCTCGATGAGGGCACCCTCACTGGCCAAATACGCCATGACCCTCACCTCGATCTGTCCGTAGTCCACTGCGACGATTGACTGGTTCGGGTCAGCGATCAGGCAACGCCGGACTCTCCAGTCGTCGGTTGGGAGTTGCTGGAGCGGTGGATCGCTGACGCTCATGCGCCCCGTGCGGGCACCGAGGGGTCGGATGCGGCAGTGAACCCGTCCATCGACAATGGACTGGTCGAGGATCGGACGGACGTAGGTCGTGGCGGCCTTACCGGCGGCCTTTGCCTTCTGGACGACCCTGGCCAACGGGTCATCAATCCCGTCGAGAACCGTCTTGTCCATAGACCACTTCCCGGTGGCCGTCTTCTCGGTGAGTTCAACGCCCCGCACCAGCAACGCCTCGGCGATCTGTTGAGGAGCGTGGATGTTCTCAACGCCCATGGTCCGGGCGGTGGACTCGGCGGTGGCCTGCTCGCCGGTCAGGTGGGCCAACGTGGAGCGGGTGTGGTCACGGTCAACCCGGATGCCTCGGGCAGTCATACCGGCACAGATGGTGGCGACCTCATGCTCGAACTTGGACAGAGCCTCCAACCCCAACTCAACAATTTTGGGAGCCAGAGCGTCATGGAGCCGGAAGGTCAAAATCGGGTCGATCCCGGCGTAGCGAAGGTAGGTCTCGTCCTCCAAGGCAATGTGCCGCCAGCCAGTGACCATGGTCAGCCCGAGTTCCCTGAAGCGGGCTTTGAGGGCTGCCTGCCCGTCGATGGCACCGGCACCCAGGTAGTGGTCAGCCAACGGCTTGAGGCCGTGGCCCAGCCCACCGTCCTGTTGCGACCTCGGATCAACGAGATGGGCGAGGATCGAGGTATCAGTCGTCAGCCCCATGACGTTCATAACGTGCCCGGCGAGATGGTCGTCACTGTCGCCCATAAGTAGGTGTCCGAGGACCGCTGCATCAAAGGCCGCATTGTGGGCAATCAGGCTGAGGCCGCCGTAGGTCAACTCCTCGATCACGTCGGGGTGCTCATGCGGATCAAGGACCCATGCCTCCCGAGCGTTGGCCAACTGGACCAACCGTGCTCCGTCGTGGAAGTCGAGGCCCTCGGTTTCGGTGTCGAATGCGAGGACCGGCTCATGCTGTAGCCACTGCCACAGGGCAGTTCGGTCGTCTTCGGTCCTCACCGGGTAGACGACTGCATCCTCCAACGGGGTGCTCAGAGGTGGTGTTCTCATCGGGCACCACCTGATGACGAATGCCGAAGTGGAGGGTTGTCCCCTAACTCTCTATAAGCCAAACCCCTTATAGGAAGTTGGTAGTGAACTAGGCATTTGGTCATTCGTCATCCCCACGATCCGCATCTGTCGCCAGCCGGATACCGACGAGATGGATGCCGTCCTTGCGTTTGACCTTCTGGACGGCCTCGACCCGTTCAACAACGGCCCCATAGAGGGCACGGCGGGACCATGAGCGGACGTTTTCCTCAATGCACCAGTCGAGGTAGGCGGCCATCAGGTCGGCACCCAGGATCGACCCGTCGTCATCAGGAACGATCACCATCCCGATGAATCCGGCCAGTTCGTCGGATGTGTGGCGGTAGTTGCGGCTGGCCTGTTTGATGACCGGTGGGTCACCGAGGCCGCCCTCGTACCACTGGCGTGCCCCGTCAACGATCCAGCGAAGGATGCCCGGTGACTCGTCCCGCAACTTGGCGGAGAGCCACGGGTCCCGCTCATCCTCAGTAAAGAACCGTGTCCAGTTCGACAGCCGTATCCGTCGCCAGATTCCCTCGTCGGCACCCTTGATGCGGGGTGCCGAGTTGGTGGCCATCACGATCAGGAATTCGGGCTGGAAGGACATCTGGCTTTTGTAGAGATTTCTCGCCGCTACCAGATCGCCCCCCGTCGCACGCTTCAAAACGCTCTCCGCCAGCGTGGTGTTCGCTTCGCCCTCTTGGACGAGGCAGAGCCGCTTGCCCCGCAGGCTGGCGAGGTCAGCCGTTGATGATCCAGGTGCCCGCTTCTCAAAGGCCGAGAACGGCACCACCCCACACAACGGCCCGAGGACGTGGCCGATGGCGTTCCAAAATGCCGACTTTCCGTTGGCACCTTTGCCGACGCAGACGATGAGGCACTGCTCCACTGTCTCGCCGGTAGCGGCGTACCCGCAGACCCGCTGTAACCATTCGACCATCTCAGGCTGGGTTGGGAAGATTTCGGGGAGGAACTGATCCCATCGTGGGGCCTCGGCGTCAGGGTCGTAGTCGATGTCGAGTCGGTGGGTCAGCCAGTCGCCACGGTCGTGGTCCCTGAGGGTGCCCGTGCGTAGGTCGATCGTGCCGTTGCGGACATTGAGAAGGTGAGGATGTCGGTCCAACTGGGACACCGGTACGGCGACCAACTTCTCAGCTCGGGTCAGGGACTTGTCGAAGTTGGGGTCGTTCTGACTGCGGGCTGCCCACGACTTGAGGGCGTCACCCCGCTCAACGAGCGTGACGTTGGCCGTGGCGTTGCCCTCGTCTACGAGCGCCTGCCCCTCGGAGAGCATCTCGTAGGTCATCGCTGTGAGCCAGTGGACCGCTGAGTTGAGTTCGTCCAGTTTCCACTGGCCGCCCTCGTAGACGAGGCGTCCGATGGCCGGGCAGTAGGCCAGATCACCATCGCTGCGGTCGATGAGGCGCTGGGCATTGCCTTCGTGGGAATTCATGTAGGTGCGTACCGGCAGCGGTGGTGGCAGAGCCACGGGAGGCGTGAGGACAAAAGGGGGTGCCGCCCTCAGGCCCAGTGAATAGGAACGGGGAAACGCTGCCGGACTGCTCTCACGCCATTCGGTGACATCACCGATGTCGTCGGGCAGGGCGAGCACCCGCACGTCGAGTCCAGCCTCTGTCAGGGCGGTGCCCATGACCTCGTTGAAGTTGCGTCCTGCACGGTCAGCGTCCCCGGCGAGAAGCACCACCTTGTCCCGAAGCCCGGCGACGATGGTGTTGATCGCACCGGAGGCCAAAGCGGTTCCTCGAAGGAAGACAGCCGAGGTTCCGGCTGCCCAGGCGGTGAGCCCGTCACCGGGACCCTCACCCAACTGGAAGTAGTCGTCGCCGTGGTCGTGGGTGAGGACACCGAGTCGTGCCCAAGCGTTGTCATCGGGGTTGCGTAGCGAGCACCAGCGGGTCGGGTCGTCGGTCAGTGCCCTGCCTTGTAGTCCCCGAGGTACCCCGTCGAACCCGTCGAGAGGGACAGTTATTCGTTCCACCGTCCGCCATGAGAGCGGCACCCAGTCACCGGTTACAGCGGTGGTGGTGTAGCCGAGGTTCAGCCGGGCGGCCTGCGCCTCGCTGATGCCCCACCGCTCGGCGGCGTACTCGGCGGCAGGGCTACCGGGGTAGGCAGCGGCGGACTCATCAATGAAGGTCCGCAGCCATGCGATCTGGTCAGAGGTCGGTGGGGCCTTGGCTCCGTTGGTGCCCGAGGTGACCACCTCACCACCGGCCTCGACGCTGCGGAAGTCGGCAACGGTCAACCCGATGGCATCAACGATGTCAGTGAAGGCACAGCCCTGCGAGCGGCAGGTCATCAGGACCCGACCGTCAGACTTGAGGGTCACCCGCAGGCTCGGGTTTGTATCGCCGTGGACGGGGCAGATGGTGAGGTAGCCGTCGCCGTCAGGTTGGGCTCCACCCAGGCGGTCGAGGATGTCGGTGAATGTCGTCAATAGGCCCCCTCTGTCCAACTACTCACTCAGGGAGATCCGCTATTTCGTTCAGTACCAAGGCGAACGTCCGAAGGTCCATCACGACGTATCCGTCCTCAACGCCGTGCTCCCTCTTCTTCATTACGGCTGCACCCCACCGGCAGCCCTTGGCCACCGCCCGTGAGTTGGCGTCCCTGACATTCTTTGACAGGTCTTGCTTCTGGCGGTCCCTGCATTCGAGAGCCCAGTCAGGTAGCCCACCGATGTCACCGGGGTCCTGCGGTCCGCCGGGGGCCAGCCGGAAGACCTCGGTGAAGCCCTGATCTCTCAGGTACTTGGCCACCGAGTTCTCCCAGCGTGTCCCCTTGGCTTTGGACGGGTTCGCCATCAGGCATCAACGAGGGCTGCCTCAGGGGCAGCACCAGTGATGGCTATCTGGGGCTTGGTATAGGAAACGTGCTTGCCGCCCTTGGTGGTGAAGTCCACCCCCACGATGGCCAGCGTGGCCGTGGCCCTGCCGTCGAAGTCGGCAAGTGCCGCCTCGATGTCGGAGATGGGCGGCTGCCAGGTCCGGCCTTCCTCCATCTTGTCGGCGGTCCACTTGGGATCACCCATGGCCAGTGACCACGATGAGGACTGGAACTTGCCCAGACCAAGGTCAGGGAGAGCGGCCAGCCGGAACGACGCTTTGACTACTGGCTGGCAGGCAGTGCCGTTACGGGCCGCAGCCTTCCAGTCGGCAAGGTTGCCCACCTGTTCAGCACAGGCGCAGGGGCTGCCCTTGTCATCGGACTGCTTGCGGCCATTGCATGACCTGATCGGCTGGTCGGAGCGACCCCACAAAACGTATTCACTGCGGACTGACTCCAAGATGATGTCCAACACCTTGGCGTCGGACAGCACTTCGAGTTTCTCCTCAGTTTTCGTTTCCCATTCAGAGGGGCTGCCTCCGAACTCGGCGGCGAGGCTGTCTGCCACCTCAGGGTCACCGCTGGTGAACCGCCAACTGTCGTGGGCCATTGGACGGCCGTTGACCAGTGAGCCCAGGCGGGCTCGGAATGTGTAATCGTCGGCCCCGAATGAACGTGGGGCCTCATCAAATATTGCGTGCAACACCATTGATACTTCTCCTGTTATTTGTTGTCTGGTTTCAGGGCCGCCCCGAGGACGCCCCGCTTTGTTTCCGAATCCCACTGATGAACAGTGAGAAGGGACTTGAAGACCTCGAAGATGTCCTCGCCGATCCGCACGGGGACCAGTTCGTAACCTTCGGGTCGAACGTGAACGACGGCAGCAGCGGTGACCGGAGGGATGGGTCGCTCGGTGCCGTCGGGTGAGAGCAGGTAGTCGCCGAATGCGTAGGCGGTGAGTTGGAGGCTGGTCTCCTCGTAGACGCCCTTACCGCTCTTCAGATCCATGACCAACTGGTCACCGTCGATAGAACAAAAGCCGTCGGCGGTCCCTGCGTACTGGTGGGCATCGCTCCAGACCGTTGACTCCACCTCGGAGAACGACGGCTGCCAGTCATCCAAGAACTGGCGGTAGGCATTGACCCACGGTTCGATGTCGGGGTGGACGAGGCCGGGGTCCTCGCCCCGGTTCAGCACCTCGGCGACGGCGTGGACCTGCGTGCCGATGTCAGCCGCCGCTCCCGAGGATCGTCCAGGTGCCCGCTTGAGAAGGTCGATGGCCCCGCCACGGTTGTCGGCGGTGACGAGGTTCATCACCGCCCCGAGGTTGTCAACGGCCTCTTCGGCTACGACCTTGGCTGCCCAGTACTGGAGGAAAGGTTTGGGGAGGCACCTCAGCACTGAGGTGACACCCACGACCTTGGAACCGTGGCGTGGGTCGATGTAGTAGCGGCTGCCGTATCTGGTGATCGTCTTGATCGATGGGACTGTCATAGGGACTCTCTCAGCGAGAATCCCCAGACCGTTCAGCCCAAAACGAAGAAAAACCCCCCTGCCGAAACAGGAGGGCTCATCAGAGTTGATGGACTAGCGAGGCACGCCTCTGTGGATCTGATCGACTCGGGACTTGGACACCCCCGAGATGGTGGCGATCTTGCGGACCGTGGCACCCTCTGCAAGGGCCTCAGCGATCAGACGGTCACGTTCCTCTTTGAGGGCTGCCAGTTGGGCCTCAAGGCGAGCAATCTTCTTGGCGGTTGATGCGAGGTCGGCCACGGCTGACATGGTAGATCAGCCCCTCCGACAGAAACTGCCCGGTGCCTCAGCACAGACCCGGTTGCCCTCCTCGAAGTAGGTCATGGACTGACCGCAAATGTGGCAGCCCACGTCCTCCCATGAGGCACGATCATCGGCCTCTTCGGCAAGCGACGCCTGTTCCCGGTCGCCGTCGTACTGGTCGAGGCAGTCGATGCACACCATTGCTCCATCGAAGCGACCGGTGTCGGTCGTCCCGCACTTGGGGCACCCGAAGAGGGTGACCGTGCCGTCGGCGCAGTACCAGTCCATGCCGTCGTTGTCGTTGCCGGTGGCGTCGCAGGGCACCTGATGGCCCAAGTCGGGTCCGACCGTGCCGGTTCCCTCACACTCGGGGCAGTGCTTGTCGGCTGGGCTGGTCATGACCGGACTGCCCTGCGGGTCCGAGGAACGAAGGCGATGGCCGGGATACCGGCGAGGGCTGCTTCGACCTGCTCGGGGGTCTCGGTGACTTCGAGTCGCCAGTCCTTGACGTAGGCGAAGCGGTACCCGGAGTGGAACTGGCCGTCGGCGTCCCACCGGCCCTTGGCCTTGCCGATGGTCTCCTCGATGCCGCCGTTCTCGACGTAGGCGAGCAGGTCGGCGAGGTTCTCGGTGCGGTACTCAGGAGTGCCGAGCGTGTTGTTGTAGTGGAACCCGCCCCGGATTCCTTCGACCCGGATGCTCCAGATCCGGTGGTCGCTGCGGCTGTCGCAGTTACCGATGTACGACACCCGGATGTCGGTGCCGAGCCGAGCGGAGGCTGCCTTGGCCTCTGCCTGGAGTGCGGTGGTGATGTCTGTGTGGTTCTTCATGTCTGGTGGGTTCCTTTCCCGTAGTTGTGTCCAGGCCCTGGACAATAGGGGAACCGAGGCGTCATGTCCAGTCACTGGACAGAGAGAGGCCCCCGCCGGAGCAGGGGCCAGGATCAGGAGGCTCGGACCTTCCTGACGACACGCTCACCGGTCAGCACGGCGACGACGCCCAGGATGGTGGCGACTTGTTCGCCGGACAGCGGGAGGAAGGCGGCGACCAGGGCCACGATGGCCTCGGCTGCTGCCATGAGTCGGGCGGGGTGGATGTTCTTCATCGGTTGCTCCTCTTGGAGAGTCGAGTGACCAGACGGTCGAGCCGTCG
>PVBE011310603.1_pt1 | contig 11550 bp, 9 predicted proteins | sample 1631181 | NCBI WGS metagenome assembly PVBE01 (sample SAMN08397723, study PRJNA350692) | Marine metagenome, whole genome shotgun sequencing project. | isolation source: water | place: Pacific Ocean | collected 2012-04 | reverse complement strand
GAGGCCATCGACATTGGCAGGAAACTGGGACTCAGGCATTTCGCCTTGTCGTTCGCCAACAGCCCCTCGGACGTCGCCCGGAAGCGGGACTTATACGGAGACGGCGCCTGTATTGTTTCCAAGATCGAAAGCCGTGCCGGCCTCCATAACCTGGAAGGCATCATTCGCCTCTCGGACCAGATCCTGGTCGACCGCGGCGATCTCTCCCGGCAGGTGCCGATCGACAAGGTGCCCTTTCTGCAAAGACGCATCATTTCCATCGCCAGATCGATGCGTACGCCCGTTAACGTCGCCACCAACCTGCTCGAATCCATGGTCATCACGCATACCCCGACGCGGGCCGAGGTCAACGACGTCGTCAGCACCCTTCTCATGGGCGCCGACGGCTTGGTCCTGGCCGCCGAGACGGCGATCGGCAAGTACCCCGTCGACGCCGTGAAAATGATCCGCCTGATCTGCGATCAGTTCGAAAAATGGACGCCAAACTCCAGCATCGGTGAAATTCTCGATGTTTGGTAATCGGGCTAACTCAGGGCTCGTCACAAAATAACCGCGTCACTTCCCTTCCGTCGTCATGCCCGGCCTTGAGCCGGGTATCCCGGAAGCCGGTATGAAGCGACCATCAAGGATAACTTCAACAAGGAGGTAACGGCGGATTGCCCAGGGAAAGTGAAGGTTTTTGAAAAAATTAGGGGTTGACCCAGATAACGGTGCGGACAGTCTGGAAAAGCCCTTCATTCCGATGCTGGCAGGAGTTCCATTTCCATAGGTTTGTCAAGAGGTTAACCCGCTTTCGGCGGCGCGAAGCGCCCTTGACAAACCTATGGAAATGGAAAAAGGATCATCATCGGAATGAAGGGGTGGTAAGGCTCTGAAAACATGGATGGAAAATACCCCAAGATGATCATATCTGGGTCAGCCCCAAAAATTATTTTCGATACCCATACCGTGTAAGCCTTAGAGCCAATCATCGTTATGTGCTAAGGAAAACGCCTTGACCCTACGAAAATTTCTGCACCGATTTACCCATCGGCCCGTTAAGTCAGCCGAGGACTTCTGGCGAAAAAGCATCCTTTTCGGCGAGATTAACGAGTTTTTTAAGCATCCCGTTTTCTCCATAGATACCCGGGAACACACCCTGCCTTTCCTGACCAATCCTTCGTGGTCGAAGAAGGAACACGAAAGGTGGCGAACGCTTGAGTCCATGCACTACGAATACGGGGACGAAAACGACCGCGTGGAAGCCGACCGCCGGTTTGAAGGCTTATGGAAAATAATTGGGCCGCGTCTTAATAAAAACTGGTCAATTTTCGACGTCGGCTGCAACACCGGGTACTTCCTGCAAAAATTCCATGACATGGGCTTTTGTAATCTGCACGGCATCGATCCGCAGGAAAAGGCCGTTGCTTACGCCCGTGAACACCGTCCCCATCTGGACATCCAAGCTGGTTTTTTTGGTCCGCCGAAGAACGATGTGGTCTGCGATGTCCTAGTGATGTTCAAGTCCATTTTCCGTATCCCTTATCAAGCGGGTCTCTTTGATGCCATCGACCGTTGCGCCAAAAAATACGTGATCCTTGAGGGTATTTCAGAGGGCTGGAATTTCTGTCGTGACGTACATGTGGGCCTGGGAAAGAAAGGCTTCATGTGCATTGAAAAACGGGTCGTCAACCTGGACTTAGCCCCCATAGGTTACAGTGGTATCGAAGAGTATTTGATCCTGCTGGAGCCTCTCCCGGACCGTCCCAAATCCGTACAGAATTATTTCAGCAATTTTGTCTTTCGACGCATCGAGCCGAAGGACTAACACCTCTATCGAAGCTCGAAAAAGACCATGCGGCTCTTCTCTACCTTTGGGCAACTCCCCGGTACCTGGGTCAATCTGGCGGTCATTGTTCTTTCGGGGATGGCCGAGGGCGCCGGGCTGATCCTCTTCGTGCCCCTGCTGGAAGTCATGGCCAACGGCGATGCCGAGAACCTGCGGTGGCCGTTTACCCTGATCGCCGAGGCCTTCCAAGCCCTTGGCCTGCCGGTGACGCTGCTTTCCTTGCTGGGCGCCATTACGGTCTTGATCCTCGGCTCCCTGGGGCTCGCCTATAGCCAGCGTCACATGATCATCCGGGCCAAAAACACCTATACCCTGAACGTCCGCGACACCCTCATCCGCCGCCTCTTCCGGGCCACATGGGACCATGTATCCCGCCAGTCGCACGGGGAATTCTTCAACAAGCTGGTGACCGAGACGCAGCGTTCGAGCAATGCCCTGCAATACGAGCTGATGGCCGCCGCGGCGATGGTTCAGATTTTCGTTTTCATATCCTTTTCTTCTCTGTTGTCGTGGCGACTGATGACGATTGCGCTAGTGTTCGGAGGGCTGATAGCGGTGGTCGTCCGCCCCTGGCAGCGCCGCGCCAAGATTCTCGGCGAGGCGACCAGCCGGGCCAACCGGAACCTGAGCTTCCACGGCCTGGATTTCCTCCGGGCCGCGAAACTGATCAAGGCCACCGCCAACGAAGAGACCGTGATCGGCGGCCTATCCGGCCATGCACGGGCACTGTTCGAGGCCATGTACCGCTCCGACCTCAACCTCGCCCAGGTCTACTACATCGTCCAGGCGCTCCCCGTTCTGCTGCTCTCCGGGATCATCGCCGTCTCGCACCAGGTCCTCGGGCTGACTTCCGCCTCGACGCTTGTTTTCCTGCTGTTCCTGGCCCGTATCGCGCCGCGCATCGCGCAGTTGCAACAGCAGACCCAGGGCTACGCCATCGCCAGCCCGGCGATCGCCATCGTCCGCGGAATGATCGCCGAAAGCGCCGCCGCCAGGGAAGAGATCAACAGCGGCGGCATCGGTTTCGAAAGCCTTGAGGAGAGGATAGCCCTCGAACAGGTCTCATATACCTACCCGGAATCCGGCAACCCGGTCCTGGACGGGATTAGCCTGACCATAGAGCGTAACGGGATGGCCGCCCTGGTCGGCCGGTCGGGGGCCGGGAAATCGACGCTGATCGATATCCTCGCCGGTTTGCGCAAACCGGACGGCGGAACCATCCTGATAGACGGCAAACGCCTGGACGAATTCAACTTGGCCTCCTGGAGAAGACGCATCGGTTATGTCACCCAGGATACCATCGTCTTCAACGACACGGTTCTGAGCAACCTTCTCTTCGCCAGCCCGGAAGCGACGGGGGAAGAGCTGGCCGAATGCCTGAGGCTTTCGCATTTCAGCGAGGTCCTGGCGGAATTGCCCGATGGCCTGGATACCGTCTTGGGCGAGGCGGGCCTACGGCTGTCGGGTGGCCAGAAACAGCGCCTGGCCCTGGCCAGGGCGCTGATCGGTAATCCCCAGCTCCTTCTCCTCGACGAGGCGACCAGCGCGCTGGACAATGAATCCGAGCGCTTGATCCAGGACGCCATCGACTCCATCGCCCACAAGATGACCATCGTGGCCATCGCCCACCGGCTCACGACGATCCGAAAGGCCGACATCATATACGTGATGGAGTCCGGCCGCGTCGTGGAAGCCGGAACCTACGACGAGCTCGTTGATCGCGGCGGTCGTTTCAATGCCGCCTGAAATACGCCGCTAAAAAAATGCGTCTGCTCGCCATCGCCCTGCCCAACTCGGGAAGCCGTCCCGGTAAGGCCGGCCTGTTCCTTCCCTTGGGCATGGCCTACGTCACCGCCGCTTTGAAAAGCCGTGGCCACGAATGCGACTGCCTCGATCTTCATACCGAGGAGATTCTCGCCGGACGCCCCCTCGATCTTTGGCGCCGCGTCCAGGCTTTCGATCTTGCTTCCTACGACGCCGTGGCCTTCGGCGGCGTTTTCCTGAAATTCGAGGTGCTCAAACTCCTCTCCGAGAACATCCGTGCCGAACGCGGAGACCTCTTTCAGTTTGTCGGCGGCAACATGGCCACCCTCATTGCCGACACCATCCTCACCAAAACGGCGGTCGATTGCGTGTGCCTGTTCGAGGGTGAAGAAACGGCCGTGGAGCTAGCCGGGGCCTTGGAGAAGGGAGAAGACTGGAGGCGTACGAAAAGCATACGCTACCATGGTGATAATGGCGAAATAGTTTCCTCTCCGCTACGCGGCACCATGGCGGCGGAGAATATTTCCATCCTGCCGGACCGGGAAAATTGGAATTTCGACATTATAAGGAAGGCCTTCCCTTTCGGCTCGCCCGGCCGCTATAGCGCTGTTGTCTTCGCCAGCCGTGGCTGTCCGTTCAAGTGCACGTTTTGTAACCCCCAATCGGGAAGGCGGATAAGGACCCGCGAAATCGACGGCATCATCGCCGAAATCAAGCATCTCAAGGAACGCTGGAATGTTCGGTACGTCCGCTTCTTCGACGAGGTCTTCATCGGCTCGAAGAAAAAAATACGCTCCCTTTGCAAGAGGATGATCGACGAAAAACTCGGCGTTCATTGGTGGTGTCAGACCCAGGTGCGGCTGGTCGACGACGACCTGTTGCGGCTGATGCACAAGGCCGGCTGCATCGAAATCGCTTATGGCGTCGAATCCGGCAGCAACGCCATCCTTGAGGAAATGAAAAAAGGAATCACCGCCGACCTGGCCAGAAAGGCAATCGTGGCGTCCGATAACGCCGGTATGCGGGTCGTTCTCAGCATGATCGCGGGAACGCCGTCCGAAACAGTGGAAACGCTCGGGGAAACGAGGGATTTCTTGATATCCCTGAATCGAATTAATTGGACAACCATCCCGTCGATCAACTTCATCGTTCCCCTGCCCAATACCGAACTTTTCAACACGGCGCTGCGCATGGGGCTGATCAACGACCCCGAGGATTATGTCGTCGACGCCATTTCACGAATGGAAAAATATTCCGGCTCCATCAACATGACCAAAATGAGCATGGAGGAGTTCACCTCCACGGTCGCCCGTTTCAATCGTCAAATCCGCAAGGATTTCTTCGCCAAGCATCCGTCCCGTTATCTATTGTCCCTGACGGGGCTGGACCATCTCCGGCTCGGCCTTTTGTTCCGCTATTTCTCCTGGCGCCAGGTTGTTCCCCTTTTGGAGGCGTTGGCCTGGGCGATAGTGGGAAAACGAAGACCGTTGTTCGCTAAATAAGCCAAAAAAAATGGTCATCTGGCTCACCGGCCTGTCATGCTCGGGAAAGACCACCGTCGGTCGGCTCGTCCATGGACTTTGGAAATCCGAGGCGGCGAATACGGTCATCGTCGATGGGGACGAGGCGCGGCGGCTCTTCCAGCTCGAAAAAGGAGACTCCCTTTATACTCTCGACGGCAGGCGCATGGTCGCCGGACGCATCCACGACCTTTGCGCCTGGTGCGACCGCCAAGGCATCAACGTGGTCTGCTGCACCATTTCGCTTTTCGACGACCTGCACCGGATGAATCGCGAGGTTTTTTCCCGCTATTTCGAGGTTTTCATCGACGTTCCCATGGAGGTCCTGAAAAAGCGCGACGACAAGAACCTCTACGGCCCCGCGTTGCGTGGCGAAACCAGGAACGTGATGGGGGTGGACCTGCCTTTCGCGCCGCCGGCGGATCCCGACATGATTGTCGATAACGGCGCCGACGGCATCGATCTGGAGGCGGTCGCCGCCGATATTCTCGAAAGGGCCAGGGCGTCATGAACATGCCGCCGGCGCCGGCGTCTTTCTCCTTCGGCACCAAGGCCGAAACCCTGGAGCGCTTAGCGGCGCGCCTCGGGACCGCGCGGCTGTGCGATCAACTCGCCGTGACGGCGGACCGCTGGCGGCGCGAGCGCGGACCGGTAGTGACGGAAGTTCTTGCCCGTTTCGGCGCCGACCTCCTGGCCGTCCGCTCCAGCGCCGCCGGCGAGGACGGCTGGGACAACTCCCTGGCCGGGGCGCACCTGAGCCGCATCAACGTCAACCCGGCCACGGACAGCCTCGAAACCGTAATCGACGAAGTCTTCGGCAGCTACAAAACCCCTTCGCAAGGCGATCAAATCCTGGTCCAGCCGATGGTCGGAGACGTGGTCATATCGGGCGTCGTGCTGACCCGCGACCTGGACACCGGCGGCCCTTACTTCGTGATCAATTACGACGACGTCAGCGGCCGCACCGACACCGTCACCGGCGGCGCCGAAAGCAAGACCATCTTCGTTCACCGCTCAAACCTCGACGCCATGAGGTCGCCACGCTTCCGCCGCCTGATCGATTCCGTGATCGAGATCGAGGACATCACCGGCAGCGGGGAACTGGATATCGAGTTCTGCATCGACGGCAAGGACGAAATCTACATCCTCCAGGTCCGTCCGCTGGCGGCGCGCAAACGATGGCATGAAATCCCCGCCGCGGTCCTGGATAAGGCCATCGACGGCATTCGCTCCGACATCGCCCGGCGCATGACCCCGAAAGAAGGCCTGGCCGGAAACACAACCGTCTTCGGCGAGATGACCGACTGGAACCCGGCGGAAATGATCGGAACCGCGCCCAGGCCCCTGGCGCTGTCGCTATATAAGCACCTGATCACCGAGCGCATCTGGGCGGAGGCGCGGGCGGCCATGGGATACCGCATGGTCGAGGCGCCTCTGCTTGTAACCTTCCGCGGCCGGCCCTACATCGACGTGCGCCTCAGCTTCAACTCCTTCCTGCCCGCCGGGTTGGACGAAGGCCTGGCCGGGCGCCTGATCGACAGCCAGCTCGCCATGCTGGCCGAAAACAAGGACCTGCACGACAAGATCGAGTTCGAGATCGCCATAACCTGCCGGGACCTGGATTTCGAGACCGCCCGCGCACGGCTCCGCGACGCCGGTCTTCCGGGAACCGGCGGAACCGCCTTCGAGGAGGCCATAACCGCCGTCACCCGCCGCGCCCTGGAGGGGGGGAGAAGTGAAATAACGGCGCTGCTCGGGCGCACGGACCGTCTTCTCGGGCCCCGGAGCGACCTGCAAGGCCTGGCGCCGCCGCAAAGAGTCGGGCGCTTGTTGGAGGACTGCAAAACCGACGGCACGCTACCCTTTTCCATGCTCGCCCGTCACGGTTTCATCGCCGTGCAGTTCCTCGGCTCCCTGGTCCGCCGGGGGGTGTTCGCGCAATCGGACGCCGAGGGTTTTATGCGCTCCATCCACACGGTGGCCACCGATATCGTCGGCGACATGCGCGCCGTTGGAGCCGGCGAAATCGAGGCGGCGGACTTCCTGTCCCGCTACGGCCACCTCCGCCCCGGCACCTACGACATCACCTCCTGGCGTTACGACGAAAATCCGGACCTGTTCCTGGCCGACGCGACCCGCGAAGCCCCGCCCGAGACCGAACCCTTCTCGCCGACCGACGGGCAACGCCGGGAAATCGCCGCCCTGCTCGCCGAGGCGGCATACGACCTCGCGCCCGAGGAACTGCTCGACTACATAGCCCTGGCCATCAAGGCGCGCGAGCAGGCGAAGTTCGCCTTCACCCGCAACATTAGCGATGCGCTTGCCGTCCTGGCGGCCTGGGGCGGGGAGGCTGGTTTCGATCGCCAGGAGATGTCCTTCCTTCCCATCGGACTCGTGCTGTCCGACGCCGGCGCGGAGGCTTGGCGCGACCACATCGTCCGCGAAAGGGACGCCTATCAAATAAACCGGGCCATTCGCCTGCCGCATCTGATCTGCGAGCCCGCCGACATCGACGTGGTGCGCCTGCCGTTGGGGCACCCCACGTTCATCACCGGAAAGATGGTGACGGCCCCGGCCAAACGGCTCGATTCGGCGGACGCTACCAACATCGACGGCCACATCGTCCTTATCGAGAGCGCCGACCCCGGTTTCGACTGGATATTTTCATACAAACTCTCGGGCTTGATCACCAAGTACGGCGGCGCCAATTCGCACATGGCTATCCGCTCGGCCGAGTTCGCCCTGCCCGCCGCCATCGGCTGTGGCGAGCTTTTGTTCGAAACCCTTTCCGCGGCCGCCGTCATCGACCTGGACTGCGCGGCGCGGAAGGTTTCCGGACATTAGCGAGCCCTTGAAATACAGACGGAGAAAGGTCCGTGAATAATCGCCAGAATAATTTCGAGCGTCCGTTCGACCGTTGGGATGGCCGACTCCGTCCAGAGACGGCGTCCCTTGGTTACCGTCCGGTGTTGAAACAAGGAAACGCCAAATGAAAACCATCCATCGCCTTCTTCTCGGCCTGGTCATCGCCTTCGGCCTTTCCGCCGGCGCCCAGGCCAATGGCGAGAGCAACATCATCCGGGTCGGCGGGTCGGCCGCCCTGTTGCCGGTTATCGCCCAGTGCGCCAAGGACTTCATGGAGGGCCACGGGACCTGGGACAAGGCCGACCCGTCGCTGCCCGCCGAGAAGATCGTCATCTACGTCAGCGGCGGCGGCTCCGGCACCGGGGTCAAGTCGGTGCTCGACAAGAGCCTCGACATCGGCCTGGTGTCGCGTTTCGTCAAGGACAAGGAGAAGAAGCTGCTCGGCGACTACAAGACCTACCTGGTCGGCAAGGACGCCGTGGTCATCGCCGCCAGGAACGACAACCTCCTGGTTCAAGCGGCCAGCGGCCTGACCTCGGCCAAGCTGGCCAAGATTTTGTCGGGCGAGATGGCCACCTACAAAGCCGCCGGGGCGGCGGCCGACAAGCCGATCGTGCTGGTCGTGCGCGACGCCGGCGCCGGTTCGGCCGAGCTGGTCCAGGAAAAGGTCATGGACGACAAGAATATCTCGCCTTGGGCCCTGCAGCTGCCCTCCCAGGGCGCCCTGCTGAAGAAGCTGGAGTCCAACCCCTTGGCCATCGGCTACATCTCGTCGGGCCTCGTTCTCGGTAGCGACAAGCTGAAGGCCTTCAAGCTGGACGGCATCGACCCGACCAACGAGAACGTCATCAACGGCACCTATCCCATCGCCCGGCCCTTGATGATGGTCGTCCAGGGCGAGGCGACGAAGCACCAGCAGCTTTTCATCGACTACGTGCTCGGCGATAAGGGGCAGGCCACCGTCACGGCCAACCATTACGTCCCGGCGGTGGTGAAATAGGGGGGGTCGCCCTTTTCCAGCCTTGCAGAAATGGGCAACCAGCTGACCAAGGCGGGGAGCTTCCTGGCCCTCGCCTTCGGAACCGCCACGTTCCTGTTCCTATGCCTTTACGTCCTGGCCGAATCCTACCCGGCGCTGACCGACGAGGACGGCATCCTCGCCTTCCTGTTCGAGAAGCCGTGGGCGCCGCTGGCCAGCCCGCCGGTGCTAGGCATCTTTCACGCCTGGCTTTCGACGCTCTACATCACGCTGATCAGCTTGCTGCTGGCGGTGCCCATCGGGTTCGGAATCGGACTGTTCGTCTCCGAGCTCTCGCCGCCCTGGATGCGGTCCGCCCTGCAGCCCTGCCTCGACCTGCTGGCCGGCATCCCGTCGGTGGTTTACGGCTTCTTCGGCTACGTCACCCTGCTGCCGTGGTTCGAACGCAACTTCGAGATGGCGACCGGCGAGTCGGTCCTCGCCGCCGGGCTGATCCTGGCCATCATGGTCCTGCCCTATATCGCCAGCGTGTCGGCGGAATCGTTCCGGGCCGTGGCCTTCGAGCTCAAGGAGGCCGGACTGGCCCATGGGGTCTCCCAGTGGTACATGATCCGCAAGGTGGTGATCGTCCAGGCCATGCCGGGCATGTTCACGGCGGTCGCCCTCGGCCTGGCCCGCGCCATCGGCGAGACCCTGGCCGTGCTGATGCTGGCCGGCAATTCGGTCGCCCCGCCCCACTCCCTGCTCGACAGGGGACAGCCGCTGACCGCCCTGATCGCCACCGAGCTGGGCGAGGCGGGGGTGGCGTCGGCCAAGTACCACGCCCTGTTCACCGCCGGCCTGATACTGCTGATCCTCTCGGTGGGCATCAACACGCTGGTCTGGTTCCTGAAGAAGCGCATGGCGGCCGATGCGCGCTGAGCTGCCCCGCGACGGCTTCGCCATGGTCTGGTCGGACCGGGTTTTCACCGCCGTCGGCTGGCTGCTCGGCTGTTTGGGCTTGGCGCTGCCGCTGTCGATCGTCGGCTTCCTGGCCCTGCGCGGCCTGGACGCCGTTTCCCTGGACTTCCTGCTCGAACCTCCCGAGGGCTTCCCGATGGGTTCGGGCGGCGGCATCGGGCCGGCGATCCAGGGCTCGCTGGCCCTGATCTCGATCGCCCTGGCGGTTTCCCTGCCGCTGGCCGTCGGCGCCGCCGTCTACTTGGTGGAATACGGCCGCTCGCCCCGCCTGCTCGCCGCCCTGCGCTTCGCCATGGAGTGCATGGCCAGCATCCCGGCCATGGTCTACGGGCTGCTCGGCTACGCCTTCCTGGTCGTCTTCATGGCCTTGAAAGTCTCGCTGCTGGCCGGCGGCGTCACCCTGGGGCTGATGATGTTCCCGGTGATCCTGATCGGCGCCCAGGAATCCATGCGGGCGGTCGACCCCGGCCTGCGGGAATCGGCCCTCGCCCTCGGGGTCAGCCAGTCCTACGTGGTCCGCCGGATCATCCTGGTCAAGGCCCTGCCGGGCATCCTGGCGGTCACCGCGCTGGCCGGCGGCCATGCCTTCGGCAGCGCCGCTCCGGTGCTTTACACGGCGAGCGTGATCTTCAGCCACGGCGGCCTCGATCTCTCGGCCCCCGTCATGACCCTGCCGACTCACCTCTACTACCTGGTCGGCCAGGCGATCTCCGACGAACACGCCTATGGGACGGCGCTGGTCCTGGTGCTCGGCCTGCTCGCCGCCAACAGCCTGGCCCTGCTTCTCAAGAGTCTGTCGCGCCGATGATAAAGCTGCCCAGCCATCCCGCCGATCCGGTCTACGTCCTGGAGGTGGTCGGCATCCATGCCGCCTACGGCCGCAACACCGTCCTCCACGACGTCCACTGCAGCTTCCGCGAGAACCGGGTGACCGCCATCATGGGCCCATCGGGCTGCGGCAAGAGCACCCTGGTCAAGGTGATGAACCGGTCGCTCGAACTGAACAAATCGGCCCGGGTGACGGCCGGCAAGGTGCTGTTCCACGACCGCGACATCTACGGCGGTGGCCGGAACCCGAAGGAGGTCCGCAAACGGATCGGCATCATCCATCAGCAGCCCGAGCCCTTTCCCATGTCGATCCAGGAGAACGTGCTGTTCGGCGCCAAGTTCCACGGCGAGCTGAACGGCGCCGGGGAAACCGAATACGCCGAGCGCTACTTGCGCGGCGTCGGCCTGTTCGAGGAGGTCAAGGGCCTGTTGGGCGAGCCGGCCCACAAGCTGTCCGGCGGCCAGCAACAGCGGCTGTGCCTGGCCAGGACCCTGGCCAACAAGCCGGAGATCATCCTCATGGACGAGCCCTGCTCGGCCCTCGACCCGTCGGCGACCCAGCGCATCGAGGAACTCATCGTCGAACTCAAGAAGGACTACACCATCATCATCGTCACCCATAACATGCACCAGGCCAAAAGGGTCTCCGACGACGCCATCCTGATGTTCAACGGCAAGGTCATCGAGGCCAGCGAGACCAAACGGATGTTCAGCCGGCCGGCCACCGGCCTGGCGCGGGATTTCGTTTCCGGGGCCATAGGCTAGAAAAACCACGTCATCATGCACAAACACCAGATATACAACCG